>ERZ1106930.4-NODE-4-length-311568-cov-25.153621_pt1 | contig 311568 bp, 270 predicted proteins | sample MGYA00403663_ERZ1106930 | MGnify/ENA primary metagenome ERZ1106930 (study PRJEB35170, sample SAMEA104062438) | human gut metagenome | biome: human gut; feature: human-associated habitat; material: faeces | place: Denmark | collected 2012-06-26 ... | reverse complement strand
GGCGCGGAAATTTCCGCGCCCCCGCTCTTTATTTAAGAAGGGAGAAATGAGGATTGGTTTTATGCAAACTGTCGTCTGTTCCAAAACCCGATTTCGTGTATGCGATTATTTTTCTTCGATGTCAAGGTAGGCCGTGGGATTGATAAACTGGTCGTTTTCCATCGTTTCGAAATGAAGGTGCGAACCCTCGTTGTATTCCTTGCCCATTACGTCCGTCGTTGCCGAAACGGTGCCGATCTGATCGCCCGCGCTGACGCTCGCGCCCACTTTCATGGAAGAGTTGACGTCGATGGACGAATAGACGGTCTTCAACCCGTCGCCGTGGTCGATCACGATCTTGCCGCCTTCCAGAAGATCGTCCGTGATGCTCTCGATCTTGCCGCCGTACGCAGCGCACACCTTGGTGCCCGCTTCCGCCGCAAAGTCGATGCCCGTATGCAGGCAATACTTGTTGAGCGTCGAATTATACCAGAACGAATAGGTCGTCTTGACCGTGGCGTTCGCGACAGGCATGGAGAATACGATCTCCGTATCCGTAGGCTCGTCGGGACCGGGTCCGGGTTCTTCGCCGCCGTTTCCGCCGGGATTATCGATACTGGTACCGGGACGGTCCGTCGCGATCAAAACGGTAAATACAGTCACCGCCGCGAGCAAAAGCACGCAGACCGCAATGATGATAAAGTAAAGATTTCTCTTTTTCACCGCTGCGTCGGTTGTCTTTTTTTCTTTCATAACATTCCTCCGAAAAATTTTTGATAGGTAGATTGTTGACACAAATTTTTTATTTATACGCGATCCGCAAAATTTTTTTTTAATATCCGCCGAAGATGAGCGGACTGCCGATGGCGGAGCCGCGTTCGGAAACGGCGACGTGTACGTTGATCCGCTCGCCAAAGAGCGTTACGCCGCCCGAGATGCGGGGGGAATAGCCGTAATAATTGGTGACGCCCGCCGCGCTCTCCTCGACGAGGAAGCGGGTATCGAGCCGCTCCGCTTCGGCGAACGCCGCGTCTTTGTCGTCATAGGCGGCGCTTTCGCCCGTGACCTCTTTGGTAAAGAGTTTGGTCAGAAACTCCTTTCCCTCGCCGCATACGATCATCTGCGCGTTGGAACTGACGCTGCCCGCATAGAGGGTATAACTCTTACCTTTTTTGAAGAGCAGGGATTTATTCATGATCTGCGGCAGAGCCGCGAGCATGAGGCACATTGCGGCGAGCGCGAACACTGCCAGTCGTTTTTTAAGCATTTTCTGTGTTCTCCCGATGGATTTGTCCTCTCCTTTATCGTCAGATATTTTCGGATTTATACCTTCATCGCAAAAAAAAGCGCGGAACGAATTTTCGTTCCGCGCTTTTTACGTATTATTGTTTTCCTTTTTTGCCGAGCGGGATATGCGCCGCCGCGTTGAGGGAGAGAGGCGCAAAATTCCGCCGCCGATACTGTACGAGCCCTTCCGCCGCGATCATGGCGGCGTTATCCGTGCAATAACGCTTTTCGGGCAGGATCAGTTTCAGCCCCGCCTCGCCGCAGGCGCTTTGCAGCCGTTCTCTGAGATATCCGTTGGCGACGACGCCGCCGCCCGCGGCGATCGTGTTTACCTTATATTCCTTTGCCGCGCGCACGGCGCGCTCCACGAGAACGTTTACCGCGCTCGCCTGAAAGGACGCCGCCACGTCGGCGCGGCATATAGGTTCGCCCTTCTGCTCTTTGGTGTGGCAATAGTTGATGACGGCGGTCTTTAAACCGCTGTAAGAAAATTCGTAGCCGCTCTCGCCTTTCAGCATTTTGGGAAAGACGATATTGTTCTCCCCTTCCCGCGCCAGCCTTTCGATATTCGGCCCGCCGGGATAAGGCAGTCCCAGAACGCGCGCCGCCTTGTCGAACGCCTCGCCCGCCGCATCGTCGCGGGTAGAGCCTAAAATGGTAAAGGAATCGTATGACTGCGTGTACAGGATCGCGGTGTGACCGCCGCTCGCGAGCAGGGTGACGAAGGGCGGTTCGAGCGCGGGATCGGCGAGATACGCCGCCGCCATGTGACCGCGGATATGGTTGACGCCCAGAAGCGGCACCCCAAGCGTAAAGGCGAGCGACTTGGCAAACGACAGCCCCACGAGAAGCGCACCCATCAGTCCCGCGCCATACGTGACCGCGACCGCGTCCACTTCGCCGAGCGAAACGCCCGCGTTTTTCACCGCGCGGCGCACGACTTCGTCGATCGCCTCGGTATGCGCGCGGGAGGCGATCTCGGGCACGACGCCGCCGTATTCCGCCTGTACGGAAGCGGAAGAGATGATCTCGTCGGACAGAAGCGTGCGTCCGCGGACGATCGCCGCCGCCGTTTCGTCGCACGAACTTTCGATGCCGAGTATGAGCGGCGCGTCTTTCAAACAAACGCGCGCGGTTTTTTCCGAATACGTCATGCAGACCTCCGCCCTTGCGGGCAAGCAAAATGCGGCGTGCGCCGCATTTATTTTTGTTCCGCGTTCCCGCCCGTGCGGCGGAACACCACGGTGTTATCCTTGTTTTCTTCGCTTAAAAGCGCGTCGAACTGCGCCTGATAGGAAAGATATACGGGTTCGTTGATATAAATTTTGCCGGCAAATCCCGCGTTTAAAATTTGTTCGAGAAAGCGGAAATTCAAAAACATTTCCCCTTTGAGCGTTTCTTTACAGCAGATTTTCGCGTTGCAGCGGGTATCGCACAGTTCCAGATCGCGCTCTTTCACGCCGCCGAGCAATAAAAGCGCGGGCACAATCTTCCGTTCGCCGTTCACCATCGTATAGACGGGTTTGAACCCTTTCCACTGTTTATAGGCGTCGTACACGGTGATAAGCAGTACGGGAATCTCCGCCGCTTTCATTTCGCTCACCGAGAAAAAGCCCTTGTTCACGCGGATAACGCCCTCTCTGAACGTGTAGCCCGCGTGGATGGCGAACTGCGGAACGAGCACGACGAGCGCGCCGACGGCGACGAATACGGCGCCCCATATTTTATTGAGATAGAGAAGTTCCACCGTTCCGAGGATCAGAAACATTCCGCCCAAAACGAGCGAAAGCGCGGTCTGCGCGCCGCGGCGGAAGTTGGAAAAATAATGTGTTTTCATATCAACTCTTCTTCAGATAATCCACGATGAATTGTTCGATATCGCCGTCCATCACCGCGGAAATGTTGCCCGATTCGCAGCCCGTGCGATGGTCTTTGACGAGCGTGTACGGACAGAATACGTAACTTCTGATCTGACTGCCCCACTCGATCTTTTTGATCTCGCCCTTGATGTTCTGTTCCTTTTCCATGCGCTCGCTCTCGCGAAGTTCGATGAGTTTGCTTCTGAGCATCTTCATCGCCATTTCGCGGTTCTGGATCTGCGAACGCTCGTTCTGGCAGGAAACGACGATGCCCGAAGGAATGTGTTGGATGCGGATGGCGGATTCCGTCTTGTTGACGTGCTGGCCGCCCGCGCCCGACGAGCGGAAGGTGGTTACTTTGAGATCTTCCGCACGGATCTCCACGTCGCCGTCGTCCTCGATCTCGGGCATGACTTCCAGCGAGGCGAACGAGGTATGGCGGCGCTTGTTCGCGTCGAACGGGGAAATACGAACAAGGCGGTGCACGCCCTTTTCCGCTTTCAGATAGCCGTAGGCGTTTTCGCCCTCGATCTTGAAATCCACGCTCTTGATGCCCGCCTCGTCGCCGTCCAGACGGTCGAGTTCCACGACCTTGAAACCGTTCTTTTCGGCATAACGGCAATACATACGGTAAAGCATGGATACCCAGTCGCAACTTTCCGTGCCGCCCGCACCCGAATGCAGCGTTAAAAGCGCGTTATAGTTGTCGTATTTGCCGCGGAGAAGGGCGCGGATACGCAATTCCTCAATGTCCGACTCGGCGGCGGCGATCAGGCCGTCCAGTTCCGCCACAAGTTCCTCTTCGCCCGTTTCTTCGACGAGGTCGATGACTTCGTTCACGTCGTCGACGGCCTTTTTGCTCTTTTCGTAGGAGGCGATCTTGGATTCCACGGACGAAACTTCGCGCCCTATTTTTTTGGATCTTTCCAGATCCTGCCAAACTTCGGGATCTTCCTGCTCGGCTTTGAGCGCGGCAAGTTGCGAAGTAAGCCCCCCGATATCCAACGCCTCGGCAGTTTCTTCCAACGTGGCGCCCAGCGCCTTGATCTTCAGTCTGTAATCGTCCGCTTTAAACATATTTACCAATCTTTCCAAATTTTTTATTCAGACCGATTATAGCACAATCGGCACGGGTTGTCAATAAAACGAAAGACGGCGGGTATTCCCGCCGTCTTTCCCGCCTTTACAGCGGATTTTTTAAAAAGTAACTCTGCGCGTCGATGGTCTCGCCCAGCGTTTCCACTTTGCGGTATCTCCCATCGGGGCAAAGTTTTTTCGCCTTGACGTTGTCCGCCAGCATGATCCTGAGGATTTTTTCGATCTTGTCGGCGATCTGACGGTCGAGCACGGGCGCGGCGATCTCTACGCGCTTATCGGTATTGCGCGTCATCAGATCCGCGCTGGAAATGTACGTCGTGCGATCTTCGCCCTTGCCGAAGGAATAGACGCGCGAATGTTCCAGAAACCGCCCCACGATACTGATCACGCGGATATTATCCGTCTTTTGCGGAATACCCGGAAGCAGACAGCATATGCCGCGGATAATGAGGTCTATCTTCACGCCCGCGCAACTCGCCTCGGCAAACTTGTCGATCATGGTCTTGTCGGTCAGGCTGTTCATCTTGCAGAGGATGGCGCCTTCGCCTCCCGCCTTCGCCTTTTCGATCTCGCGGTCGATGAGCGCGGTCAGCCCGCTTTTCAGCGTTTCGGGCGCGACCAGAAGGCGGTTATACGTAAACTCGGTGTTGCAGATGGCTATGTTGCGGAAAAACGCCGCCGCGTCCTCGCCGATCTTTTCGTCCGCGGTGATGATGTTGAGATCGGTGTACTGTTTGCTCGTCGATTCGTTGTAGTTGCCCGTGCCGAGGTGCGTGATATAGCGGATCTGTTCCCCCTCTTTGAGCACGACCGAAACGATCTTGGAATGCACCTTGTAGTTTTCCATGCCGTATATGATGGTGCAGCCCGCCTCCTGCAATTTGCCCGCGAAATACATATTGTTTTCTTCGTCGAAACGGGCGCACAGTTCGATGACTACGGTCACCTGCTTGCCGTTTTCGCTCGCCTTGCACAAAAGTTCGGCAATGCGCGAATGGTGCGCCAGTCGATATATGGTGATCTTGACGGAAGTCACCCGTTTATCTACGGCGCATTCTTCCAAAAGATCGACGAGGGGCGTCATGCTGTCGTAAGGATAGGATAAAAACACGTCGCGGCGGAATACCGTTTCGATGAGCGAGGGCGCGCCGCAAAGTTCCTTGGCGACGGCGCCCTTGAAGGGCGGATATTTGAGGGGAAGGCTGCGTTCGGGCGGCAGATATTTATCCAGCGAAAACATGAATTTATAGTCGAAAAACCGCTCGTCGCAAAAGCAGAAACGTGGATGCAGTTTCAGAAGTTTCAAAACGAATTCTTTGAGTTTTTCGTCTTCTCTGTCGATTTCCAGCCGCACCACGTTGAGGCGGGCGCGCGACTCCACCTTTTTTTTCATGATCTCGGAAAAATCGCGCTCGACGTCGGAATCGTCGATATTCGTGTCGAAATCGGCGTTGCGCGTGACGCGCATCATCATTCTGCCGCCCGCGGTGTAACCGGTAAAGGCATTGTGCCCGAACGCGCGCACGAGTTCTTCGAGCGGCACGAGGCGCGCCTTTTCGCCCCCGCCGATACGATACAGCCTGTCGAGCGCGGCGTTGAACGCCATCACGCCCACCATGTGCCGCCCGTCCCGTTCGAGATCGTACAGCATGTAGTTTTTCATGTTTTCGAACTGCATCAGCGGGTGTTTCGCGTCCAGCACCATCAGCGATAAAAGGGGCAGAACGTGCGTCATGAACACAGTTCTCGCCTCCTCCTTCTGGCGCGGAGTCAATTCGTCCGCGCGCAGAATGCGCACGCCGTACTTGGAAAGTTCCTTTTTGAGCCGAAAATAGCACACGGCGCGCTCGGCGTACAGATCCTTTACCGCCTCGCACACGCCCTCCAACTGCTTTGCGGCGGTCAGTTGCGTCTTATTGTCGCGCGCCTGGGCGTCGGACAGGCTCTCGTTGTATAAACTCCCGACGCGCACCATAAAAAATTCGTCCAGATTAGAACTGAATATGGATAAAAATTTGCACCGCTCCAACAGCGGATTCGAAAGATCCTGCGATTGCTCCAAAACGCGCTTGTCGAACAGCAGCCAACTGTATTCGCGGTTGACGTAAATATCGTTGATAAATCGGCTTCTCGTCTTTTCGGTCACCTTTTACTCACTCCCTTTTTGTTCCCCTTCCGTATCGGCGGTCTTTTTCGGGCGGCCGCGACGCTTTTTTTCGCCGCCGCAGATCCGATCGCTCGTAAAATCATAATATCTTCCCGACTCTTTCCCGTCGAGGATCAGTTGTAAATATCCTTCCTTGACGCCGCGCTCGCTCACCACGATATTGTCCGCGTCGAACCGTTTGAAGAGATTGCGCAGAACGATCGCCGCGGGCCCGATGAGAAAGAGTTTTTCCGGCGCGTTGTTGAGAATGAGGCTGGAACGGTCGGCGCCGACAAGCAAATTTTTGGTCAGATTTTTGAACGTTTTGCGGTCGATGATCTTGCTCTCTTCCTCACGGGAACACTTCGCGTAATCGGCGTACACGTCGTAGACGGCGCAGTTGGTCGCGCCCACCAGAACGACGGTGGAAAAGGCGCCCTTTTTGGGAATGCCCGCCTCGTCGAAACGGCCCTTGATATATTTTTTGATCTCTTTCGCCTCGTTTTCGTCGGGCTGCAACTTTTTCACGAATTTGCGGTTGAGATCCAGAAGCCCGAAATCGAGATACGCCATCTCCTCTTTCGCGTTCTTGGAAAAATCGCAGATCTCGATGCTCTTGCCGCCGAGGTCTACAAGCACCGCGCGCTCGTATGTCTGATAATAGGCGTTCGCAGCCAGATCGCAGTACGCCTCGGTGGCGCCGTCGAGAAAATTGACGGGCAGGCCGAGTTTTTCTTCCACCGTCTTTTGCACCTCGTTGAAATTTTCAATGAGGCGCAGCGCCGCCGTGGAAATAACGTAACAGCGCTCCGCATGAAACTGCGCGCACTTTTGCTGAAATTCTTTCAGCTCGCCCGTCAGTTTGTTCAGCCCGTGCTCGGACAGATTTTTTCCGTCGAAATGCGGAAAAAGAAAGAGAGGGACACGGTCTTTGAATACGATCTCCGCTTTTGCGCCGTCGATCTCCGCGACGATCATGGAAAGGCTGCTCGAACTGATATCAATGATGGAATATTTCATAAAATCCTTCTCCGTTATGAAATCTTTTGCGCGTCGCCGAAGCGAATGCCGATGCTCTTTGCAAAGCGCACGAGTTCGCCGTCGGGCTCCACGAGTTTGTAGCGTCCCGCGATCTCCGCCAGGGCGTTGTAGACGATGCGGTTCCCCGACACGGCGACGCTCACGCCGAATACGCCCTTTGCGGCAAGATCGGCCGCAAAGGCACCAAGGCGGGAAGATAGCAGCCTGTCGTAGGCGCAGGGCGTGCCGCCGCGCTGCAGATAACCTAAAACGCTCGTGCGCGTTTCCACGCCCGTTCGTTCTTCGACGATTTCCGCAAGGTGCTGCGTCACCGTGCTTTCGCCCCGCTCGATGCGCGCAAATGCGCGGTCTTTCTTTTTATACGCCGCCTCCGAATCGAGAACGGCGCCCTCCGCCACCGCGATGATATTGTAGGGCCGCTCCCAGTCGGACGCCCCTTTTCTTTCCCCGCTCTTTTGCACGAATTCGCATACGGCGTCCAGCGAAAAGGGAATTTCGGGAATGAGGATCATATCCGCGCCCGCGGCGAGCCCTGCGTGCAGGGCGAGCCAGCCCGCCTTGTTGCCCATGATCTCCACGAGCATCGTCCTTCCGTGTCCCGCCGCCGTGGTGCGGATGCGGTCGATGCTCTCCGCAGCGATCTCCGCCGCCGTCTGAAAGCCGAACGTGACGTCGGTGCCGTAAATGTCGTTGTCGATGGTCTTGGGCAGCCCGATGACGTTGCAGCCCTCGGCGCACAAGAGCGCCGCCGTCTTGTGCGTGCCCGCCCCGCCCAGCGTGAACAGGCAGTCCAGTCCCATCTTTTGATAGTTGGAACACATTTCCTGCAATCGCGTTTCGCCGTTTTCTTCCACCGTCATCAATTTATAGGGCTGGCGGGAAGTTCCCAGAATGGTGCCGCCGCGATCGAGTATGTCGGAAAAATCTTGTCTCCGCAAAGGGCGGCACTCGCCGCGGATGAGCCCGCCGTACCCTTCCGGAATGCCGACGATCTCGACGTTTTCCATGTTATTGAGGGCATACAGCCCGATGGCGCGGATGACCGCGTTCAGCCCGGGGCAATCGCCTCCGCTCGTTAAAATTCCGATCTTCATAAGATTCCTTCAAATTTTTGGATTACGATTATTGTAACACGCTCGTACGGCCCGTGTCAACGGGTTTTTTCCGCGCAAACGTCGTTGCTGCCGAAAGCCAGACAAGTCCGCTCTATTTGTAAAGTTTCTCCCTTTCCCGATTCCATTATACTACGCAAGCAGACGGTTCAATGACTTTTACGCGGCATTTACCATAAAAAAGACGCCCGTCAGGCGTCTTTTTTTATATTACCTCGAATTTTTCGTCACGTCCGAAAGGGCGCGCAAGAGATCTTCGCGTTCGACGGGCTTGGCGAGGTGGCGGTCCATGCCCGCATCCAGCGCCGCCTGTCTGTCTTCCGCATAGGCGTTGGCGGTCATCGCAAGGATGGGAATTTTCTTCGCGTCGGGCTTTCCGCATGCGCGGATGGCGCGCGTCGCCTGCAATCCGTCCATGACGGGCATCATCACGTCCATCAGGATCACGTCGAACGTACCCGCGGGCTTTTCTTTGAAAAGTTCCAGCGCCGCTTTGCCGTCGAAAACGGGCGTGACCTCTGCAAAACCGCTTTCCAGTATATATCGGGCGATCTCCATATTCATTTCATTGTCTTCCGCGATCAATACGCGCAGTCCGGACAGATCGATCTCTTCCGAACTCTTGCTTTTTTCGAGTTTCTCCGCATTGCCGAAGGGAAGAACGAAGCGCACGGTAAACTCGCTCCCCTTTCCCGGTGCGCTTTTTAAAGAAATTTTGCCGCCCATGATATCCAGAAGTTGCTTGACGATCGCCATGCCCAGCCCCGTGCCCTGGTACTCGCTGCGCCCGCTTGCGGTTTCCTGCGAGAACGGCTCGAAGATCCGCTCCTGATATTCGGGGCTCATCCCGACGCCCGTATCGCGCACGCACACGGTGAGCGATGCTTCGCGCTCATTTTCCGAAACGGTTGAGGCGGAAAAGAAAATCTGCCCGCCTTCCGGCGTGAATTTGACGGCGTTGCCCAAAATATTGATGAGAATTTGTCTAAGGCGTATCTCGTCGCCCTCCAGCACATCCGCCTCGATCGGGCTGAAATCCGTTTCGATTCGGATATTTTTTTGGATCGCCTGCCCCGCGACGACGCTGTAACAGCCGTCGAGAAGGACGGAAACATAAAACGGCTTATCCTCGATGACGACTTTGCCGCTCTCGATGCGGCTCATGTCCAGCACGTCGTTGATGAGCGAGAGAAGATGATGGGAGGAAGAATCGATCTTTTTGAGGCAATCGACGAGGCGCTCTCTGTCGTCGATATTGCGGAGCGCGATGTCCGTCATGCCCAGAACACCGTTGATGGGCGTGCGGATATCGTGCGACATATGCGAGAGAAAGATCGTCTTGGCGCGGTTGGCTTTTTCCGCGGCGTCCAGCGCGGTTTCCAGTTTTTTCTGGATCTCTTTAAGTCCCGTCACGTCGGTCACGTCGATATAGATCAAAAGATACACGCAGCCGTCCGCCAGCGTTTCCACGCATTCCCCGCTCACCTGCATCCAAAGCGTCTGCCCTCTGCGGTTTTGCAGTTGTGTGAGAAAATGCAGAGGTTTGGTCTGCCGTATATCCTCCCAAAGGTTTTCGAGCACTTCGGCGTTTTTTTCCATATTCAGTCGGAACATTTCGTTAGCATCGTCCAAAATCCCGTCCGAACCGAAAAATTCACGAAATTGGTCGTTGGCGTAGACGATCTTCAGCCGCTTGCCGCGGGAGACCAAAAACTTGGCGACGAAACCGGGGATATTGTTGTACGTGATAGATTGGTCGGTCTGTATGCGCACCAGATCGTCGATATCGCTCATGACGGTATAGGAAACCTGTTTGCCGTCAACGTATTCGTCTGTAAACGTGCCCGCCATGCGGATCCAAAGAAATCCGCCTCCCTTGACGGGCATACGCGTATCCAACGAATACCCGCCCTTGCCCTCTGAAACTGCGCACGAAACCACGGCGGCGATCTTTCCGAGTTCGCTTAAAAGTCCGTGGCTCGCGTAATATTTCTGCGGATTGTTTTCGAATTTTTCTTCGTATTCCTCTTTTGTATATCCGATCAGATCATAGTAGTAATCGTTGGCCCATATCAGCGTATAAAATTCATCCAAAAGATGTTTGCTGACGCTCACCCGCAAAGAACTCATCAACGCGTCGTATTCGTAACCCGAGATCATGGTATGCTGTTTCATTTCAACCTTCCTTTGCAGAGAGCGTCTTTTCAAGCGCCGCGCGCAGAACGTCGAGATCGACGGGCTTTGCGACGTGCGCGTTCATGCCCGCCTCCATCGCCGCATGAACGTCTTCCGCGAAGGCGTTGGCGGTCATGGCGATCACGGGGATACTCTCCGCATCGGGACGGTTAAGGGCGCGTATGGCGCGCGTCGCCTCGTAACCGTTCATTTCGGGCATCATGATATCCATAAAAATCGCGTCGAACGTGCCCGCCTCAGACGCGGCAAAAGCCTGCACCGCCCTGACTCCGTTTACCGCCACTTGCGTCTTCGCGCCGCGCATCGAAAGAAGTTCGCAGATGATCTCGGCATTGATGCGGCTGTCCTCTGCGACGAGGAAATTACGCCCGCGGTAAATATTTTCTTCAGTCTCTGCGGACAGAGGCGCGCTGACGATCTCCGCCTTGAGATCGGACGCGACCTCAAAATCCAGTTGTACAAAAAACGCCGTGCCCTTGCCCGGCTCGCTCTCGGCGCGGATGCTCCCCTCCATCAGATCGACAAGCCTTTTCGAGATGGAAAGTCCCAGTCCCGTACCCTCGATATCCGCCGCGCGGCGGCTGCGGGCAAAGGGCGAGAACATATGCGCCATAAATTCTTTCTGCATGCCGATCCCGTTGTCGCGCACGACAAAGCGGTAACGCGCGCGATTCGGGCGCGAAGAGGCGATCTCTTCGATGCAGAATTCCACTTTGCCCCCCGCGGGCGTGAATTTAACGGCATTGCTCAAAAGGTTGATCAAAATCTGATTGACGCGCAAAGGATCGCCGTAAAATCCCTCGTGCGCAATATTTTCAAGTCGGGATACGAATTCGACGCCCGAAGCCTCGGCCTGCGGCTGTATGATGGAGGAAAGTTGGTTTTCCAGAGCGGACAGCGAGATCGCCACGCGGTTCAAAGTAATTTTGGCGCCGTCGAGTTTGCTCATATCCAGAACGTCGTTGATGAGGCTCAAAAGGTGCTTGGACGATACGGAAATTTTTCTGAGGCAGTCGGATACCTTGGCTTTGTTGTCGATATGCGCCTCGGCGAGCGCGGTCATGCCCGTAATGGCGTTCATCGGCGTGCGGATATCGTGGCTCATGGAAGAAAGAAAATCGCTTTTGGCGCGGTTCGCATCTTCCGCCGCCGAAAGCGCTTTTTCCAGCGCGGCTTTGTTTTTCCGTTCGGATAGGATCAGATCGGTCACGTCCGCCCGTACAAGGCACACGGTGCGGTGATTCAGATCGCCCCACAGCACGTTGACCTGTTTAAAGAGAATTTCTTCCTCCTCGCGGTAAGGAAATACGTAATCGTATCCCGCGGGCTGCGCCCGCAAGCGTTCGAGCATGGATTTCAGGCGGAACTGCCGCACCGCTGCGGACATATCCTTTTCCGTTCCGTAACGGGAGATAAACTCTTGCATATTGCGGTCGTATTGTTCCACGACGTGCGGCGGAAGACTCTTCAAAATGGTTTCGCGCGTGTACATGGTCAGCCGTTCTGTGGCGATATCGATAAAACAAGCCAGATCGAACGTGTAGGCGATCATATTCAAAAGCCCTTGCTGCTCGCGCACGGAATCGGTGATATCGGCGCAGACCAGGCAGACGCGCCCCAACCGCAGATCGATGGCGGACACACTCATGCTTTTCGTGCGGATATCCCCGCTTTCGTCGATGAGCGAATAAGAAAACGTATATCCCTTTTCGGCGGAAAGGCGCTTTTTGATCCCTTCGGGTTCGAGCAACGCGCGATAGCGTGCCGCGTCCTTGGGAACGACGTGTTTTTCCGCCATATCCGCCACGCGCGCGGAGTGAGTCCCGCTCGGCGGTGGCGCGCAATGCGCCGCCTGATTGTAGACGAGCACCGAAAATGAGTCCTCGTCAAGTTTTAAATCGATGACGTAATCGTAACTTGTCACCGACAGATGGTGCATGATGCGGTCTGTGATCGTCTGCTCGGTCACATCCGTGACGGTGAGCACGCCCGTGATGTCCCCCGTATCGGGCGTTTCCAATAGATTTACTTTAAACTGCACGTAGCGGCCCTTTTCTTCTTTGGGAAATTTGACGTAACAACTCATCACCTGTTCGGTATCGCGGCGGTGAAACGCCGCAATCGACGGTTCGTTGAAAAATTTATTGCAAAACTCCTTTTGTTTTTCCTCGTCGACGACAAGGCGGGAAATGCCGCGGAAAAAATCTTCGCGGGAAGAGCCGAACGTCTTTAAAAGGTCGGAATCGGTATGGTCGTCGATCTCCAATATGACGTTATTCGTAATGTTGCAATGTCCGAGGATGAGCACATTGGGCTCAGTCACTCGGTAATGCTGCATGATGAATTCGTCGTATTGTTTGCGGAACTGTTCCTTTGCGCGCACGGTATCGGAAATATCGGTATAGACGGTGTACAGACGCTTGTACCCGTCGAGCGACTGAATGAGCGAGATCGTGCATTTCGTCCATTGATAGGCGCCGTCACCCGTAAGGAAACGGAGTTCCATTTCGAGCCGCCCTTCTCCCCCCGAAAGAAATTTTTGCAGTTTTTTTCGACCCGCAGCCGCGTCTTCCGCGTGCACGCCCGCGAACAAATCGTCTTTATAGCGTCCTTCCGCCTGCCGCGCCGTCATTCTCATGAGCGCGGCAAAGCCGTCGGAGAGGAACTCGGTGGTAAGGCTCCCGTCCGATTCGCAGCGGACGACGGAAATTCCGTCCGGCAAATTCTTGACGACCGTCTGGAAATATAATTCCAGACGCTCTTTTTCCCGCCTGAGTTCGACCTCTTCGGTCGCGTCGCGGATATACTGCACGTATGCGGGGATCCCGTTCCAGTCGGTTTCCTTAAAGCGGGAGGTATAGTAACGATCTCCTCCCACGGCGATTTCGTGCTCCTCCCCGTCCGCACGATATTGATTCATTGTGCAAAAATCGCAGGGCGCGCTGTTGCCGTGCAGCGTTTCGTAACATTTCTGCCCCGCAAAATGGGCCGTACCCGAAAACATGGCTTTGGATTCGTTGCAGTACAAAAGTTCGTAGGTTTTCTTGTCGATGACGTATATGCCGTCCGCCGTTTCGTCGGCGATGCTCTGAAAGAGCCGCGTTTCCGCAGACATACCCGTAAATACGGCATAAAAGACGGTAACGTCTGCTTTGGGCCCCATAAGACGGCCGTTCAGGTGGATCCAGACGATACTGCCGTCCTTATGCCGCATCCTGTAAGAAACGTCCATCGCCTCCCCGCTCTCGAGCGCGGCGGAAAGAGCCGCGTTCACGCGCTCACGATCGGGTTCGTACACCGCTTGCAGCATATCGAACTCTTCCCGCGAATAGCCTACGAGCGCAGCCACGCCGTCGGACACGAATACGGGCGTGAGCCTTCCGTCTTCCGCTTTGAAACTTGCGATGCCGCCCGGAATGGAATTGACGAGATGATCGAGTTCGCGCTGCGTTTCTTTGAGTTTGGAAATATTATGAAAAACGCATTGCACGAGAGGAAAGCCGTTTTCCTCGCCGATTTGTTTCGCCTGCGCGTGCACCCATACGATATGCCCGTCGCGGTGCTGTTTGCGGAATTCGAGTTCCGCCGCGGTATTCGAGGCGATCACGCCGCCCACTGCGGCGAGTACATTCTCCCGATCTTGCCAATAAATGAGGCCGGAGGCGTCGCCTTGCGTCATTTTGCGGTATTCTTCCGCCGTATAGCCGGTAAGCGCGGGCACGCCGTCGGAAAAATATTTCGTTTCCAAAATATCGGAAATTTTATAGATGGCGACTCCGCCGGGGATCGCGTTGACGATCTCCTGCATTTTTTCCGTCGTCTGCGTCAATTCGCTTTGCAGACGGAGTTGCTCCCCTACGTCGTTGTAAACGCCGTATAAAAGTTTCGAACCGTCTTTTTGCTCCTTGACCGAGCCGTCCAGACGGATCCAAACGTATTCGCCTTTACGATCGTTGAATACCCGATACGTATAACTTGTCCGACCGTTGGCCGCAATAGCCCTTTGTATTTTCGCTTGCAGAACGGGAAGGTCTTCTTCGTGCACGTTCAGAAAACTGGTGTAATGTTCGATATTGCGGATATGCTCGACGGAGTATCCCATGATCCGATAAAAGGCGTTGTTGTGAAAGACGGGGGAGATTTCCCCTTTGTCGAAGCGGTAAACGGATAAGCCGCAAGGAATGCTCGCGACGGTTTCGCGCAGATCCTTTTCCCGCGCGGCGACCTGCTCCGCCGCCTGTTTTTTTTCTGTGACGTCCTCTATGTATTCGATATGCGCGAGCCGGCCCGCCCAGTCGATGAATTTGCCGCTCAGTTGAAATATGCGGGCGGCGGAGGCGAATGAAAATTCGCGGACCAGAAGCGAATCGCGACGCATATTTTTCACCTGGCAAAAAGGGCAGGGCACGGAAAAGCCCGCCAATTCGTAGCACTTCGCTCCCGAGGGAAACGAAGACCACCCCAAAACTTTTTTCGCGGCGCGGTTCGCATACATCAGTTCATAATCGTCCGCCGCGGTCACGTAGATCGCCGTCGGCGTATTATCCAATATTTCCGTCATCTGCTCCATGGTCACACGGCTCGGCATTTCCACCTTAAATCCCCCCTCTCAACGCGTCGCGCAGGCGCTCCGCTCTTGAAAACTCTGCTGCGATATTCGCATACAGCGTGCGATAATCCGCCTTTTCTTTGGACCGCAGCGGCTCCACGATGGCGCATACGGCGGCGTAAAGAGGCTGCAACCCCAGATTGCCCGTTACCCCTTTTAAAGTGTGCGCGGCGGCAAAGGCGCCGTCCCAGTCTTCCTGCTCGACAGAATCTTGCAGCTTTTGCAAATTCTCATCCGCAAACAGCATATTCAAAATGCGCAGATACATTTTTTCATTGCCTACAAAGCGCTTGATAGTGGCAGTATAGTCGCCGCCGTAGGCCTCGAATATTTGTCTGAAATCCGACACTTTCACTCCTTTTCATCGTTGCGTTTTTCTTTAAATGCGATAAAGGCGCAGGACTTCTTCCTGCGCCTTTATTTTGTGCAGTGATGCCGATACAGACGGAGACGATCGCCGCGCGCGACGAAAATCCCTTCCGTTCCGCTCACTTTCTTTTACTTCATTATCTGCATTGTACGATAAGTATAACAGAATTCAACGCAAATTACAAGTGCTTGCCGCAATTTCGGCAAACCAAAAAAATCCGACCGCAATCATTTTGCGATCGGATCTCTATATTATGCGTTTTTGCCGCAGCAATTCTTATACTTTTTGCCGCTGCCGCAGGGGCAGGGATCGTTGCGGCCGATCTCTTTGGCCGACTTGGTTACGGGTTTCGCCGCGCCTTCCGCCGAACGGTTGGTGACGAGTTCCGCGTTGTCCGTAAGGTTTTTGGGCGCTTCCACGGGCCGCACCGCGGGACGGTTGACCTCGATACGCACTTTCAGGAGCATGGAGATGGTGCCCGTCTGGATGCGCTCGATCATCTCGTCGAACATTTCGAAACCTTCCTGCTTGTAGGAGATGACGGGATCCACGTTGCCGTATGCGCGCAGGCCTATGCCCTTTCTGAGTTGATCCATCGCGTCGATCTGATCGATCCAGTTGCGGTCCACGTTCATCAGGAGGAAACGGCGCTCCACGTCCGCGTAATCGATGCCGAACTGCTCGCGCACTTCCGCGATCTTTTCGTCGTACGCCTTTTCCGTCTCTTTGACGATCTTTTTAAAGGCGTAGTCGTAATCCCATTTATTCAGTTTATCCTGCGTGACGAACCCGCTCCCCTCGGGAAGGAGGCGCTGTTCGAGCGCCCGGTTGAGCGCTTCCGCATCCCATTTTTCGGGCATCTCGTCCACGTTGACGGCGCCCTTTAACACGGTTGTGACGAAATCGGGAATGAATTTCACCACCTCGTCGTGCACGTTTTCGCCCTTCAAGACCTTCATTCTCTCCGCATAGATGACTTCGCGCTGTTTGTTCATGACGTCGTCGTATTGCAGAATAGTCTTTCTGATACCGAAGTTGCGGCCCTCGATGGCTTTCTGCGCGTTTTCGATGCCGCGCGAGAGCATACGCGATTGCAGGCAGGTATTGTCGTCCTTGCTGAACACGTTGTAGATCTTTTTCATCGTTTCGCCGCCGAAACGCTTGATCAGATCGTCTTCCAGAGAGAGGAAAAATACGGATACGCCGGGGTCGCCCTGTCTTCCCGAGCGGCCGCGCAACTGGTTGTCGATACGGCGGGATTCGTGGCGCTCGGTGCCGAGAATGCAAAGGCCGCCCGCCTCGATGACTTTGAGTTTTTCCGCATCCGTTTCCGCCTTGTATTCGGCGTACAGTTCCTGATAGCGGCAGCGCACTTCCTCCGCCTCGCCCTCGAGTTCCGCATAGGAAGTAGCGAGTTCGATAAGTTCGTGCTCCACGCCCTCTTCTCTCAAACGCTTTTTGGCGAGATATTCGGGATTGCCGCCCAAAAGGATATCCGTTCCGCGCCCCGCCATGTTGGTGGCGATGGTGACGGCGCCCAGACGGCCCGCCTGCGCCACGATCTCCGCCTCGCGCTCGTGGTTCTTCGCGTTCAATATATTGTGCTTGACGCCGTTTTTACGCAGAAGTTTTGCGATCTCTTCGGATTTTTCGACGGTCGCCGTACCGATAAGGATGGGCTGACCCGATTCGTGCCGCGTCATGATCTCTTTCAAAATGGCGCGCTTTTTGCCCTCGACGGTGGAATACACCATATCGGGCATATCCTTGCGGACGACGGGCTTATTGGTGGGAATTTCCAGAACGTCGAGCGAATAGATGGTACGGAACTCGCCCTCCTCCGTCTTGGCGGTACCCGTCATGCCCGAAAGTTTTTTGTATAAACGGAAGAAATTCTGGAAAGTGATGGTCGCGTAGGTCTTGTTCTCGTTGCGCACCTTCACGCCTTCCTTCGCCTCGATCGCCTGATGCAGACCGTCGGAATAGCGGCGGCCGATCATGAGACGTCCCGTGAACTCGTCTACGATGACCACTTCGCCGTCGTTGACGATGTAATCCTCGTCGCGGTGGAACAGTTTATGCGCTTTGAGCGCCTGCTGGATATGGTGGTTGAGCGCCGCGTTGTCGATGTCGCCCAAGTTCTCGATATTGAAAAACCGTTCGGCTTTCGCCGCGCCCAGTTCCGTGATCTGCACGCTCCTGTCCTTGCGGTCGATGACGTAATCCCAGTCGCCGTACTTGCCGCCCGTCTGGAATTTCTCGTCGATCTCCTCTTCGATCTCGCCGGTCTCTTCGGAAGGCTCTTCGATCTCCTCTTTTTTCTTTTTCTTCTTTTTCTTGTCGGTGTCCTCTTCGTGCACGCCGTCGTCGTCGAACCCGCCTTTGAGGGTACGCACGAATCTGTCCACGCGCTCGTAGAGTTCCGAGGACTTGTCCCCCTTGCCCGAAATGATGAGCGGCGTTCTCGCCTCGTCGATCAAAATCGAGTCAACTTCGTCGACGATGCCGAACGCAAGTTCGCGCTGCACCATCTTATCGATATCCGTTTTCAGATTGTCGCGGAGGTAATCGAATCCGAGTTCGTTGTTGGTCGCATAGGTGATATCGCAGTTATACGCTTTCTTCTTATCGTCGTCGTCCATGCCGGGCACGACCACGCCGACGGTAAGCCCCAAAAAGCGGTGCACTTTGCCCATCCACTCGGCGTCGCGCTGCGCAAGATAGTCGTTGACCGTGACGATATGCACGCCCTTGCCCGTGAGCGCCGCGAGATACGCGGGAAGCGTCGCGACCAGCGTCTTGCCTTCGCCCGTCTTCATTTCCGCGATACGCCCCTGATAAAGAGCGATACCGCCGATGATCTGCACGTGGTAGTGCTTTAATTTGAGAACGCGGTTCGCCGCTTCGCGCACGACGGCGAACGCGTCGTAGAGGATGTCGTCCGTCGTTTCGCCCTTAGCGAGGCGGTCTTTCAAAATGCCCGTCTGACTTTTGAGTTCTTCGTCGCCCATGGCGGCGTACTTCGGTTCCAGCGCCTCGACTTTTAAAGCCATCTTGTCCAACTTTTTTAAACTTCTTCTTCCGTCGCTGTTCAGCATGTAATTGATAAGTCCCATAACCTGCTCCTATCCCTTCCGCACCCGTAACAATGCGGTTACTATTGATCTTCGGCAAATTTGCCCTCTTTCCCCGAAAGAAAATTTACACGAAAATATTTTACATTATTTTCAAAGAAATGTAAAAGATTTTTGCCACATATTTCAAATTTCACACGCCTTTTTCGCTTTTCACCCAAAAACGGGCGGATTTTCTCTCCTTTCAATCCCTTTGGGGAACGCTCGCGACGGTCAGCACCAGCACGCGCGCCGCATGCGCGGCGAACAGAACGCGGGAAACGGCGTTTGCCGTGGCGCCCGTCGTGAGAACGTCGTCCACGAGCAGGATCGTCTTTCCCTCGCACGCTTTCCTCTCGTGCACGCGGAAACTTCCCGTTAGATTTTTCTCGCGCTCTCCGAGCGTCAGAAATTTCTGCGCGGCGGTATCGCGCGTCTTTACGAGCGCCGCGGCGCGGTGCTCTATCCCCAGCCGCACCGACAGTTCGTCCGCAAGCAGCGCGGACTGGTTGTAGCCGCGCCTGCGCAAACTTTCTCCGCTCATCGGCACGCTTACGATAAAGTCGGAAAAATCATATTCCGCGCGAAACACGGGTTCCGTTTCGCGGGCAAACGTGCGGGCGAGATATTTCGCGCCCGTTTTGAAACGGCGGACGAGCCCGACGATTTCGCCCCCGTAGACGAACGCGCTGCGCGCAGCCGTGTAGACGGGCAGTTCGCGCTTGCATTCAAGGCACACGGGGAAGTCTTCGAGAATGCGGCGGCCGCATTTTTTACAGATAAAACCGTCGTTCCGCGGCAGCGCCCTTTCGCATGCGGGACAGAAAGAAGCGCCGTCGAACACTTCTTTTCTGCAGATCTCGCAGGTATAATGCGCGGGAAAGAGAACACTGCGGGCCTGCTCTTTGCAGCGTTTGAAAAAATCTTTCATCGGTTCAAAAAAAGGCGGCAAAACGCCGCCTTTTCCCCTACTTATAAATATTTTTTAAGAGACTCCGCCCTGTCCGTACGCTCCCAGGCAAATGCTTCACGCCCGAAATGGCCGTACGCCGCCGTTTTGCGGAATACGGGCCTGCGCAGCCCCAGCGTTTCGATGATCGCGTACGGGCGAAGATCGAAATTTTCGCGGATGATCTCGACGAGCCGATCGTCGGAAACGCGCCCCGTGCCGAAACTGTTGACGAACACGGATACGGGATTCGCCACGCCGATGGCGTACGCGAGTTCGATCTCGCACTCGTCGGCAAGGCCCGCCGCCACGACGTTCTTGCAGATATAGCGCGCCATGTACGCGCCGCTTCGATCCACTTTGGTACAGTCTTTTCCCGAGAAAGAACCGCCGCCGTGCGCGCAGCGCCCGCCGTACGTATCCACGATGATCTTGCGCCCCGTAAGGCCGCTGTCGCCCTCGGGGCCGCCCACTTCGAACCGTCCCGTGGGGTTGATGAGAAATTTCGTCCTGCCGTCGAGATATTTCGGATCGATGACGCTTTCGATGACGTACTTGCGGATATCCGCTTTCAGTTGTTCCTGCGAAACGGCGTCGTCATGCTGCGCGGAAACCACGACGGTATCCACGCGGACGGGCGTTCTCCCGTCGTATTCCACGGTGACCTGCGTCTTGCCGTCGGGGCGCAGATAGGGCAAAAGCCCGCTCTTTCTCACTTCCGCAAGCCGCGCCGCCATCTTGTGCGACAGCATGACGGGAAGAGGCATCAATTCGGGCGTTTCGTTGACCGCGTAGCCGAACATCATGCCCTGGTCGCCCGCGCCGATCTGGTCGGCAATCTCGCCTCCCGCTTTCTTTTCCAAAGACGCATCCACGCCCATGGCGATATCGGGGCTCTGCGAATGGATGGCGGTGATGACGGCGAGGGAATTATAGGAAAATCCCTGCCCGTGCACGTAGCCGATCTCTTTGATGGTATTCTTGGCGATCTTGGAAATATCCACGTAGCAATTCGTGGACAGTTCGCCCATCACGAGCACCATGCCCGTGGTCGCGCAGCATTCGATCGCCGCGCGCGCGTTTTCGTCGTTGGTCAGCACCGCGTCCAGCACCGCGTCCGCGATCTGGTCGCAGACCTTGTCGGGATGCCCTTCCGTTACGCTTTCGCTCGTAAAAAATTTGTTCATTTTTCGCTCATTTCCTAGAATTTTAATACCCTTTCAGTATATATTTTTTCAAACGAATTGTCAACGCTTTACAATTCCGAATTAAATATGATACACTTTTATTTATGGAAACGGGATGCAGTCTGTGCCCCGTCTCGTGCGGCGCCGACCGCAAAACGGAAGACGGCGCGTGCGGCGGAGGCAATCAAATGAAAATCGCCAAGTACGGGCTCCACTTTTACGAGGAACCGTGTATTTCGTACCGAAACGGTTCGGGCGCAATTTTTTTCTGCGGCTGTTCCCTTCGGTGCGCCTTCTGCCAGAATTTCGAACTTTCGCGGAATTTGCGCGGCAAAGAGATCGGCGCCAAAGATCTCGCAGCCATTTTTCAGGAACTCGAAGAGCGGGGCGCGGAAAATATCAATCTCGTGACCGCTGGGCATTATATCCCGCAGATATTAAAGGCGTTCGCGCTGTACCGCCCGAAGATCCCCGTGGTGTACAACACCCATTCTTACGAAAAAATAGAAGCGCTGCGCGCGATAGATCCCTTTATCGACGTGTATCTTCCCGACCTCAAATATTTTTCGCCGAAAATTTCGCTGCGGTATACGGGCAAGGCAAACTATTTCGAATACGCCTCGCGCGCGGTGGAATTTATGATGAAAAAGCCGCTCGACATGCGGGCGGGCAAAATGTTTTCGGGGTGTATCGTGCGGCATCTCATCCTGCCGCTGTGCTCGAACGACAGCCTGGAAATCGTCAGATGGTTTTTCGCGCATACGGGCGACGCGTACTTTTCGCTGATGGGACAGTACACGCCCTACGGCGATATTGCTGCGTTTCCCGAACTCAATCGCCGCATCACGCGGCGCGAATACGACAAAGTCGCAAATCTTGTCTGCGCGCAGAATTCCGACCGCATTTTTTTGCAGCAACTTTCGTCGGCGGACGAAAAGTACATCCCCGATTGGGATTTCTGAGCCGCCGCACATATGTTTTGCGGTCCATACGGGCTAATTGTTGATGAAATCGTCCTTATAACGGACAAGTTTCCGAACGAGCGGCGCGACCTTTGCGGGCGGCGCCGCGGCGAGTTTTGCTTCCAACTCGCGGATTTTACGATAAGATACTGTTCGCATAACGAAAGTATGCGGCAACGGAAGGAAAAATATGTTGATCACTTGCGAAAACGTCTGCTTCGGCTACGACGACAAACGAATATTGGAAAACGTCTCTTTTACGGTGAACGAGGGCGAGCGCATCGGGCTGATCGGGGGCAACGGCGAGGGCAAGACCACCCTTTTGAAACTTCTGACGCGCGATCTTTTGCCCGACGAGGGCAGGATCCTCACCAAGAGCAATTTAAAAATCGGCTATCTGGAACAGAACGGCGGCTTTGACAGCGACAAGACGGTGTTCGAGGAAATGCGCTCGGTCTTTTCGCGCGTCTTTTCGGCGATCGGCGAACTGCGTTCGCTCGAACACGAAATGGCAAAAACGCCTTTCGGCAGCCGCGAATACGCAGCGATCGCCGCGCGCTACGAGCGGCTCAACAAACTGATCGCCGCGGAGGACGGCTACAACGCGGAGGTGAAAATACGCACCGTACTCGGCGGCATGGGTTTCGAAAAGATGCACGATCAGGTCATCAACACTATGTCGGGCGGGGAAAAGACGCGACTCAAACTGTGCCGCCTGCTTCTGGAACAACCCGAAATTCTGTTTTTGGACGAGCCGACAAACCACCTCGACGTTTCCACCCTGTTCTGGCTGGAAGAATACTTGCAGGATTACAGGGGCGCGGTGTTCACCGTGTCGCATGACAGGTATTTTCTCGACAAGACGGTCAAAAAGATCTTCGAGTTGGAAAACAACCGCCTGACAACGTTCCGCGGCAATTATTCCAAATATAAAATTTTGAAAGCGGAAAAATACGAATACGAACTGAAAGAATACGAGCGCCAGCAGGAAGAAATCGCGTCCCTCAAGGAATACATCGACAAAAATATTGTGCGCGCCACTACCGCAAAGAGCGCGCAATCGCGCGTGAAAAAACTGGAAAACATGACGATGCTGGAAAGGCCCTTGCCGCCGCCCAAACCGCCCGTATTTTCCTTCACCTTCGGCGAGCGCAGCGAGGAACTTTCCCTTTCGGTGAACGGGCTGACGCTGGAAGCGGGCGGCAAACGGCTCTTTACCGACGCGGCGTTCGAAGTGCGGCGCGGGGAAAAATTCGCCGTTGTGGGCGAAAACGGTACGGGAAAGAGCACGCTGATCCGCGAACTTCTGAAAAAGACCCACCCCGCCGTAAAGTGGGGAAGGTTCGTGAAAATAGGCTATTACGACCAGGAAAACGCAAATCTCGACGGCGAGGATACGGTGCTCGGCGCCCTGTGGTTCAAACACACCGCCCTTTCGCAGACGCAGGCGCGCAATCTTTTGGCGCGCGCGAAACTCTCCGAGGAGGACGTAGACAAAAAAGTCAAGTCGCTTTCGGGCGGCGAGCGCGCGAAACTCTCCCTCGTTTTATTGCAGGCGGAGAACGCGAACTTCCTCATTCTCGACGAGCCGACCAACCACCTCGACCTGGCGGCGCGCGAAAGCCTGGAAGCGGCGCTCGGCGCATTCGAAGGCACGCTCCTGTTCGTTTCGCACGACCGATATTTTATCCAGAATCTCGCAGACCACGTTCTGGAGATCGAGAACGGGCGCGTGACGGCGTTCAAAGGCTCGTACGACGAGTTTAACACCCGCAAGAAGGCGCAGGCCTCGCGCGCCGAAGAGGCGGCCGCAGCGGCAAAAAAGACGGCGCAGACGCCCTCCTACCGCTCCAAGGCGGACCGCGCGGAGGACGCCCGCAAAAAGGCGCGGCTCAAAGAGGTGGAAATCTCCATTTCCCGCACCGAAGAGGAGATCGCGGCGCTGAACGGGGAGATCGCCCGCCCCGAGGTCGCCTCCAACTACAAACTTTTAACGGAAAAATGCGCGCGGCTGGACGAACTGCACGCATTGTGCGACGGGTTATACAAAGAATACGAAACGCTGCTGTGATCAAAAGAGCGCTTTCCTTCTCGGAAAGCGCTCTCTTTTTATGATTTGGACTTATAATATTCGTCGATCGCCGCAAAGTAGGCGTCCACGTTTTCCCATTTGGAAGCGGCGGGAATGTCGCAGCCGCTGGAAATGACGAAATTGGGATATTTTTCGCACAGATCGTTCATCAGCGTCAAAACTCTCTCGCGCATGAGTTCGGGCGTTCCGTCCTTGAAGGCGCTCACGGGGTCGATATTGCCCATCGCGACCGCGTCTTCGGGGAACTGCGGCAAAATGTTGCGCATATCGACGGCGTTGCCGAAGTGATACGCCTTGCAGCCCGTGCGCAGGATAGAAGGGATCATTCTGTCCGCCGCGTTGCCGCAGTTATGGTAGACGACGATAAAGTTCTGATCCTGCACCGCTTCGACCACCGCGCGGACGTACGGCTCGGAGAATTCCGCCGCCAGATCGGGCGAAAGCACGCCCGCCAAAGGCTCCGCCATGATGATGCCGTTCGCGCCGATCTTTTTATATTCTTTGGCGTATTTGATCAAAAATTCCGTGCATTTCCCGAGCAAAACTTTCATATTGTCGGGATCTTCGTAGCACAGGATCATCGCCTCGGAAACGTCGGTCAGACGCCCCGCCAGCGAGAACGGTCCCACGCAGCCCGCGAATACGGGGCGGTCGGTCACGCGTTTCAAAAGTTTTTCGATGCCCTCGATATACAGCCCGCTGCGCGCCGCGCCCACTTCGGGCACTTTCAAATTTTCCACTTGGGAAAGGTCGGTGATCAGCGGATCGTGGATAGTGGGGATATCGTCGGGATTTTTCACGACGTTCGAGCCGAAACATTCCGCCTCGACGCTTAAGTCCATCAGCCCCACCGCGGCGAGCGTGGGCGCGCGGTCCGCGACCGCCTTCATCATATCCGCCTGCAGATCGCTGTTCGTGCACACGTCACGCACGGTCGCCCCTATGAGCTGCGTGCCGGGAAACGAGAGAATGGGCATGGACTTTTTGACTTTGGCGTTTTTCAGATCTTCGATCCATTGATACATATTCATATACGTTACCTTCCTAATCTTGGTTTGTGCCTCTATTTTAACATGAAAAAACCGCCGAAACAAGATAAACTCTTGCTGAAAAACATCAATATTTTGCACAGTTGCAGAAAAAAAGCGCTTATCCCTTTCGGGCAAGCGCTCTATTTCAGCATTCTTTATCGAGCAGCGCGCGGTGAAACGCGGCATAGTCGGTATTCTTTTCGCGGACGCAGCGGATGGCGGCGTTCGGGTGTTCGTTCAAACGTCCCGTCAGAAGGTACGGGATATCGTACCCCCACACCACGCCCTGCTCTTTCAACGGCAGCATATAGTCGGTGATGAATTGCAAAACGGGCTCGATGCGGTATTTGGGGTTTTTCAGAAAGCCGAGCAAAAGTTCCATTGCGCAGTTGCCCGCGCCGCGCCCCATGCCGTTGACGGTCGCGTCCAGAAGGCTCGCGCCCCAACTCGCCGCCTCGATGGTGTTGCCGAACGCCAACTGCTGGTTGTTGTGCGCGTGCATGCCGATGATCTTTTTGTATTTTTCGCCCGCTTCGAGGTAGGAAAGCGTGAGTTTGGCGATCTGTTCGGGGTAGAGCGAACCGTAACTGTCCACGATATAGATGACGTTTACGGGGCTTTCGCCCAGAATTTCCAGCGCCGAAGAAATTTCTTCCTCCCGCGCCTTGGAAACCGCCATCACGTTGACGCACGTTTCGTAACCCTTGGCGGCGCAGTATTCCACCATGCGCACCGCGGCGGGAATCTCGTTCAGATAAGTCGCCACGCGCACCATGTCGATGACGCTGTCCTTAGCCTCGATGATGTCCGTTTCGTAGTCGGTGCGCCCCACGTCCGCCATGACGGAAATTTTCAGCGGCGTATCGTTGTCGCCCACCACCGCGCGGATATCCTCTTCGTCGCAGAACTTATATTTCCCGAATTTGGAAGTATCGAAGGATTTTTTCGACGCTTTATAGCCGAATTCCATGTAATCCACGCCCGCGGCGAGATTCATTTGATAGAGCGCTTTGGCGAAATCGTCGCCGAAACGGAAATCGTTCACGAGCCCGCCGTCGCGCAGCGTCGCGTCGAGCACCTGTATATCCTCCCGGAAAGAGAGGAGCGAGCCTTTTCTCTGCATCATACTTTATCCTTTAAGAATGTCTTTCTTCGAGTTCGGCGCATACGTCCGAAAGTTTCACGCCCGCGTTTGCAAGCAGGACGAGCGTGTGATAGAAAAGGTCGGCGCATTCGCCCACGATCTCTTCCTTGTCGCCGTTTTTTGCGGCGATGACCAATTCCACCGCCTCTTCGCCCGTCTTTTTGGCGATCTTGTCCACGCCTTTTTCAAACAGGTAGCAGGTGTAGGAGCCCTCTTCGGGGCGATCGCGTCGGTCTTCCACGACGCGTTGGAGCCGTCCGAGCATTTCCGCGCCCGCGCCGCCCTCTTTTACGGTGTTGAAAAAACAGGAATAATTTCCCGTATGACAGGCGGCGCCCGTCTGACGCACGCGCAGCAGAACGCAGTCGCCGTCGCAATCGAGGGAAACGGAAACGACCTCCTGCAAATGCCCGCTCTCCTCTCCCTTTTTCCAGAGTTTTTGCCGCGAGCGGCTGTAATAGTGCGCATAGCCCGTTTCCAGCGTCTTTTCGTATGCTTCGAGATTCATATAAGCCTGCATGAGCACTTCGCCGCTCTCGCAGTCTTGCGCGACGGCGCATATAAGCCCTTTTTCGTCAAATTTAAGTTGCATCTTCCACCGTCCTCACGCGGATGCCCGCGTCTTTCAGATATTGTTTAAGCGCGCGCATCTCGATCTCCCCGAAATGGAAGAGCGATGCCGCGAGCGCCGCGTCCGCCTTTCCCTCGAGGAACACGTCGTAAAAATCGCGCATATTCCCCGCGCCGCCCGAGGCGATGACGGGAATATTGACTGCCTCCGCCGCCGCGCGGGTGAGTTCCAGATCGTAGCCCGCCTTCGTGCCGTCGCGGTCCATGCTGGTCAAAAGCACTTCGCCCGCGCCAAGTTTTTCGGCGCGGCGGATCCATTCGATCGCGTCCAGCCCCGTATTCACGCGGCCGCCGTTGCGGTACACGTCCCAGCCGCCCTTTTCGTTTTTCTTCGCGTCCACAGCCAGAACCACGCATTGCGAGCCGAATTTCTGCGCCGCTTCGCCGATCAGCGAAGGGTTTCCGATCGCCGCGGAATTGACGGCGATCTTGTCCGCACCCGCCGAGAGCATGGCGCGGAAGTCCTCCGCCGTTCGGATGCCGCCGCCCACCGTGAGCGGTATGAATACCTGCTCGCTCGCGCGGCGGATGATATCGTACGCCGTGGCGCGGTTTTCGCAACTGGCGGTGATATCCAAAAAGACGATCTCGTCCGCACCGATCCGATCGTACGCTTTCGCCGTTTCCACGGGATCGCCCGCGTCGACGAGATCGACGAAATTGACGCCCTTCACCACGCGCCCCTTGTCGATATCGAGGCAGGGTATGATGCGTTTACACAGCATAGAAACTCCTATATTTTTGTTCACGAAATTTGTTCGAAAGAGACGAACAAATTTCCGTGAGTTTTGAGCGACAACCGCCGTTCATGCGCTACTCGCGCATTTCTGCGGCGTTTTTCTCTCTGTGAAAATTCGTTACGGCTCTCTTATTATCACAATTTTCGCATTCACTCTTTTTCCCAAAGCGCTTGACGCGCAAATTGAGGTTCGCTGCGCAAAAACGCGGTTTTGCTTGCGAGAATTATTTTATATTTACGAAATTATTCGTCCATCTTTTTATTTCGCGGCGCGGATGGCTTCGGAAAGATCGAGCGCGCCGTCGTAGATCGCGCGGCCGAGCACCGCGCCGTATATGCCGCTCTCTTTCAATCTGACGATATCGTCCAGGGTGGACACGCCGCCCGACGCGATGACGTTGAGACCCGTTTCACGGCTCATGTTCACGGTCGCCTCCACGTTGGCGCCGCCCAGCACGCCGTCCTTGGAAATATCCGTGAACAGCGCGTATTCCAGACCCATGCGGCGCACCTTTTTGCCGAAATCGACCGCCTTCACGTCCGTCTGCTCCGTCCAGCCGCTCACGGCGAAATAGCCGTCCTTCGCGTCGATGCCCGCCACGATTTTATTGCCGAATTTATAGACCGCCAAGGCGAATTCGTCGGGATGGCAGATTGCCATGGTGCCGATGATGACGCGGTCCGCGCCCGCGTCCAGCCGCCGCTCGATATCCTCGATGCTGCGAAGGCCGCCGCCGCTCTCAATGGGAATGCCGAATTTCGATTTGATCTCGCGGATCACATAGTCGATGCCGCTCTCGCCCGAAAACGCGCCCGAAAGATCAACCACGTGCAGATACTCCGCGCCCGCTTCCGCCCACATTTCCGCAAAGTCGAGCGGTTCTCCGTACACCGTCGCCTGCGACTTGTCGCCGTGTTTCAGGCGCACCGCCCTTCCGTCCAGAATGTCGATTGCAGGAAATAAGATCATTAATTGTGTCCCCCTTTGATTTCAATTATCTTGAATTTTCGCAAAATTTTTCAATAGTTTCAGTCCCGCTTCCCCGCTCTTTTCGGGATGGAACTGCACGCCGTACACGTTGCCGTAACATATCGCCGAGGGATATTCGACGTAGTATTCCGTCATCGCCGCGGCGAACCACTCTTCGGTTTTGGCGCGGTAACTGTGCACGAAATAAAACTGCGTGCCCTCCGCAATGCCCGCAAACAGCGGCGTTCTCAGCCGCGTTACGCTATTCCAGCCGATCTGCGGTATTTTTCCCTCTTCGAAACGCACGACCTCGCCCGGGATCAGCCCCAAGCCCTCGTTGCGCCCGTCCTCGTAACTGACTTCGAGCAAAAACTGCATGCCGAGGCAGATACCCAGTATTTTAGTGTTTACGGCGCGCTCTTTGACGTATGTATCCAGCCCCGTGCGGCGCATTTCGCGCATGCCCGCGCCGAAAGAGCCGACGCCCGGCAAAATGAGTTTTTCGCACCCGTCCAAAAGTTCGGGATCGCCCGAAACGATTGCCGTTTCGCCGATGAATTCCAGCGCTTTCTGCACGGAGCGGAGATTGCCCATGCCGTAATCGACGATGCCGAACACTTACAGCACCCCTTTGGACGAGGGGATCTCGGTACCCGTGACGGCGACGGCGTCGCGCACGCACCTTGCGAACGCTTTGAACAGGCTTTCCGCTTCGTGATGCGCGTTGCCGCGCTTTAACAGTTTCATATAGAGATTGACGCCCGCATTGAAACAAAACGCGCGCATGAATTCTTCCACGAGTTCCGCGTCGAACTCGCCTATCTTGCCCGAAAGTTTATCCTCGAAATTGAGGAAAGGCCTGCCGCCGATATCCAGCGCGACGAGCGCCGCGCATTCGTCCATGGGTATGACGCGGTCGGCAAAGCGCGCGATGCCGCGCTTATCGCCGAGCGCCTCTTTGAACGCCTGCCCGAGACAGATGCCGATATCCTCCACGCTGTGATGAAAATCCACGTCCGTATCGCCGTGACAGAGAACTTTCAGACCGACGTTCGCATGGACGGCGAACAGTTCCAGCATATGGTTGAAAAAGCCGACGCCCGTGTCTATTTCGTGCGCGCCCGCGCCGTCGAGATCGAGTTTCAAAACGATTTCCGTTTCTTTGGTTTTACGCGAAATTTCCGCTGTTCTCATGCTATTTTTCCTCCAAACGCACGCGGACGGCATTTGCGTGCGCGCGCAGTCCCTCGCTTTCCGCGAGACGAACGATGTCCGCGCCGTCCTCTCTGATCGCCCTTTCGTCGAATTTGATGACGCTCATCTTGCGCAGGAACAGATCCTGGTTGAGCACCTGAAAAAATTTCGCCGTTCCGCCCGTGGGAAGGATATGGTCGGGTCCCGCGAAATAATCGCCCACGGGTTCGGGCGTGCAACTTCCCAGAAACACCGCGCCCGCGCAGTCGATCGATTCCAAAAGTTCGTCCGCGTTTTCGGCGGCGATCTCCAGATGCTCGGGGGCGATCTCGTTGGCGAGTTCGCACGCCGCGCGCATATCTTCCACCAGAATCACGCCGCCGCCGTTTGCTAGCGATTCGCGCGCGATGTCTTTGCGCGGGAGAAGTTCGATCTGGCGCTCCACCTCTTCGCAGAGCCTTTCAGCGAACGCGGCATCGTCGGTCAGAACGATGGCGCGGGAAAGGCGGTCGTGTTCCGCCTGCGACAATACGTCCGCCGCGACGAATTTTTCCTTCTGCCGCCCGTCGGCGATGATCAAAATTTCGCTCGGCCCCGCGAGCATGTCGATCCCCACGTCGCCGTACACTTCCTTTTTCGCAAGCGTGACGAAGATATTGCCCGGACCCGCGATAACGTCCGCCTTGGGAATGCTTTCCGTGCCGTAGGCGAGCGCGGCGATCGCCTGCGCGCCGCCCGCTTTGAACAGCGCGGTGACGCCGCATTCCTTTGCCGCCACCAGCACGGCGGGATCGACCTTGCCGCCTTTGGCTGGCGTAACCGCGTAAATTTCCTTTACGCCCGCCGCTTTCGCGGGAAGGACGCCCATTAAAACAGAACTGGACAGGGGCGCCGTGCCGCCGGGCACGTAAATGCCCGCCCGCCGTACGGGACGCACAACATAGCCCGTCGTTCTGCCGTTTTCGGTGCGGATATCCGATTGCAAGGGATTGCGCGCGTGATAATCGTACACGTTTTTCACCGCTTTTTTCAGGGAAACGAGAAAATCTTCGCTCACCTCTTTATAAGCGTTTTGATATTCTTTTTCGCTCACGCGCACGGTATCGGCGGTAAGAACGCTGCCGTCGAATTTTTCCGCATAGGCAAAGAGCGCCTCGTCCCCGCGTTTTTGCACGTCGCGCACGATCTCGCGCACCGCCGCGACTTTCGCCGCGTCGTCGAATTTTCCGCGCACGAGGATCTCTTTCGCCTCGTCCGCGTTCGCGTATATCTTCATAATCTACCTGTCAAACGTATTTTTTCATTTCGCCGATGAGGGGCAAAATTTCGTCCGCTTTGGTCTTTAAACTCACCTTATTGGCAATGAGCCGCGCGGAAATATCGAACACCTCTTCCAGAACTTCCAGCCCGTTGGCGCGCAGCGTGCCGCCCGACTGCACGATATCGAAGATCACGTCCGATAGCCCCGTGAGCGGCGCTAACTCGATGGAGCCGTTGAGTTTGATGATCTCCACGTCCTCGCCGCGGCTGAAATACAGGCGCTTGGCGGTATTCACGTATTTGGTCGCAACCCGCAAATGCGCGCCCGCCTTTTTTTCGTTCTCGGGAAAACCCGCCACGCACAGTTTGCATTTTTCAAAGCCCAGATCGAGCATTTCGTACAGATCGCACCCGGCTTCGAGCAGTGTGTCTTTGCCCACGATGCCGATATCCGCGATGCCGTATTCCACATAAGTGGGCACATCCGACGGCTTGACGAAAAAGAACTTGAACTTTTTGTCCGCCGTTTCCAAAACGAGTTTGCGCGTTTCTTCCTTTAAAATTTCCGCGCGGATGCCGCACTTGATAAAGATATCCGCGCACTTTTCCGCGAGCCGCCCCTTGGCGAGAGCCACGTTGATCATAATTTTTGCAAACCTCCCGCCGTCGCCTCGAACTTTTCGCCGCCGCGCGATCTCAAGATCTCTTCCGACGCCGCGCCTTCGGGCAACAAATCGCAACTCGCGCCCTCTTTCACATACTTCCGATAGGCGGCGTAGCCGTTCGCTTCGCCCCCCTTGCGGCAGATGACGGTGATTGCGGGTTCGGGAACGTCTATTGTCTTTCCCGCCTCTTCCAGAGCGGCGAGAACGCGCTTCAAGCCGATCGCGAAACCGATGGCGGAAACGCCCCTGCCGAACTCCGCGGCGAGGCCGTCGTAGCGCCCGCCCGAAAGTAGCGGCGCGCCCACGCCCGCGGCAAGACCCGTGAACACGATGCCCGAATAGTAATCGAGGCTCTTGACCGTGCCTAAATCGAACGAAACGTATTTTTCATAGCCCATTTCGCAAAGATACGCGTACACCTCTTTGAGTCGCGTGAGCGCGGACAGCGCGGCGGGATTTTCAGTGAGTTTTTCCGCCTCTGCCAAAACTTCCACGCCGCCGAACAGCGACGGGAGCGCCAAAATCGCGCCGAGCGCGCGCCCGTTTGCGTTGTATTTTTTCAAGGAAAGTTCGGTATTGATGGCGTCCTTCGCGTTGACGTAGCCGCGCACTTCCTCCGCCTCCTCGGCGGACAGTCCGCTGCCCTCCAAAAGTCCCTTGAAAAAGCCGACGTGCCCCACGTCGATGATGAAATTTTCCACGCCCGCGGCGGCAAGGCAGTCGATGGCGAAAGCGACGAGTTGCGCATCCGCGAACGCGCCGTCCGAGCCGAACACTTCCACGCCCGCCTGCGATACTTCGCGGTAGGAATTGCCCGACGCGGAAAAATCGTAAATGTCGGAAAAATAGCAGAGTTTCGCGCTCGGCGCGGTCATTTTCGTCGCCGCGATGCGCGCGACCGCCAGCGTCATATCGGGACGCAGAACGATGAGATTGCCGTCCTTATCGGTCATTTTAAACATTTTCGACTGCGGAATGGGGCTTTTGATGCCCGCGTACGTGTCGAAATATTCCAGTCCCGCCGTCTGCACGAATTCATAGCCCGAAAGCAGAAATTCGCGGCGCAGCGCCTCCTTGACGCGGTTGACGTTGTAGCACTCTCTTTCGAGGCTGTCCCGCACGCCTTGCGGGAGTTTGACGTAATTCATTCTTTCTTTCCTTACACAAAAAATCGTGAATACATTTTATCATTTTTACAGCAATTCGTCAATGCTAATTGAGCACAACGTCCTTCAATCCGCTGTATTTTTTGAGTGCGAGCGCGGCGAGCGCTTCTACGCCGCCCGCCTCGAACGCCTCGTCGGACAGTTTTTTTGCCGTAAAGATGACCGAGGGCGGATAGCGCAGGTTGCGTATCTCGTTGATGAACTTGCCGCTCTGGCGCGTGCCGAGAAAATCGCCGCTGCCGCGCATTTCCAGATCGTATTCCGCGATCTTAAACCCGTCCGTGTTGTTTTTCAGAACGGCGAGCCGCGCGCGCGCTTCCTCGCCGTCCGCGCCCAAAAGAAGAAAACAGTAACTCTGTTTGCTGCCCCGCCCCACGCGTCCGCGCAGTTGGTGCAACTGGGAAAGCCCGAACCGCTCGGCATTGTAGACGATCATGATGGTGGCGTCGGGCACGTCCACCCCTACTTCGATGACCGTTGTGGAAACCAGGCAGTCGAACTTTTTCGCCTTGAAATCTTGCATGATCTCCGCCTTTTCTTTATCCTTCATCTTGCCGTGCAGAAGGGCGAACCTGACCGAAGGCAGGCGGTTTTTCAGTTCGTCGAAAAGTTCGGTCACGCTCATGACCGAGCCCTCCTCGTCCTCCTCGATCTTGGGACAGACGAAATAACTCTGATTGCCCGCCTTCGCCTCTCTTCCCACGTAGGCGAGCATATCGTCGTACTTGCGCAAGGGAACGATCGCCGTGGTCACAGGCGCGCGCGCCTTGGGCTTATCCTTGATCTCGGTGATGTCGAGATCGCCGTAAAAGATGAGCGAGAGAGTGCGCGGAATGGGCGTCGCGCTCATGACCAGCATATCCGCGCCCGCGCCCTTTTCCGAAAGCGCGCTCCTCTGCGCCACGCCGAAACGGTGCTGCTCGTCGCACACGCACAGGGCGAGCGAGGCGAATTCCACGTCGTCCTGCAAGACGGCGTGCGTGCCGCACACGACGTCGAGTTCTCCCGCCGCGAGGGCGGCTTTGACGCTCTTTTTTTCCTTCGCGGAGGAAGAACCGCTCAAAAATCCCGCGCGGAACTCGGGAAGATAGCGGCAAATCAACTGATAATTCTGCTCGGCGAGCACTTCCGTGGGCGCGAGCATCGCCGCCTGATACCCGCTCGCGAGCGCCATATAGATGCCGCAGATCGCGACCGCGGTCTTTCCGCTGCCCACGTCGCCCTGCAACAGGCGGTTCATGCGGTTGGGCGAATGCACGTTTTCGTAAATATCGTCCACGGCGCGCTTCTGCCCCTCCGTCAGGGGGAAGGGAAAACGGGCGCAGAATGTTTCGACCTGCTCTCTCGTGCACGTATAGCGCAGCACGCGCGCGTCGTCCTTGCCGCCTTTGATGACCTTGAATGCGGAGATGAGGATAAAATATTCTTCCAGAGCGATGCGTTCCGCAGCCGCGTCCTTGTCCGCAAACGTCACGGGATTATGAATGTCGGAATACGCTTTTTTCAGATCGGAAAGCGCGTACTTTTTCCGAACGGCAGGCGGGATCGCGGAAACGAGCGCGACTTTTCTGAGCGCGTCCGCCACCGCGTCGCGCACGGCGCGCTGCGAAAGCGAACCGCGCAAGGGATAGACCGGCACGATGCCCTTGAGCCTGTAATTTCGTTCGAGCGGCTCGAACGTGGGATTGACCATGGAGGGCGCGCCGTACTTGTTCTGCACGCGGCCGTAAAAGAGGTATTCCCCGCCGCTTTTCAGTTTGTCGCGCACGTAGGGCGCGTTGAACCAGACGGCGGAAAAGGGCTCGCCGTCGTTTTCGCACCACACTTTGACAAAGGAGCGGCGCCCCGTGGAAACCGTCTGCGGCGCGGACGAAACGCGGCAGGAAACGAGCACCACGTCGTTGTGATAGCACGCGGACAGGCGCGAGGTCGTCGTCAGATCGAGATATGCGCGCGGATAAAAGCGCGCCATGTCTTCCGCCGTAAATATATTGAGTTTGTTGAGGTCTTTCGCGCGTTTGTCGGAGATCCCCTTCAATTCGGTCAGTTTCATTTTTTCGGTCCCAAAAAAATCAAAAGCGGGGCGCATAAAACTCCCCGCTGCTTTTTCCTATTCCAAAGATACCAGATAATAATAGATGGGCTGCCCGCCGTAATGATAATCGACGTCGCAATCGGGAAACCGTTCGGAAACCTTTGCCGCGAGCGCCTCCGCATCCTCTTCCGAAACGTCCTTGCCGAAGTACAGCGTGATGATCTCGTGGGTGCCGTCTTTCAGTTTTTCCAACAGCGTCAAGACCGTGTCGTCCACGGTGTCGCCCTTGGAAAGAATTTTTTTGTCGTCCAACCCGATGATATCCCCTTCCTTGAGTTGGAACCCGTTCAGGCTGGTCGAACGCACGGCGTAGGTGACTTGTCCCGCCTTGACGTTGTCCATCGAGTGGATCATGTCCGTCTTGTTCTCCTCGCTGGAACTGTCGGGGTTGAACGCGAGCGCCGCCGCAAAGCCCTGCGGCACGTTTTTCGTGGGGATGACGTGTATCGTGCGGTTGGTCACGAGCGCTTTCGCCTGTTCCGCCGCTAAAATGATGTTTTTATTGTTGGGGAACACGAACACGTGCTCCGCGTTGATCCTCTGCACCGCGTCCGCAATGTCGCTCGCGCTGGGGTTCATGGTCTGCCCGCCCTCGATCACGCGGTCTACCAGAAGATCTTTGAATATTTCCGAAAGCCCGTCGCCTGCGCAGATGGCGAGCATACCCATTTCCTTTTTCTCCGCCTCGCGCTTGGCGCGGAGCGCCCTGTTCTGTTCGAGCATATTCTCGATCTTCACTCTGTCGAGTTCGCCGAGTTCCACCGCCGAAGAGAGCGCTATTCCGGGATTATTGGTGTGTACGTGCACTTTCACGAGTTCCAGATCGCCGATGCAGATGACGGAATCGCCGATGGTCATCAGTTTTTCTTTGAGTTTGTCTATGTCCGCGAGCGTCGTCTGTTTTTTGAGGTTGATGATGAAAAATTCCGTGCAGTAGGCGAATTCTATTTCGCCCAGATCGAGATTGACGATATCCGAATTGTCGCCGAACGCGTCCTCCGAATCGGAAGTTTCGGGTTCGTACACGGCGGACTCGTCCACCTCTTCGCCGTTGAGAACGGACAAAAATCCGCGGTACACGCACAAAAGCCCCATGCCGCCCGAGTCCACGACGCCCGCTTTTTTCAATACGGGCAGAAGTTCGGGCGTCTTGGCGAGCGCCTCTTCGCCCTTTTTGATGACCGCGTCCAAAAACGCGTTGAATTCTTTGTATCTGGGAGCCGCCTGTTTGGCAAACTCGCTCATCAGGCGCGCCACGGTGAGCATTGTGCCTTCCTTGGGCTTGGACACCGCGCCGTAAGCGACCTGCGTGCCGCATTCCATAGCCTTGGCGAACGCTTTGATGGTGATCTCGTCGTACTTTTTGATTTCCGAACAGATCCCGCGGAACAACTGGGACAAAATGACGCCCGAATTGCCGCGCGCCCCTTTCAAGGCGCCCTTGGCGACCGCGTCGCAAAGTTCGGGCAGACGATTGGACGAGCATAGACCGAGTTCTTTGACCGCCGATTGTATGGTCAAAGACATATTGGTCCCCGTATCTCCGTCGGGGACGGGGAATACGTTCAATGAATCTACTTTCGCTCTGTTTATTTCAAGCACGCGCGCTCCCGAAATAATCATTTTGCGGAACTCGGCGCTGTTAATCGTTTTCGGCATGAAAAAGCAATCTCCTTAGATTTCGGGACAGAAAAATTACAGTCTGACCCCGATAATATTTACGTTGACCGTGTCAACTATCATACCCGTAAATTTCTCGACTCTGTATTTGACGCTCTCTTTCAAAGATTCGGCGACGGCGTTGATGGAGACTCCGAATTTTATAATGACGTACACGTCGATATAGATCCTGTCCCCGCTCGTCGTGACTTTCACGCCCCGCCCCTGCGTCTTTTTATTGAATAACTCGGAGAGGCTGTCCGTAAAACGGCGCGACACGGTTTCGACAATTCCGTAGCACTCTAAAGCCGCCTGCGAGGCGACTTTGGCGATGGCCATGTCGGATATGGAAATATTGCCGTAAGCATTGCTCGTTTTTACTGACATAATAACACTCCTGTATCACTGCTATTTTAAACTATTTTCACATAATTTGCAAGAAAAATACGAACGCGGACAATACATTTTTTTATTTTTCATAATTTTTGCGCAAAACGCCGTAAAAATAATTGCTTTTTTTCGGATATTTTGATAAGATAACAATGCTCGTTTCGGGCATAGCGCGGTTTCGCGCTGTTTATCATGATTATTTACCGTGGAGGTGTTTGATATGTCAAGAGTTTGCGTCGTTTGTCAGAAGGGGCAGAGTGCGGGTAACAACGTGAGCCACAGTAACCGCAAAACGAGAAGAACTTTCAAAGCCAACGTACAGAAAGTAAAGATCGTAAAGGACGGCAAAGTCGAGTCCGCTTACGTCTGTGCGCGCTGCTTGAAGAGCGACAAAGTCGAAAGAGCGTAACCGTTTTTGATTTTGAACTTTTCGCCCGCCTTCGGTTTTCCGAGAGCGGGCTTTTTTCCATATTCGCAAAAACAAGGGGGTTCCCGTTCGGGAGCCCCCTTGTTTTACTTGCGCACAAAGACTCTTAAAACTTTTCGTATGACGAGGGGCGGTTTGATACAGATGATCCTCAAATGACGTTCACTCCTTTCCGCTCACGATTTTAAATACGAAAAGCGCGCCGCCGTCGCAAAAGATTTCCGCCTCGTCGGAAAGTGCGACGTTGCTCACGCCGCGGCAGCTCCCCGCCCGCAGGGTCAAGTCGGTAAGCGGATACTTTACCCCGCTACTCTCCATTATATGCGCCTCGTATCCCACGGGTGCGAGGCTGAACGTCCTGCCTTTACAGCCGCGGATCGGGAAACGCCCGCTCTCGCAGGAAATTTCGCTCGTTTTCGTGTACATCACCGCGTGCGCGCCGCGAAGCCGCGCCGCGTACAGCAACTGGATATTGCCCCAGAGATGGTCTTCCCTGCCGCCGCCTCCGCCGTAGATCGAAATTTCTTTCAGTCCCGCTTCCAGCAGTTTTTCCAGCGCGAGTTCGCCGTCGGTAAAGTTTTTTTCTTCGGGGTATCTGACGCCGTTTTCGGGCACGTAGCCCAAAGAATCGAAATCGCCCGTCAGAAGGTCTACGCGCCCCGCTTTTTCCATTGCCCAGCGGTACGCGCCGTCGCAGCAGGCGACGAAATCGTCTTTCTCCACGCGGATCTTTTCTTCGGGCGGCTCGCCGTTTAGTAAAAGAATGCCTTTCAACTTATTTTCCTCTTTTCAGCGCGGCGATAGTCCCCTCCATATCGTCGGAGCAAAAGACCGTATTGCCCGCCACCAAAATATTGACGCCCGCCGCGGCGATCCCGCCGCAGTTCTGCAAATTCACGCCGCCGTCGATCTCCACGTCGGCATCGGGATTGCAGCGATCGAAGATCGCGCGCGCATCCCGCGTTTTTTCCAGCACGTGCGGAATGAATTTCTGTCCGCCGTAGCCAGGAAATACGCTCATGACGAGCAGCATATCCACCTCTTCGAGCACGCCGTACACGGCGGAAAGGGGCGTATCGGGATTGATGACGGCGCCGCACTTCGCGCCCAGAGAGCGAATGAGGCGCAGCACGTCTTTGAGCGATGCGCCGCACGCCTCGTGATGTACGGTGACGATATCCGCCCCCGCTTTGATAAAGTTTTCCACGTGCCGTTCGGGCCGCTCGATCATCAGGTGCACGTCGAGCGGCAGCGAAGTATGTTTTCTGATATCGCGCACCATGTGATGCCCGAAAGTGATATTGGGCACGAAACTGCCGTCCATCACGTCGCAATGGATCAAATCGGCGCCCGCTTGCTGTAAAGTTTCCACCGCCTGCCCCATCGCGGAAAAATCCGCCGATAGAATGGAAGGCGCGATCTGGATGTGTTTCATTGTAACTCCTTTGTGTCGCTTTGGTCATCTTGCACTTCGCGCAGTCTTTTCGCGCGAAGCTGGCCGCAGGCGCCGCCGATGTCCGCGCCGATCTGGCGGCGCAGGGTGGCGGAAAGCCCGCTCTTTTCCAATATCCCCAAAAAACGGTACGCTTCCTTTTCCGAAACGGACGAAAGACGTTTTTCCTTGACTTCGTTGAGGCGGATGAGATTGACGTGGCAGGGCCTGCCCTTTAAAAGTTCCGCCAAAAGTTCCGCGTGGCGCTTGTCCGCGTTTTCGCCTTCGATGAGCGAATATTCGAAAATATAGCGCCGCCCCGTCTTGTCGAAATAATTAGCGCACGCCTTTAAAATATCTTCGATCTTATACGCGTTCGCCACAGGCATGATCTTTTTGCGCTCCTCGTCGAGCGGCGAGTGCAGCGACACGGTCAGATTGACGGGCAGATTTTCTTCGGCGAGTTCGTACATTTTCGGCACAAGTCCGCAGGTGGAAAGGCTGATGTTGCGCGCGCTGATACAGATGCCGCCCTCCGCCGTGACGTTTCTGAGAAACTTCACGGTATTCGCGTAATTGTCGAGCGGCTCGCCGCTGCCCATGAGAACGACGTTGGTGACGGCGCGCTTTTCGAGCGTGCCGCCGTGACGCGCGTTTACGGCGAGCACCTGCGACAAAATTTCTCCGCCCGTCAAATTGCGCACCAGCCCGTTTAAGCCCGACGCGCAGAAAGCGCAGTTCATGCGGCAGCCCACCTGCGTGGAAACGCACTGCGTGCAGCCGTATTTATAACGCATCAGCACGCCTTCGACAATGTTCCCGTCCGCAAGTTCGAACAGATACTTTTCCGTGCCGTCGGACGAAACGAACGTTTCGCGGATCTTCACGGGCTCGTCTTCGAACCTTTCGCAAAGTTTCGCGCGCAGCGTTTTGGAAAGTTCGGAAAGTTCGGAAACGCGCTTGCCCTGCATCAGCCCGCGGAAGATCTGCGCGGCGCGGAACTTCCGTTCGCCCCATTCTTCCATCAAAATTTGCAATTCGGAAAGGGAATGATCCTGTAAAATCTCTTTCATCGTTTCCTCAGTTTTGCGACGTAAAAGCCCGCGCCCGACGAGATATGGGGCAGAAACTGCACGCCGAACCTCGTTGTCTTTCCCGCGAGCGGGCTGTTGATTTTCTCCGCGGTAAAAGCGGGATTTTCCTTCAAAAAGCGCCCGACCACGTTGTCGTTTTCTTCGCGGAACACCGAACACGTGGAATAGTACAGCGCGCCGCCCTCTTTCACGTAGCGCGAACAGGCGGAAAGTATGGCGAACTGCGTTTCGGGAAGTTCGGTAAGGCTCTTTTCCGTGCGGAACAGTTTGATATCGGGATTATCGCAGACGACGCCGAAACCCGAGCAGGGCACGTCGCACAGGATGCCGCCGAACGCGTTTTCATAGGCGGGATCGAACACGGACGAATCGCGGCAGACTGCCGTGACGTTGTTTACGCCCATGCGCGCGGCGTACTGTCCGATGAGTTTTACGCGGTGCGGATGCAGTTCGAACGCCGTAACTTCTCTGCACTTTGCCGCCAGAAGCACGCTTTTGCCGCCCGGCGCGGCGCACGCGTCCAAAAATCGTTCGGCGGGTTCCACGGCGTCGCAGATGGCGATCGAGCCGATTGACTGAAAGGTATATTTCCCCTCGTCGTAGCCCTCGCCGCGGCGGAAAGAGGAAAAGCGGTAAACATGGTCGAAAGGCGTCTTTTCGCCCCCTTGCGCCAAAACGCTCTCCTCTTCTTCGGTGCAGGCAAAACGCACGCACGCTTTGTTTTCGCGGAACGCGAATATTTTTTCCGCCTCGTCGCCGTACTCTTTCAAAAGGCGGCGGACGGCGTATGCGGGATAGGAATATTTTTGCGCGAGCGCCGCGATTTTATCCGCGGGCACGGGCACTTTTTCCGCGTCGAACGCGCGTAGAAACGCGTTCAGAAAGCCCGCGGCGCCGCCCTTTCCCAACTTTTTGCACAATTCCACCGCGTTGTCGGTGATCATATAGCGGGGCTTATTCATAAAAAGCAGCAGATAGAGGGATATCTTCAGCAGAATACGCACGGGAAGTTTGGGGCTTTTGGGCGCGAACGCGCGGATACAGTCGTTGAAATAGCCGTCGTTTTCCAGAACGCCGTAAGATATTTTTACCGTACGAGCGCGGTTCGCCTCTTCCATCGGCGTATCGGCGAGCGCCTGTTTGAGATACGCGCCGCCGCCGTAAACTTTGGAAAGGACGAGATAGGGATCACAGAAAGGATTCGTCATGCGTTTTCTCCCGTCAGCACGTCGCCGACGGCGATCTTGCGCCCGTTGACGAAGTCGGCGGCGCGCATGCGCTTGCCGCCCTCCGCCTGCACTTCCAGAAGGCGCACCGCGCCTTTCCCCGCCCGTACCAGAATGCCTCTCTTATCCGCGGCGATCACTTCGCCCGAGGCGCCTACCTCCCCTTCGGCGGTTTCCGCAAAAAAAACGTTGAGCGCCTTGCCGTTAAGATAAGTATAGGCGACGGGCGCAGGGTTCATGGCGCGGATGAGGTTTACGATCGCGGCCGCGTCCTCGGTAAAATCGATGCGCGCGTGCTCCTTTTTGATTTTTTTCACGAGCGTCGCCCGATCGTTATCCTGCGGTGTCAAGACAGCCTTGCCGCCCTTTAAAAGAGCGAGCGCCTCGACGATGCAGTCCGCGCCGAGCGCGGAAAGTTTTTCGGACAGCGTGCCTGCCGTATCCTCGGGGGCAATCGGGATACTCTTTTGCAGCAGCATATCCCCCGTATCCAGCCCGACGTCCGTCTTCATGACGGTGATGCCCGTTTCCGTTTCCCCGTTCAGAATACACGCGGCCACGGGGGACGCGCCGCGGTATTTGGGGAGCAGGGAAGCGTGGATATTATAGACGCCCGCGGGAAACGCGTTCAGAACGCTTTCGGTGAGCAACTGGCCGTACGCGCAGGTCACCATGAGATGGGCGCGCAGGCTTTCAAGTTCCCCGATATGTTCGCGGATCTTGGGAAAATCCAATACGGGAATGCCGCGCGAGCGCGCGAAAACTTTGAGCGGCGTGGGCGTAACGATCGCCTTTCGCCCCACGGGCTTGTCTGGCTGGGTGACGACTGCCGCCACCTCGTAACCTTCCTCTAAAATTTTTTTCAAGGGCAGAACCGAAAATTCGGGCGCGCCCGCAAAGACGAGTTTCATAGCCGCTCCTTTTTAATCCCTGGCGCCTTCCACAAATTCGGCGCGGTCGATATAGAGAACGCCGTCGAGATGGTCGAGTTCGTGGCACACCGCGCGGGCGAAAAAGCCCTTTGCGACGAGCGATTGTTTTTTACCGTACCGATCGAAAAACTCTACCTTGACCACGTTGGGGCGGGTGACGACGCCGTGCTTTCCGCGCACGGACAGACAACCCTCGAAACCCGTCTGGCTGCCCCTCGATTCGACGATGACGGGATTGACGAACTCGAAAAACCCTTCGTCCACGTCCACCACCACCGCGCGGCGCAAAACACCCACCTGCGGCGCGGCGAGCCCCGCGCCCTCTTCTTTTTTTACGGTATCTTTGAGATCGTCCAAAAGCATCCACAACTTTTCGTCGAACGAAGTCACTTCGAAACATTTTTTACGCAGGACGTCGTCGCCTACCTGCACAACTTTTCTGATTGCCATTTTGCTCCTCTTTTACATATGTATTTCCGCGCAACTTAACTGAGATTGGCGGGATTTTCTTCCACGTAGACGAGAACGTCCTTTCTCTTATGCGCCGCTGCGCATTCGTATATTTGCGGAAGAAGGGATTCGTCCGCGATCCGCATCAGCACCTGAAAGCGGAATTTATTCTGGATACGCTTGATGGGCGCCTTCATTTTATTGAAAAACAAAAATTTTTCGCGGTTGCTTTCGAACAGTTCTTTGAGAGGGAAATATACCTCTTTGAGCGCTTCGAGCGCCTTTTTCTCCTCTTCGGAGGAAACCATCACGCGCACGATCTTTGCAAAGGGCGGAAACGCGGTCGCCTTTCTGAGGGAAACTTCGTGTTCGAAAAATCCCTTGTAATCGTACGTTACCGCGTAGCGCAGGATATAATTTTCGGGATCGAACGTCTGCAAGACCACCTTACCCTTTTCCCGCGCGCGGCCGCTGCGCCCCGCGACCTGCGTGATGAGCTGATAGGTACGCTCGCCGCTGCGGTAATCGGAAAAATGCAGGCTCATGTCCGCGTCGAGAATCCCCACGAGCGTGACGGAAGGAAAGTCGTGCCCTTTGGCGATCATCTGCGTGCCGACCAATATGTCCGCCTGCCGCTCGGAAAACGCCTTTAAAATTTTGAAGTGCCCTTCCTTGCCCGCCGTCGTGTCGTTGTCCATGCGCAAAATACGCGCCTCGGGAAAGATCTTTTTCAGTTCCCCCACTACTTTCTGCGTGCCTGTGCCCGTGTAGTTCAAATGCACGCCGCCGCATTCGGGACAGGCGGAGAGCATATGGTACGACGCGCCGCAGTAATGGCATTTGAGCACGTTTTCGTCGCTGTGGTAGGTGAGCGAAACGTCGCACGCCTCGCACTTGGCGACGTAGCCGCAGTCGCGGCAGATGACGCTCTGCGCGAAGCCGCGGCGGTTCAGAAATAAAATGGCCTGGTTTCCCTTTGCAAGGCAATCTTCCAACTCCTCGCGGAGCGCCGCCGAAAACGGGGTATTGTTGCCCCGCCGCACCTCTTTTCGCATATCCGCCGTGACGATCTCCGGAAGCGGCCGCGCGTTGATGCGGTCGGGCAGTTCGTACAGTCCGAACTTTCCCTCTTTCGCCTGCAAGTACGTTTCCACCGAGGGGGTGGCGCTGCCGAGTATCAGTTTTCCGCCGTTGTATTCGGCGCGGAACTTTGCAATCTCGAACGTGGAATAGCGGGGATTGGTTTCGCTCGCATAGGAGCCGTCGTGCTCTTCGTCCACGACGATGGCGCCCACGTTTTCGACGGGCGCGAATACGGCGCTGCGCGCGCCGACGGCGATCTTCGCCTCGCCCGTCCTCAAACGCCACCATTCGTCGAATTTTTCGCCCGCCGAAAGGCCGCTGTGGATGATCGCCACGCTGTGACCGAACTTTGCCCGCAGTTGGGAAAGCATCTGCGGCGTAAGTGAAATTTCAGGCACCAGAAAGATTGCGCTCTTTCCCTCTTCCAGCATTTTTTTGATGAGGGTGAGATAAATTTCCGTCTTGCCGCTGCCCGTCACGCCGTGTACGAGATGCACCGTCTTATTCGAGGCGAGAATGCCCTCCACCGTTTTTTTCTGCGCGTCCGTCAGGGCGCGTTCCTCATGTTCTCCCTCCACGTCTTTATAGGGCGAACGTGCGACGCGCTGTTTTTCCAGCGCGATCGCGCCCTTTTCCGCAAGCGCGTTGACGGCGGCGCGGCCGAACTTTTCGCACAGGGCAGTATAATCGAAACGCCCGTTTTCGCGGATGAATTCCAGCGCCGACAACTGTTTGTTCGCGCGGGCGGAGAGTTCGCAGTCCTTTCGATAGACCGCCACGCTCTTATAAAGTTCCCGTACGCCCCCTTTGCGCATTTCGGCGGGCAGAAAGAGCCTCAATACGAGCGCCTTGGGGCACTTATAGCGTTCGGCGATCGAATAGGCGAGTTGCAGACATTCCTCGGTTAGGACGGGGATCTCGTCGACCACGGAGAGGATATTTTTCAATCTGTCCGCGGAAAAATCCGAGGTTTCCTTGAGGCGCATCACGTATCCGTCCGCGACGCCGCGCGAAAAGGGAACCTTGACGCGGCTGCCCGCCCGCACGTTCTCGCCCGCGCGGTATTCGAATATTTTGTCCACTTCGCTGTGGGCGATGTCCACGATGACTTCGGCTATCATTTCGCTCCGTAAAAAAACAGAATGCCCCGCCTATCGAAAACGGAGCAAACAAGGGGATTTTTTCCGCAGAAATGCGGACTGAACGTTCAGTCTCTCGTCAGGGAGAGTTTGCCGCTCTCGATCTCGCGGCAGGCAAACGCGATCTCTTTCATCTTGTCGGGCAGTTCCTTGATGCCCTGATTCTGTGCCTGGTCGATGACCTGGCGCGCCCTTTTCGCCACCACGACGCACAGTTCGTAGCGTGAAGCGGGATGCTCCTTCGTACCCAGTTTTTCCACCAATTTATCTACCGCAGGTTCGTTGATCATAAAATACCACTCCTAATTTCATTTTGTTTATTCCACGTTCTGTACCTGTTCGCGGATCTTTTCTATCTCGTTTTTCAAGGCAAGACCGCAATCGGTCACTTTCAAGTCGTTGCTCTTCGAGCAGACGGTGTTGCATTCGCGGTTGAATTCCTGTACCAAAAAATCCAGTTTGCGCCCTACGCGCTCTTCCCTGCAGATATTGCGGAACTGCGCAATATGCGAACGAAGGCGCGTCAACTCCTCGTCGATGTTGGCTTTGTCGGTAAACACCGCCACTTCCGTCAAAAGCCGCGCCTCGTCGTAAGCCGCGCCGTTTAATATCTCCTTCATGCGCTCTTCCAGTTTGCTCTTGTACTGCGCCGCAACGAGGGGGGCGCGCGCGGAGATCTCGTCGACCAGTTTTTCCACCGCGTCCATGCGCGAAAGCATGTCGTCGGAAAGTTTTTCGCCCTCTTTTTTCCGCATGGCGTTGAGATTGTCGAGCGCCTTGCAAAGGGCGGCTTGCAGCGCGTTCAAAAGCGCCTCGTCCGCGCCCTGCGTCTCTTCCTGCCTGACGACGTCGGGCGAGCGCATGAGCGCCGTGAGCGTGAAGTCGTCCGCAAGGCCGGGAAACAGATCTTTGAGTTTTTTTGCGGCGGCGCAGTAGCCCGACGCGGCGCCCGCGTCCACGTACAGCGACTTGGGCCGTTCGCGCTTGTCGATATAGTTCACGAACACGTCCAGATGCCCGCGCGTGATCCTTTCGCGCACTGCGGAACGGATGATCTCTTCGTAAGCGTTGAAAATTTTCGGGCTCTTGATCGCCACGTCCAGATAACGGTTGTTCACCGTTTTCACTTCGACGGAAATCTCGATGCCGTCCGCTTTGTATTCGCCTTTGCCGAAGCCGGTCATACTGAACATGGAGTCCTCTCCCGCTTTTTCGTTCTCGTGTGTATTATAGCAAAATATGCAAAAAAATTCAAGTAAAAACGGCGCTATTGCAGCATTTTGGAAAATTCCTCTTCATCGACGATGCGGATGCCGAGGCTTTGCGCCTTATCCAGTTTACTGCCCGCGGCCTCGCCCGCCACGACGAGCGTGGTTTTGCCCGTAACGGCGCTCTGGCACACGCCGCCGCGTTCTTCGACGGCTTTCTGCGCGTCGCTGCGCTTGAAATTTTTCAGCGTGCCCGTCAGAACGACGTTTTCGCCCGAAAATATCCCCTCCGCGCGCTTTTTGACAAAGGGCGATACGCCCGCCGCAAACAGTCTTCCGATCTCTTCCCTGTTTTCGGGCGAGGAAAAATATTCGACGACGTTCGCCGCCGTCTTTTCGCCGATATTTTCCAGTGCGACGAGATCTTCCGCCGTCGCCTCCGACAGCGCTTCGACCGAGCCGAAACGCGCCGCCAGATCTTTGGAGGCGACTTTTCCGATGCCGTCGATGCCGAGCGCGAACAAAAAGCGGTCGAGAGGCGCCTGTTTGGACTTTTCCAGCGCGCCCAGAAGATTTTTGATTTTTTTGTCGCCGAACCCTTCCAGCCGCGAAAGTTTTTCTTTATCCAACGAGTAGAGATCGGAAAAATTCGATACGCCCAGAACGTCGATGAGTTGATACGCGGTCATCTCGGAAAAACCTTCGACGTCCATACCGCCCTTGGAGGCGAAATTGGCGAGCGCAGCCGCCACGCGCGGGCGGCACTTTTTGTTGGGACAGAACACGTTCGCCCCCTCTTCGAAAAGTTCCGCGCCGCAATAGGGGCAGAAAAGCGGCTTTTGGATATCCACGCTCTCGCCCGTGTGCTCGTAGGCGCCTAAGATCTCGGGGATCACCTCGTTGCTGCGGCGGATGAGTACGCGCGAACCGATCTTGACGTCCTTGCGCAGTATGTCTCCGAAGTTGTTGAGCGTCGCTTTTCTGACGGTCGCGCCCGCAAGTTCGACGGGGGAAACGGTGGCGAGCGGCGTGAGTTTGCCCGTACGCCCCACCTGCCAGGTGACGTTTTCCACCGTGGTGACCGCCTCTTCCGCCTCGAATTTGAAGGCGATCGCCCAGCGCGGAAATTTATCGGTGGCGCCGAGCGTGTCGCGCGCGGAAAATTCGTTGACTTTGACGACCGCGCCGTCGGTCAGAACGTCCAGCCCCTTGCGGCTCATTTCGATCCTTTCGATGGCTTCGAGCACCTGATCGCCGCCCGTACAAATTTCGAAAAAGCCGAAGACTTTGAATCCTTGTTCCTTTAAAAAGGCGACCGCCTCGCTCTGGGAATGCAAAAAGGGCTCGCTCGTGTAATTGACGTCGTAAAAATAGATCTCGGGCTTTCGCGCCGCGGTTACCGACGGATCGAGATTGCGGATGGCGCCTGCGGCGGCGTTGCGCGCGTTTTTGAGCGGCTCAGCCGCCGTTTTATTGTAATTTTCCAGAACGGAAAGGCGTATGATCGCCTCCCCTTTCACTTCCAGCGTGCCCTGATAGGGTATGGAGAGAGGGAAACTTTTGATGGTGAGCGCCTGCGCGGTGACGTCCTCTCCGACGCTCCCGTTGCCGCGCGTGGTCGCGCGCACGAATTTCCCCTCCTCGTAGGTGAGGCACATCGTGAGCCCGTCGAATTTGTATTCCACGGTATAGCCCACCTCGCCGCACGCCTTTTCGACGCGCGTGAAAAAGGCGCGCATCTCGTCCTCGGTGACGGCTTTATCCAGGCTGTACAGCCGTTCGATATGCTCGTGGCGGGAAAACGCCTTGACGGGCTCGCCCCCCACCCTTCGCGTGGGAGAATCGAACAGCACTTCGCCGCTCTCTTGTTCCAGTTGCTTGAGTTCGTCGTACAGCCTGTCGTATTCGCGGTCGGGCACGGACGGATCGTCGAGTACGTAATATTCGTACGCGTAGCGATTGAGAAGTTCCACGAGTTCGCGCATTCTCTGCATAGAGTTCACCTCAGCCGATGATTTCGATGGGCGCCAACTGTGCGGAAAGTTGTTTGATGCCCAATCCCGCAAAGCTCACGTTGAGCACGAGCGCGCTTCCCTCGCCTTTGGTGGAAACGATCATGCCCTCGCCGAATTTGGCGTGACGCACTTTGACCCCCGCGCGGAATTTCGAATAATCCTTGCCGGGCTTTACGGTATGTATGCCGTACGGCGCGCTCTTTTGCGCGCTTTTCGCGCCCCCGAAACTCGAAGCCGCCGAGTAGGAGGAAGAGGGTCCGGCGGGAAGATCGCTCTGATAGCCGTAATCCTCGTCCCGCTTATCTTTGAAAGACTGATAGGAACGCCGCGCCGCCGCGCCGTCGCGATAGCCCCCGTAGGAGGAGCGCGCCGCGCCCGCGTAGCCGTATTCGGAATATCCCGAATAGCCGCGCGGCTTTTCTTCTGCGCCGAGCAGAGAGGAAAGTTCGCCGATAAACCGCGATTGCAGCGTCATCGAGCGTTCGCCGTACAGATAGCGGCTCTTGGAACGGGTGAAAAACAGCCGTTCGCGTGCGCGGGTGATGGCGACGTACATCAGCCGCCGCTCCTCTTCCAGTTCGTTGGTATCGATCGCCGCGCGGGAAACGGGCATGATGTTCTCTTCCAGCCCCGCCAAAAACACGACCTTGAATTCCAGCCCCTTGACCGAATGGATGGTGGCGAGCGTCACGTATTCGGTCTCGTCCATCTCGTCGGTGTCCGAACTCAAAGTCACCTGGTTCAGAAAGTCGGAAAGGAGCGCGTCCTTGTTGAGTTTGCAGAACTCGTCGATGGAGTTGACGAATTCGTCGATGTTCGCCTTTTTGTTGATGCTCTCGTCCGAATCGTCGGCATACATGGAAAGGATGCCGCTGTCGTTGATGACGTCGCGGATGAGTTCGTCGGGGCTTTCGTCCGCGCCCTTGACGACGAGGTTTTTCAACAGATTGCCGAACGCCGCTAATTTAGATTTGCTGCCCGCGTTGAGGGGAAGCGCGTCGAGATCCAAAATCGCGTCGTACACGGAAAGTTCGGTCTGCGCCGCGTAATCTTCCAAAACCTGCACGGTTTTGGCGCCTATACCCCGTTTGGGCACGTTGATGACGCGCGTGACCGCCTCGCTGTCGAATGGATTGTTGATGATGCGAAGGTACGCCAGAAGGTCTTTGATCTCTTTTCGCTCGTAGAAACGGAAACCGCCGAAAACCTTATACGGAATGTTGTATTTGGAAAATTCCTGCTCGTACGAGCGGGTGAGCGCGTTGATGCGCATGAGCACGGCGAAATCGGAAAATTTATAGCCCCTGTTCATCAGATCGGAAATGGTGCGCGCCGTAAAGAGCGCCTCGTCCTGCTCGGTCTCCGCCTGAAAATACTTGGCTTCCTCGCCGTCGTTATTTTCCGTCCAGAGTACTTTTTCCGTGCGCATGCCGTTGTTTTTGATCACTTCGTTCGCAAGTTTCAGGATATTTTTGGTGGAACGGTAATTTTGTTCCAGTTTGTACACTTTCGCGCCTTTGAAGTCCTTTTCGAAATGCAAAATGTTTTCGATCTTCGCGCCGCGCCAGCCGTATATGCTCTGATCGTCGTCGCCCACGGCGAACAGGTTGCCGTGCACCACGGACAAAAGGCGCACGATCTCGTACTGCACCGCGTTGGTATCCTGAAACTCGTCCACATGAATATAGCGGAAACGTCCCGAAAGGATCTCCAACGCCTCTTTATCCGTGGACAACAGGCGCAGCGTTTCCGTCAGAAGATCGTCGAAATCCAGCGCGTTGTTCATTTTGAGGTGGCGGCAATACAGGCCGTAGACGTTGCAGATGTCGCGGATCCCCTTGACGTCGGCATTCTTTGCGCGGTATTCTTCGGGTCCCAGCCCGAGCATTTTCGCGTTGGCGATGTGCCATTTCACGTTTTTCAAGAGTTTTTCGTCGTCGTATTCGCACTCCTGAAAGGATTTTTTGATGACGGCGGCGCGCTCTGTTTCGCTGTAAATGGAAAAATTTTTATTATAGCCCAGACGGTCGGCGAACATGCGCAGAATACGCACGCACATGCTGTGAATTGTGCAGATCCACATGCTTTCGGCGTTGTCGATCATCAAAGACAATCGCTGCTGCATCTCCTTGGCGGCCTTGTTCGTAAAAGTGATCGCCAGAACGGAGGAAGGATATACCCCCTTTTCCTCTACGATGTAGGCGATGCGCGAAGTGAGGACGCGCGTTTTGCCGCTGCCCGCGCCCGCAAGCACCAGTACGGCGCCTTCGGTATCCAGAACGGGTTTGAGTTGATCGGGATTGAGTCTTTGCAAAATTTCGTTCATATCGTTTCCACAGTAAAATATTTTCCTCGTTATTATATCATATTTGCCGCGAAAACTCAATATAAAACTATCTGTTTTTCAACTCAAACTCGTATTCCTTTTTAAAGCGTTCCAGCGCTTTTAAATAGCGTTCGGAAAGGCGCAGAGTGTAGCGCTGTTTCTCCTCGTACCCCAAAGAGGCAAAATATTCGCGGTCGGTGAGCCGCCCGATCGCGTCGCTCACCTCGCCCTCGGTCAAAAGAAGTTCCTTCACCTTTTCGTAAAAGGCGTCGTCGTCCGCCATGCCCTTGACGGTACAGGTGACTTTGCCTGCGAAATAGCGCTCGACGAGGCTCTCGTTCATGCCCTCTTTCTTCGCGCGCGCCAACTCGTCCTGCAAACTCGATTTGTAGTCCTGCCAAAATCCCTTTTTCAGGCGCATTTTCGCTTCTTTTGCAACGCTTTTAAAGTTTTTGCCTTCCGTTTTCATGCTTTTCACTCCTTAAAGGACATCTTTCTACAATATTCGCGTAAACAAAAAGCCTGTTATCTTGGATAACAGGCTTTTGTAATCAATTTTTCACGCTTCTCTTTCTTGCCGCTTCCGACTTTTTCTTTTTCCGTACGGAAGGCTTTTCGTAATGCTCTTTGCGGCGCAGATCTCCGATGATGCCGTCGCGCGAGCATTTTCTCTTAAAACGGCGCAGCGCGCTGTCGATCGATTCGTTTTCTCCGACTTTGATGGTAGACATTCCTTTCAACCCTCCTTCGCCCAAAGCACTTATTTCATATAGCATTTATTATTTTAATATAATATTCGCAAAATGTCAAGTTTTTACAGGCGCTTTTCACGGATTTTCAGAATTCGTCCCAACCCAAAAGTTCGTCCGGCGAAATTTCGAAAAGTTTGGCGAGTTTTACGAAATTCAGCAGCGTAGGAAGCGCCTCCCCCGCCTCGTACGCTTGATAAGACTGCGCAGTGATCCCCAGCGCGTCCGCCACCTGCTTTTGCGTCCATTTGTTCGCTTTTCTGAGCCCGAAGATTTCCTTGCGGAAATTCTCGAATTCTTTTTCCTTGTTTTTTTCCATACTTACTTGACATTATACAGTTTGTAACTGTATAATGAAAAAAATACAGTTTATAACTGTTTCAAGAAAAGAGGAGAAAGGATGGGCAAAGGCAAAAAACAAGACGCGCCCGAACGGGGTTCGCCGAAATCAACCAAGCGCGCGACCGCCGCCGCACTGCCCGCGCCCGTATTCTGCTTGACCGCGCTTTTACTTTTTATCTTTATGTCGCTGCCCGTCGGAGAAGAACAAAATCTTTGCTATTATAATCTGCAAAGCGAGGGACTTTCGGCGCGCCCCATGATCACGAGCGCGGTCTGCGCCGCGCTTTTGTTTCTGGTTTCTCTTGCATATATTCTTTTTCACGCGCGCGCAAAAAACAAAAATGCGGCGCGGCTGACGTGCTCTGGCATCTGCGCATTTTTGTGTATGGGAGCGCTCACAGCCGCGTGTTCGCTTTTGAGCGAAACGGGCGCCGAGGGCTACATGATTGGCCCTGCGCCCCTGCTCTGCATCGCCTTTTCTCTGTTCGCCATCATAACGGCCGCCGTCTGCGAACTGTTCGCATTATAAAATAAACGCCCCGCAAACGTAAGTTTGCGGGGCGTTTCGCTCACAGCAGATTTTCGCCCATATTCTGGCCGCCCAGAATGTGGATATGCAGATGAAAGACGGTCTGCCCCGCGTCCTTGCCCTGGTTGATGATGACGCGGTAACCGTTTTCGATGCCCGCGAGGCGGGCGATTTCGGGAAGTTTCGCCATACACTTTCCGACGAGTCCGCGTTCCTTTTCGCCCATTTCGGAAAGATAAGAAAAGTGCGACTTGGGAACGCACAACACGTGCACCTTCGCCTGCGGGTGAATGTCGCGGAACGCGAGCATATCCCCGTCCTCATACACCTTGTCCGAGGGGATCTCCCCGCGGAGGATCTTACAGAATATACAGTTTTCGTCCAGACTCATTTTGATTCTCCTTTCGTTTGGTTCACAGGCTCGACGAGAAGCCCGTCGGCATAGGGCCGCACGGCGACGACACCGAACTTGCCCGTATATTTCCCCGCAAGATACAGGCGGATATAATTTTCGCCGTATCCTTCGGTAAATCCGTGCTTTTCCTCCTCGCAGATCATGGAAAGCGTTTCGCCGACAAAGCCGCGCTCGTACTCTTCGCGCACCTCTTTCGCCCTTTGCAGCAGGATATGCAAACGCTCGTTTTTGACGGCCGCGGGCAGTTCTTTCCACTTTGCGGCGTTCGTCCCCTCGCGGCGGCTGTAACAGAAACAGTGGATCTGCGAAAACCCGACGCGGCCGATAAAGTCCAGCGTCTCGGCGAAATCCTCTTCCGTTTCGGTGGGAAAGCCCGCGATGATATCCGTCGTGATCGCCGCGCGCGGGAAATATCTGCGTATGAGTTCAACTTTTTCGAGATATTGCGCACTCGTATAATGGCGGTTCATCTTTTTCAGCACCGCGTCCGCGCCGCTCTGCAAAGAAAGGTGAAAGTGCGGCGCAAAATCGCGCACCTTTTTCAGCGCGTCGAGCAGCCGCCCGGTAATGACGCCCACTTCCAAAGAGCCCAGCCGCAGACGGCTCTTCGCGTTCGCGACGGCAATCATCAGATCGGCGAGATCGTGTTCCCCGTCGCGGTAAGAGGAAACGTCGATGCCCGTAACGACCGTTTCCAGCGCGGCCGAGCCGAGAATTTCCGCCGCCGCGCTCGCAAGGGAGCGGGAACGGCTCCTGCCGCGCAGATACGGTATGATGCAATAGGAACAGAAATTGTCGCACCCGTCCTGGATCTTGACGAACGCGCGCGTTTTCAGGTTTTTCGCGGGCAGAAGTTCGTCGTACGCCTTGTCGCCGTCGTCGATGTTCACGCCCTCCTCCTGCAATAAAGAGAGGATCCTGCCCTTTTGCCGCGCTCCCGAAACGAGAGTGACGTTGGGTTTCTCCGCAAACGCGTGCGGATCGCGCTGCGAAGCGCAGCCGCACACGATGACGCGCGCCGCGGGATTGAGTTTTTGCACGCGCGCCACGCATTGGCGGGATTTTTTTTCCGCCTCGCCCGTGACGGCGCAGGTATTCAGAATATACAAATCGGCGGGGACGAGTTCGTCCGTGACCTCGTAGCCGAGTTCGGAAAGCCCCTGCATGAGCGAACCGCTCTCGCAGTCGTTCACCTTGCAGCCGAGCGTAAAGACGACCGCCTTGTTCATTGCATTTCCCCCAGCGCGAACAAGGCGACGGAGGTCAGCGCGATCGCCGCCGTTTCGGCGCGCAGGATACGCTTTCCCAGCGTCACGCCCGCATAGCCGAGTGAACGCGCAAGTTCGAACTCTTCTTCGGAAAAGCCGCCCTCGCTGCCCACGACCAACGCGCAGTCGCCCTCTAGACGGTGCAAATCGATTTCGCTCTCCCGCGCGAATTCACAGGCGAAAATTTTGTTGGGAATGCTCTCGGCACTGCGCAGCGCCTCTTCGAGCGTGGGAAAATAGACCGCTTCGGGCGCCGCGGCGCGCAGGCACTGTTTCGCCGCCTCGCGCGCGACCTTGTTGAGCCGTTCCAACTTGTTTTCGTTCATGTACGCCGAACAGTATTGACTTGAAAAGACGCCTATGCGCTTTACGCCCAATTCCGTCGCTTTCTGCACCACGAGTTCGGTCTTATCCCCTTTGAGCGCGCCGCAAAGCAGCGTGACGGAAGTCTTGCATTCCTTGTCGTTCGCGCGCTCGGACACGACGCGGCAGACGATCTCTTTCTTTTTCACTTCGTTGACGATCGCGCAATATTCCTTGCCCGAGCCGTCCAAAAGCACGATCTCTTCGCCCGCCTCAATGCGCAAAACGTTCTTCGCGTGCGAATATTCCTCGCCCGTCAGGATGGTTTCGGGCGATATTTTTTCCACAAAAAATCTTTTATGCGCCATATGCGACCTATCTTTTGAATAACAGGGCGAACCACTCGCCCTTTCTCAACTGTTTTTGCAGGGCGAGCCCCTTGGACTCGTACGCGGCGACGACTTGCGCGAGTTTGCTCTCGATGATGCCCGACAGAATGAGCGTGCCGCCCTCTTTGAGATTTTCGGGAATACTCTCGGAAAGGGCGCATAAGATATCCGCCGTGATGTTCGCGGTCATGACTTCGCCCGCGATCTTCGCGTCGTCCAGAAGGTTGGAAAGGGCTATGACCGTCCTGTCGGCGGTGCCGTTGAGTTCGCTGTTGTGTTCGGCGCTGCGCACCGCCACGTAATCGATATCCGTCAGATACGCCTTTTTTGCGCCCAGTTTGACGGCGGCGATGCCGAGAATGCCGCTCCCGCAGCCCACGTCGATGACGGTATCCTCCGCCTTCACAGCGCCCTGCAACAGTTCCAGACACATGGACGTCGTTTCGTGTTCGCCCGTGCCGAATGCCATATTGGAATCGAGTTTGACGACCTGTTCGCCCTCCTGCGGCGCGTACGGGATCCATTCGGGACAGACGACGATCTTTCCGATATGGATGGGGCGGAAATGTTTTTTCCAAACGTCGATCCAGTCGTCGCCGTCGATCTCGCGGCGGCCCGTTTCCAGAGAGCCGAGGCGGACGGAGCCGCGGGCGCGTTCGCTGAGTTCGTTTAAGTCGGAAACGATGCTCCTGATATTTTCGTCCGCGATATCCACGGGCAGAAAACATTTGACGAGCACGTCGCTGTCCTGCACGGCGGTCAGATCGTCGTCCATGTAATCCCAGAACGTGCGCTTGTCGTTTTGCAGGGCGACGATATCGTTGACGTCGCAGATGGTCACGCCGTAATTGGTATAATTCCAGAATATATCCGAAACGAGTTCGCTCCCTTCTGTGGTCGTATGCACGGTGAATTCGATGAATTTCATTGGTTTTATTCCTTAAAAATTATTCGCGTTTGTCGGATTTTTCGTCTTGTTCGGGATCGGAGGAGGGCGCATCCTCTTTCATGACGATCTTTTCGAACTGCTTTTCGGTCATGATGACTTTGCCCTTGAACCAGTCGGGCTTTTTCTTCATGCTCACGTAGATGATGACGCACATGACGAAACTGCCGACGACGTTGACGATCATGTCCCCCATCGTATCGGCGATGGCGTTGCCCCAGGGAACGCTGTGCACCGTATCGCCGTTCGGCAAGGTTTCGACGATGCTGTCCTGCCAGCGCTGCATATTCAGCCCGATCAGGCGGTCGCAGCCGTATTCCACGATCTCCCAGAGATATTCCAGCGTCAGCGTAAAACAGAAAGTGAAAAGCACCACGAAAAAGGGCGAAAGTTTCACTTTGCCGTCCTCGGAGTTGTTGAAAAGCCAGACGATGGAAAGGCTCAGAAGGCAGAATACCATGCCCGACGAAGTGTGAAGAAACTTATCGTAGAGCAGAATATGGTCGTACGCGCGGTAAATTTCGCCCAGAATGAAGTGCATAAAGATGAAGATATACAGCAAAATGGTGATAAAATTGGGGATATAGCACTTGAATTTGCGCGAAATGAAGAGCGGCACGTTGAAAATGACGAGCGCCATGACGCACTGCATCAGTTGAAAAACGGTGGTATCCAGTCCTCTGTTGTCGTCCACGAAAAACATGACGAGCGATGCGATCGCGGTCAGGAGCGTAAATCCCTGCAAAATAAAATTGAGCCGCAGGGATTTTTTGCTCTTTTCGTCCATGGCGCGAAGGATCGCCTTTTCCTCGGGCGCGGGTTGCTTTTTTGCCATTCGAAAACCTCCGAAAACGTTCAAAGCCTTTACCGTAAATTTCGGTAAAGGCCGGGGTATATCAGTTGTACGGGTCCTTGCCGTACATTGCCTGCATATGGTCGCGGAACTGCTTCATCTTCGAACACTGCTTTATGTCGACGTTGGAATCCAGTTCCTCCAAAAGGCGCTTTTGCTCCTTGTTGAGTTTGGAAGGCACCTCCACCACGACGGTAATGTACAGATTGCCCGTGCCCGTGCGCGTTTTCAGCCCTTTGCCGCGCACGCAGAAAACGGTGCCGCTCTGCGTGCCCTCGGGTACGAGATATTCGAACGTTTCGTCGATGCCGGGGACTTTCACCTTGCCGCCGAGCGCCGCCGTCTTGAAAGAAACGGGAAGTTCGATGTACAGATCCTTATCCTTTCTCTTAAATATCTTATGCGGTTCGACGCGGAAAATGACGATGAGATCGCCAGGCTCACCGCCCATCGAGGACGCCTGCCCGAATCCCTTTTTGCGCACGTACGAATTGGTGTCCGCGCCCGCGGGAATATTGAGGGTGACGACCGTCTCTTTCTTGGTATAGCCCTTGCCCTTACAGTCGGGGCAGAAATCCGTGATCTTTTTGCCGCTGCCGCCGCACGCGTCACACGCCGCCATGCGGATGGTGCGCCCGAACAGCGTATCCTGCGTATAGCGCACCTGGCCGCTGCCGCCGCATTTTTCGCACGTTTTGAAAGCCGTGCCGCCTTTGGCGCCCGTACCCTTGCACGAGGGGCACGGCTCGTTGCGGGTATATCTGACTTCCTTGACGCAACCCTTGGCGGCGTCCAAAAAACTCAAAGTGACTTCGCGGGTGATATCCTCGCCCTGCGTATCGCGCGAGGACGCACTGCCGCCGAACCCGCTGAAAATATCGTTGAAAATATCTCCGAAGCCGCCGAAGCCGCCGAACCCGCTGCCGGAGAATCCGCCGCCCGAAAAGCCGCCGCCCGCACGCGCGCCCGGATGATCGAGTTCATAATCGTAGGCGGCGCGTTTCTGCGCGTCGGAAAGCACTTCGTTCGCTTCATTGACCTCTTTGAATTTTGCCGCGGCGGCCGCGTCGCCCGGATGAAGATCGGGATGGTACTGCTTGACGAGTTTGCGGTACGCCGACTTGATGTCGGCGTCCGTCGCCTTTCTGTCCACGCCGAGAATTTCATAATAATTTTTCGTTGCCATATTCCTGTCCTATGTACCGAATTTTTACGCGGCAAAAACCGCGGGGCAAAATCACCTGTCGGAGATTGTACCACAAAACGGCGGATTTGTACAGCGTATCGGCCGTGTAAAATAAAATTGCCGAATAGTACAGGAATGCCGTGAAAAATCACGGCATTCTGTTTTTTTCTTAATTTTGGTGGAATTCGGTGTCGCCGTCGTCGGCAGGTCCCTGTCCCTCGCCGGCGGCGCCGCCCGCCTGCTGATAGATCTTGGCGAAGATCGCCTGGCTCTCGTTCGCGAGTTTTTCCGTCGCCGCGACGATGCGCTCGTCGTCCTCCGATTCCATTTCCGTTTTGGCGCTCTTTACAGCCTCTTCGAGGGACGCTTTGTCCTCGTCGGAAAGTTTGTCGCCCAGTTCCTTGACGGATTTTTCCACGGTAAAGATCATGCCGTCCAGTTTGTTCTTGTTGTCGATCTTTTCCTTTCTCTTTTTATCCTCTTCGGCAAACTGTTCCGCTTCTTTGACGGCCTTGTCGATATCCGCCTCGGAGAGGTTGGTCGAAGACGTGATGGTGATATCCGTGCTCTTACCCGTGCCCATATCCTTGGCGGTCACGTGCACGATGCCGTTCGCGTCCACGTCGAAAGTAACTTCGATCTGCGGCACGCCGCGCGGTGCGGGAGGAATGCCCGTCAACTCGAAACGGCCCATCGTCTTATTATCCTTGGCGAATTCGCGTTCGCCCTGCAAGATATGAATGTCGACCTGCGTCTGATTGTCCGCCGCGGTGGAGAACACCTGCGACTTTTTGACGGGGATCGTCGTATTTCTCTCGATGAGTTTGGTAGTCACGCCGCCCAGCGTTTCGATGCCGAGGGAGAGGGGCATGACGTCGAGAAGCAGTACGTCCTTGACTTCGCCCGAGAGAACGCCGCCCTGCACAGCCGCGCCGACCGCGACGCATTCGTCGGGGTTGATGCCCTTGAACGGCTCTTTGCCCGTAATGCTTTTTACCTTTTCGACGACCGCGGGGATACGCGTGGAGCCGCCGACGAGAATGACTTTGTCGATATCCTTATACGTGAGACCCGCGTCCTTCATGGCGAGGCGCATCGGCTCGACCGTCTTTTCGACGAGATCCGACGTCAACGCGTCGAATTTCTGTTTGGTGACGTCCACGTCGAGGTGCTTGGGGCCTTCCGCCGTAGCGGTGATGAAGGGCAGATTGACGTTGGTGGAACTCATGCCCGAAAGTTCGATCTTCGCCTTTTCGGCAGCCTCTTTGAGCCTCTGCATGGCCATTTTGTCCTTGGAAAGGTCTACGCCTTCCTTCTTTTTGAACTCCTCTACGAGATAGTCCATGATCTTTTTATCGAAGTCGTCGCCGCCCAGCATATTGTTGCCGTTGGTCGCCAGAACTTCGAACACGCCGTCGCCGATCTCCAGAATGGAAACGTCGAACGTGCCGCCGCCGAGATCGTAGATCATGACCTTGTGGTTGGACGTGTCCTTATCCAGCCCGTAGGCGAGCGCCGCCGCCGTCGGCTCGTTGATGATACGCAGGACGTTCAGCCCCGCGATTTTGCCCGCGTCCTTGGTAGCCTGGCGCTGGCTGTCGGTAAAGTATGCGGGGCAGGTGATGACCGCCTCGGTCACTTTGCTGCCGAGGTACGCCTCCGCGTCCGATTTCAGTTTGGAAAGGATCATCGCGGAAATTTCCTGCGGCGAATACTTTTTATCGTCGATCGCGACTTTGAAATCGCTGCCCATATGCCGTTTGATGGAGAGCACGGTCCTGTCGGGGTTCGCCACCGCCTGACGCTTGGCGACCTGCCCTACGATGCGCTGGCCGTCTTTCTGAAACGCCACCACGGACGGCGTCGTTCTGGCGCCTTCGGGGTTGGGGATCACGACGGGCTCGCCGCCTTCCATGACCGCCACGCAAGAGTTCGTTGTTCCTAAATCGATTCCGATTACTTTTCCCATAATATATCACGCTCCTGAATTGAAAATTTTTTATTTGTTCAGCAGGTCACTTTGACCTGCGCATAGCGCAGAATTTTGTCGCCGCGCTTGTAGCCTTTTAAAAATACTTCCTTGACGTAACCCGCCTCGACGCCTTCCGCCGCGGGTTCGCTCATGATCGCCTCGCAGAAGTTGGGATCGAACTCCTCGTCTAGAGGGTCGATCTCTTCGATGCCCTCCCCTTCGAGAAACTGACGGAAACTTTTAAGCACCATCTCGATGCCTTTTTTCGTGTTCTCGTCGCACATGGTAAGCGCGCGTTCGAGATTGTCGCCGATGGGCAGAACTTTCAGCACGACGTCCGCGCGCCCTTCGAGATAACTCGTGCGGCGCGTGTCGGCGTTGCGCCTTTTGAAGTTTTCGAACTCCGCCGCGCTGCGCATCCATTTATCCTTGAAGTCAGCCGATTCGCTTTTCAGTTTTTCGATCTCTTCCTTCCACTTTTTGCCCTGCTTGCCGTGCTCGGCTTTTTCGCTCTCCGCCTTTACGGGTTCCTGCGGCGTTTCCGTTTGGGTTTCACAGGGCTGCGGCTGCATATTTTCTTCATTTTCGTTCATTTTCGTCACTTCCTTTCGTGCTTTCGGGCAGATTGCGGCTGTTGATGATGTCTTCCAGCACCTTGCCTACGTTTTCCAGCACGGTAATCACTTTGGTATAGTCCATCCGGATGGGGCCGATCACGCCGTACGTTCCCAGGTTCTTGCCGCCCGCCGAATAGGTCGCGGTCACGAACGAGCAGTCTTTGGGGATCTCCCCCTCCTCGTTGGAACCGATCTTGACGTTGATCTGGATCTCGTCCGATTCTTCCCCGATGATCTCCGCGAGCCGATCCTTGCTGGAAATGACCGAGATGAAATTTTTGACGTTTTCCACGTCCTCGTATTCGGGATGATTGAAAATTTTATTTTCGCCCGAGAGCACTACGTCGCCCTCGCGCGTCTTGGTGTACATTTTCAGCGCGTCGAGTACTTCGCACATGAGTTCCTTATACTGCGAAAATTCCGATAAGACTTCCGCCTCGACCTCTTTCGCCTCGGAGAGAGAGCGCCCCGAAAAAACCTTGCACAGCGTCTTGGAAACGCCTTCCAGATCTTCCGCGGTCATATCCTCGGGAATATCCACGAAACTGTCGCGCAGGATGCGCTCGCCCGTGACGATGACCAAAAGCGCCTTTTTATCGCCGCAGTACAAAAGGGCGATGTTGCGGATGCGCTCCGCCTCCGCGTGCGGGGTGATCGCCACCGACGTATAATCGGTGAGATCGCTGATGACTTTCGTCACGTTTTTGAGGATATATTCCAGATCGTTGCTCTTTTTGCCGATGACGGAACTGATATAGTCGAGGTCGGCTTGCGAAAGCGAACCCTTTTCCATCAGTTCTTCGATATAAAAGCGGTATGCGGCGGGCGACGGCACGCGGCCGCCCGAAGTGTGGAACTGCGTTAGATAGCCCAACTCTTCCAAAGAGGCGAGTTCGTTGCGCACCGTTGCGGACGATACGCCGCCGAGATGCTTTTCGGTTATGGTCTTGCTCGATACGGGCACGGCGGTATTGATATACTCGTCGACCACGATCTGCAAGATTTTCTTTTTTCTGTCGGAAATTTTCATAACCCGTTTCTCCGCGAACCTTTGGCACTTCTCCGTTCACAATGTTAGCACTCTGTTTGTTTAAGTGCTAACGCTATTATATTCTTATTGTGTCATATTGTCAAGAGTTTTAAACGGAAAACCGAAAAATTTTTTACATAAAAAAAGACCGCTGCAAAACGGTCTTTTTTCCCTATTTTCCGTTGAGGTCCTTTGCGATCTCGACGCCCGAACTCGTTCCCACGCGGTCGGCGCCCGCGTCCAGCATGCTTTTGAACTGTTCGCCGTTTTTGATGCCGCCCGACGCCTTGACGAAGCACGCGCCCTTGACCGCCTCTTTCATCAGCCGCACGTCCTCCGCGGTCGCGCCGCCGCCGAAAAAGCCCGTGCTCGTTTTGACGAACGAAGCGCCCGCATCCTTCGTGCACTGGCAGCCCTTGACGAGTTCGTCGCGCGTCAAAAGCGAAGTTTCCAGAATGACCTTGACGGGGCGGCCCTTTGCGGCGGCGACCACCTTTTTGATATCCTTTTTCACGTATGCCCAGTTGCCGTTTTTGACGGCGGAAATGCAGGCGACCATGTCCACTTCGTCCGCGCCGTCCGCGATCGCCTTTTTGGTTTCGAACACTTTGGTTTCCGTAAGGTTTTCGCCCATGGGAAAGCCCACCACGCACGCCACGTCCACGGGGCTGTCACCCAGATACGCGCACACCTCGCGCACGTGCACGGGCTGCACGCACACCGAATAAAAACCGTATTCCATCGCCTCGTCGCACAGTTTTTTCAGATCCGCTTTGGTGGCGGTCTGTTTCAAAAGAGTATGGTCGATCTTTTTGAGCAGGCGGCGGATCTCCAACAATTTTTTCTGGCGCTTGAATTCCTCGAATTCTTCCAGTTCGTTTTCGGGAATGCCCGAAGGCGTTTCTTTTATTTCGGAAACGGGCTCCGCTTTCGGCGCCGCCTTTTCTTCTTTGGCTTTCTTTTTGAATGAAAACATAATTACCTCCTTATTCGATGAACGAATATACGAGCGGCTTTTGCGCGGGCCGCTCCGCCGTTATGTCGAACGCGCGCTTGGCGAGCGCCGTTTTCTTTTGATTTGAATATTCCAAAGCGAGCACTTCGCCCTTTTTCACGTAATCCCCCGCACGCTTTCGGAGGGAATAGCCGACCGTGTGATCGACTTCGTCCCCCTCTTTGAGCCTGCCGCCGCCCAACTCCGCACAAGCGGTGCCCAGAATCAGAGCGTCGACGGAGAGCCAACCCTCTCTGTCCGCGCGTATCTCGCGCACGTTTTTTGCCAGCGGCAAACGCGTTTCGTCCCGAACCGCGCGCCCGTCGCCGCCCTGCGCGCGCACGATCTTTTCCAACTGTTCCAGCGCCGTTCCCGAGGCTATGCACTCTTTCGCCAGCCGCAGCCCCTCCTCTTCGGAAACGCCGCGCGCCGCCCGCAATATTTTCGCGCAGTGGAACAGCGAAAGTTCGGCAAGATCGTTGCGTTTGCCTTTGAGCAATTCCACGCACTCGCGCGCTTCCAGATTGCAGCCCACGTTGTCGCCCAGGGGGGAATCCATGCGCGTGATCGCGGCGGACACGCGGCGGTTTGCCGTCTTGCCGATGGATACCATCAGCCGCGCCAGCGTTTCGGCGTCCTTTTCGCGCTTCATGAACGCGCCGTTGCCGTATTTGACGTCCAAAAGAATGATATCCGCGAAAGAGGCGAGTTTTTTGCTCATGACCGACGAGGCGATGAGCGGAACGCTGTCCACCGTGGCGGTCACGTCGCGCACGGCGTACATGCGCTTGTCCGCGGGCACGGTGCTCTTCGTCTGCCCCGCGACGGCGGCGCCGATCGTCTGCACCTGCTCTTCGAATTCTTCGGGGGAAAGATCCACGCGGCAGCCGAAACTTTCCATTTTATCGAGCGTACCGCCCGTGTGCGCCAGCCCCCGCCCCGAAAGTTTGGCGCATTTGACGCCCAGCGCGCTCAGAACGGGCACGAGCACGAGCGTGGTCGAATCGGACACGCCGCCCGTGGAATGCTTGTCCGCGAACACGCCGCCGCCCTGCGGGCGCGGCAAAGTTTCGCCGCTCTCCGTCATGGCGAGCGTGAGGTTTGCGCACTCCCTGTCGGTCATGCCGTTCAAAAGCACCGCCATGCAGAACGCCGCGATCTGCGAATCGGTCGCCTCTTCCGAGGCGACGGCGCGGCAAAAGAATCGCAACTCCTCTCGGGTCAGTTCCGCCCTGTTTTTCTTTCGTTCGATCACGTCGAATACTCTCATTCGGGGAAAAAACTCCTTTTTTCGCAAAATCAGCCACGCCGCGCGCTTTATAACATGATATATTCTGTCAAAAGACTGCGGAGGCAAAGAATGAATTTATTGGCAAGCACCTTGATCGGCGGGCTATATCTTCTGATCCTGTTCGGCCTGTGTTTCAGCGTCGTGGTGGGCGTGAAAGCGGTGCGCATCGAACTTAGAAACCGCAAAAAGAACGCGGAAAAACCCGAAGAGTCCGAAAAGCCGAAAGCGGAACCCGCCCTCCCGAAGCCGCGGGAGAAAAACGTCTATTATATCGTGGAAAAAAAGCGGACGCGCCGCGCCAAAGAGACGACGGGCACGCCCAAACGCATCGAATTCCGCGACTAATCGGCGTAGCGGACGACGTTTTCGCCGTCTTCCCACAGCCGTTCGAGATGATAAAAGAGCCGCGATTCGTCGTTGAACACGTGCACGATGACGTCGCCGTAATCGAGAACGCCCCACCGCCCGTCGCGCACGCCCTCCGTGCGTTTGGGTTCCAACCCTTCCGCGGACAGTTTATCTTCGAGATTTTCGCAAAGAGCCTTGACCTGCTGGGTGCTGCGGCCGCTCGCCACGATAAAGTAGTCGCACAGCGAAGTCTTTTCGCGCACGTCGATGAGCACGATGTCCTCGCCCTTTTTCGAGGATAAAAATTCGCAGATGCTCTTTGCAAGCGTTTCGGTTTGGTTTTCTGTTTTCTTCTTCATGTTTTTTTCCGTTCCTTTAAAAATTGATATGCTTCGAGGGTGAGATGATAGATCTCGCCTTTTTGTCGTTTGAGGTATTTGATCTGAAGGCGCAGGCTTTCCAGAAGGCACGCGTCCAGATCGGTATAAAAGAGTTTGCGCAAAGATTCCACGCCGCGGAAATCCCGACCCGGTTCGAGCATGTCGGCAAGGTATATCGCCTTTTCCAGTTCGGTCATGTTGGGCTTTGCGGAAGTATGCCAGCGCACGGCGCCCAGAACGTCCGCATCCGTCACGCCCAAAACGTGCTCGGCGACGTACGCGCCCGTAAACTGGTGCAGAACGGGAGGCGGCACCTCTTCTTCCATGGAAAAGCCCGCAAGTTCGGGCGCGTCGGGCGGCATGTTTTTCGCCACGTCGTGCAGCGCCGCCGCAAGAATGATCTTCCGCTCTTCGAGCCTGTATTTCGCCGCCACGTCGCCCGCCATGAGCGCGAGCCGCAGCGAATGGTTGCGCCGCGAAGGTTTGAGATAGCGGAAACAGTCCTTCACCCCGTCCACGCGGTACAGTTTGTTCGCCTCGATGTAATCGATCACGTCCTCGCACAGATACGGTTTGAGATCCTCTCCGAATGCGCACAGTACGCGCGCTTTCGTGGAGGATACGTTGCGCCCCACGTATTCGATTACGCGGAACTTTTTCTTGAACCGCGCGAAAAATCTGAGCGCTTCCACGGCGAAATTCACTTTGTCACCCTCTCGGTTGCACACGACGAGTTCCGCAAGGGATAAAATGGTTTCGGGATTTTTCCAGTTGTAAAAATCTTTGAGCATATCCGAGCCGACCAGAAAGTACAACTCCGCGTCGGGAAATTTGTTTTTGTAGTATTCGAGGGTCAGATAGGTGAAACTGGTGCTTTTGGCGTTGATCTCGTAGGCGCTCACCTCGCAGCCTCTGACGGGTTCGAAGGCGCGGCGCGTCATTTCCAGACGGTCGGCGGGCGAAGCGATCTCTTTGCCCTGTTTATGCGGCGGCACAAAGGCGGGAAGAACGATGACTTTGTCCGCGCCCAGTTGGGTTTTCGCCGCCTTGACGATATTGATGTGTTCCACGTGCACGGGATCGAACGTGCCGCCGAAAATGGCAATTTTCATACTCTTTCTCTCTTCGCCGCATATGACGTATAGAATGTATATCCAAATTATACCACACTTATTCCGTGCGCGCAAGGTTTAAAATTCGGAAAACGGGATAAAATCAGTTTATGAAAAAATTTGTGTTTTCCGTGTATTCGGATACGGTGTTCGTTGCGTTCGTCGCATTTTTGCTTTCGTTTGCGCTCTTCCGCTTTTATCTGCGCTCGTTCGCGCTGTCGCTCGCGCTCGCGCTTGTCACCGCGCTCGCCCTTTCCGCGCTCGCATTCTTACATATGCGGCACAAGTCGGATAAAAAGTTGTTGAAACTTTCCGACGAGCGGGAGATCAGCAAACTCGCCTTTCACCTCGCCATGGACACGGAAGAAAACAATCTCGAACGGCTCTTTTCGGCGCTGTTCGAAAAAGACGATAAGGCGCAGCGCGCCGACGACTCCGTCGTCGTGGGAAACGAGGAATATTTTTTCTCCTTCCGCTTGGAACCCGTGCGCGCCGACGAGATCGCCAATCTCGTGCGGCGGGGCGGGGAACGCGAAAAAATATTGCTGACCGCCGACGTCACGCCCGACGCGGAAAAACTCGCCGCGGCGTTCGGCATCCGCATCATGCGCGCCGCGGACGTGTATCTTTTATACAAGGAGACCGAACAACTCCCCGAAAATTATATCCTCGCGGAAAAAATGAAAACGGGTTGGAAAGAAAAACTGAAATTCCGCTTTCAGAAACGCATGTACAAGGGATATCTGTTGGCGGGCGCGGCGCTGCTCGTTTTCAGTTTATTCACGTTTTTTCCCGTCTATTACCTCGTCGCGGGCGGCATTTTACTGAGCCTCGCCGTGGCGGTGCGGTTTTTCGGGACTACCTGATACGAAAGTCGGAAAAAGCAGTCCTCGCGGGACTGCTTTTTTTAAAATTCGACGTGCTCGAACTCCTTTCTCGAAGAGCGGCGGTACAGAATGACCTTTCTGCCGATGACGGCAACGCAGTCGGCTTTGAGCGCTTCGGCGAGCGCCGCGCCCGTTTCTTTCGCCTCGTTTTCGGCGTTGGTCAGAACGCTGATCTTGATCAGTTCGCGCGCTTCCAGCGCGTCGGACAGCGATTTGACCATGTTTTCGTTGACGCCGCCCTTTCCCACCTGCGCGACGGGCTGTAAATTGGCGGCGAGCGCCTTTAAATTGCTTCTTTGTTTGCTCGTTAACATATTGCTCCTTTTTCTATTCCTTGAACTCGAACTCGACCTGACCGACGACTACGACGTCGTTTTCGGCGACGCCCGCCTTTTTCAGGGCTTTAATGACGCCTTTATCTTTGAGCACTTTCTGAAAATACGCCATCGAATCGGGATCGGATAAAACCACGTTGCGCTCCAGCATGTCGATCAGTCCGCCCGTCACGTAGTACACGTTTTCCTCCTCGTCCTTGCCGACGGAAAACTCGTTGACGTCGGGACGCTCGTAGGAAAACTCGTCCGCGGGAATGGGTTCCGCGGGCGGGAGCGTCGACAAAACTTCGAAAATTTCGTCGATCAGTTCCGCCGTACCCTCGCCCGTCACCGCGGTGACGGGAAATTTTTTGTATTTGCGGCATTTTTTGCGGAATTCTTTCATGTTCTCTTCCGCGCCGTACACGTCGCATTTGTTCAGAACGACGATCTGCGGCAAAGACGCCAACTTTTTGCTGTACTGTTTGAGTTCGGCGTTTATTTTTTTGAAATCCTCGTACGGGTCGCGCCCTTCCATGCCCGAAATATCCACTACGTGGCAGAGCATGCGCGTGCGCTCGATATGCCTGAGAAAGTCGTGCCCCAGCCCCTCGCCGTTCGCCGCGCCCTCGATGAGCCCGGGGATATCCGCCGCCACGAAAGACTTTTCGTAGCGCCGCACCACGCCGAGATTGGGCGAAAGCGTGGTAAAATGATAATTGGCGATCTTCGGCCGCGCCGCGCTGATCTTGGATAAGAGCGTGCTTTTGCCCACGTTGGGAAAGCCGATGATGCCCACGTCCGCAATGACTTTCAGTTCTAAGATCAGTTCGTGCACGGGCGTCTTTTCCCCTTTCTGCGCGAAATGGGGAGCGTGCCTGCGGCTGGTCGTAAAACGGATATTGCCCTTGCCGCCGTAACCGCCGCGCGCGATGAGCACGCGCTCGCCGTCGTTGTATACGTCGCACAGCACCGCGCCCGTCGCCGCGTCGCGCACGAGCGTGCCGAGCGGGACGGAAATTTCGATATCCCCGCCGCCCTTGCCGTAACGGTTGTTGGTGCCGCCGCGTTCGCCGTCGCCCGCCGTAAAGCGCGAGCCGAAACGGAATTCGAACAGATCGTTCCTGTCCTTATCGCCCACGAAATAGACGTCGCCGCCCTTGCCGCCGTCGCCGCCGTCGGGCCCGCCCTGCGCGAACCCCTTGAAACTCTTGAACGAGTTCATGCCGTCGCCGCCGTCGCCCGCTTTGACCGTGATCTTTACTTTATCTGTAAACATGGGTACCCCCTCGGATCATTTTTGTTTATAGTAGTCGCAGTATTCCCGCAAAGCGCAGTTTCCGCAGTCGGGCTTTTGCGAATGGCATACGCGCCGCCCGTGATAAATGAGCCAATGGTGCGCCTTGGACCAATCCTTTTGCGGAATGACCTTTTTGAGTTGTTCCTCGGTTTTAAGCGGCGTATTCGCGTCTGCCAGCCCCAGACGGTTGGAAACGCGGAACACGTGCGTATCCACCGCGATCGCGTCCTTATCGAACCAGACGGCACTGACGACGTTCGCCGTTTTCTGCCCCACGCCCGCAAGCGATTTGAGATCGGCAAAACTTTCGGGGACTTGTCCGCCGAAGCGTTCGACGATATCTTTGGTGGCGGATAAAATGTGCGCCGCCTTGCTCTTGTACAGCCCGCAGGAAAAGATATATTTTTCCAGTTGTTCCTGCGAAAGCAAAAGCATGGTTTCGGGCGTGTTGTGCTCTTTGAAGAGTTCCGCGGTGACTTTGTTCACGCGCTCGTCGGTGCACTGCGCGGAGAGAATGACCGCGATCAAAAGTTCGTACGCGGTGGCGTAGTGCAGAGCGGGACGCGCATCTTTATACAGTTCGGACAATATCCGCAGCGACTGCTGCGCATCTTTTGCATTCATGGAAATATTTTACCATAAAAAGGCGCGGGGCGCAATCAGTTTGCGCCCCGCGTGAAAATTCTTTATCCGTTCAAGGGATATACGAAGTTTTTGCCGTATTTGAATTCGAAGGCGTAAAAGCCGACGAACGCACTGAAACGATAATTCTGCGCCACCCTGCGCGCGCGGGAAAGTTCCGCCTCGTTGATCTTTGCGGAGATCCCGCAGCCTACGTTCGCTTCTTTGGGGGTGGAAACCGCCGTTGCCGACAGACCGTTCGCGCGCAATTTCGAAATAAAATCCAGCGCCTGCGAACGCGAACGGAACACCGCCAGAATGATTTTCATGATTATCACCGCCTGTTGTCGTTTGTTTTTGCAAAATTTGAAAGCGTGCGGCATAAAATATTAGTAGGGCGCCGCATGGCTTTCGCCCTTTCCATATCAATATATTCGGCGGAGGGAAAAAATGATTTACTTTGACAATGCCGCGACGGGCGGAAAAAAGCCGCTCGCGGCGGTTCTCGCGGCATATGCCGCCATTAAGGACGGCTCTGTCAACCCCGGCCGCAGCGGTCACCGCCTGTCGGTAAACGCCGCGTTCAACGTGCTCGCGTGCAGAAAACTTTTGTGCGGGTTTCTCGGCGGTTATTGCGCCGATCGCGTCGTCTTCACGAAAAACTGCACGGAGGCGCTCAATATCGTCCTGTTCGGCGGCATTCCCGCGGGCGCCCGCGTCGTGACCACGGCGGCGGAACACAATTCCGTGCTCCGTCCCCTACATAAACTGCAAAAAGAAGGGAAAATAGAACTGGAAATCGTGCGCCCCGCCGAGGGCGAGAGTTTCGAAAACGCGCTGGCAAAGAGCGGAAAGGACGCGGATTTTCTCGTTTTCACGCTCGCTTCCAACGTGACGGGCATGCCTATCGACGCGAAAGCGGTCAGAAGGCTCGCGGGCGAAAAGCCGTACATCGTCTGCGACGGCGCGCAGGCTTGCGGGCATATCGGCGTGAACATGAAAGAATCGGGCATCGACGCGCTCGCCCTCGCGGGGCATAAGGGAATGCACGGCATTCAGGGCTCGGGCGCGCTTTTATTTTCGCCGCGGCTGAAAATCGAGCCCGTACAGTTCGGCGGCACGGGCAGCGAGAGTTACAACCTCGATATGCCCGACGTGTACCCCGACGCTTTGGAGGCGGGCACGCTCAATTATCCCGCCATACTGTCGCTGTTCGAGGGAACGCTGTACGTGCAGTCCAAACTGACGCAGAACGCACACTACGTGAGCGACCTCACGGCGCTCGCCATCGAGCGGCTGAAAACGGTCTCGGGCGTCAAAATCTATTCGAAAAAGAACGCTTCGGGTATCGTGGCGTTCGAGCACGCGAACGTGCCTTCGGAAATGCTCGCGCAGATGCTGTCCGACGAGTACGGCATCGCGGTGCGGGGCGGGCTGCACTGCGCGCCGCTCATGCACGAATATTTAAAGACCGAACAGGGACTTGTGCGCGCGTCGCTTTCCGAATTCAATACCCCCAACGAAGTGTTGACGCTCTTTTCCGCGGTGCGCGATATCGCGCATAAATATGCGTGACCGACACAAAAAAACCGCGTACTTTGACGCGGTTTTCGGGACGATCTATGTAATTTACATACCTTTCAGTTTTTTGATGACGGCAGCGAGTTTTTTGCGTTTCTGGGCATCGAGCATAGGGCTGAGCGTGTTGTAAAAGTTATCCAACTCGGCGTCGGAAAGCGTGCCCGCCTTGCGGTTCTTTTCCGCTTCCTGATAGATCGCTTTCATCAGATCGGCCTCGCTCTTGCCGTTGAACGACCCCATCATTTTCGCGGCCATCTGCGCCACATTGCTCTTTTCAAAACTTTCCTTGTCGCTGTCGCCGCCGGGCGTATAAGAATTGAAATCTTTCATGAAAACCCTCCGAAGTTTATTCAATTCATGTATATGCCGAAAGCGCGACCTTTGACACGAACCATACGGAGGACGTATTATGGAACTCATACTCATCATCATTCTTTTTCTCACGCAAATGAACGGAAAAAACGGAAAGCCCGCGTTGGAACTTTCCAAACTCACGCCCCTTTTGTCCATGCTGGGCGATAAAAATTTATCGGAACTCCCCGCGCTGAAAAATCTGGATCTCAAATCCCTTCTGCCCGAAAACATGAACATTTCGGATATTCTGAGCGCGGTCAACACATTTTCGTCGTTTGCCGCGCCGCAAGCCGCCGAGCCGAAAGCGGAGCCGACGCAGTCGATGCCGCCCCTGCGCCCTATCTCGAAAATCGCGGACGCGAACATTACATACGCGCTCAATCAATATTTTTCGGAGTAAAACTCTTTCGCAAAACAGCAAAACAAAGTCTGCACGTTGGGATAGCGTTCGGGGGAAAAGTCCAGCCGAAAATTCGGGATCATAGCGATCAGCGCCCTTTCGGGCGTATCGACGACGGACATTTTGCGAAGCACGGGGAGCGGGACAGAGCGCAGATCCGCACACAAACGACGATATTCGGCGATTTCGTCGTGCGTAAAAACCGCCGAAAAATCTATTTTTTCCAGACGGCGCAGACAAGCGTCCACGCATTCTTTTTCCTGCGGGGAAAATTCCTGTCCGAACGCAAAAATCCGCGTCAAACGCGCGGGCTGCAAAAAACAGCGCGCGATCTCGTAGCGCAGCGCGTCTTGTATTTTTTGACGCATTTCTTCCGACGAAAGATTGATTCGTATCCCTTCTCTTTCAAATACAAACCCTTGTAAAAATTTTTTCAAAACGCGCCTATTTTTGTAAATAATATTTTGTATTTTGATATCTATCTGTAAAGTATCGTATAAAATCCGACGGCACTCGCCGTGTGTGAAGAGATAGCCGCACACGGCTTTTTCCATATGATCGGAAATATCGATCAATTCGGCATTCTTTTCTGCATTCATGGTTTTACTCAAAAATATTGATGATTTGTTTATTGTTTTTTTTCGCGTGCTCGCAGGCGAGAAAAGCGCCGCCATGCGTGCGGCTGACACCCGAAACGATAACGTCCGCCCTTTCCGCCAAAAGTCTGTTTGTTTCCAGAATGGCGAGTTTGGGCGGAATTTTTCTGTCCGCAAGGTACACGGAATCGTCGAAGAAATACGGCAGTTCAAAAGACGGACGCGGAATATACGAAAGCACCATTGTATTTTTGATTTGGGGAAAGTTCCGTTTCAGTTTCCAAACGACCTGCGCGCACAATTTATCGAAATTCCCACGATAGCCCGAACAAAACTCGACTATTCCCTGCTGTTCAATCAATCCGACGATGATATTTTTAATTTTTTCGCAATACGGCATATAATCGAAATTTCTATGACCGAAAAAAGCACATGTTTTCATAATATATTTCTCCTCGTTTTATTTAATACTATTTAGGTATAATTTTAGACCTATTTTATATACTATAATAGTCCTATAAGGGAATATTTTTATGAATATCAACCAAAGAATAAAAATTGAAATGACCAGCCGTGGTTGGACCGTCTATAAATTATCTAAAATTACGGGCATCAGTAAATCAGCCATCAATGGTTGGTTTAAAGAAATCCCCACTGCTCCGAATTATAAGTCTATTCGTTTAGTTGCAAAGGCTTTTAATATGAAAGCCGAAGATTTAGTTTCCGAAAAAAAAGATGCCGACCCTCAAAAACAAGAAATGTTGGAGTTATGGAATCGTTTGGAAACAGCCGAAAAAGATACCGTCATCGGCGTTATGAAAACGATCATCGAACATAATAAATAACTTCAATTAGTATAATTATAAATGAGTATTCTCATAATGTCAATGAAAATACTCATAATATTTTATAATTCAACTATGTTTGATATTCGTTTAAAAGAATTAAGGCTGGAAAAAGGATTAACGCAAAAGGAACTTGCGCAAGTCATTCAATGTGATCAATCCATGATTGCTCGTTGGGAAAAAGGCGAATGTGAGCCGACCGAAAGCATAATCAGGAAAACAGCACGATTTTTTGAAGTTACAGCCGATTATTTAATAGGTTTGGAAGATGAATCGGGTACGAAAATTTAATGGTATAAAGGAGAGGGACGCCACCGTCGGGGGCGTCCCTCTCCTTATTTTTTAAATTCTCGCAAGTACTTTCGAAAGTTCGGGATCGCCGTAAACCGTCGCGCCCGTCGTTTCGATCGGCGTCGCGCCGTCCGCCTCGGTCACGCCCACGCCGTGGATGCAATGCCCGTTCGGCCAAAAAATCTTCGCCGTCGTCAGTTTCGCCGCCTCGCCCGTGAGCGGGTTGGAAAAGGTCGTCTGCATGATGCCCTTGCCGAACGTTTTACAGGTGTTTCCGATTTTCGAAAGGAATATATCCCCGTACCCTATCGTGCCGTAAGATATCATCGCGCCGATGAGCGCCTCGCTCGCGGACGCGCTGTTGTGGTTCGCCATCACGTAAATTTTGCTGTCCGCAAAATATTCGTCGTAGTAATTCGCTCTGGAATAATATTTTTCCTCTCTGCCGCCGCGGTATTGCGCCGTCATGACCAGATTCTTTTTTTCCTTCGCGTCCTTTAAAAGAAAATTCGAAAGCGACTGCATCACGTCCACGCTTCCGCCGCCGTTGTTGCGCAAGTCCAGAATCAGTTTGCTTTTGCCGTCGGCTTTGTACTGCTCGCACGCGTGCGCGAAACTGTCGTACGCGTTGCCGTAAAACTGCACAAGCCGCACGTACGCCGTGTCTTGGTCCAGTTCCGCGTTCCCCTCGCCGTATTTTTCCCACGCCATGCCGTTCTCGCCCTCGACGAGCGCCCAACTCGAATTGTAGGTCTGATACACCGCGTAACTTTCGGTAAACGCTTTCTTCTGCACTTCGTAAATTTTTACGTTCTCCGTATCGTCCGCGCCATCGGCGGAAGCGCGCAGATAAAAAGTCTGATTGCTCGAAATATCGTCGAGCGCCTTGGAAAGTTCGGTCGGCGTAAACGTGGAAACAAACTCTTCGCGGCTCATGCCGACGCCCGTGATATAGGTGCCCTCCTCCATGCCCGCGAAAAAGGCGGGAGAGTTGACGGCGACCTTATAAATCATATTGGTATCCGCAAAAAAAGATACGCCCGCGCCCAGTTTTTCGCCCTTGGAAGAACTGACGATCACGTCATACTCATCGGCGGTATAGAGCGTGGAATAATCGTCCAACAGCCCTTCCGCGCCCGAGATCGCGGCGTTCCAGAAATCCTCGTCGGAAATATTTTCGTAATATTCGTCCTGCACCTTGTTCTTGAACCATAGAAGCGAGCGCAGCCCTTCGTCGAGCGTCAGATAATAGGTGAAAAACCCTGCAAAAAACAGCAGGACGGCCGCGGCGACGCAGCCCAGCGCAATGAGTAATTTTTTCGTTTTCGCATTCATATTTATTTCCTTTCGTTCCACCAGTCGGGCAGAAATTCTCCGAGCGTCTTGTACCGCTCTTCTTCAAGATCCGTCAAAAATTTCGTGTTTACGTTTTCGGGCGATAATTGATACAAAAATTCGCGGCAACTGCCGCACGGCGTCATCAGATTTCCGCGCTTGTCCACGCAGACCACGCGGCGCACGACGCGTTCGCCCTCGGTGAGCATGGTGCCCGCCGCGTTGCGCTCGGCGCAGTAGCCCAGCCCGCAAAAGAGGTCGACGTTCACCCCCACGTACACTTTTCCGCCCGCGCTTTCGAGCGCCGCCGCCACCATGCCGTAGGACAAGCCGTCCTCTTCGGTGGGATTGAGCGCGGAAACCGCCCTTTCATACATTTCCCGATGCGTCATTTTGGTACCTCCGAGTAAAAAAGCGCGCATACGTAGCATATGCGCGTTCTCATTTTTTATGTCCGAATCCGCGGCGTTTTATCCGCCGCCAGCGCGAATTTTATTTTACGAGTTTAAATAAGATCGTAATGATGCGGAAGGTGACCGCGTCGGAAAATTTGCGCAGGTTCAGCCCCATCACGCGCTCGATCTTGTCCAAGCGGTACATGAGCGTGTTTCTGTGCATGAAAAGATTGCGCGACGTTTCGCTCACGTTGAGGCTGTTTTCCAGAAACTCCTCGGCGGTGTTGACCATTTCCTCGTCGCGCAAGAGTTCCTTCGCTTCCTTGTCCAGCAAAACGGAAAGATAATCGCCCAGTTTGCCCTCGGGGATATCTTCGAGCATTTTGATGAGGATAAACTCGCGGTACGTGTGCACGTTGCCCTTGGAACCGAACACGCTGCTCATGCGCAGCGCCGTTGCCGCCTGCTGATAGGATACGCACGCGTCCTCGAAACGGCGGAAAGTGCCGCCCACGCCGATCTCTACGCGCAGTCCCAGTTCTTCGTACATGGAATTGGCGAGAAAAAACGCGAAATCCGCACTCGACTGATATTCGCCGTCGTCCTCGATGAACTTGACGATGACGCACTCGCGCTCGCCGATCTTCACCGCGAAATCCACGCCGTTGGTCACGTATTGCGCGGAAATGTTCAGAACTTCCGCAATTTTCTGCCCGCTGCGCACGGCGAGCACGTAAAACGGAAGTTCGGGCACGGCGTACTTGATCTTGAATTTATGCACGTCCGCGCCGCTGCAATCGCCGAGCAGGATCCGTTTGGCGTATTCTTCTTTGGAAAGGTTGCCTTCGCGCGCCGCCATGTTTTCGATGAGGTTGGAAAGCATATAGGCATAGTTCGCGGCGACGGCGCCGTCCCCTTCGATCTCGCCGAACAGGCGGTCGGTCTTGTAATAGAGTTTAAAATGCGTGCGGTGGGATTCCGTATCGGTAAATACCGTATCGAAAGAAAGTTTTACGGGGCGAAAAAACGTTCTTCCCGTCGCGGAAGCGATAAACGAGCCGTCCGACGCATATAATAATACGTCGATACCCGTATTTTCGTAGACGGTCTTTAAAATTTTCGTGAGTTCTCTGTTCATGGCGGCGCCCCTTTTCGCAAACCTTAGCGGTTTCCCGTTTATTATAGCGTATATTCCAAAAAATATCAATAAAAATTTTTTTATTGCGCGAGAAAGTCCGTAAAATTTTACCAAACGAGCACATACTGTTCATATCCCGTTCCGACGATTTGCACCGTTGTCGAATTTTCCTGTTTTTAGGGAGGAATATTTGTTTATAACTTGACACTTGGCGGGATATGTAGTAAAATTATTTATACAATAATATAGAGTTCCGCGGAAAAAGCCGATTTTTCAAAGGTATTTTCCACAGCGGCGGACGGTGCGGCGTTCCGAAAAAAACGCGCCCGCTTTCTCATTAAAATTCAATTATGGGGTACATTTATGAGTAATCAATCTGCGGCGACGGCCGCAAAAAAACAAAGCAAGGCTTTACAGCTCGTGCTTGCCCTCCTGTTTCTGGCTGGGTTTGCCGTGCTTGCCTTCCTGCCCGACGCGGCGGGATTCAAAGGCGACAGTTTTTTCGATCTCATCACAAGACTGTTTCGGGACGGAGCCGCCTCACTCGGCAAATTTGCGGGCGCGGCCATGTACGGCGTGCTCGGCTTTTACGCCGCGCTCATCGTTCTGACCGTCGTTTCTTTCTTCGTCAAGGGGAAAGGCGCGCTCGTTTTGAACTACATGAAGGCGGTCTTGGCAGTACTCGCGTTCGCGCTGTTCGCCTTAGCGCTCCGCCAGGACGGCACCGCGGGATTTGCGGCGATCTTGACCGATGTCAACGCGGTGCTCTTCTCGCTCGCGCTCGCCGTCCTCTACGTCGTCGTGCTCAACTTCTCGGCGTACGGGCGCTACGGCATCGTCAAATGCCTGCTTTTTCTCATTGCGGCGGCGTTCTTCGCGTTCTATTCCTTCGTATTCGTCAACGGGCTGAAACTTAGCGGCCTGTTCACGTTCGGGCTCGATCTCGGCGCAAAAACCAGCGAAAAGATCGCGAGTTACGCGTTTATGGCGCTCGCGTTCGGCGCTGTCGTCAACGCGGGGCTTGCGGGGCTCGACCTCATCATCCCCAGAACAGGCGCTCTGGATCTCATCCGTTCCATCGTATTTTTCATCATCGCGGCATTCGCGTTCGTCATGCTCGCGGTGTTGACTTCCTTTAAGGATATTTCCGATAATCTCGGGACCATCTGTTTCCTGGGCCTTGCCGCGTTGCAGGGCATCGTCGTGATCATCGTCAACGCGCTCAATAAGCGCGCGGCGCAACGGCGCGAGAGCGAGGACGGCGCGTTCGTCTTCGACGAGAACGACCAGATGGCGATCAAGGGCTTCGAGCCCGCGGCGGAGACCGAACCGCAGGCCGCGGAAGAAGCGCCCAAAGCGAGCAGCGCGCTCGACGACGCGGCGCAGATCTCCATCGAGGATATCGTAAACGAAACGCAGGCGGAAACGGAGACCGCGGCGAGCGCGGCGGAGGCCGAGCCGTTGGACGAGGCGCAAGAGCCCGAACCCGTAATCGAACCCCTGGAAGAAGAGCCCGCTTACGAGGGCGAACCGCAGGAAGAAAAGCCGTTCAACTTCGAACAGGCGCAGTACGACGGACAGTTCAACCGCGAATACGCGGACTTCGCGCGCAGACAAGAACAGGCGCAGGAAACGCCCCGCGAACAGGCACAGCAACAGCCGAACAACGACCGGCAGGCGCAGCAGCCGGACGGAGGTTTCGCGGGTTATCAACAGCAGCAACAACAGCAGCCGAACAGCGGCTATAACAATTATCAGCAGCAGGCGCCCTACACCTACGGACAGGGCTACGCACAGCAGTTCGCGCAAAATTACGGCATGCCCTATTTCGGCGGCGCCGTGCCCTATCTGCCCGACGCGTTCATCAACAGCCTGACGCCGCAGGAAAAAGACGAGTTCGACCGCCTGTTCATTTCCCGCATCTACGGCGAGAACAAGCGCCTTCCCATGTACCAGGTGGGCGGCGACAACCGCGAGTTTTTCTCCAAAGTGTTCGTATTCATCGGCCGTTACAGAAACGTGATATCCGACGGACTGCTCGAAAAAATTTATAACCAAAGCAATCTTTTGAAATAATTTTTGCCGTTCATAAGCGGAGCCTCTATGCAGGCTCCGCTTTTTTTGGTTTTATTTCCCCGAAAAATTTTTAAAAAATATATTTTAAAACGCTTGACAAATAATACTATGCAATGTATAGTATAACGCATAAGACAGTATTGCAAAGGAGGCGGCATTGGATACACAGTTAAAAAAAGGGCTGCTGGACGTATGCGTTCTGTCCGTTTTGAGACGGGAGGAGTCGTACGGATATAAGATCATATCCGACATAGCGCCGTACATAGAAATATCGGAATCGACGCTCTATCCCATTTTAAAGAGGCTGGAAGCGACGGGCGCGGTCACGACGCGGAGCAAAGAACACGGCGGGCGGCTCAGAAAGTATTACATGATCACCGATAAAGGAAAGCAGAAGATCAGAGAATTTATCGAGGATATCAAGGAATTCGACAAGATCTATCAATTCATATTGAGCGGAGGACGAAAATGACCAAGTACGAATGGGAACGGGAGCTGAAAAGACATATCGCCGTGCTCCCGAAAAACGAACAGGCGAGAATATTCGATTATTACAGCGAGATCTTCGAAGACCGCATCGAGGCGGGCATGCAGGAAAAAGATATCATCTATGAATTCGGCAACCCCTTCGACGTAGCCCAGAAGATCCTATCCGATTATCGGTACGAGGATTACGAAACGGTGCGTCCGCCCAGATTCCGCCCCGACCGCCCCGAAAGGGATGAAAAAAAGGCGGAGCCCGTTTTCGAAAGCGAACCCGCCGCGCCTGCCTATACCGCGCCGAAAGAGGCGCCCCGCCAGACGGCGGATTTCAGCCAAAGCGCGCCGCGCGAAGAAAAGAGTTCCTCGGGGAAATTCGGCAGATTCCTTTTCATGTTGGTCTTATACCTCTTTTTGGGAATTCCCGTCATCGCGGTCATCTTAAGCCTCGCGGCGATCGGGCTGGCGCTCGCGTTCTCCTGCATCGCCATGATGGCGGGCGGACTGGTCTACGCCGTCTATTGGGCGGTACAGATCGGCATCGCGGGATACGCCGCCTCTACCCTCGCGCTCATCGGCGCCGGGCTTGCAGTCGCCGGGCTCGGCTTCATCTTCGTCGCGCCCTGTTTCAAACTCACCAAAATCATCCTCGTCAGCGTAGGTAAAATATTCAGAGCCACATTCCGCTATATCCGTGGCAAAAAGGCGGTGAAAGCATGAGTGAAAAGAAAAAATCGGGCGCGGGCAAAGGCCTCGCCGTATTCGGCGTAATTATTCTGTTATTGGGCGCCGCCCTCTTTATTTACGGAATGTCCGTCATCGATTGGGATTTCAAGCAACTGAGCACCTTCCGTTACGAGTACCGCACGTACGAGGCGGAAAACGATGAAATCGATTCGATTTTCGTGGATTTCGACCAGACGAACGTGCGCGTGGAAATTTCCGAAACCGCGCAGAAAATTACGATTTCCTACCCCCTCACCTTCGACAGAGCAGATAAGCAAAAAACCGACGTTACCGTTTCTGCGGAAGGCGGCAAACTCACCCTGCGGGAAGAGAGCCGTTACAACTGGGCGGATCACGCGTTCAACCTGAATTGGGTATCGCCGCAGACGGTGATCACTCTGCCCTCCTCCGCTTTTGTCGATATCAACGTCAAGACGAGTTACGGCGACGTCGTGCTTGCGGGCGGTTCGTACGGTATGCTCTCTTTGGAAACGTCGTGCGGCGACGTGAAAGCGAGCGGATTTGTTGCGGATGCGGCGACCCTGAAGACCGATGCGGGCGACGTAAAGATCAACGACGCCGACATAACGAAAAAACTCGTCGCGAACACGCACATGGGCGACATAGAGGCGTACGGCGTACAGGCATACGAAATCGACCTCCATTCCGATCTGGGCGAGATCGAAGTCGAAAATCTGGACGCGCAGTCGATCAGGCTGACCTCGTCGTACGGCGACGTGAGCGGCAGTATCGAGGGCGCGGCGGAAGATTTCAAGATCGACGCCAAGACGGATCTCGGCGACAATAATCTTTCGAACCGCACGGACGGCGCCAAGTCGCTTTACGTTCACACCGCCCTCGGAGATATCGAGATCTCCTTCAACCGTTAACCCCTACTCTTCTATAAATCCATAAAAGGAAAGGGCGCGAATGTAAATTCGCGCCCTTTCCTTTTAAATACCTATATTACTTGCTGTAATTATCCAAAATAGAATTAGAAATGCAACCGTAGCAATACTTACCGAGATACCAGCAATCGCAAAAGCATTCATTGTACATTCTTGCCGTTTTGTTATACCTAATGCGGAAAATACTATACCTATTACCCCCAAAACAATGCCCGCCAAAATCATAATCCAACCGATCAGAAACGCTACGATTCCCACTATCATGCCGACCAACCCATAAATGTTCGCATTCTTTTCATTTTGACTGTTATTATCCACTTGAGAAGTCTCGGTGCGTTTATCCTCTTCTTTTGAATCCTTCTGCGACTGTTCCTTAATGATCACATCTTCCATAGACACTACTTCATGTAAACATTCAGGGCAAACCAAACAGTCTTCCTCCAACTCTTCCCCGCATTCTTTACAAATTTTCATAATATCCTCCGTTATTTTTCTTGTCCACATTTAGTATACTATAGTATTTTTAAAAAGTCAAGTATTTATATATAATAGTATTGTTATATTAGTCAATTCGGAGAAATACAATGTTAAACGATAATATAAAAAGGCTGCGCCTTTCTTTTCAAATCAGTCAAGTAGAATTGGCAAAAAAATTGGGGGTAAGCAAGCAGTGCGTATCGAATTGGGAAAACGACAACGTGCTTCCTTCTATTGAAATGCTCGTAAAACTTGCGCAAATTTTTAATGTCACGACAGACAATCTTTTAGATTTAGATTCTTCAGAAACAATCAATGTAAAAGGACTGAACGAAAAAGAAATTTCACATATCAAATGTGTGGTGCAGGATCTTTTAAATCTAAAATAACAAACGTCCCCGCTTTTGCGGGGACGTTTGTTATCGCGCTCTTTTCCTTGTTTATAAGCGTATGTAATTGTAAATGTCGATATGCGCGGCATAGTACAGGATCAGCGCGATGACGAACAATATGATCGAAATAACGCCCAATATCTGTCCCGCGCGGGAAAACGCATTTTTGCGCGTCGTTAAATTTTGTCCCGACTCGCAAGAAAAGGCGATCGCCATGATCGCAAGTATGATATTGCAGCCGCAGAAAAAGGACGCAAGCCCCAATATGAATCCCACGACGGAAGACGCGCTCTGGCGCGGCTTATCCGCCGCACCGTACTTTTCCAAGACGTCGAGCGTCTTTTCCGCGTATTCCAGGCGCAAATTTTTCGCCAACGCCCTGTCGTATCCGCAGACGGGACACATATTGCTGTCCTTTTCCAGTTCCGCGCCGCAATGCTCGCATTGAAACATATTTATATCCCCCTATTTTCCTTTTTGCAGAAGCCCCGCTCTTTTCGAGCGGGGCTTTCCGTCCGTTATTTTTTACGGTTTACGTATTTTGTATGGAGTATCTCGTGGGCTTTGTGGGAGCCGGGAGCGCCGAAAAATTCTTTATAAAGACTGTTGACGGCGGGATTTTCGTGGCTCTTGCGGATATCGGACTTCTTGTCCTCGTCGTACAGCGCTTTGGCGCGCTTGCCCTTGATATCCACGGTGCGGCGCGTGTACGCGCTCTGAATGGGCTGTCCGCCGCCGTTGATGCAGCCGCCGGGGCAGCACATCACTTCCACGAAAGTGTAGTCGCATTCGCCCTTTCTGATCTTCTCGCACAGCGCTTTGGCGTTGGTGAGGCCCGACGCGACCGCCACTTTGACTTTGAGCCCGTTGAGGTCGTATTCCGCCTCTTTGATGCCCTGCATACCGCGCACAGCCTTGTAATCGACCGCGTCGAGGCTCTTGCCCGTAATGGTTTCCGCCGCCGTACGCAGCGCCGCCTCCATCACGCCGCCCGTCGCGCCGAAGATGACGCCCGCACCCGTGAATTCGCCCAGAGGGTTGTCGAAGGTGCCGTCGGGAAGTTCGTTGTACAAGATGCCCGCTGTGCGGATCATTTTCGCAAGTTCGCGCGTGGTGAGCACCGCGTCGATATCGGGATAGCCGCTCGCGGACTGATCGTCGCGCGTGCGCTCGAATTTTTTCGCTGTGCAGGGCATCACGCCGACCACGTAAATATTTTTGGGGTCGATGCCCTCTTTCTGCGCGTAATAGGTCTTGACCGTGGCGCCGAACATCTGCATGGGCGATTTGCACGAAGAGAGATTGGGGATCAGTTCGGGATAGTAATATTCCACATAGCGGATCCAGCCGGGCGAGCAACTCGTGAACATGGGCAGTTTGCCGCCCTCTTTGACGCGCTCGACGAGTTCGTTCGCCTCTTCCATGATGGTGAGGTCGGCGGCGAAGTTGACGTCGAACACCTTGTCGAAGCCGAGCATACGGAGCGCCGTGAACATTTTGCCCTCGGTATTGGTGCCTACGGGGTTGCCGAACTCTTCGCCGATAGCGGCGCGGACGGCGGGCGCGGGCGCCACGACGACAACCTTTTCGGGGTCTGCGATCGCTTCGCGCACGTTGTCGATCTCCTCGCGCTCGTGCAGCGCGCCCGTCGGGCACACCGCGATGCACTGACCGCAGGCGACGCAGGGAACGTCCGCGAGGTCGCTTTCGAACGCGCAGCCGATATGCGTCTTGAATCCGCGGCGGCTGGGCGCGATGACCGCGACCTGCTGCACGCTCTTGCACGTGGCTACGCAGCGGCGGCAGAGAATACATTTTTCATTGTCGCGCACGAGATAGGAAGTGGATTCGTCGGGTTCGGACAGGTTGCGCTCGCCCTGGAAAGCGGCGGCGTCGCACCCGTATTCGTTGGAAAGCGTCTGCAATTCGCAGTTGGTGCTGCGCACGCACGACAGGCATTCCTTTTTATGGTCGGACATTAAAAGTTCGATAGTCGTCTTTCTCGACTTTCTCACCTTTTCGGTGTTGGTGAAAACTTCCATGCCCTCGTTGACGGGATACACGCAGGAAGCGACGAGGCTTCTCGCGCCCTTGACTTCGACGACGCACACGCGGCACGCGCCGATCTCGTTGATGTCTTTCAAATAGCACAGGGTGGGGATATTGATACCTACGCTCTTAGCCGCGTCCAGAATCGTGGTGCCCTCTTTGACCTGCACGGGAATATTGTTGATCTTTAAATTAACCATTGTCTTTTCTCCCCCTTTACGCCTTTACGATCGCGCCGAACTTACATTTTTCCATGCAGACGCCGCATTTGATGCACTTGCCCGTATCGATGACGTGAGGATTTTTCACCGTGCCCGAGATCGCGCCCACGGGGCAGTTTCTCGCGCAGAGCGTACAGCCTTTGCACTTGTCCGCGACGATGCGGTACTGCAACAGTTTTTTGCAGACGCCCGCGGGACATCTCTTTTCCTTGACGTGCGCTTCGTACTCGTCCCTGAAATAATGCAGGGTGGAGAGCACGGGGTTAGGCGCCGTCTGGCCGAGGCCGCAAAGGGAATTTTCTTTGATATAATAGCACAACTCTTCCATCTTATCCAGATCTTCCATGGTCGCGGTGCCGTCGGTCACTTTGCACAAAAGTTCGTAAAGGCGCTTGGTACCCACGCGGCAGGGCGTGCACTTACCGCAACTTTCGTCCACGGTGAATTCGAGGAAGAATTTGGCGATATCGACCATGCAGTTGTCTTCGTCCATGACGATGAGGCCGCCCGAACCCATCATGGAGCCGATGGCGATCAGGTTGTCGTAGTCAATGGGCGTATCGATGAGGTGCGCGGGGATACAGCCGCCCGAGGGGCCGCCCGTCTGCGCCGCCTTGAATTTTTTGCCGTTGGGGCAGCCGCCGCCGATATCGTAAATGATCTCTCTGAGCGTGGTGCCCATGGGGATCTCCACGAGTCCCGTGTTATGGATCTTGCCGCCGAGCGCGAACACCTTTGTGCCGCGGCTCTTGGGCGTGCCGATGGAGGAGAACCAATCCGCGCCCTTCAAGATGATTTGCGGCACGTTGGCGTAGGTCTCCACGTTATTGAGAATGGTCGGTTTGCCGAACAGTCCCTTGACCGCAGGGAACGGGGGACGGGGACGCGGCTCGCCGCGGTGCCCTTCGATAGAGGTCATCAGCGCCGTTTCTTCGCCGCAGACGAACGCGCCCGCGCCGAGACGGATATCCAGATCGAAACAGAAATCCGTTCCGAAAATGTTCTTGCCCAAAAGCCCGTACTCTCTCGCCTGCTGAATGGCGATCGTCAATCTCTGCACCGCGATGGGATATTCCGCGCGGATATATACGTAGCCCTGGTCGGAACCGATGGCGTAGGCGGCGATCGCCATCGCCTCGATGACGGCGTGCGGGTCGCCTTCCAGAATGGAACGGTCCATGAACGCGCCGGGATCGCCCTCGTCCGCGTTGCAGCAGACGTATTTTTTATCGCCCTTGGAGGCTCTGGCGAACTGCCATTTGCGCCCCGTGGGGAAGCCCGCGCCGCCTCGGCCGCGCAAGCCCGACTTGGAAATTTCCTCGATGACTTCTTCGGGCGTCATTTCCGTGAGCACTTTGCCGAGCGCCTGATAACCGTCGTAGGCGATGTATTCTTCGATTTTTTCGGGATTGACCACGCCGCAGTTACGAAGGGCGAGGCGCATCTGTTTTTTATAGAATTGCGTATCGTTGAGCGCCTTGATATTGCCGTCGTCCCCCACCGTTTCGGTGTAGAGAAGCCGCGTTACGATACGCCCTTTCACGATATGCTCGGCGATGATCTCGTCCACGTCCTCCACTTTCACCTGTGAATAGAAGGCGCCTTCGGGATAGACGATCATGATGGGACCGAGCGCGCAAAGTCCGAAACAGCCCGTTTTCGTCACGTGCACTTCGCTTTCCAGCCCCTCGCGTTTGATGCCCTCCACGAGTTTATCGTATATTTTCATAGAATTGTTGGAGGTACAGCCCGTACCGCCGCAAACCAAAATGTGTGTCCTGAACATGAAAACTCCTCCGCGTTATTTCTCCGCGATCAAAAACTCTTTGACCGCGTTGCCGTTGACGACGTGCTCGGCAACGACTCTTCGCGCCTTTTCGGGAGTCATCAAAACATACGTATATTTTTCCCCGTTCTTAAATACTTCCACAATGGGCTCTAACCTGCAAAGCCCGATGCAGCCCGTCTGCGAAATGCTGACGTTGTGCAGTTGCCGTTTATCCGCTTCGTCCAAAAGCGCGCCGAGAACGGGGCGCGCGCCCGCGGCAATGCCGCAGGTCGCCATACCGACCTTGACGACTACTTCGTCGTCGCCCGCGACGGCACGGTTGTCCGTGGCCGCTTTCATTTTATCGCGCAGGGCTTTGAGTTCTTCCAAACTCTTCATAACTTACCTCCGTAAACACTGACTAAATTTTCCTGAATATACTCTTTGAGATATGTTCTCACTTCGGGATCCGTTAAGGAGATATCCCCCAAAATTTCTTTGATCTCGCGCGTGTCGAGCACGCCCGTTTGTTCCCCGTCGGAAACGGTGATATAAAAGTCCACCCGTTCGTTCATCGTGACCATCTGCAAAACGACGCCGCCGAAATCGCCGAGCGGCATTCTGTCGATATGTCCGATGCGATAGGTCGCCTCAACCCTTGTGCCCTCGCCCCTTTTCGATTCGATGGAAAAGGCGCCGCCCGCGCTCTCGGCCGAAAAACGGAAGAGCGGCAGCCCCAGTCCCACGTTTCGCGTCGTGCGCGAGGTAGTAAAGGGGTCGCAGGCCTTTGCAAGCGTCGTTTCGTCCATGCCGCAGCCGTCGTCCTCGATACAAATGGAAAGAAAGTCATCGCATAACCGCACGGTCAGCGCAACTTTCACGAGTTTCGCGCCCGCGGCGAGCGAATTTTCCACGATATCGAGCACGTTGAGAGCCAGTTCGCGCATCAGTCGTTATATTTCGCGAGGATGGATTCCACTTCGTCCACCGTCACTTTGCCGTATACGTCGTCGTTGACGGTCATGACGGGCGCAAGCCCGCAACAACCGATGCAGCGCGTGGCGTCCAAAGAAAATTTCAGATCGTCCGTACATTCCCCGCCCGATATTTTCAGCGAATCGCAAACCTTCTGATACACTTCGCCCGAACCTTTCACGTAGCAAGCCGTGCCCAGGCAAACGCCCACTTTATAGCGGCCCTTGGGGTATAGCGAAAACTGCGCGTAAAACGTGGCGACGCCGTAAACTTCCGCCAATGATACGTCGAACGCGTCCGCGACCATCTGCTGCACGGCTTCGGGAAGATATCCGTAGATCTCCTGCGCCTTTTGCAGGGCGGCGATCAAAAGCCCTTCGCCGCCGCTTTCTTTGAGCGCGGCGAGTTCGCTTTTCAAGCGCTCTTCCTGCTCTTTCGTGCCGTTGAAGGGCACGTCGATTTTTTTAGCCAACCTCATCTACCTCCGATTTTTGCGGCGGATGGAAAAAGACAATCCGCCCATTTTATTCAATGCTTTTATTTTATCATATTCCGAAAAAAATTTCAATATATCTTGCCGTTTTCTAAAATATAATTTTTCCCAAAATTCCGCACGTTCCGACAAAAAAACAAGCCGAAATTTTTTTCGGCGTTCGTTTTTTACGCAAAAACTCTGCTCCGCGCCGTCCAATTTTTCAACGGCTTGACAAATCGTGAAAATTGTGTTATTCTATAAGGACTTTCATACGGGCGAGACTTTTAGTATTTTTTCCGCCCGTTTCAATTCCAAAGGAGGTGAATCAAATGAACTACACCGAGTACATGGAATATCTTACCAAAAAATACGGTCAGGATATTGCAGAACTTACGAAAGCCGCTTCCAAAAGCGACGTGATCAACCCCAAACTGTACGAAAAGTACGACGTGAAGCGCGGCCTTCGCGACATCAACGGCAACGGCGTGATCTGCGGTCTGACGGAAATATCCGAAATTACCGCGTTCGGCAAGGACGCGGAAGGCAACAAGGTGCCCGTAAACGGAGAACTCTATTATCGGGGCGTGAACATCCGCGATTTCGTCAAGGGCGCGGCGGGCCGTAGATTCGCATTCGAAGAGGCGACTTATCTTCTTTTATTCGGGCATCTCCCCTCGAAGGAGCATCTCGAACGTTTTTGCGAACTTTTGGGCGATCTTCGCGTGCTGCATCCAAATTTCGTGCGGGATATCATTATGAAGGCCCCCTCCAAGGATATGATGAATATGCTCGCGCGCTGCGTTCTCAGCCTCTATTCGTACGATCCGAAAGCGGACAACACTTCGCGCCGCAACGTGATGCGCCAGTCGCTCCATCTCATCGCGCAGTTCCCGCTTCTGTGCGTCTATTCGCAGAAAGCGTACAACTACAACAACAGCGACGCGTCGCTTTGCATCCACAAGCCGAAAAAGGAACTTTCCACCGCGGAGACCATCCTCTACACCCTGCGCGACGACATGAAGTTTTCCCAACTGGAAGCGCAGGTCTTAGACCTTTGCCTCGTTCTGCATGCCGAACACGGCGGCGGCAATAACTCCACGTTCACGACGCACGTGGTCACATCCTCGGGAACGGACACCTATTCTTCGGTGGCGGCGTCCTTGGGCTCGCTCAAAGGACCCAAACACGGCGGAGCCAACATCAAAGTGTGCGAGATGTTCGACGCCATCAAAGAAAACGTGCCCGATTTCGAACGCGGCAAACTCACGGATTACATTGCTAAGATCCTCGACAAGGAGGCGTTCGACAAAACGGGTCTCGTGTACGGCATGGGGCACGCAGTCTATTCGCTTTCCGACCCCCGCGCGGACATTTTAAAGGAATTCGCGGAAAAACTCGCCGTGGAAAAGGGCATGGAGGAAGAATACGAAATGCGCAAGTCGGTCGCGGATATCGCCGCCGAACTGATCGCGGAAAAGCGCAAGATATACAAGGGCGTGAGTCCCAACGTGGACTTCTATTCGGGATTCGTATACGATATGCTGGGGCTGCCGCGCGAACTGTACACGCCTCTGTTCGCCGTGGCGCGTATCGCGGGCTGGTCGGCGCACCGCATCGAGGAACTGACCAACGGCGGCAAGATCATCCGTCCGGGATATCAGGCAGTCGCCAAGCGGCAGAAATACGTTCCTTTGGAATCGAGAAAACTCGATCAATAAAAAAAGCGTTCCGCAAAAATCATGCGGGACGCTTTTTTTGATCACAAATATTCGGCGATTTCGTTTAAACTTTCCGCCACCGCCTCGGCGCGGTCGCAGGAAGTTTCCGCCTGTTCGGCGGTCGCTTCGCCACTCAAGACCAAAAGAGTGTGAAAGCCGTTGTTGACGCCGAAGCGGATATCGGTATTCAGCCTGTCCCCCACCATGACGATGCGCTCTTTGGGCGCAGAAAGTTTGCGCCGCACGCAGTCGCCCATGACGGTGTACGGCTTTCCGCAGATCACGTCGGGCAGGCGTTTGCAGGAAGTTTCGAACAATTTCAAAAAGGATCCCACGTCGGGCCAGGAAACGCCGTCGGCGGGACACACCGCGTCGGGGTGCGTGGCGACGTAAAACGCGCCCTTGACGAGAAATTCATTGCATTTGCGGATCTTTTCAAAGGTGAGCGCCGTGTCGTAGGCGAGCACGCAGACGTCGGGCGATTCCTCGCAGAGCGCAATGCCCGCGCGCAAAAATTCTTCGCGCAGCGCCTCGGTGCCGACAAGGTACACGCGCTTTCCCGCGTGGGTTTCTTTGAGATATTCCGCCGCCGCCATCCCGGAGGTATAGACGCTGTCGCGCTCGTCCCAAAAGTGCAGGCGGTCGAGTTTGCGTATATATTCTTCGGCGCTTTTGGAAGAATTGTTGGTGAGATAGACGATGGATTTCCCCGCCCCGCGCAATTTTTGCAGGGTGTTTTGCATATCTCCGATCGGGCGCTCGCCCAAATACACGGTGCCGTCCATATCCAGAAGGAATACGTCGCACTCCCTCGCGATACGGGCAAGATTTTCATTTTTCATAAGTGTATCTATCCTTGAAAAATTTTATGTAAGCAATCCGAAATCCCGCATGAGCGCGGGAACGGACAGCGTATCGGCAAGTTCCGCCGCCGCGGAAAACGCCTCGTGCGCGCGCACCGCGTCGATCGCGGGCGCCTTTGCGCCCAGGGCGTAGAGTCCGCTCTTTACCCGTTCGGTATAGACCGCAACGCTCTGCGCCTTGCGGCAAAATACCGCGCGGCTCTCCGTAAACACCTCGGCGAGCGCGTCCGTGCGCTTTGCCGTGGGCACTTTGTTTTTGAGAAAGAGCGCGCGTTCATCCTCTCCCGCGTATGCCGCCGCAATGCGGATACGGCGCGCGTAATCGGGCACGTAAAAGGCGCGCGGTTTCGCCGCCTGAAAGAAATGGCGGTATCGCTCCAAGAGATAACAAAAGGAAAAAAGCGCCGCCGAACCGCCCGTACAGCCGCATTTTTTACAGAGCAACCTCGAAAAAATTTCCGCGGCGGTGCGTTTTTTTCTGCGGCTCAGAAAGAGCGCGAGATCCGCGGACAATGACAGCAGTTCTCTTTGAAAATTCTGCCCCGTGAAATCGGCGAGCCGCACGGCGTCCTCGAAGAACCTGTGATACGGCGCGGAGGCGTCGCCGCCGCCCGCAAAGACGGAATGCGCCTCGCAGTCGAATGCGGAGAGCGCGCAAAGGCACAGCTTTCCGTACGCCGCGTCGTACGAGCCGATACGCGAAAGATCGCAATAGACCGCGTCGGGCGCATCTGCGGGATAGCGGGAAAAGCCGCCGCTCACGAACAGCCGCACGGGATTTTCGAACGCGGCGGAAAGATCCGCATGATCGGGCACGACGATACAGTACGCGCCCCTGAGGGTGCAAAAATACCGCGCCGCGCAAAACGCGCCTTTCCCCACCGCGATCGCGGCGCGCACGTCGTCGGGAAGGGAAAAAAGCCCCGAGGCGTTGTCGCCTTCGCCCGCGACGACGCAGAAACATTCGAATCCTTTGAGCGCCGCGCGGATGGTCTGCACGGCGGGGAAGTTGGATTCGCCGTCGGCGATCAGCGCCACTTTCCCGCAGGGTATGTAGCCGCGCAAGAGTTTCGCGACGTCGCAGAGCGGTCCGAAAACGATATCCGTATCGGCCGCTTCATTTTTTTGTAAATTCAAAGCGCACATAAAGACTCCTCGATTTTTCTTTCCCTTCTCTTTTGTGCTTTCGAATTTTTATAAAATTTCGTCGAGCGCCGCAAACAGCGCGTCGTTCTGTTCGGGTGAACCGATCGTGATGCGGCAGAAATTTTCGATTTTCGGTTTTGTAAAATGGCGCACGAGCACGCCCCGCGCGCGCAGTTCTTCGTAAACGCGCCGCCCCGAAAGGCATTTATGCGCGGCAAAGACAAAGTTCGCCTTGCTCGGAAGAACGGTAAATCCCTTTTTTGCAAGCGTTTCGCTCACCCGTTCGCGCTCGGAAACGACGATCGCGTTCCTTTCGTTGTAATAGGACTTGTCCGCGATCGCCGCCGCGCAGACGGCCTGACAAACGCGGTCCACGGGGTAGGAATTAAAACAGTCCTTCACGCGTTCCAGTCCGTCAATGAGCGCGGGGTCGGCAACGGCGTAGCCGCAGCGCATGCCCGCCAGGGAATAGCCCTTGGAAAAGGTCTTGACGACGACGAGATTGGGGTATTTTTTGACGAGCGATACCGCCGACTGGTTGAAAAACGGCATATACGCCTCGTCCACGATGACGACGCGCGCGGCGTTCGCGCGGATAAACGCTTCCATTTCGTCAAGGGGAATGCCGATGCCCGTCGGCGCGTTTGGATTCGCCACAAGCACGCCCTGCGCTTTTGCGGCGGTCAGTTTGGCAAGATCGAGAGAAAGGTCCTCTTCCATCTCTATCGTATGCGCCTTCACCTTGAAAAAATCACAGAACACGGGATAAAAGGAATAGGTGATCTCGGCAAAAGCCGCGCCTTCTCCGTCGCTGTCGAAAAACGCGGGAAAACACAGCGCGAGGATCTCGTCGCTGCCGTTGCCGCAGAAAATATTTTCCTTTTCCACGCCCTCGGCGCGGGCGATATTTTCTCTCAGCGCGTCCATCGTCAGGGAAGGATAGAGATTGAGCGAAGAAAAATCAAACGTTTCGTACGCCTTTCTCGCCGCGGGCGAGGGCGGATAGGGATTTTCGTTGGTATTGAGTTTGACGTAGCGTCTATCGGCGGGCTGTTCCCCCGCGGTATAAGGCTCGATCTCGCGCGCCGTGCGGCTTAAAAAACTTTTCATATGTTACCGTCCTTTTTCATCGAAAATCATACTATTTTTACTTTCATTTGTCAAGTAATCTCGGCCGCGCGCGCCCCGTACGACAAACAATGCCCTTTTTCGGCAAAGACGCGGACGGCGCATATGCGCCGTCCACACATTTATATTTAACTTTTCGTCCAATTCGCAAATAACTTCGTTTCCGTAAAAATCAGATTTCCCTGTTCGTCGTACTCCGCCGCAGGTAATGTATCCTCGGCAAAATCCCATACATGTTCGCACTCGGATTCTTTATACCAACCCGCGAAATTATAGCCTTCTCTCTGCGGTTCATACGGCGTATTTTCTATCTTTCCACCTCTCGCAAAATCATCGATGAAAAAATAACCATTGTTCGGCGCTCCCTCGTAGTTGAAATGATATGAAGTGTTAGCGATTTGAACTTCTCCTTTAGACATTTTAGTGGCTTTCTTATAATATGTAAAATAATTATTTGTCTCTTCCTCTATAATACAATGATCCATTGTTTTCAGTAAACATATAGCATAATTAAAGAATAAAGGCGTAACATAGGCTTTGACACTATCGTCTTCAATATAAGTTAACATGTTATTTACATATCTTTCATCGTTTTTAACAAAGTAAACTTTTTTTGGCAATATACCTAAGAAATAATCGTTCCCACTCATTTCATGCAAATATGACAAATATAATTTATTCGCATTACGGGTATAAATAAAATATAGGTTATGCGCAAGCGAATGATCTGCATAGGTAGTATAACGGACCTCTTTCCCCTTATAATACGCCGGTACGATCAAAGTGTCTTTTTTTCGACCCTCTTTCGTGGTATCGACGATTGCGTAACAATTCTCATCCCTTGCATAGTAATAAGTAAAATCTCCGTCATCGAAAAAATCTTCTTCAATACTTCCGCAAGCTCTAAATCCGCATAAAACAGTTACCGATAGCAATAAAATCATAGTTAAAGCAATAAACTTTTTCATTTCAAACCTTCGTTTCGCTCAGTTTTTTGAGCGCGGCGAATACGCCGTGCGCGGAGAGCGTTTCGACGTCGAGTACGTTTTCCGCTTCAGAAATTTCCCAGAGACGGTGCGCGTCGGAATCGACGAGGCGGGGCAATTTCACCCCGCTCCCCGTGCGGCTTTCGACGAGTTTGAATCCGAGATGATAGTCGAACGCGCCCAAAACGCCGATCAGACCGTTGGACTGCTTGTCGATATGCGCCGCGACCGCGAGCCCGCCGAATGATGCGACGAGCGCCGCCGCGTCCTCTACCGATACGCCCGAACTCACGATGAGAAGATCCTCTTCCCGCCCGATCAACTCGTCAAACTCGTTCATAATGAGTTGTCTGCCGAAAATCTCCTCGCGGTTTTTGATCCGCAAACGGCGGGGAGCGATATATTCTTCGAGCGACGCGAGTTGTTCGTACTTTTCGAACAGGCACAAAACGTGTATATCTTCGCTCGTGGTGAGTTCCATGGCGGGCAGCACGACCAGACCGTTTTTCTTACCCGCAGCAATCGTCGCGGGGCAGTTTTTACCCGTGTTATGGTCGGAAAGCGCGATCGCGTTCAGCCCTTTGATGAGCGCCATGTTGACGATGTTGTTGGGCGTGTTGTCGTCGTCGCCGCAAGGGCTCAGACACGAATGAATGTGAAAATCGTAATAGATATTCATACGCCGCACGCTTCGAAAAGCATTTTTGCAGTCCCGTATACGTCTTTGGAACACCCCAAAAGATTGATATTCTGCGTTTTGGCGCGCGCTGCAAGCGGTTCGTCGGGCGCTACGCCCTCGCACAGGACCACGCAGGCGCAGTCGACGAGCGTCGCCACCGCCGCCACGTTGACGTTATTCATCACAGTGAGCCAGGCGCACGCGTCGGGCGCGCGGCTGATCACGTTGCTCAAAAAGTCGCCGCAATAGCCGTTTTTTATCTCCGCGTCGGGATTCCCCAAACAAAATACCGTGAGGCCCGCGCGGGCGCACCATTCTTTGACCGTCATATTTCCACCTATTTTACTTCGTTGAGTTTCACGCAGTTCAAAATGCCGCCGCTCATCGCGACGTCCTCCGCGTGCGTGCGGCAGGAGGGCGCGCCGCAGGCGCCGCAGTCGATGCCGGGCAGTTTTTTCAAGTATTCTTCCACCAGCATCATCTTTTCCATCGCCGCGAACACGTCGGAGTCAAACCGGAAAGAGGTGATCGGCTCGGGCTCCTTATCCCATAAAAAGAAATCCGTCGTCAATCCGAATTCTTCCATGGTGGCGGGCGGCGTTTTCATCTTTTCGGCGAGTTGGCGCATCTTGTTTCGCGCGATGAAGGGATTTTCCACGTTGAGAACGCCCCCCACGCAGCCGCCCGGGCAGACGTTCATTTCCACGAAATCCGCGCCGTCGAGTTTGCCGTCGCTCATCTCGGTCAGAAGCCCCAATACGTTGCGGATGCCCGAACAATGGATATAATTGCCGAGTCCCAGCCCGTTGCTTTCGCCGCCCGAAGAGCCCCAGTTGATGCCGAAATGACCGCATTTGCCCAATTTGCGCGGCTTTTCGATCTTGTTCATCTTTTCGACCAGACGGAAATACACGTCGCTCTGCGAGAGCACGCCCGATATGTATTTTTCGTTGGAAACTTCCTCTTTGTGCAGGGAGTATACCTTTGCGGGGCAGGGCGAGATGAAGAAAATGCCGATATCATCTGCGGGAATGCCGCGCCCGATCGCCCGTTTTTTGGCGAGTTTCGCCGCGATCTTGGCGGGCGCGTACACTTCGAGCATATGGTCGGCAAGTTCGTGAAATTTCATTAAGATGAGTTCGACGACGGCGGGGCACGCCGTGCTGATGACGGGACGGGGCAATTTCCCCTCCGCCATGAGTTTTTTCGAACAGTCGGTGACGAGTTCCGCCGCGAGTCCCACTTCGAACACCTCGTCGAACCCGAGCGCCAAAAGCCCCTCGATGACGTAATTGGGATCGTCCAGATGATTGAACTGCCCGAACAGCGACGGCGAGGGCAGCGCGATCTTATAAGGATAACTCTTCACCAGATCGAAACTGTCGTATACGGGACGCTTGGCGCCCCCCTTGCAACTGCGGATACATTCGCCGCAGTTGATGCACTTCTCATACTGTATTTTCGCCTTGCCGTTGACGATACGGATCGCTTCGGTAGGACATCGGCGCATACACGTGATGCAGCCGATACACTTTTCGTCGTCTAAAACGACCGTTTTGAGCGTTACCATTTCTTCACCCTTACCGCTAAAAATTCACCCGTAAAAACACCGTCGTACCCACGCCGACCGTGCTGTCGATGCGCATTTCGTCGCTGTATTTTTTCATATTCGGGAGGCCCATGCCCGCGCCGAATCCGAGGCTGCGGATATTTTCCGACGCCGTGGAGTACCCTTCTTTCATGGCGAGCGCGATGTCCGCGATGCCGGGCCCCCTGTCTTTGAGCCAGATATCGGCGTGGTCGGGATAGACTTCCACCTCCGCCCTGCCGCCGTGCGCGTGAATGACCATGTTGATCTCCCCTTCGTACATGGCGATGGCGACGCGGCGCACCGACGCGGGGGCTATGCCGATCTGTTTCAAGGTGCGCTTGACGCTCTCGCTGGCGTTGCCCGCGGAAGAAAAATTCTCGCCGTCCACGTCAAAACCGAGTTTTACGCATTGCATTTCATTCACCGCCGCCCAGACCGTTGGTATAAAGTATGCCGCAGGCGGTAAACAGCCTCTCCTCGGTGGAAAGCAGGACGATGCCCTTTTGCCGCGCGAGTTCGACGACCTCCGATTCCGGACGCTTGCCGCGCACGAACACGATGCAGAGCATATCCATCATTTCGGCGGTGCGCACGACCTGCGGATTCAAAAGCCCCGTCAGAAGCACCGATTGATCTTTCACGTATGCCAAAACGTCGCTCATCATATCCGAACCGCACGCCGTATGGATATCGGTGTCCAGATGATCTTCCCCGCATAATATTTCGGCTTTGAGAAGCCGAACAACATCCTTGATTTTCATTTTATGTAACTCCTTTGTTCTATCATACCACAAAACGCGCGCGTTTTCAAGATATTCGGTCAAAATAAAAGGACGGGAATTTCCCGCCCTTACATTGCCAAACGGCAAAACAGGTCTATGATCAGTCCCGCCGCCGTGCCCACGGTATAGAGCACGAGCACCATCAGACAATTTTTTTTGAGATTTTTCGGATTTTTGAAGAGCACGACCAGCCCCAGCCCCGCGTTGGAACACAGCCCCGCGAACAGCCCGCCGAAGGAAATGCCTCCTAAAATGTACGTCTGCGTGAGGATGACGCTGCTTGCGCAGTTGGGTATCAGGCCCACGAGCGCGGTCAGAAACGGCTGGAACACATAGCCGCGCTGCAAAAAAGCGGAGATCTGATCCTCTCCCGCAAAATATAAGATCACGCCGAATACGAGATTGACCGCGAGGATAAAGAAAAAGATCTTTAAAGAGTGGTACAGGGGCGTGAGGATATAGCGCTCGATAAATCCGTTGCCTACGCGGGCGCAGTCGTCGCATTCCTCACAGCACGCGCCGATGGGTTCTTCGGTCCTGTCGAGCCTTTCATGCTTTAAAAAGGCGTTCGCCGCATAGCCGACGACGACCGCGAGCAGAAGTTTCAATCCGATGAGCGGCAGCACGGAGAGCGCTTTGGAACCGTCGGACAACAAAATAATGATCGCCTCGTCACTGGTGGCGATGAACACCGAAAGAATCGTTCCCGTGCGGATCAGTTTGCGGTCATACAGTTTGGCGGACATCACCGAAAACCCGCATTGGGGAACGATACCCGTCAAGGCGCCCAGAAGAGGCGCCAGATTCCCCTGCAACACGCCGCCCTTCTTGCCGATGGCGGTGTTGTGTTCAAGGACCTCGATGACTGCGTAGATCAGAAACAGGAACGGGAATAATTTTAGGCTGTCGACGATCGCGTCGACAATGATATCCGTCATAAACTACCCGTTTCCCCTGAAATAATGAAATTATATCACGGCGCAGACAGTTTGTCAACGGAGCGAGCCCGCAGCGGCGTAAAAAAGAGGCGGCTCCGCTGCGGAACCGCCATTTTTTTGTCGAATTCGGTTTTTTAGAAATCGATATCTTCGTCGTTGTACACGGCGAGCAACAATTTTTCCATGTCTTCCTGCGAAGGCTGGCGGGGATTGGAACCCGTGCACGCGTCGCTGATGGCGAGCCGCGCGACCTCTTTCAGTTTCTGCTTATATTCCTTCTCGTCGATGATCGAAGTTTCCGCTTTCACGCCGCCCTGTCCGTAATTTTTGATGGACTGCGGGATATCCAACTCGTCGTTCATATGGCGCAGTTCCTTGACGAGCGCCTTGACGAGCGCATCGGTGGAATCGCCTTCCAAACCGATATAGCGGGCGATGTACGCATAGCGCTCCGCCGCCTCGGCGTTTTTGGCGTTATACTGAATGACCTTGGGCAGATACATGGCGTTGGCGCAGCCGTGAATGATATGGCCGCCCGTAAACGCCGCGCCCGTCTTATGCGCCATGGAGTGCACGATGCCGAGGAGCGCGTTGGAGAACGCCATGCCCGCAAGGCACTGCGCGTCGTGCATGGTGGCGCGCGCCTGCGCGTCGCCGTCGTAGGACTTTTTCAGATTTTCGTGAATGAGTTTGATCGCCCACAATGCCAGAGGGTCGGTATAATTGCAGTGCAGCGTGGAAACGAACGCCTCGATGGCGTGCGTCATCGCGTCCATGCCCGTATGCGCCGTCAGTTTGGCGGGCATGGTCTCCGCGAGCGCGGGATCGACGATCGCCACGTCGGGCGTGATATTGAAGTCGGCGAGCGGGTATTTGATGCCCTTCGCGTAATCGGTGATCACGGCGAACGCGGTCACTTCGGTAGCCGTTCCCGAAGTAGAGGGAATGGCGCAGAATTTCGCCTTGGTGCGAAGCGAGGGGAACGAAAAAGGCTGAATGATCGCCTCGAACGAGGTTTCGGGATATTCGTAGAACACCCACATGGCTTTCGCCGCGTCGATCGGCGAGCCGCCGCCCATCGCCACGATCCAGTCGGGCTGGAATTCGCGCATGACCTCGGCGCCCTTCATCACCGTTTCCACCGAGGGGTCGGGCTCGACGTTTTCGATAAAACGCACCTCCATGCCCGCTTCTTTCAGATAGCCGACCGCCTTATCCACAAAGCCGAATCTCTTCATGCTGCCGCCGCCGAGTACAAGAACCGCCCTTTTGCCTTTTAAGTTTTTGAGTTCCGCCAAAGAACCTTCGCCGTGATACAGATCGCGGGGTAACGTAAAACGTCCCATTTTTGAATGCCTCCGTTTTTTTAAATATTCGGGAACGGGATCTTACGCCGCTCCCCTTTTTCCGAACATATTTTATCACTTCCCCCGTATTCTGTCAACGGTTTCAAGGGTATCGATAAAAATTTATCAATAAATTTTTATCGATTGAACACAAAAGAAAAATCCCTCCGCGTTTATGCGGAGGGATCCGTACTTATTCTGCTTTGTTCTGGTCGTCGGGGTTTTCGGGCTGCTCTTCGTTTGCGGCGCCTTCCTCTTCGGCGGCCTCGGCGGCTTTCGCGTCGGCCTTGTCGCGCTTGGCGGCGGCTCTCGCTTCGCGGCGCATCGCGGCCTTTTCTTCCTTGGTCACGACCTTGTTCTTCTCGATGATCGCCTGCATTTCGGCGGGCGTCAGAGGAATGAAGTTGGAAGAAGACTCGTTCTCGGGCGTAACTTCATAGCCCTCGTCTCTGGCGAGAATGGACATTTCGGTGGTCGCGTCGAACAGGTGGATGTGATTCGCGTCGAATGCCAGTTCGACCACTTCGCCCCTGCCGATGGTGCTTCTCGAATCGACTTTGGCGATCATGTTGTTGGAATCGCCGATGATGGTCTCGATCTCCTGTCCTTCCTTAAAGTCGAGTTTGCAGTAAATGAGCGTTTCCGCGCCGAGTTTCTCGACGACTTCGGTAAACACTTTCACGACGGTGTCGGGAGAAGTAGCGATAAATCTCTCTTCCTCGTGAATATCTTCGGGACGCACGCCCAGCATGATGGGTTTGCCCGTATTCACGTAATCGTCGATATTGATGATCTTCGCCTCTACCGTCTTGGGAAGAGCGATCTTATTGTTGGTGAATTCTACATACACCTTGTTTTTGGATTTGGTGAGCGTCGCGGGGAAGAAGTTCATCTGCGGCGTTCCGATAAAGCCCGCAACGAACTGGTTGATGGGATAATCGTACAAATTCTGCGGGGTGTCCACCTGCTGCATGAAGCCGTCTTTCATGACGACGATGCGGGTACCCATGGTCATCGCCTCGATCTGGTCGTGCGTGACGTAAATGAAGGTGGTGGCAAGTCTTGCGTGCAGTTTGGAAATTTCCGTTCTCATCTGGGCGCGGAGTTTCGCGTCGAGGTTGGACAAAGGTTCGTCCAAAAGGAAGACTTTCGGTTCGCGGACGATGGCGCGGCCGAGCGCGACACGCTGTCTCTGACCGCCGGAGAGAGCCTTCGGTTTACGGGTAAGGTAGTCGCTGATGCCCAAGATGGCGGCAGCCTCTTTTACGCGTTCGTCGATGATCTGCTTGGGAACCTTTCTCAGTTTCAAGCCGAACGCCATGTTATCGTAAACGGTCATGTGGGGATACAAAGCGTAGTTCTGGAACACCATCGCGATATCTCTGTCCTTGGGGACGACGTCGTTGACGAGTTTGCCGTCTATATACAGTTCGCCCTTGGAAATTTCCTCCAAGCCCGCGATCATACGAAGAGTCGTGGATTTTCCGCAGCCGGAAGGTCCGACGAAAACGATAAATTCTTTATCTTTGATTTCCAGATTGAAATCGGTAACCGCGGTCACGCCCGACGGATACACCTTATAAATTCCTTTCAAAAAAAGGCTTGCCATGAATACACTTCCTCCCTACAAATTTATCTATTATCTATTTTACACGATTTCAAGCAAAAAAACAATGGGCAAATATTACAAATAATCAATAAGATTGTGTCAACATTGCCCAACGTTCGGAAAATTTGTTGTACTTTTACATATTTTCTGCTATAATGCAGATATCGTTTAAATCAGACCGCGCACATGCGCGCAAGGGGTCATTATATGGATATCAACAAATTTTCACCGAAATTTAAGGTGTCTTCGCCCAATCTGATCAACCTGTCCGGGCTGACCACAGAGGACATTTTCGAATATCTGTACGCCGCCAAGGCGCTCAAAACAAAGTACCGCGCGGGAGAAAACCCCGCTCTTTTGAAACATAAGACGATCGCGCTCTTATTCGGCAACGTTTCCACCCGCACGCGCATCTCTTTCGAAATGGGCATCCGCCAGTTAGGCGGAGATTTTCTTTTTCTCCCCAAAGGCGAAACGCAACTTTCGCGCGGCGAGAGCATCCGCGATACTGCCGCCATGTTCAAGCGCTACGGCTTTTCCGCGCTGATCCTGCGCGCGTTCTCCACGGAAGAGATCGAAACGTTCGCAAAATACAGCGGTCTGCCCGTCATCAACGGCATCAGCGAAAACGCTCATCCGTTGCAGATCCTTTCCGATCTGTTCACGATCTGGGAACATAAAGGGAAACTCGAAAATCTGAAACTTGCGTATATCGGAGACGGAAACAACATTGCCAATACCCTTTTGATGGGCTGCGCAAAGTGCGACATGAATATTACGCTCGCCAGCCCCAACAATTACCGCCCTTCCGAATCCATGCTGGAACGCGCCATGCAGTATGCCGACATTCAACTGACTTCGGACGTGCGGGAAGCGGTGCAGAACGCGGATATCGTTTACACCGACGTGTTTATTTCCATGGGCGATGCCGAATCGGAGGAAAAGAAACGGGTTTTGCGCCGCTACCGCGTGACCGAAGAACTGATGTCGCTCGCCAAACCCGACGCGCTGTTCATGCACTGTATGCCCGTGCACCGCGGCGAGGAAGTGACGGAAGAAGTGCTCGACGGCCCGCAGTCCATCGTCTATGAACAGGCGGAAAACCGCCTGCACCTCAACAAAGCGGCGCTCGCGCTGCTCGTGAAATAAATGTACATTCACGCAATTCTTTTCGTGCAGACGAAAAACAATCGGTTTAAAAGAGAGGTCTTTCGGACCTCTCTTTTAGTCTGTTCTGCCCAATAAATATTCTACCGAGCAATCAAACAATTCCGCCAATTTAATTAGCGCATTCGAGTCGGGGATCGTTCCTTCATGCCTCCATCTCGAAACTGAGGAATGCGCGACTCCGCACGCCTGCGCAATTTTATAATCGCTTAAACCGCTTATTTTCGAAAGAATAATAAACCTTTCATGAAATGATTTTGGATTTTTGCTTAAAGTTAATTTATCGTTATCAGTCAATCCTAACATATAATCAATGGAACTGTGGTTTAATTCCGCCAACTGAATCAATTTATCGTAACGCGGTTTTGTATTTCCACTCACCCAACAAGCGACTGTTGTGTAACCGATATTCAGTATCTTTGCCAAGCCTCTGCCCGAAACTTTTAAGTCTTCCATCAACTCTTTTAATCTTTCCACAAAGTTATCTGTCATAATTTACCCTAAAAAGTTACTATGACAGTATTATGTCTATTTTTAGAACAATAATTTTATATGACCTAAATATAGACGTAGTTTTCGACAAATAATGTTTAAATTAGTGTTTTTTCGAAGATTTTTCTCATTGGATTTTATTGATGACCTAATAATAAACGTATTATAATATAAGTACAATAACAAAAAGGAGATTTACTCACATGGAAAACAAAAGCAACTCACAAACAAGCACCGCGGAAGAACTGATGAATTTCGTTCGAATGATAGCGAAGAATGGATCGCAAAAATTTCTCCCGTTCGTCAAAATCATATCGAAATAGATATGCTGAACGATGAAAAATTCAGAATTCAAATTGAAAAAATATAAAAAGGAGCCCCCGATATTTTCGGGGGCTCCTTACTTATCTGTTATGGCGCATATCCGCGCCGAGGTCGCTTAAAAAATACGACTGTATCTTTTTCAGATTGCGTGGGTATTTATAATAGAAATCCGTTCTCTTTACCGAATCGTCGGAAAAGGTAAGTTCCAGCGAGAATCCCGCGCCGTCGTCGATAACTTCGTCGGTTTTGTAAGAATCTTTCCAACCGTATATGCCCGCCTTGCGGATGTGCGAAACAAACGCCTCTTCCTGCTCTTCAGTAAACGTGGCGACGGTTTTCGGGTTGTTGTACCGCTGCAAGATCTCTTCGATTTGCCCTTCTTCCGCTCGATTTATCATTTCTTGCAGCACTTCCTCTTCGGCAATCGTAATATCGTAGACGATATTTTTTTCAAAATCGAAAACGCGGTAGTCGTTTATGCCCCACAGCCCCATGCCGTCACCTCCGTGATACTCGATTTTTACAAGTTCCTTATCGTCGTATTCGGTCTTGGGCGCGCAGCCTGCGAGTGCCAGCGCCAGAATGAGCGCGGCGAAACACGCAAAAACTTTTTTCATAAATCCCCCTTGTAAAAAGACGGAGCCTTGCAATGCATGCCGGGTCCCGTCGTTTTTTCTTATAACTTTTCCGCGATCGCTTCTAAGAATTCGCGGGAATTCAGTTTTTGCGGCGCGATCCCTTCCGCCTTGAACAGAGGCACCAAATCGCCCGTCATTTTGCCTTCCTCGATGGTTTTGACGGTCGCCTTTTCCAGTTTTTTGGCGAACGCCGACAGTTCGGGGATTTCGTCCAGTTCGCCGCGCTTTGCAAGCGCGCCCGTCCAGGCGAAAATGGTCGCCACCGAATTGGTGGAAGTCGCTTCCCCTTTTCGATGCTTGTAATAATGGCGCGTGACGGTGCCGTGCGCCGCCTCGTATTCGTAATTGCCGTCGGGAGATACGAGCACCGAGGTCATCATGCCCAGCGAGCCGTACGCGGTCGCCACCATGTCGCTCATCACGTCGCCGTCGTAGTTTTTGCACGCCCACAGCACGCCGCCGTTGCTGCGCACGATGCGCGCCACCGCGTCGTCGATCAGCGTGTACATGTAATAAATGCCCGCCGCCTCGAATTTCGCTTTGTATTCCTTTTCGTACAGCGCCTCGAAGATATCCTTGAAATGATGGTCGTATTTCTTGGAAATGGTGTCCTTGGTGGCGAACCACAGCGGAAATTTCACATCGAGCGCGTATTGGAAACACGACCGCGCAAAGCCCGAGATAGACTCGTCGGTATTGTGCATTCCCTGCACGACGCCGCCGCTCTTTGCAAAAGAATGAACGAGTATCTTTTCTTTTTCCTTGCCGTCCGCGCCGACCACGCTCAGATACGCGCTGTCGCCTTGTTCCGCCGCAGCCTCCACGCTCGAATACACGTCCCCGTAGGCGTGACGTGCCAACACGATGGGCGCCGTCCATGTGGGAATATAGGGCGTGATGCCCTTGGCGAGAATGGGCGCGCGGAATACCGTGCCGTCCAGGATCTTGCGGATGGTGCCGTTGGGACTCTTCCACATTTGTTTGAGTTTATATTCTTCCACGCGCTGCGCGTTGGGCGTGATGGTGGCGCACTTGACGCCTACCCCGTATTTTTTATTGGCATTCGCCGCGTCCACGGTCACTTTATCGTCGGTCGCGTCGCGGTTTTCCAATCCCAGATCGTAATATTCCGTCTTTAAATCCACGTAGGGCATGATCAGGATCTCTTTGATCCACTGCCACAGCACGCGCGTCATTTCGTCGCCGTCCATCTCGACGAGAGGAGTCTTCATTCGGATCTTTTGCATTGCGGTACACCTCTTGATTCGTTTTTCTTCTGTATTGTATCAAATTTATGCAAAAATTACAAGCGTTTGCCGTGAGCGGCGGGCATTTTGTTGATGACGCCGCACGAGAGCGCCACTTTCTGCCCGTCCTTGACGGCGCGCTCAACAAGCCCCTGCTCGATAATGTCGGTCAGAACTTCTTTAAAATCGCCGAGTTTCTCGCAGAAAAGATAATACGCGAGCGAACCGGGCACGGTGTTCATTTCATTGAAATACACTTCGCCGCCGCTGATGAGAAAATCGGCGCGCACGATGCCGCGCAGATCCAGCCGCTTATATAAAAGTTTGGTATAACCCTTGATGAGCGTTTCGTCGCGTTTGGAAATACGGGCGGGAAACGCCGCGGTGCGCTCCTTGCCGCCCTCTATGTATTTATCCTGAAAGGTCAAAATCTCCCGTTTGAGCGCGGGCTCCTCGCATTCGGAAACGATCACGTCGCCCCCTTTGCGGTAAGCGGCGCAGTTGATCTCCCGCTTTTCGGCGAAAAATTTTTCCGCGAGCACGATGTCGTCGTAGGCAAAAGCGGTTTCGAGCGCGCCTACAAGTTCGTTTTTATCGTGCGCCACGATGATGCCGATGGAAGAGCCCTGCCGCGAAGGCTTGATGATGACGGGATATTTCAGGCGCGTTTCCACGCACTTGATCGCCATTTTGCCGCGTTTGTCGTAATCGCGCTTGCAGATCTTAAAGGAATCGGCGCATTTGACGCCCAGCGCGCGGGCGGCGAGTTTCGTCGCAGCCTTATCCATAAAGAGAGAAGAGGCGAGAAGATCTGGCGAGGCGTTGGCGAGTTTGTTGAGGTCGGCAATTGCGGCGACGGCGCCGTCCTCGCCGCCGCGGCCGTGACAGCAGTTCAGGATCACGTCGGCCTTGCACAACTCTTTAAGGCGGCTGCCCTTGCGCCGATACAGTTTGCCGTCCGCAATCAGCGCCCGCCCCGCTTTTTTTCGGAAAGAGGGATCGGAATAAAAGGAAACGTCCCTGAGGCGCTTGTCGGCGAACATTTCGCCGTCCGTGTTGAGATAGACGGGATACACCCCGTATTTTTCTTCGTCCACGAGGTTGGATACCATCGTGCCCGTGATGACGGAAATTTCGTTTTCCGAAGACATTCCGCCGAAAACGACGATTACGTTTTTGCGCATGAAAAAAACACCTCCGCTTTATTTTGGCATTTTTATGCCCTTTCCGCTTTGGTGTTTCTTTGGTTTGGAAAATTTCAATATATGTCGGGCAGATCGTTTAAAAACAAGACCGTATCCCCCGTTTTCAACTCGGCGGCGAGGATCTCTTTCGCCTTGTCGAGCGTGGGCACGAGCGTCAGTTTTTCCGCGTCGCCGCCCGCTTTCAGATACCCGTTTTTCAGTTCGCCCGCAAGCGTTGCGCCTACCAAGATAACGCGGTCCGCCGCGACGAGTTTTTCGCCCAGCGCGGCGTTTGCCGATTCTTCCAGAATGCCCATTTCCACAAGCCCCGGCGTCACGACGAATTTCGTCCCCCCGAAGTCGCACAAAACGTCTATCGCGGCTTTCGCGCCCTCGATGTTGGAATTGTAACTGTCGTCGAGAATGGTCACTCCCTCCCCGTCCAGTTTTTGCAGTCGGTGCGGCACGAATTCGAGTTTTCCGATCGCCGCGACGATGTCTTCCCGCGTGGCACCCAGTTTCCACGCCATGGCCGCCGCCGCCGCGATATTGCGCGCGTTGTGCGCGCCGAGCAGTTTACAGTGCGCCTTTTCCCGCAATATTCCGAACATTAAATCGAAATCGATGCCGTCCGGGCTCGTGCGCACGTTTTTTGCGCACACTTCGCCCCCTTCGCCCGCGAACACTTTGACGAGCCCCTCGCAGTTTTCGGCGAGCGAACGCACGTTTTCATCCTCTCCGAATACGGCAAATCCGCCCTCTTTGGTGCCCGTTAAGATCTCGCCCTTGGCGCGCTTGACGTTTTCGAGGGATAAAAAAGTTTCCAGATGCTGGCCGCAGATGCCCGTGAGCATACAGTGGTCGGGCTCGACCAGTTTGCACAATTCTTCGATATCTCCCACGTGCCGCGCGCCCATTTCGGCGATGAAATATTCGCAGCCGTCGAGGTCCGTCCCGTTGATGAATTTCGCTATGCCCAGCGGCGTATTGTACGAGGCGGGCGTAGCGAGCACCGTATGCTTTTCGGATAGCATGGCGGCGAGAATGTTCTTCACGCTCGTCTTGGCGAAACTCCCCGTGATACCGATGCGGACGGCTTTGCTTTCCGCAAGTTTTTGTTTGGCTTTCGCGACGTAGCGCGCGTTCTTGGGATTTTCGTACAGACTGTCGAAAAAGTTTGCCGCTCTTACCAACAGCGGCAAAAGAACGGGCATCAGCGCGAGAGGCACGTAGCGGAGATCCCGCACGATCCCGATGCCCGAATAGTGCGCCGCGGCGTTGACCGCCAGAACGATCGCCGCGCCTGCGAGCAAAAAGAGAACGTATTCGGCAAGATAAATGTGCTTGACGCGGTTCGTGGGAACGAGCGGCACTTTCAGAGCGCGCTTATCGGCATAGAAATACAGTCCGAAAAAGAGCGGGAAGGGAACGAGAGATATGTAAGCCGCCGCCTTGCCCGTAAAGGCAAAACAGACCGCGAGCACCGCCGAGGAGAGCGCGGCGAGAAAGCCGAGAAGCGCCAGGCGCGACCATGCCATATTCCCCTTTTTCGTCAGCCATCTGGCGTATTTTTTCCCGTCGTATCCCAACTGCTGCAACCCGCCCAACAACTTGAACGTGCACAGACAGCACAGCGCCGCCATGGCGAGGGATATGAGAAAATATTCCGCGATATTCGGTAATGAAAACATAAGTCACCTTCCTGCAAAAAATGAAAATTCAGCGCAAAAACTCCCCCGCGATCCTGTTGAACGAGTCGGGATCTTCGCTGAAACAAAAATGCGTGCCGCGCATCGTGACGAGCGCGCCGTCCCGTACGCCTTCGCTCAGAATTTTGCCCATATAGAGGGGCGTGGCGGTATCTTGCTGCCCGAATACGAACAGAACGGGATTGCGAATGTCTTTCAGACAGGGCGTCAGATCTTCGTTGACGATCTTTTTATAACTTTCCCGCATGACGGGAGAAAGCGTTCTGTATTCCGCCGAACCGAAATGTTTTTCGGCGTAGCGGGGCGCGATCTTGCGCACGGCGCGGTAGGAAAAAACCTTTGCGCGGTACGAGATCCCGCGCTTGGGCGGAATGCCCGCGCAGCCCGTAAACACGGCTTTCAAAAAGCGTTCGCCGTGCGCGGCGAGCAGTTTCAGCCCCACCCTGCCGCCGAACGAATGGGTCAGAAGATGCGCGCGGCGGATATCGAGTTCGTCTAAAAGCGCGAGCGTATGCGCCGCGTAATCGTCCACCGACCACGGCTCCGTGAGGGGCGGGCTCTTGCCGAATCCCCAGAAGTCGAAGGCGGTGACGCGGAAGTACTTTGAAAAATATTTTATCTGCCAGTAAAAACTTTCTTTGCACGAGAGATACCCGTGCAGCAGCACGAGATCTTCGCCCGCGCCCTCCTGAATCAGCGAAACTTCGCTTTCGGACAAGTTTTTACCTCCTTATTTTTACGTCAGATCTTTGGCCATGATGACGGCGTCCTCGCCGTCGCCGTAGTAGCGCGGGCGGACGAATTTTCCGCAGAAACCGCATTTCAAATACAGGGCGAGCGCCGCGCTGTTGGAAACGCGCACTTCCAGAAAGACGCGCTTCATGCCCTCTTTTTGCAAATTCTCTTCCAGTTTGCGGACAAGTTTTCTGCCGATCTTTTTGCCGCGATGCGCCTCGTCTACGGCAATGTTGGCGATATCCGCCTCGTCAAGGCCGACGATCGCGCCGCCGTAACCGACGATCTTTCCGTCTTCTTCGCACAAGATCGTGCGGAAACGGCCGCCCATAAACGAATCGGCAAGCATCTGAAAACTCCACGGATCGCGAAAACACGCTTTTTCCAGTTCGGAGATGGCGGCGATGTCCTCGTATTTCCACTCCCTGAAAATCATTTTTTCTCCTCTTCCGCCTGACTTTTTTTCAGATAAAAAGCGGCGATCTCACCCATATCTTTTTTCAGAACGCGCGCCCGCACCGCACGGGACAACCCTGCCGCAACGTCCGCTTTCGTATATGCGAACGGCAACTCGTCCGCGGAAACGGCCACCCTTCCCCGCATGAGCGGCAAAAGTTCCGCTTCGGAAACATAGCGGGGCGCGATATCGATCTGCTTATTCGGGTCAAACCCGCATACGTAATAGTTGCCGCGGGCGGCGTCTATGACCGCAAGACACGCTTTCTCCGTATTATATGCCAGCACCTCGAAAGAGGTTACCCCCATGGCGGGAGCGCTTGTCCCCAAACAGAACCCCTTGACGGCGGACACGCCGATGCGGATGCCCGTAAAAGAACCGGGCCCCGTGACCGCGCAGAAAAAATCGCAATCGGAAACGCCGAGGTTCGCCTGAGCCATTGCGTTTTCGATTGCGTCCATCAAGCGCACGGAATGCTGCAAAGCGCAATCGGACGCGAAAACAACGCTTTCCGTCCCCTCTCTGCACGCGATCACCGTTAAATATTTGGAACTCGTATCGATTGCAAGATAATTCATTCTACCGTGATTTCCCGTCTGTTTTCCTCTGTTTTCCGAATCGTCACCTTTTTGCAGTGCGGGGGAAGAACACTCTCGATATTTTCCGCCCATTCGATGAGGCATACGCCGTCCGCATAAAAATAATCGGTCAAGCCCAACGCCTCCGCCTGGCCGCCGTTTTGCAGGCGGTAACAGTCGTAATGGTACAATTTCCCCTGATAGTCGTTCATGTACGCGTAGGTGGGGCTGACGATCTCGTCCTCGATCCCGAAAGCCTTAGCGACTCCCTTGACGAAAACCGTTTTGCCCGCGCCCATTTCGCCGCCCAGAAGCACCACGTCGCCCTTTTTGAGGGTGCGGGCGTACTGCGCGGCAAATTCGATCGTTTGTTCTTCGCTGTCGGTAACCATATCAACAGTATAGTACATTTCGCGCGCTTTTGCAATTAAAATCTATTGAATAGCCGAGAAATTCTCTTATACAGAAGGACGGTCACGAGAGATACGGCAATTCCCTTGACGAGATTGAAAAGCACGATATACCACCAAAGCACCGCAAAAGCCTCGGCGGCGGTCATGCTAAGAAACTGCGCGTACAACGGAAAATTGATATAGCGGTTTACGACGAGCCCCGCGGCGTTTAAAAGGACGCAGCCGACGGCGAGCGTTATGCAAACGGTCTTGATGCCCTTTTTGTAACGATAGACGAACGTAGGCACGATGATGAAGGAAAAGGTGAGAAGAAAGTTCGCAAGTTCCCCCACGCCCGCGGTCTGCGTATCGAGAAGGGACAAAAGTTCCTTGACGCCGCTGATGACGACGGCGGTGACGGGCCCGTACATAAAGCCGCCCAAAAGGACAAAGACGGCGGAAAAATCCAACTTCAGAAAGGGAGCCGCGGGAAAAATCGGGAATTCCAAAAAGGTGACGACATAGGCGAGCGCGGACAGGAGCGCGATCTTGGCGATGCGGCGGGCGCTGAAAAACTTTTCTTTGCGCGCGGGCGCCGCCTCTTCGACGGGCGCGGCCGCGTGAAGGTGTTCTTTCTGCATAATAAAAATACCTCGAAAAATATATTTTCCAAGGGGTGAAAGAAAGCCCCGTTCGAAAACGGGGCTGCATTTTAAAGTTTCCGCGCAGAGAATACGTACGCCGAACATTTAAAACAATTCTTTTTTCATCCGGACTATACCGTCGGTACGGGAATCGCACCCGTTCGGAGGACAAAACTGCCCTTTCGCAGACTTTACTGCCGGTGGGGAATTTCACCCCGCCCCAAAGAATTTATTTGATTGTCGCTATTATAATACGAACTTTGGATTTTGTCAATCACATCTTGTCGGATAATCCGAGCAAATAATCGCTGGATATACCGAAATATTCGGCGATCATATAAATATATTCTGCCGACGGTTGCCTCTTGCCGTTTACCCAATAATTGACTGCCGACATCGAAATGTGTAACGCTTTTGCCAGACAATTTTGAGAAACATTTTTTGTTTTTAAAACAAAAGTCAATCTTTCTTGAAATTTATTTTTCATAATATATAAAATTTCCTTGACATATCGCAAACGTGGATATATAATATAATTATCGCAAATGCGATTGATTGGTAATTATATGCACAACATATTCGAACAAATTTATTACAAAAAAAAATGCAACAACGAAAGCGCCCCTTTGAGCCAAGAATATAAACGCCTTGCGCAAATCATGATCGAAAAAGAAAAAAACTTTCTCGAAAAACTTGAAGAGAACGCGGAATTGAAAAAACTGTTTTCCGAATACGACGACGCTGAAATGCAAACGCTCTCGCAGTGCGTTTTCGAAAATTACCGCGACGGTTTTTTTACGGGGTTTCGGCTTGCAATGGAAATGTTCGACCACGGCGACGCGTAAATTACAGAATATCGTCTTTATACAAGGGATGCTTGTCGCAGAGTTTTTTCACTTCGGCGCGAACGGTTTCGAACGCCGCTTCGCGCTCGTCGACGATCTTCGTGATCAGGCGGGCGATCGTGCGCGCATCTTCCTCGGTAAACCCGCGGGAAGTGATCGAAGGCGTGCCCAGACGGATACCGCTGGTCACGAACGGACTCGTTTCCTCAAAGGGGATCGTATTTTTATTGACGGTGATATTCACCTCGTCGAGCATTTTTTCCAGTTCTTTGCCCGTCATATTTTTATCGCGCAGATCCACGAGCATCAGATGGTTGTCCGTGCCGCCCGAAACGAGGCGCACGCCGCATTTCGTGAATTCGTCCGCCATGGCGGCGGCGTTTTTGACGACCTGACGCTGATACTCTTTGAATTCGGGCGAGAGCGCCTCTTTGAAGGCGACCGCTTTCGCCGCGATGACGTGCATCAAAGGCCCGCCCTGCATTCCGGGGAACACCGCTTTGTCGATGGCTTTGGCGTACTGTTCTTTGCACATGATGACGCCGCCGCGCGGCCCGCGCAGCGTTTTATGCGTGGTGGTGGTGACGAAATCGGCGTACGGCACGGGCGAAGGATGCAATCCCGCCGCCACGAGTCCCGCGATATGGGCAATATCCACCATCAGATACGCGCCGACTTTATCCGCGATCTCGCGGAGGCGGGGGAAGTCGATGATGCGCGGATACGCGCTCGCGCCCGCGACGATCATTTTCGGTTGGTTTTCCGCGGCAAGGCGTTCCAACTCGTCGTAATCGATGGTTTCGCTCTCTTTGGAAACGCCGTAAGGGACGATCTTGAAATATTTTCCCGAAATATTGACGGGACTGCCGTGCGTGAGGTGTCCGCCGTGCGAAAGATTCATGCCCAGAATGGTATCGCCCGGCTGCAGCATGGCAAAATACACGCACGTATTGGCGTTTGCGCCGCTGTGCGGCTGGACGTTGGCGTGATCGCAGCCGAACAACTGCTTGACGCGCTCGCGCGCCAGATCTTCCACGACATCCACGTACTGACAGCCGCCGTAGTAGCGCTTGCCGGGCAAGCCTTCGGCATATTTATTGGTCAGATGGCTGCCCGCCGCCGCCATCACCGCGGGGGAAACGAAATTTTCGCTCGCGATCAACTCGATATTGTTCCTCTGGCGGTCGAGTTCCTGTTTCATCGCCTCGTACACTTCAGCGTCGGCGTTTCGAATGGTCGTTAAATCAATCATGATATTTTCTCCGTGCGTATTTTTTTCTGTTTTATCATAGCATAGTTTTCGCTTTTTTTCAATCGATTTGAGCGTCCTGCCTTCCATTTTCTTTGCGCACCCGTCAAAAAAGGCGGCGCCGAAATTTTTCGGCGCCGCCTTACCGGGTTCAGATATTTTTATCGATGAATTCGCGCATGGTTTCCTTGGGAACAAAGCCCACGTTTTTGCCCGAGAGTTCGCCGTTTTTGAACACCATTACGCAGGGAATGCTCATGATGCCGTACTCTTCGGCAATGTCGGGATTATCGTCCACGTTCACCTTGACAAATTCCGCCTTTTCGCCGTAATCTTCGCTCAGCGCGTCCAGAACGGGGCCGAGCATACGGCACGGGCCGCACCACGCCGCCCAAAAATCGGCGACGAGCGTCTTTCCTTCTTTCAATGCCGCACGAAAATCGTCGGTATTCATTTCACGTACCATTGTGATTGTCCTCCTGTTGTTCAGTATTGATTATTTCAACGACTTCCATACCGAAGCCCTTGCTTTTAGATAAAATCCTGTCGAAGATCACGACCGCGGCAAAACCGATTATCAGCATTCCCAGACAGAGCAGAACGGTATATACTTCCTTTTCGAAGACGAAAAACCCGATCAAAACGCCCAGTCCCGCAAAGAGCACGGGCACGATATAGACCAGAAAAGAGGCGAGCGTGCGGTTGTCCTTTTCGCAGGCGATCGTCACGCTGTCGCCGACGGCTGCGCCGATCTCGTTTTTCGCTTTGACGTTGACCGTGCTTTTGCCGTTTTTAAAGGCGCACGCGCGGCAGGATTCGCACTGCGGGTTCTTGACGATGCGCACGGTGGCGATCTTTCCCGCGGCTTTGACGACGGTGGCGCGTTCTCTCATGCGGCGCTCTCCCCTTTACAGCACGTATTTTTTCAGATCGCGGTTGCGGATCATAGTTTCGAGATGCTCTTCCACGTACTTTTTATCGATGGTGACGGTAAATTCGGGATAATCGCCGCCCGCGTTGAAAGAGATATCTTCCAAAAGGTGCTCCATGACCGTATGCAGACGGCGCGCGCCGATATCCTCGCTGGTCGAGTTGACGTCCGCGGAGATCTGCGCGACCGCGTCGATGGCGTCGTCGGTGAACACCAGATCGATATTTTCCACTTTTAAAAGTTTTGCGTACTGCGTGGTGATGGCGTTCTGCGGCTGGGTCAGAATATTTTTAAAATCTTCTTTGCTCAGGCTCTGCAATTCGACCGTGATGGGGAAACGCCCCTGCAATTCGGGGATGAGGTCTTCCACCTTGGAAACGTGAAAGGCGCCCGCCGCTATAAAGAGGATAAAATCCGTCTTGACGGGGCCGTATTTCGTCATGACCGTGCAGCCCTCCACGATGGGAAGGATATCTCGCTGCACGCCCTCGCGCGACACGTCCGCGCCGCTCTGGTTGGCTTTGCCCGCGATCTTGTCGATCTCGTCGATGAAGATGATGCCCTGTTCCTCGGCGCGGGAAAGCGCCTCGGCGTTGAGGCTGTCCTTATCGATGAGTTTTTCGCTTTCCTCCGCGATGATCTGATTCATGGCGGCTTTGACGCTCATCTTGCGTTTTTTCTTCTTTTGGGGAAGGATATCCCCGAATATGCTGCCTAAATTGATCTCGGCGCCGCTTCCCGGCACGATCTCCATGCTCTTGGGCGCGTCCACCACTTCGATCTCGATGGCGAGATCGTCGAATTTTCCCGCGCGCAGATCTTCGAGGATCTGCGCTTCGAATACTTCCTTTGCAAGTTCGCCGCGCTCGTCCTTTTTCATCGCGGTGAGCACGTTGACGAGTTTGCGCTCGGCGACGGCCTCCGCCTTGATGGCGACTTCCTTCATCTTTTCCTCGTGCACGAGGCGCGCGGAGCATTCCACGAGATCGCGGATCATGCTTTCCACATCGCGCCCGACATAGCCGACTTCGGTGTATTTGGTCGCTTCCACTTTGATAAAGGGCGCTTTGACGAGTTTTGCGAGCCTTCTCGCGATCTCCGTCTTGCCAACGCCCGTGGGGCCCTTCATGATGATGTTTTTCGGGGTGATCTCCTCCCTGTCCTCGTCGGACAGGCGGCTCCTTCTGTAACGGTTTCTCAGGGCGATGGCTACGGCGCGTTTTGCGCTGTGCTGCCCGATGATATATTTATCCAGTTCGTTGACGATCTGTTTGGGTGAAAGATCCATAATGTTCTCCTTAATCGATTTTAAACGGTTTCCACCGTGATGTGGTCGTTCGTGAAGACGCAGATCTCGCTCGCGATTTTCAGGGCTTTGACGGCGATCTTTTCGGCGTCGTACTTGGTTTCCTGCACGAGCGCGCGCGCCGCCGCGAGCGCGTAGTTGCCGCCGCTGCCGATGGCGCAGACGCCGCCGTCCGGCTCGATGACCTCGCCGCTGCCCGATACGATGAGCATGGTCGTTTCGTCCGCGCAGATCATCATGGCTTCGAGTTTTCTGACCGCCTTGTCGTTTCTCCAAAGTTCCGCAAGTTCGACCGCCGAGCGCATGAGATTGCCCGAAAATTTATTGAGCATCCCCTCGAACTTTTCCGTCAGCGAAAAGGCGTCCGCGACCGATCCCGCAAAGCCTAAAATGACTTTGCCGTTGTAGATGCGGCGCACTTTGACCGCGTTGTTTTTAAAGACGATGGATTCGGACATGGTGACCTGCCCGTCTCCCGCAATGGCTGTTTTGCCGTCTCTCTTGACGGCGCAGATGGTTGTTCCGTGAAATTCAGGCATTTGATTCTCCTTTATGATATCTTATCGATGCGGGCGCGCAATTCTTGTATTTTTTCCAGGGCGCGCTCGGCGTACAGGCGTTTTTTGAGCGCCTTATCCCGCGTGTTTTGGGACAGAGGCGCGAGGATCGCATAGTTGGCGTTCATGGGCTGAAAGTTTTCCCGCGGGGTTGAAACGTGCAGCGACAGCGCGCCGCACACCGTTTCCGCATCCCATGCGGCGGGCAATTCGCCCTTGATTTTCAAAAACAGATTGATCGCCGCGCACAATCCGCTGGCGGCGCTCTCCACATACCCCTCCACGCCCGTCATCTGTCCCGCAAAATATAAATTCGGGTCTTCTTTCGCCGAATAATCGGCGTTGAGGACGGCGGGAGCGTTCAAAAAGGTATTGCGGTGCATGACGCCGTAGCGGGCGAACTCCGCGTGCGCGAGCGCGGGGATCATGGAAAACACCCGCTTTTGCTCGGGAAATTTCAGATTGGTCTGACAGCCGACGAGATTGTACGCCGTGCCCTCCGCGTTCTCCTTGCGCAGTTGCAGCACCGCGTACGGCCTTTTCCCCTCCGCGTCGTACAGTCCGACGGGTTTGAGCATACCGAAACGCAACGTATCCGTTCCGCGCTGCGCCATGATCTCCACGGGCATACAGCCGTCGAACACGTCGCGCTTGTCGAAATCTTTCTGCACCGCCTTTTCCGCGCCGACGAGCGCCTCGACGAACGCTTCGTATTCCTCGCGGTTCAAGGGGCAGTTGACGTAATCGCCGCTGCCTTTGCCGTACCTGTCCCCGATGAACGCTTTGGAAAAATCGATGCTCTCCGCCGTGACGATGGGCGCGGCCGCGTCGTAAAAATACAGATTTCCGCCGAATCTTTCGGCCATCTTTTCCGCGAGATCATCGCTCGTAAGCGGGCCGGTTGCGACAATCGTATATTCCGTTGCAGGAAAGTCCTTCGCCTCTTTTTCGACGATTTCGATATTGGGATGGTTTTTGAGCGTTTCGGTGACGATACGGGAAAATTGATCCCTGTCTACGGCGAGCGCGCCGCCCGCGGGGACTTTGGTCCTGTCCGCCGCCGCGATGACGAGCGAGCCGAGCGTACGCATCTCTTCTTTCAACAGCCCGCAGGCGTTGCCGAACGCGTCGTCGCTCTTGAAACTGTTGCTGCACACGAGTTCGCAAAAATCCGAAGAGTGATGCGCGGAAGATCGCTTTTCGGGCTTTTGTTCCCAAAGTTCGACCTTGACGCCGCGCTCTGCGAGAAAGTACGCCGCGTCGGACCCCGCAAGCCCCGCGCCTATGATTTTGACGCGCGCGTTATTCATCTTCTTTTTTCTCTTCCTCCGCTTGCGCGGTATAGTCGCAGCCCGTGCACTTGATCTGGTTCTTCCCCTTTTTCACGAGATATTTGCCGCACTTGGGACACTTTTCACCCGTGGGAAGATCCCAACTCATAAATTTGCATTCGGGATATTTGGAACAACTGTAATAAATTTTTCCCGCCTTGCTCTTCATGCGCTGGGTGGGCGCGCCGCACGTCGGGCAGGTGCCCGCAAGTTCCGCCATGCGCTTGTTGGTGCCGCACTTGGCGCAACTGAGATATTTGCCGTATTTGCCCACGCGGTAGATCATGAATTCGCCGCATTTGGGGCATTTTTCGGTGGAAACTTCGCTCTCGAAAGGCAGAATGGTGGAACATTCGGGATAGTTGGGGCAGGCGAGGAATTTTCCGTACTTGCCGCTCTTGACGACCATGTTCGCGCCGCATTTGGGGCATTTGGTCGCGGAAACTTCCATGCCCTCGCTCTTGATATTCGAGCAGGCGGGATAGTTGGAGCACGCCAGAAATTTTCCGTAGCGCCCCGCTTTGCGCACCATGGGATGTCCGCACTTTTCGCAGAGGATGTCCGTCGGCTCGTCGCCGTCGTTGGCGGCGAATACCAGTTTTTCGGCAAAGGGCGGATAAAAATCCGAAATGATCTTATGCCAGTCCACGCCCCCTTCCTCGATATCATCCAGTTTATCTTCCATGCGGGCGGTGAAGGAAACGTCCATAATGTCGGTAAAGTACTGCATGAGCATATCGGTGATTTTATACGATACCTCTGTAGGCACCATGTACTTTCCGTCCTTTTTCACGTATTTGCGCTTGTTTAAAACGGAGATGATGGAAGCGTAGGTGGAAGGTCTGCCGATGCCCTTGTCCTCCATCGCCTTGACGAGCGACGCGTCGGTATAGCGAAGAGGCGGTTTGGTGAACTTCTGTTCGGAGGCGAGTTTGATAAGGTCGAGTTCTTCCCCTTCTTTCAGATCGGGCAGAAGTTTGGAACTTTCGTCCTCGTCGTCTTCCTTTTTGATCTCCTGATACACGGCGGTAAAGCCCGCGAAGAGCAGCGTTTTGCCGCTCGCCTTGAAACCGTAGCCGCTGTTTTCGATCTTGATCTGCACGCTGTTGTACTTCGCCTCGCTCATCTGCGACGCCATAAAACGCTCGTAAATGAGTTTGTACACGTTGTAGTGCTTTTTATCAAGACTGTTTTTCACGCTTTCGGGCGTGCGCGACAAATCGATGGGACGGATACATTCGTGCGCGTCCTGCGCGTCCTTTTTGGATTTATAGAAATTGGGTTTCTCGGGAATGAATTCCGCGCCGAATTTTTGGGAGATAAATTCGCGCGCGCTTGCCTGTGCGTCCGCCGATACGCGCACCGAGTCGGTACGGATATAGGTGACGAGCGCGATATGCCCTTCGTTTTCCGTATCCACGCCCTCGTAGAGGTGCTGGGCGACGAGCATGACTTCGGGCGAGGTCATGCCGAATTTGTTTGAGGCGTCCTGCTGCAAGGTGCTCGTGGTGAACGGCGCGGGCGCGTGCGACTTTGTGACGCTCTTTTTGATATCCTTGACGATATAGGGATTGCCTTCGAGCGCCGCGACGACCGCCGCGGCTTCCTCCGCCTTGGAAGGTTTGTACTTTTTGCCGTTCTTTTCCGACAAAAGCGCTTTGAACGGGGAATAGCGCTTGGGCTGATCCTGCAATTCCGCGGTGATGTTCCAGTATTCCTCGGGCACGAACGCGGTGATCTCGCGCTCTCTGTCCACGATGAGCCTGAGCGCCACCGACTGTACGCGGCCCGCGGAAAGCCCCGTCTGGATCCGCTTGCAAAGTAGCGGCGAAAGTTTGTAGCCAACAAGGCGGTCCAACACCCTGCGCGCCTGCTGGGCGTCCACGAGGTTATAGTCGATGTCGCGCGGATTTTGCAGCGCGCGGTTGACCGCTGCGGGAGAGATCTCGTTGAACTCGATGCGGTAATTTTTGCCGTCTTTAAGTTTTAAAACGTTTTTTAAGTGCCAGGAAATGGCCTCGCCCTCGCGGTCCGGGTCGGTCGCGAGATAGACGTTGTCCGCCTTGCCCGCTTCTTCCGCGAGGCGCTTGATGACCTGCTTTTTTTCGGGCGTGATGACGTAGGTCGGCTCGAAATTCTTTTCGATATCCACGCCGAGGCGCTTTTCGGGAAGGTCTCGCACGTGCCCGCCCGACGCGTCCACTTTATATTTTCCTTTGAGATATTTTGCAATGGTCTTTGCCTTGGAGGGCGATTCTACGATGATTAAGTCCATATTTTTCTTATCCTTACCTTTCATTTGACCGCGCAGTAACGGTTGCCGCCGCAGTCCGCGATGCGGTTCTTCATTTCCAGCGAAACGAGCAGCGGCTGCAATTCATACGGCTTTTTGCCGCTAAGAACGGCGAGTTCGGAAATATGTTTTTCGCCGCCGCGCAGAATTTCCAACAGATTTTCTTCCTGCGAAGATAAACCGATCTCTTCCGTTTCGGTCAAGTGTATACCAAACGAGGCGGTTATGTCAACTAAATTTTCCACTAATTTCCCGCCGTTTTTAATAATATCGTTGCAGCCCTCGCCCGCTGCGACGCCGATACCGTAGGGAAAGGCGAACACGTCGCGCGCGTATTCGAAGGCGTAGCGCGCGGTATGGCGGGTTCCGCTTTTCAGTCCCCCGCTGACGACGAGCACTCCGTCCGCAAGTCCCGCGATGATACGGTTGCGGAAAGGAAAATTGTATTTTTGCGGCGCGACCGCAGGCGGGTATTCGGTGACGGCGAGTCCCTTTTCCATAATTTTTGACAAAAGATCGCGGTTGCATTCGGGGTAGACGTGATCAAACCCGTGCGCCAATACGGAAATGAGTTTTCCGCTTTCCAGCGCGCCGCGGATCGCCGCGCTGTCTCCGCCGTCCGCGAGCCCCGTCACGATCGTGAACGCCTCGGCGAGTCTTTTCGAAAATTCTTCGGTCAGTTTTAAAATATTCGCGGGCGTGCGGCGCGAGCCGACTACGGCGAATTTGCGCCAGTCGGACAAGAGCCGCGCGTTTCCCTTGCAGTACAGAACGAGAGGCGGCTGCGAAGTCTGTTTCAATAGTTCGGGATAGCGCGAAGAGGCGTGCGTGACGCAGGATATCCCCTTTTTTTCATACTCGCCCAGTATTTTTTCGATATAGCGCGCAGAATAACGGCGTTTCATTTCCTCAAAATTCTCTTCCCCCGCGATGCGTTGCATACGGGACAGATCCGCGCCGCCGCCCTCCGAGAGCGCGGCGATCTTTGCTTTGCGCGCGTAATCGAGAGATAAAAAACTGTCCAGCCAGATCAAAAATTTTTCTTCGCGCGTGTACTCCATATTTTCCTCTTATCTTTTATGCCGAAAAATCGGGCGCTATGCCGTGGTTTATCAGATAAATTTGTCGTATTTTCGGTAAGACACCGCTTCGAATATATGTTCGGGCTTGATCTTCTCTTCGCCCGCGAGATCTGCGATCGTGCGCGCCACCTTGACGATACGGCTCCTCGCGCGGGCGGAAAGTTTCAAAGCGGCAAAGGACATGCGCAGGATATCGTCGCACTCCTTGTCGAGCGGGCAGAATTTTTTCATTTCCCGCTCCCCCATATCCGCGTTCGTGAAGATATCCGATTTCGCAAAGCGTTCTCTCTGGATATACCGCGCCTCTTCCACCCGCTTTTTCACTTCCGCGCTGCTCTCTTCGAGGGCGTCGCCCGCAAGATCGTCGTACTTGACGCTGTCCACTTCCACTTGAATATCGATGCGGTCCAGGAGCGGTCCGCTGATCTTGGCGCGATATTTATGGATCTGCGCGGGCGTGCAGGTGCAGGGCTTGTCCGCGGAGCCGTAGTTGCCGCAGGGGCAGGGGTTCATGCTCGCGCAGAGCATGAAATTGGCGGGATATTCCACCGCGCCGCCCACGCGGGTGATCGTGATGACGCCGTCTTCGAGGGGCTGTCTGAGCGCTTCCAGCGCCGAACGGTTGTATTCGGGCATCTCGTCGAGAAACAAGACGCCGTTGTGCGCGAGGCTGATCTCCCCTGGTTTGATGAAACGGTTGCCACCGCCGCATATGGAAACGGTACTGGCGGTATGGTGCGGCGTGCGGAACGGACGCTGCGAAACCACGCCCCGCCCGTGCAAAAGGCCCGCCACCGAATGGATCTTGGTCACTTCCAGCGCCTCTTCGAAGGTCATGTCGGGCATGATGGTCGGCAGACAGCGCGCCAGCATGGTCTTGCCCGTGCCCGGCGGGCCGATGAGCAGAATGTTGTGCGAACCCGCGACCGCGATCTCCACGGCGCGCTTTGCGGCGGGCTGACCCTTGACGTACGCCATGTCGAAGACGCTTTCGCGCGCCGCCGCGTGCGGACTGTACGTTTTATGCGCCACGGGCGCGATCGGCGCAAGATCGCTCAGATGGTCTATCACCTCGATGAGATTATTCGCTGCAAAAACTTGCGTCCCCCCGATATACGCCGCCTCCTCCGCGTTGGCGCGGGGCAGAATGAACTTCGTATAGCCCTTGTCCCTCGCCGATATGAGAAGCGGCAGAACGCCGTTTACCGGACGCAGTGCCCCGTCGAGCGCCAGTTCGCCCCAAAATACGATGCCGTCCGTTTCCGCTCCCACGAGTTGTTCGCTCGCCTTCAAGAGCCCGATCGCGATGGGAAGATCGAGGAAGGCGCCTTCCTTTTTGATATCCGCGGGGGCGAGATTGACGGTTATCTTCCTGTCGGGAAATTTTCTGGCGCTGTTTTTGACGGCGGAGCGCACGCGCTCTTTGGATTCCTTGACAGCCGCGTCCGCAAGCCCGACCAACTCGAACGCGGGCAGGCCGTGATTGATGTCCGTTTCCACGGAAATGGGCACCCCCGCCAGCCCGCAAAGCGCGAAACTCGTCACTTTCGACAGCATGATTTTCCTCCTTTATACGCAAATTTCCCGGCTGTTCATTAGCAAAAATTTCCGCCTGCAAAACAAGCGGAAATTATGGCGGGTTTTAACGGTAAAATCCGTTATTGAAGATGGAAGTCCAGCCGAACAGTCCGTGCGCGAGCGGCGCGGGCACGCCGAATCCGAAGAGCATGGGCAGGCTCGCCACGAAGATCAGCGCGTACACCGCGAGCACGATGAACAGGACTTTCATCGTATGATTGATCTCGTATTTTTTGCAGACGACCGTCTTTCCCGACGCGTCGTGCGCGTTCGCGATATACACGAGCAGCGGGATATAGCCCGTAAAGAACACGTAGAACAGCAAGCCGTACATGACGCTCATGGAGGGCACCACGGCGCACGCCAAAAGCGTCAGAAAACTGCCCGAGGTCAGAACGAGATAGGCGCGCCCGATGCGGCGGAAACTTTTGCGGTATTCGGGATTATCCTTGCCGCCCGCGGCAAAGTATACGATGACGTAAACCGTGCTGACGATAAAGCCCACGAGCGCGGAGAGCGTCATGGCGATATTGTTCTGGACGTTCAGCGCGACGTACATATTGTCCGACGAGGCGGTGAAAGCCGTGGCGCCTTTCAGACCCAATAGCCAGGAAAACGCGTTCATCGCGTTCGCGTCGGTGAGCGAGGTGAGATTGCTCACGTTCCGCGTGTTATTCACCATTTCGGATACGAGCGCGAAAAAGCTCATATGCGGCGCGGCGGGGTTATCGTACAGGCGCACGTAAGAATAATACGCGGGGAGCACGGAAAGGATCACCACGAGGAACGTGCCGAACACGAACGCGGCGAGAAAGAACACGACGGAAACGCGCGTATGATAGGCACATGCGGCAGCCTGCCGCGCCTGTATACGTTCCGACTCGTCCAGATTTGCCTGCATGACCTCTTTGTCCGTCTCTTCGGCGTTGACGCGGTTGGTTTCCCTGGCGACTGCGCGCGACTGCGCCTCCTGCTTTCTGCGCATTTTCAGAACGCCGAGAACGAACAGCGCAACGGCGCCGAGCGCGACGATCCAACTGTTTGCCCAGACCGCGAACGCCCCCGCGAAACACAGACCCGAAAATAAGACGTTGAGCGCGGAATGAACGGGCCGCGCGGGGTCGACGCCCTTTTCGAAAAAGCGGTACATGAGATAATAACACCCGACGAGCAGCAGCGCGAGCAGAGAAAAGCCCAGCCCGAGCCTGCCCGCCGTGAGCGCCATGCCGCCGAATGCGAGAAGGAGCGCGGACAAAAAGCCGTAGCCGTCCGAACGGAAGATCCTCCGCATGAACAGATAGACGAGCCCGATGAGAAGAACCGTGCAAAGGAGCGGTATGAACCGCAGACCGAACGTGCTCTTGCCGAAAATAAGAACGCCCAGCGACAAAACGAGCGCGGAGAGCGAGCCGAAATCGGTATCGCCGTTGTAAACGCTGCCCTCTTCGGCTTTGTCCCCGAGGAGAAGATTGTCGATCTGCATCAACGTATACATTTCGTCCTCGGTGAAATTTTCGCGCCAACTCTCGCCCTTGGAAACGTTGTGCTGACGGTCGGTCAGATTTTTCGCGTCGTTCGCATTTTTGCGGAACAGTTCTTTGACCTTGGTGTATTGCTCGTCGGAATACTTGCTCTTCAATTTTCCGTCCAGAGTCGTTTCGCCGATTTTTTGATCCAACTGCGTGTAGGCGGGGATCACTTTCCCCTCTTTATCGAAAAACACCACTTCGTTGACGATCGTCTCCTGCGCGACGGTCAATTTGATGAGGCGGTAACTCGTGGAAAGCGTATTGCTTTCCATATTATATAAGTTGACCCAGTTATAATTCACGCCCGAGGGCACGTCCTCCGAAGACGTAAAGACGTTTGCGAACTTGCGCGCGCCCATGCGCGTGCCCGAACTCCATGCGATGCTGGAAGATGTGCCCGTGGAATACTGCATGGTGATGCTCGCGTCCTTGCCGATCTCTGTGTATGCCGCGCCGATATTCACGTAAATATTGGCGAGCCCCGACTGGTTGTTCGTGTCGTAATCGAGATAAAAGTAAGCGGCGTCGCTCTTCGTGGCGTGATAGGCTCTGCCGGGCGAGTTGAACACCCCCATGGTGGATGCGCCTACGACGAAGAAGGCGAGCATTAAGATGATCGCCGCCAGACTGAATTTGGAGAGAGCGGCAAACGGCTTTTTGCCGCGCACCGTATCGTGATTGTTCATGTGCTTTCAATTTCCTTAATTTTCTTTGGATCTCGCAGAGTCCATTATACCTTATTCCGAAAAATATGTAAATAACTTTTCGAAAAAAACGAAAAAACCGTCGGAATTCCCGACGGTTTTCAAACAAAAAGTTATCTGATCTCTTTGATCTTTGCCGCTTTGCCCGTACGGCCTCTCAGATAGTAGAGTTTCGCTCTGCGCACGCTGCCCTTCTTGATCACCTTGATATCGGCGATCTTCGGGGAATGTACGGGGAACGTTCTCTCCACGCCTACGCCGTAAGAAAGCCTTCTTACCGTAAACGTTTCGCGGATGCCTCCGTTTTTCTTCGCGATCACTACGCCTTCGAACGCCTGCAATCTCTCGCGCGTGCCCTCGACGACTTTCACCGAAACTTTTACCGTGTCGCCCACGTTGAACGCGGGAACGGTCTCTTTGAGATTCTCTTTCTCGATTGCTTCAATCAATCCTTTCATCGACTTTACCTCCATTGTACTAAGCGTTCGTTGCCCCAAAAGGCAAGAGGACCGCCCGAAGTCATTTATTATCTTACCATAAACAAGAGCGCCTTGTCAACGGTTTTTATGCGCCGAAAGCGGAAATTATGTGACGAATTTGCCCGTTCTGCACTTCGATCACGTCGAAACGCACGTCCGTATCGCTTATTTTCTCCCGCAAAAGATAAAATTGCGCGATCTTGACGTAGCGCCGCCGCTTTTGCCCGTCTACGGCATCCGCGCCGCTGCCGTACGAATCGCCCGTGCGCGTTTTCACCTCGATGAACACGAGCGTTGCGCCCTCTTTCGCCACGATGTCCGCTTCGCCCGCGGGCGTTCTGTAATTGGTCTTTACGATCTTATAACCCGCCTTTACAAGATATTTTCGAGCGAGCCGCTCTCCCTGTTCTCCCAGAATTTTTTTGTGAAGGTCCTGCGGTGAATTTCGCATAAGCCGTATTCTCCGATGGCGTCCAGATGCGCCTTTGTCCCGTAGCCCTTGTGCTGCGCAAATCCGTATTGCGGATAGAGTTTGTCCATCTCGCACATGAGATGGTCGCGGTACACCTTGGCGATGATGCTCGCCGCGCCGATACTGTAAGAGAGCGCGTCCCCGCCGACGATGTTGTTCTGCCGAAAGGGAATATCCAGACGGAAATTGCCGTCCACGAGCACGGCGTCGGGCATGACGCTCAGCCCAGCCAGACAGTTGAGCATACACAGTTTTGTCGCCTCTAAAATATTGAGGCGGTCTATTTCGGTATGGCTGATCTCGCAGATCTTATACGCGACGGCGCGCTCTATGATCAGTTTCGAAAGCCGCTCGCGCTCCGCTTCCTTTACCTTTTTGCTGTCGTCCACGCCTTCGATGAGCAATTCCTCTTCGAGCGGCATGATGACCGCCGCACAGACCACGGGCCCCGCCAGAGGTCCGCGCCCCACTTCGTCGAGCGCCGCTATGTATTGTATGCCTTCCTCTTGCAGTTGCCGTTCGAACTGCAATTTATCTTTCGCATTCTTTTGCATATCACACCCCGAAATTTTCGTATTCTTCGGGCGATTCCAGGGTGATGCGCCCGATGCGCCCTTTCCGGAAATCGTCGACGAGCGCTTTCGCGCCCCGCTCGTAATCGAACTCGCCGCCGCGCAGGATAAAGCCGCGGCGTTTGCATAACTGTTCGAGCATGGCAAGCGGCGCCGAAAAATCGGAAATGCCGTAACGCTCGGTCAGTTTTTCGGGGCAAAGGCGCGAAAGTTCGCCCAGAAGTTCGATCGATAGATCGCCGAAATCGAGAATATCGTCGTTGATACAGCCGATAAACGCCAGATGGCGCGCCAGATATTGATTTTCAAAGGAGGGCGGCATGGTGCCGGGCGTATCCAGAAGTTCGAAACCCGCGCAGCGGATCCACTGTTTTCCGCGCGTAACGCCCGCTTTGTCGCCCGTGATCGCGCGTTTTGCGCCGCTCAAAGCGTTGATGACGGTGCTTTTGCCCGTGTTGGGTATGCCCGCCACCATCAGCCTGTCGGGGCGGCGCATGCCTTTTTCCTCGTCCTTTCTGTGTTTTTCGGAAAGCATGGAGGAGATCTTCGCCCCCACGCGCTTTGCGGCGGAAGAATCGGTCGCGCACAGCGGAAGGGCGTACGCGCCGCCGCGCTCGATGAGCGCGCAAAAGCCTTTCGCCCGCCCCTCGTCCGCCAGATCGCTCTTGTTGAGAACGTATAAGACCGGCTTATTGCCGAACAGTTTTTTCAGGTTTTTGTTGTAGGTCGCCGCGGGCGCGCGCGCGTCAAGGATCACGAGCACTCCGTCGCACAACTTGACGCTGTCCTCCATCATGCGCATGGCTTTGGTCATGTGCCCCGGGAACCACTGAATGTGTTTCATTGCTAAACTCCGTCGATCTTTCCTTTGAAGAACATTATAGCATAAAGTTATCCGAAAAAGACCGATATTTTTCCGTTAAATTCAGGAAATCAAAGCGGCTCGTAAAATTTGCCCTTGAAAAAGTTTTCGTTGCCGAGTTTTTTCGCGGTAAGGCGGAACATGACGCAGCCGTCGGGACAGACGACGGTCTTGCTGTATTCGCCGTCGCCGCCGATATTCGTAAGATCGCCGCCGCTGCGCACCGCTTCCATGATCGGGAACAGCACGCCCATCGTCTTGGAACAGATGCCCTGCCCGTCCCGGTTGACGGGACAGCCGTACGTGCAGGTGTAAACATCTCCGATCTCCTCGCCGTTTCGGCAATAGCGCTCCGTATGATCGCCGCGCAGAAATCCGATCACTTCGACGGTGAACTCGTATTCTTCGTCATACCACTTTTTCATCGTTGTTATTCCTTACCGTTCAACAAATCGGGGCGCTTTAAAGAAGTGACCGCCTCGCTCTGTTCGCGCCGCCATTGATCGATGAGCGCGTGATTGCCGCCGCGAAGGACTTCGGGCACTACTTTGCCGCGGAATTCCACGGGGCGGGTGTACTGCGGGTATTCCAGTCTGTTTTCCGAAAAACTTTCCTGTACGAGCGAAGAAGTATTGAGCACGCCGTCCACATAGCGCGCGACGCAGTCGCACACCACCATGGCGGGAAGTTCGCCGCCCGTCAGCACGTAGTCGCCGATACTGATCTCCTCGTCGATGCAGATCTCGATCGCGCGTTCGTCCACGCCCTCGTAATGGCCGCATAAGAGGATCAGCCATTCCCGTTCCAACAACTCGAATACCTTTTGCTGTCGGAACGTTTCGCCCTTGGGCGAAAGAAAGATGCGACGCGCCCGATGCTCGGGATCGATGGCTTCTACTGCGGAAACGATGGGCTGCGCCGTCATGACCATGCCCGCGCCGCCGCCGAAGGGATAATCGTCGCATTTTTTGTGCTTGTCTTCGGAGTAGTCGCGGATATTGTGCACGTTGATCGTCAGTTTATTGTCGCGCTGCGCCCGCCCTAAAATGCTCAGCCGCAAAGGCTCGAACATTTCGGGGAAGAGCGTCAAAACGTCCATTCTCATCTTCATGAATTTTAATCCTGTTTGATGCAGACCTCGCGCAGCCGCTTTTCGTCCACAACGATCTTTTTCCGCTCCACGTCGATCTCTTCGATGACGCCCTCGGCGGCGGGAAATAAATATACCGCATCGCCCGCGCGCAGTTCGTAGATATCGGTATGCGCGCTCGTGACGTCGGCGATCTCGCCGAGATCTTTTCCCTCCGCGGTATATACGCGGCAGCCGATGACGTCCACGATATAATAGCGCCCCTCGGCGGGCGCAGGCGCCTCGCTCCGCAAAGCCTCGACCTCTTTTCCGCGCAAAAGTTCGGCGGCGTCGCGGTCGGCGATGCCCGAAAGCGCCAGATAGGCGGCGGAAGGGTCGGTACGGCAGGCGAGCACTTTATATTCCTTGCCCGCGATGAAAAGCGTTTTAAAGTTCCTGATGTCCGCAAAATCGTCGATATACGGCTTGATCTTGATCTCGCCGCGCACGCCCTGCGGTTTTAAAACTTCGCCGATGATGATGGTGCCCTGCATAAAAACCCCTTTGAGAAGAAAAAAGCCGAAAATTATTCGGCTTTATCTCTTTCCTTGATTTCGATATTGTATTTTTTGCCTTCTTTCTGGGAAGCGCAGCGAACCAGGGTGCGCATCGCCTTTGCGATCTTGCCCTGCTTTCCGATGACTTTGCCCATATCCGATTCTTCCAGAACGACGGTCACGTCCACAGCGTTCTCCGTTTCGTTGACGATATACTCGATTTTGTCGGTATGCTCGGCAAAACTGTTCACGATATATTTGATCAGATCCAACATAAATCAAAACCCCGCGTTATTTCTTTTTTCTCGTCTTGGTCTTGGGCGCGGAAAGTTTCGTAGGCTTTTCGATGACGCCCTCGCGCACCAACAGACTGCGTACAGTCTCGGTGGGCTGCACGCCTTTGGAGAGCCAGTCTTTCGCCTTGTCTTTGTCGATGACCAGTTCCACGGGCTGCGACGTAGGATTGTAATGTCCCACTTTGTCGATATACTCCGCGTCTCTCGCCTTTCTGCTGTCGACTACGACGATACGGTAGAAGGGGGACTTTTTGTCGCCCAGTCTCGTAAGTCTCATTTTTACTGCCATTGTATAATACCTCCGAAAATTGATTTTCTATTACATCATGCCGAACGGCATTCTTTTGCCTTTTTTAAACTGTTTCATCATGACTTTCGTCTGTTCGAACTGTTTTAAAAGTTGATTGATCTCCTGCACGCTCGTACCGGAGCCCGCCGCGATGCGTTTTTTGCGCGAAGAGTTGATGATCGACGGATTGTCGCGCTCTTTTTTCGTCATGGAAAGGATCATCGCTTTGAGCCGCTCGATCCGCTTTTCGTCGATATCGCCCTCTTTGAGTTTGAGTTTGTTCATCCCTGGCATCATGCCCATGACCGAGGCGATGCCGCCCATTTTTTTGAGCGATTCGAACTGGTCGAGATAATCTTCCAGCGTGAACGACGCGTCTTTGAGTTTCTGTTCGAGTTTTTTCGCCTGTTCTTCGGTGACCGCGTCCTGCGCCTTTTCGATGAGGGAGAGAACGTCGCCCATTCCGAGGATCCTCGATGCCATGCGGTCGGGATAAAACGGTTCGAGATCGGTGAGTTTTTCGCCCACGCCGATAAACTTGATGGGTTTGCCCGTGACCGCCTTGATGGACAGGCACGCGCCGCCGCGGGTATCGCCGTCCAGTTTTGTGAGGATCACGCCCGTGACGTCCAGCCGCTTATTAAAGGTTTCCGCCACGTTCACCGCATCCTGCCCCGTCATGGAATCGACGGTGAGAAGAATGTCGTTCGGGCGCACTTCCTCTTTGATGTTTTCCAGTTCTTTCATCAGCGCGTCGTCGATGTGCAAACGTCCCGCCGTATCGATGATGACGGTGTCGTAGCCCATGGAACGCGCGTGCTCGATCGCCTGTTTCGCGGTCTTGACGGGGTTCTGCGTGCCCTTTTCGAACACCTCGGCGCCCGCTTTGCCGCCCACGATCTGCAACTGGTTGATCGCCGCGGGGCGGTAGACGTCGCACGCGACGAGCAAGGGTTTTTTGCCCTGTTTTTTGAGAAGATAGGCAAGTTTCCCGCACAGCGTGGTCTTGCCCGCGCCCTGCAAGCCGCACATCATGACGACTGTCGGCGGTTTGTCGGAAACTTCCAGTTTGGCGTTGGTGGAACCCATCAGCGCGCACAACTCGTCGTTGACGATCTTGATGACCTGCTGCGTGGGATTAAGACTCTGCAAGATCTCCTGCCCCACCGCCTTTTCCGAAACGTCTGCGATGAATTTTTTGGCGACGAATATGTTGACGTCCGCTTCCAAAAGCGCGATGCGCACTTCCCGCATCGCCCCTTTGATCTCAAGTTCGGTCAGTTTTCCGTGTTTGGTGAGTTTGGAAAAAATATGATTGAGTCTCTCCGAAAGAGAGGAAAAAAGCGCCATATGACCTCCCCTAATCCGCTTTGCTTTCCACCGTAACGGTGGAAACGTGTTCCCCGCTGATCGTCATCAGCGACAGAATGTTGTCGATATCCCCGGAAAAATCGGGATGCGCCGCCTTGAAATCTTCCAGCGCCCGCATCGTGCGCGTGAGCATATGCGAAATTTCCAGCATGCTTTCCTGATTGATCGCGTTGAAATGCAGTTTGCTCTCGTATTCGTCCAGAATAGCGCGGCTCTTCGAGAGCGCGTCGGACACGCTTTGCTTGGAAACGCCCTTCTGTTCGGCGATCTCCGTCAAAGACAGGTCGCATATATAATACAGTTCGCAGATTTCCCGCTGATGTTCGGTGAGCAACGGGCCGTACGCGTCCCAAAGTTGCAAATACCTCAGATCTTTCATGGATTCATTATAAAGAAAAACAAAACGTCTGTCAAGCATTTTTACTTGACAGACGAATTTTTATCCGTAATAGGCCTGCACGATCTCGTCGAGATTGTCCACGAGGAATTCCTGCGCGGTCTTGGTGTACAAAATGGCTACGTATTTTCCGTAGAGCCCCTGCCGCTCTTCGGTGATGACGCCGAGATTGTTGCCCAAAAGCGTGGGGAATTTGCGGTTTTTGTCTTTGATAAACTTTTCTTCGAGTATCCCGTTGGCGATCATCCAGTCGGTAAACGCCTTGGCGCTCACCTTTTTCATCACGTTGAGATCCACGTTGGCGTTTACGCGCTCCACAAAATCGGCAAGGAGCACGGGGGTTTCCGTGATCTCGATGGCATCCTTTTCCGTTTGGGAAAGGGAAAAGATCAGTTTTTTGGGTTTTTTCACGCGCGCCCCCACGCTGCCGCCGTTTTCGATGACTTTTTCCAGCACGGACGACACGTAGAACAGGCACCGGCTGACCCGCACGTTATTCACGCCGCTGTCTTCGGGCAGAATCCGCCCCGTAAGCGGATCGACGCCGTTCGCCAGATCGTCCAGATACTTTTTTGCCGCCGCTAATTTTTCTCTTTCTTCCATGATTTTGTTTTTCCTCAGTTTTTTATAACAATATTATAGTACCAAAGACTTTTTTCGTCAATATTTTTACCATTTTTTACCAACTTTTTTTGTAAAAAAAAGCGCCCCATCCTTTCGGACAGAGCGTTTCGCACAATAAACTTTTAAATAATGCCTTCGGTGAACTCCTCGGCGTCGAATAATTCCAGATCTTCCATCTTCTCGCCCGTCCCCACGAACAGCACGGGAATGTGCAGTTCGCCGCACAGGGAAACGACGAATCCGCCCTTGGCGGTGCCGTCCAGTTTGGTCAGAACGATGCCGTCCAGATCGACCGCCTCGTCGAACAGTTTCGCCTGCGAGAGCGCGTTCTGCCCCGTCGTCGCGTCGAGCACCAGAAGTTTGTAAAAATGCGCTTCGGGATAATCGCGGTGTACCACGCGGTCCATTTTTTTGAGTTCTTCCATCAGATTCGCCTTGACGTGCAGGCGCCCCGCCGTGTCCACGATGACCACGTCCGTCTTTTTCGCCTTTGCGGAAGAGACCGCATCGAACACGACCGCGGAAGGGTCGCTGCCCTCCTCGTGTTTGACGATGCGCACTTTCGCGCGGTCCGCCCAGACGGAAAGTTGGTCCGCCGCCGCCGCGCGGAAGGTATCCGCCGCCGCGACCGTGACAGACTTGTTCTGACGGCTGAAATAATTTGCGAGTTTGCCGATGGTGGTCGTTTTGCCCACGCCGTTCACGCCCACGAGCATGATGACGGCGGGAAATTCGAGTTCGGGCGCCTCCGCTTCGGACAGCGTATCCTCGATGACGTCTTTCAGCAAATCGACGATGAATTCCTTGTCTTTGAGTTTTTCCGTCTTTGCCTCCGCGCGGATCTGTTCGACGATGTCCATCGCCGTCGCGACGGAGATATCCGCGGAAATGAGGATCTCTTCCAACTCGTCGTAAAACTCGTCGCCGATTTTATTTTTGGAAAACAGCGCGTTGAGTTTGCCCGAAATGTTGTCCCTCGTCTTTTTTAACGCGCCTAAAATTTTGCCGAATATTCCCATAGTGCCTCCAAACCAAATTTCGGTATTTACGCCACCGTATCGCCGCCGAGCGTGCTTTCCACCTCGGAAAGTTTGACGGAAACGATCTTTGAAACGCCCTTTTCTTCCATCGTCACGCCGAACAGCGAATCCGCTTTTTCCATGGTCGGTTTACGGTGGGTGATGACGATAAACTGCGTTTCTTTGGCGAACTTTTTGAGAAACTGCGCGAATTTATCGACGTTCGCCTCGTCGAGCGCCGCCTCGATCTCGTCGAGCACGCAGAAAGGCATGGGGCGCAGCATCAGAATGGCGAACAGAATGGCGATGGCGGTCAGCGCGCGTTCGCCGCCCGAGAGCAGGGAGATCTTCGTCAGTTTTTTGCCGGGAGGGCAAGCCACGATCTCCACGCCCGCGTTGAGCGGATCGTCGCAGTCGGTGTAGTCCATCTGCAATTCCGCGCGGCCGCCGCCGAACAGTTCCTTAAAGAGCCGCTTGAAATTCTCGTTGATCTGGTTAAAGCCGTCGTCGAACTGCGTCTGCATCTCTTCTTTGAGTTTATTGAGCGCTTCCGTCGTGTCGTCGATGCCCTTCTGCACGTCGTCGCGCTGGCTGCACATCTCCGTGTACTGGGCGTTGAGCGCCTCGAATTCTTCGAGCGCGTTGTGGTTGATGGCGCCGAGCGCGCCGATCTCGCGCTTTAAACGGTTGATCGCCGTCTGGCCCGCGCGGGGATCGAAATTTTCGTCCTTATAATTTAAACAACTTTCGTAGGTTTCCTGATACTCCTCGTCGATGCGCGCCTGCAAATTTTCCAGTTCGGAATCTATTTTCGTCAGTTCGATCTCTTGCGCGTGGCGGCGCTCGGAAAGTTGTTCGATGCGCTCGTTCACGGCGCGGTTTTCGCCGAGAATGTTTTCAAGTTCCGCGTTCAGCGATTCCTTTTCGCGCGTCGCCTCTTCCTTTTTCGCGCGCAGCGCGTTCAGATTTTCGCGCTGTTCGGGCGTGAGCGCCGTCTTTTCCGCCATTTCTTCCAATTCGGAAATAGTGGCTGCGATATTCTCGATATTCTTTTCCGTATCGGAGATCTTTCCGTTCAGCTCCTCGCGCTCTTTGTAAAGGCGCGCCGTTTCCGCGTTGTCCGCGTCCGCCGCGGCGCGGTATTGCGCGATATACACTTGCAGCACGTTATAGCGCAGGTTGCGCTCGTCGCGTTCGGATTTGAGTTTTTCGTACTCGCCCTTGCGGCGGTTGGTCTCGTCCGCGGCGTCGCTTTTGAGTTTCGTGATCTTTTCTTCGCCCTCGGAAGAGGAGGAAAACTCGCTGTCCAGATGCTGCGCCCGTTCGTAGAGCACCGCGAGGGTGTTTTCCCGCGTTTTCAGCGCCTGTTCGCTCTCGGCAAGCGCCTTTTCCAGCGTGCCCTTCTTTTCGGAAAGCGCGGCGATCTTGGCGCGCGCCTCCTGAAAACTCTCGCGCAGCGTTTCCATTTCCCCGGCGGTCTTCGCCTTTTTCTCTTCCAAAAGCGTTTTCTTTTTGGAGAGCGCGGAAACTTCTTTGCGCACCTCTTCGATATCGGCGAGCGCCTTTTCGATATTGCGCTCGTTGGCGAGAAGATTGCCGCTGTCCGCGCGGCGCGAGCCGCCCGTCATCGAGCCCGACGTGGAAATGATATCGCCGTCGAGCGTGACCATGCGGAACGCGTGCGGAAATTTTTTGGAAATTTCGTTGGCGTTGGCGATATTGTCCACGATCAAGGTGTTGCCCAACAAATTATAGATGATATTATCGTAATATTTGTCGTAGCGCACGAGTTCGGTCGCAAGCCCCAAAGCGCCGCGTTCTTTGAGCGCGCGGCGGGTAAAATCCGTTTCGTAGCGCGGCTTTAAAGAGGCGACGGGCAAAAACGTGACCGAGCCGCCCTTAGTGCGTTTGAGGTATTCGATGAGGTAGCGCGCATCGTCCGACGTGGCGGTGACGATATTCTGCATGGCGCCGCCGAACGCCGTTTCGACGGCGGTCTCGTACTTTTCGTCGCACTTGACGATATCCGCGATGACGCCCTTAATGCGTCGGGAAAGTTCGGGCTGATTTTTGCTGTCGCTCATCAGTTTTTTGACGGAAAATTTATATCCTTCGAACCCGTCTTTCACCGAGGAATAAAAACGGTATCTGTCCTGCAATCCGGCGATTTTCGCGTTGCAGTTGAAAATGTTTTCGCTGACCGCGTCGGTTTCGGCGTTGATCGAATAAATTTCCTCTTCCTTGGCGTCTTTGAGTTCCTTTTCGCGGGAAACGTATTCCAAAAGTTCCTCGTACCAGTCCACGCAATCGGAAAGCGCCTTGCGGTGTTCCGCGATGACGCCTTTGCTCTTTTCCGCTTCGAGGGCGATCTCGGCGATGCGCTCTTCCACCGCTTCTTTTTTGGCGGAGAGGGTTCCGATGTTCTGGCGGATCTCCGAAAGGTTTTCGATGGAGTCGATGACGCTCTTTTGCGACTTGTCGTTGAGTTCTTCGTATTCGGAAAGTTTTTCGTTGAGCGCGGCGATCTCCGCGCCGAGGGTGGAACTTTCCTTCTGCGCCTCGCGCATTTTCCCCCCGTTTTCCTTGGAAGAACTTTCCGCGGCGGAAAGTTCCGCGGCGATTTCTTCCAGCCGTTTTGCGCCGTCGGAAAGGAATCTTTCGTCGCTTTCGCGCTGTTCGCGGTAAAAATTGATGCGCTCGCGGATGAGATTGACGTCCCCCTCTTTCTTTTGAAGATCGAGGGTGTATTTCAGAATTTCCTCGTTGAGGCGCTGCAACAACTCGTCCGATTCCGCGATGCGGCGCCTGTCGTCGCCGTATTTGCGTTCGAGGTTTTCCGCCTGCTCGCGCCCTTCGGCGATCTGTTTGTGCAGATCGTCCAACACGGCGTGAATGGCGCTTTTCGACGATTCGGCGGTATCGTGCTTGTATATGTAGAGATTGATCTCGTTCTCTTTCAGTTCGTCGTATAATTCGCGGTATTTTTTCGTCTTTTCCGCCTGCCGTTGCAAGGGCGCGAGCATATGCTCGACCTCGCCCATGCGCTGCATGAAAATATTCAGATTGTTATAGGAATTGCCGAGTTTGCGCTCGATCTCCTGCTTGCGGTTTTTAAAGACGATGATGCCCGTGGCTTCCTCGAAAATGGCGCGCCTGTCCTCGGGCTTGGCGTTCATGATCTGCTCGATCTTGCCCTGCCCGATGATGGAATACCCCTCTTTGCCCACGCCCACGCTGTGCAGAAGGTCGACGATGTCCTTCATGCGGCAGGGCTGTTTGTTGATGAGATATTCGCTTTCGCCGCTGCGATAAAGACGGCGCGTCATCGCCACTTCCGCGAAATCCAGATCGAACATACGGCCGGCGTTGTCGAATGTGAGCGTGACTTCGCAGAAAGACTGCGATTTGCGCGTCTGCGTGCCGCCGAAAATGACGTCCTGCATGTTGGAACCGCGCAAGGTCTTTGCCGACTGTTCGCCGAGCACCCAGCGGATGGAATCCGCCACGTTGCTCTTGCCGCAGCCGTTCGGCCCGACGATACAGGTCACGCCGTTATCGAATTTTATTTCGGTTTTGTCCGCAAAGGACTTGAAACCGTTGAGTTCGACTTTCTTGAAATTCAATGTGCGTTTTTCTCCCCATGGCGTTCGAGTTTGGAAAGCGCGTCCTTCGCGGCGGCGTGCTCGGCGTCGCGCTGGCGCTTGCCGCTGCCCTCGCCCGTCACGTTCGCCGCGTACACGCGCACGGTAAAGACGGGCGCATGCTCTTCGCCTGATTTCGCGATGAGTTCGTAACGCGCGTTTTCCAGTTTACGGTATTGCAGAAATTCCTGCAATCTTCCCTTATAATTGCTGTCGTGCGTGTCTGTGACTGACAGCAGTTTGTCGTTGATGAAATTTTTCGCGGCGTCCGCGCCGCCGTCCACATAGATCCCCGCCACGATCGCTTCGAACAGACTGGATATCGCTTTTTCCCCTACGTTTTGCCCGTCGCCGCCGGCGAGGATGAACTTTTGCAGCCCCATCCGCTCGATCGCCGTCTTTAACGGCGCCGCAGCCACGAGCGCCTTGCGCTTTTCCGTCATTTTTCCCTCGTTGTCGCGGGTGGTCTGAAAGAGAAAATCCGCCACGAACGCGCCCAGGAGCGCGTCTCCCAAAAATTCCAGTCTCTCGTTGTTTTCTCCCCCGTGCTCGTTGGTGTACGACGAATGGGAAAAGCATACTTTCAATAGTTTTTTATCCTTGAAAACATATCCTATCTTTTGTTCGATGCGGGAAACGTTTTCAGGCTTCATCGGCGAGCGCCTCCAGATCGACTTCGGACAAAAGTTCCTTGATGGAGCCCACCAGATTATTTTCCGCGGCTTCCTTCGCCTGCAGCAGCGAGGCGCAGACGGACGCAGCCTTGCTCGAACCGTGGCTCTTGACGACCACCTTGTCGATGCCGATCAGCACCGCGCCGCCGTGCTTGGAATAATCGAGGGTATTTTTGAGTTTTTTGAACACCTTGCGCATGAAAAGATAGCCGATCTTCGCCATAAAAGACGATCCGATGCCTTCTTTTAAAATGCTCATCACCGCGAGCGCCGTGCCCTCGGTGGTTTTGAGCGCCACGTTTCCCGAAAAGCCGTCGCACACGGCGACGTCCACGTCGCCGCCCATGATGTCGCGCCCCTCGATATTGCCCACGAAATCGACGCAGTCGAGTTCTTTCAAAAGGCGGTAGGTTTCCTGATGGAGAGGATCGCCCTTATGCTCTTCCGTGCCGTTGGAAACGAGCCCCACGCGCGGCTTTTCCACGCCGAACTTCGCGCGCGCATAAGCGGTGCCCATGATCGCGAAATGCACCAGGTTGACGGGTTTGCATTCGGCGTTCGCGCCCGCGTCCACCAGAACGACGTTGCCGCCCTTTGCGGTGGGAAGGACGGGACAGACCGCGGGGCGGGTGATGCCGCGGATACGGCCCACGCGAAGCAGCGCGCCCGTAAGGACCGCGCCCGTGGAACCTGCGGAAACGAGCCCGACGGCCTCTTCGTCCTCTTTCAAAAGTTTCAAGGCGACCACCAGCGAGGAATCCTTTTTCTTGCGGATGGCGAGGGTCGGCGCGTCGTCGTTGGTGATGACTTCCGTGCAGTGCACGATCTCCAGACGTTCTTTATCGTATTCGAGGGGCAAGGCGTTGTGCCCGCTGCCGCCGCCGCTTTTCAAGACCGATTCGATCTGTTCGCGATCGCCCGTAATGACGACTTTTAAATCTTTATCCTGTCCGAGCGCCATGACCGCGCCCTTGACGATCTCACAGGGCGCGTGATCTCCGCCCATTCCGTCTAAAATAATTTTCATAAATCTCCTCAATATTCCAGATTGGAAACCGTTCTCGGGAAGGGAAGGACGTCGCGGATGTTGGCGATGCCCGTCAGGTACATGATCATGCGCTCGAACCCGAGGCCGAATCCCGAATGCACGGTGCCGCCGTAACGGCGCAGGTCCAGATACCATTTGTAATCGGCGGGATCGATATTCATCTCTTTCATTTTGGCGATCAATACGTCCTCGCGCTCCTCCCTCTGCGAGCCGCCGATCAACTCACCGATGCCTGGAACGAGCAGATCCGCCGCCGCGACCGTCTTTTTGTCGTCGTTGAGGCGCATATAGAACGCCTTGATCTCTTTGGGATAATCGGTGAGGAACACGGGTTTTTTGTACACTTTTTCCGTGAGGTACCGCTCGTGTTCGCTTTGCAGATCGCAGCCCCAGTAAACGGGATATTCGAACGTATCTTTCACCTTTTCCAGAATGGAAACCGCCTCGGTATACGTCAGGCGCACGAAATCGCTCTCCGCGACGTTTTTGAGGCGTTCCAAAAGCCCTTTATCCACAAAACTGTTCAGAAATTCCAGTTCTTCCGCGCAGTTTTCCATGACGTGCTCGATGACCGATTTGACCATCGCCTCCGCCACGTCCATGTCGTCCGCCAAATCGGCAAACGCCATTTCCGGCTCGATCATCCAGAATTCCGCCGCGTGGCGCGCCGTGTTGGACCGCTCGGCGCGGAACGTCGGCCCGAACGTGTACACGTTGGAAAACGCCATCGCGAACGTTTCGGCGTTCAACTGCCCCGAAACGGTCAGGCTCGCTTTCTTTTCGAAAAAGTCCTTTTTATAGTCGGGCTGCCCTTTGATCTTGTCGATCTCCAAGGTAGTCACCTGGAACATCGCGCCCGCGCCCTCGCAGTCGCTGCCCGTAATGATGGGCGTGTGCACGTAGACGAACCCTCTGTCGTGGAAAAATTTATGAATGGCGAACGCCGCCTCGCTGCGGATCTTGAACACCGCGTTGAAGGTGTTCGTGCGCGGCCTGAGATACGCGATCTCGCGCAGAAATTCCAGCGAATGGCGCTTTTTCTGCAGGGGGTACTCGGGCGAGGAAGCCCCTTCCACCGCGATCGTCTTCGCCTTGATCTCGAAAGGCTGTTTGTTTTCGGGCGTGGCGACGACGACGCCCGTAACTATGAGGCTCGCGCCCACGTTCTGTTTTGCGATCTCTTCGTAGTTGGACAGGTTTTCGCGCTCGAACACGATCTGACAGTTCTTGAAAAAACTGCCGTCGTTCAGTTCGATAAACCCGAACGCCTTGCTGTCGCGCAGCGTCCGCACCCATCCGCAGACGGTGACTTCCTTCCCGTCGAAACGGGAAACGTCGCGATAAATCTCTTTAAAACAAGTTCTTTTCATACCTTTATCCTCAAACTTAAAATCGCATTTATAATATGTTCTAACCATTGTACCAAAAAATACGGAATTTATCAAGTATTAAATTGTCGAAAAATCAAAAAAACGCGCACCCTTGCGGGGTACGCGTCGGACTCAGATTTGTTTGACGAAAGTCTTGCGGCGCTTGATGACGCGCCGTTCGAGGCTCGTCCACTGCGACTGCACGGCGACGTTGGACACGAGTTCGGGGTTGGATTCGATCTTGTGTATGCCGTCCTCGATGATGTTTTTCATGATGCGGGCGATCATCAGCGAATTGACGCCCAGTTTCTGGTAATCGGGGCGCACCGCGATGAGCGCCATTTCCAGTTCGTCGGGCCTGGAGATCGCATGGAGCAAACGGAAAATGCCGAACGGGAACAGCCGTCCGCGGCTCTTGATGAGCGCGTTCGCGACCGAAGGCAGGATAACGCCCATGCCCACCACCTCGTCGTCGCGGTTGACGAGCAGGGAAAAATACCGCGGGTTGATGATGGTGACGAACTGCTGGAAAATATTTTCCACCTCGCGCCCCTCGACGGGCACGTAACAGTCGAGCGACGCGTACGCCGCGTTGGTCATTTCGATGGCCTCGTAACCGTACTCTTTGACCATCTTTTTCATGCTCATGGATTCGGCGAGGTCGCGCACGCCCAGTTTTTCCTTGATACGCTCGGAAATGCGCGAGATGCGCTCGTCTACCTCTTCGGGTACGGTGAAGTCGTATTCCAGCCATTCCGATTCGTCGGTAAAGCCGTTGTCTTTGACGAGTTTTTCGTAATATTCGTAGTTATAATTGGTGACGTACGTCGCGCGGCGGTCGAACCCGTAGGTCAAAAGCCCCTCGCGGTCCTGGTCGTTGAACCCCCAGGGCCCGTGCATGGTATCCATTCCCTTTTCCTTGCCGAACGTCTCCACCGCGGCGAGCAGCGCTTTGGCGACTTCCGCGTCGTCGATACAGTCGAAACGGGAAAAGCGGATACATTTGCGTCCGGAAATTTCGTTGTACTTGTTCTGCACGATGCCCGCGATGCGCCCCGCGATCTTTCCGTCCTTATAGGCGAGAAAACAGCGCACCTCGCAGTGTTCGAGACTAAAATTCTTTTTCGGGTTCAAAACGGACAGTTCGTCCGCGTACAGAGAGGGAACGTACAGTTTGCAGTCGCGGTATAAAACGTCTACGGCGAACCGTGCGAAAGCCTTCAAATCTTTTTTGGATCCGACTTGTTTTATTTCTATCATGGAAAATTCCTTTTGTATATTGCGTTTAACATCACTATTCTATCACAATCGAACGGATTATGCAACAATTTTTTCGCTCTTCTGTACTTTGCCGCGCACGGCGGCATACTTGTCCCTGCGTATCTTGCGCGTGGACACGGGTTTTCCGTCGCGGTAGGCGATGAGATACCCTTCGCTCACAAGCCCCTTTTTTTCGGCGCGCAAGACTTTGTCCTCGTCGCCCGCGACGACTTCCTGTTCGGGAGGGAGAATTTCCTCTTTCACGACGCTCTTTCTGACGTATTTCACGCCGTTATCCAACCCGTAAAAACCGACGGAGATACTGTTTCCCGTCGTTTTGCAGACGATGTAAATATCCTTTCCGCTCGTGTTGCGGAATTTCAGATCGCACGTTTTTCCGCTGACCATGGCGTCGAAAGACGGCTCCACGTACCCCACGCGCAGGCTGTGCGGGTGCTGTTCGGTGATCTCCATGCCCGCGAGCAGCGCGGCGTTGTAGACGGTCGTGCTCGCCTGACAGACGCCGCCGCCCACGCCCTCGACGAAATCGCCCTCTAAAATGATGGGCGCGGAAAGAAAGCCGTTCGATTCCGTCCGCGCGCCGACGCGCCCGTTGAAAGAAAATTCTTCGCCGTCCGCGAGGATACAGCCATTGATTTTTTCCGCCGCGAGGGCGATGTTATGCACGCGCGCAGTTTTGTCGGCGCTGAAACAGGTGGTGAAGGAGGATAGTTTCGCGCGCTCTTTTTCCAGATCGGCGCGGCGGCACGCCTCGGGCGCGTACACGGTCTTGGCGACCACAGCCGAAAAATTCGTTTCCAGCGAGCGCCGCACGTCCTTTTGCAACTGTTCGAAGTCGATGAAATGCGCGCCGCTCCCCTCGGTATATTCAAAAGGCTTATCGTAGTCGCCCGTAAAGCGCACGCGCGCGGAAACGGCGCGGCGCGCATAGTTTTCGCAGATACCGCCGAGCGTTTCTTCCTCGCGCAAAAGGAAAAACCTGCGCGATACGGTATAATCGCCCTTTTTATCGCGGGCGGCTTTCAGAACTTCGGCAAGGTCGGAAGAATATCCGATCTCGGGATAGGTAAACTCGTATTCGTCGCCCGCCGCCTCGACGAACAGTTTTTTGCCCTGTAATTCCCGCACGTATCTTTCGCGCAGCACGCGCTCCGCCGCGGCGGGCGTTAGGCCTTTTAATTCCAGCCCGTCTACGGTGCCGCCGCGGTAGCGGAAAGGCGCGACAAAAGCGCTGCCCGCCAGCCACAGCGCGGCGCACAGCGCGAAAAGCACGCTGATTTTTCCCCATCGTTTCATACCCGTTTCCCCTTTCTTACCAGTATGCGCGGGCGCGGAAACAATCATGCCCCCGCGCCCGCTGGTAAAATATTCACGCGTTTTCCCGCCGCAAAAGGGACGCCGCCTCGAACCCCAATATCAGCCCGATGCGGAACCCTTCGTACAGGTATTCGTCGCGCCCGTACGCATTAACGCCCGCCGCCGCACTGTCGAGATCGTTGTATTCCCCCACTAAATCTTTTTGGACGACTGTATGCCAAAATTTTTCGTCGCGAAATTGGCGGGCGCGCAAATTTCGTAATTTTTCGCTGAAACGGAAATTTTCATATTGGCATAGCCCGCCGTAAAACAGTTTTTCGAGCGCCGAATTGTCCTTCGACGCGGAGCGAACGGTTTCCATGCCAAGCAAAACGCCCAACCGCAGCCCTTCGGCGTAATAATCCTCGCATAATACGGGATCGATGCGCCCGTGAAATTCCATCTGCTTTTTAAGGGCGTCGAACTCCTTTTCGCTTAATAACGCACGGAATTGCGGCAAAAGAGATAAATATTTCTCTTTTTCTTTTTCGGCTTCTTTTTTCGCTTCTTCCGACATCTCGACGGGTTTTCCCCGCAACAACTGTTGTACGATTGTTCGCATTGTTTTATCCTCCATAAATTCGCTTTAGTTAATTATATATTAGCTAAAGAGAATTGTCAAGCAATTTTCTTAACTTTAGTGTATAATAAAATTATGATAAATAAATTTGCTGAAAGAATAAAAGAACAACTTATTTTAAAAGGAAAAAATCAAGCAGAATTATCTCGCGCGATTAAAGTATCTGGAGCGACAGTTTCCGAATGGATAAATGGTAAAAAGCAGCCGACCGCCGACAATATCATTTTAGTTGCAGATTATTTCGACGTTTCAGCCGATTATTTACTCGGCAGAACAGAATAAACGCTCTCCGTTTTCGGAGAGCGTTTTTATTTCCGTGAACTTGAAATAATCTTCCCGTTCGCGATGCGTATTTTGTTGCATTCTTTTCCGTAGAGCACTTTTTCCGTGTGCGTGCAGGTGAGAATTGTCTGGATCCCGTCGATCTTGCCGATCAGTTTTTTGCGGCGGGACAGGTCGAGTTCGCTCATCACGTCGTCTAAGATCAATACGGGATACTCGCCCGAAATCTGTCTGAAAATTTCCACTTCCGCAAGTTTCACCGCGAGCGCCGCCGTGCGCGTCTGCCCCTGCGAGCCGTACACGCGCGCTTCCACCCCGTCGATCAGCACCTTGATATCGTCGCGGTGCGGTCCCGACGCGGTAAATCCCAGCCGTATGTCGCGCTCGTAGTTGGAGGAAAATTCCGCAAACAGCGCCTGCTCCGTTTCCATCGCGTTTTTGCCGTAGCACTTTTCCGCGGAAATTTCCAGTTTTTCGGCGTTATCCGTCAGATACGCGTGCTTTTCCTGCGCCAGAGGCGCGAGCATTTCCAGATATTCCTTGCGTTTATCGACGAGTTCCGCCGCGTAATGCGCCAACTGCGCGTCCCAGACGGGCAGCGTTTCGTAGATCAGTTCGATATCGCGGTTTTTTAGGAGCGCGTTGCGCTGTTCCAGAATTTTATTGTAGCGTATGAGCGCCGTATAATAACTTCTCGACATCTGCGAGTTGGATACGTTCAGAAACCTTCTGCGCTCTTCGGGCCCGTCCTGAATGAGCCGTAGTTCCCCCGGGCTGAAAAATACGCTGTTGATATTGCCCAGAAGGTCGGCGTTTTTGGAGATCTTCACGCCGTTGACGCGCACTTCGCGCTTGTTTTCGTAGACGTTCGCCTCGATCGTCACCGAACCGTAGCGCCCTTCCGCCTCGGCGCGGATATAGGCGGATTCTTCGCCGCTCTTGATGAGTTGTTTGTCCTTTTTGGCGCGCGGCGAAGCGCCCGTGCACAGATAGAACACGGCTTCGGCGCAGTTGGTCTTTCCCTGCGCATTTTTCCCGTACAGCACGTTGAGCCCTTCGTCAAACCCGAAAACCTCTTCGCCGTAATTTCTGAAATTTTTTAACAATAATTTTTTTATGCGCATGGTCAAAAAATACTTTCTTTTCCTCGAAATTTGTATTATAATAGAAAAACCTTATCGGCTGCGGGTTTATTATACCAAATTTGCGGAAAAAGAGAAAGTGTTTCGAGGTTTATAATGTCCGAAAACAATCAATTCGAATTTTTATGGAAACAAATACAAGGAGTTATGCAGGAAATGATCTCCCCCATCACCTACGAGATGTACATTTCCAAACTCGTTCCCGTGGATATCGAAGAGACTAAGATCGTACTGAAAACGGACACCGAATTTTTCGCGAACTATATCGGAACGAAACTCGCCGACACCATGAAAAGCGCCATCCGCAAAGCGAACACGGGCATCACCGATTTCGAGTTGATGGTCGAGGGCAAGGACGACGTGGTGTTTACGAGCGTGGAAGATTTCGACGATGACGACGACGTTGCGGGCAATCTGAACCCGCGCTACACCTTCGATTCGTTCGTGGCGGGCAAGAGCAACGATTTCGTGTTCGCGGCGGCGCAGTCGGTCGCCAAAAACCCCGCGGCGAATTTCAACCCCCTGTACATATACGGCGCTTCGGGACTGGGCAAAACCCACCTTTTGCAGTCCATCGCCAACTATATCAATCTGCATAAACCTTCCCTACGCGTCATCTACACCACCTGCGACAAGTTTATCAACGAACTCATCGATTCCATTTACCTCAACAAGGGCGGAAACAGCAGGGACAAGCAGGCGCGTTTCAGGAGCCGCTACAGAAACTGCGACGTGCTGTTGCTCGACGACGTGCAGTTCCTCGCCAAAAAGCAGGCGGTGCAGGAAGAATTGTTCCACACGTTCAACGAACTGCAATCGCAGAACAAACAGATCGTGCTCACGTCCGACGTGCCGCCCAAGGAGATCGCAACGCTCGAAGAGCGCCTCAGAACGCGGTTCGAGGGCGGGCTGATCGCGGACATTCAGCCGCCCGACACCGAAACCAAGATCGCCATTCTCAAACAAAAATCCTACGAGCGCAAAGTCGTTATTTCCAACGACGTTCTGGATTTTCTGGCGCGCGATTCGGGCACCGACGTGCGCACGCTGGAAGGGCGGCTCACCAAGGTCATTTTCGCAAGCAAACTGCACGAACAGCCCATCACGCTCGAACTTGCCGCAAACGCGCTCAACGAGGCGGTGAGCGAAGAAGAACACGAAACGGTGACTTCGGATAAGATCATTTCCAGCGTCTGCGCTTTTTATAAAATTTCGCGCGAAAACCTTTTGGGCAAGAGCAAGAAAAAAGAACTCGTACAGCCCCGCCAGATCTGCGCCTTCCTCATGTGCGATATCATGAACATTCCCCTCGTTTCCATCGGCGAGGCGATGGGCGGCAGGGATCATACCACCATCATCCATTCGCGGGAAAAGGTGAACAACCTTCTGAAAGTGAACGACCGCGTGGCGAAAGAAGTGAACGATATCAAAAATATCATTTTAAAACAGTAACGAAGGAAAATCCGTTTCAATTTTTGAAACGGATTTTGTAAACGGAAATTTCTTATGGTCAAAAATCGCTTCTATACAACCGAATACGACGCCGTGGTCGTGGGCGCGGGACACGCGGGCTGCGAGGCGGCGCTCGCCCTCGCGCGCACGGGCATCAAGACGGTGATGCTCACTTTGAATCTCGACAGCATCGCTTTCATGGCGTGCAATCCCTCCATCGGCGGCACAGCCAAGGGGCATCTCGTGCGAGAAATAGACGCGCTCGGCGGCGAAATGGGCGTCAACGCGGACAAGACCGCGTTACAAATACGAATGCTCAACGTGGGCAAAGGCGCCGCGGTGCAGAGCCTGCGCTCGCAGGCGGACAAAAACGCCTACCATACGCAGATGAAAAAGACGCTGGAACATACCGAAAACCTCTCGATATTACAGGGAGAGGCGGCGGAAATTCTGACCGAAAACGGCAAAGTGACGGGCGTACGGACCGCCGTCGGGGAGATTCTGACCGCCAAAGCGGTGATCCTGGCGACGGGCGTCTATCTCAAAGGCGAGATCGTGGTGGGCGAAACCAAGCAAAGTTCGGGCCCCAACGGGTTCGCGCCCGCAAACTTACTAACCGAAAATCTCATTTCGTTGGGATTTAAGGTAAGGCGGTTCAAGACGGGCACCCCCGCCCGCGTGGACGGGCGCACCGTCGATTTTTCCAAATGCGAAAAACAGGACGGGGAAACGGATATTTATCCCTTTTCCTATCTTTCGGACGGCGTTCCGCAAAAACAGACGCCCTGCTATCTCACCTACACCAACGAAAAGACGCACGAGATCATCCGCGCCAATCTGCACCGCTCGCCCTTATACAGCGGCGTCATCAAGGGCACGGGGCCGCGCTACTGCCCTTCCATCGAGGACAAAGTGGTGCGTTTTGCCGATAAGGAGCGCCACCAGATATTTTTGGAACCCGAATCGGCGGACACCGCGGAAGTGTACGTGCAGGGCATGTCCTCTTCGCTGCCGCACGACGTACAGCGGGATATGTACCGCACCGTGGCGGGGTTGGAACACGTGAAGATCATGCGCTACGCCTACGCCATCGAATACGACTGCATCGATACGCTGGACGTGTTCCCCACCCTCGAATTCAAAAAAATCGAGGGGTTGTACACCGCGGGGCAGATCAACGGCACGAGCGGATACGAGGAAGCGGCGGCGCAGGGGCTGATCGCGGGGCTGAACGCCTCTTTGAAACTGCGCGGCAAGCCGCAGATCGTGTTGCGAAGGGACGAGGCGTATATCGGCGTTCTGATCGACGATCTCGTGACCAAGGGCACCAACGAGCCTTACCGCATGATGACCTCGCGCGCGGAGCACCGCATACATCTGCGGCAGGACAACGCGGATTTCCGACTGACACAGATCGGGTACGACGCGGGACTTGCGGGCGAAGAGCGCTACCAAAGGTTTTGTGAACGGCGGCGCGCCGTGGAAGAGATCTTGCGGGAATTGGACGGGCGCGTATCGCCCAAAGATGCGGACGGGTTCATGAGAGCGCACGGATTCGGGGAACTGTTCGGGGGCGTAAGTTATGCGGATATGATACGCCGCGCGATCCCCTTGGAGGATATCATCGAGACGTTCGGCATTTTGCAGGGACGGCGGCGCGAAGATATCGAAACGGCGTGTATCGGCGTGAAATACGAAGGATATCTGAAACGCGGGCTGGAACAGATCGAAAAGGCGAAAAAGTTGGAAGACAAAAAACTGCCCGCCGACCTCGACTACATGAAGATAGACGGGTTAAGGCTGGAAGCGCGGCAAAAACTCAACCAGATACGCCCCGCGAATCTCGGGCAGGCGGGACGCATTTCGGGCGTCAATCCCGCGGATATCGCCGTTCTCATGGTGTATCTTTCTTTACGTTCTTAAAAACATCGCGAAAAAAGGCACGGTTCAACCCGTGCCTTTTATTTTTGATTTTTTTCGTCGCTTATTCCTAAAAGATAATCAGAACTGACTTCGTATATTTTACAAAGTTTTTTAATCATTTTTATATCGGGTTCAGTACGACCTTGTTCCCAACTCGCATAACCGTTTGCGGAAATATTCAGCAATAAATAAACATCTTTTTGTGTCATTCCCTTCTCTTTACGTATTGCTTTTAATCTATCTTTAAATTCCATAAAATCACCTTTATATTTATATTATACAACTTTCTACCCAAAATAGGTTGACACTACCCAACTTGGGTAGTATAATATAAGCAAATTACCCATATTGGGTATACGGAGGTTTTACCATGGAAGAAGAACAAAAAAGCAAAAAATGTTTTCAGTGCAACTATTTCCGCGCCTATTACACGAAAAGCAGCCGCAATTATAAAAGGACGAAAAACGGTTTTTGCATCAAGCGCCAATGCATTGTGCAAAACAGCGAAACCTGCGAAAAATGGAATACAAAAGTAAAGCACGGCTACGCTACTTTATCGATACATAGGGCGTTAAAGGGAATACTGAACGAAATATCGGAAATACGGCAAATATTTGAGGAAGAACGCGAAGAGGAGAATTTATAATTCATGGAAAAATTTTGCGGCAAGTGCGATCGTTTTCAGCCCCACTTCCGAAAACTGTTTTGCAATTTCCTGCAAGAGAATTCGGGCGTCTGTACGGCGACAGACGAACTCAAAAACGAAAGCGACGCTTGTGAATATTGGAGTCCTCGCTGCGATAAAAACGTAGAAATCACCTCGGAAATGCTCGAAGAGGCGGAAGAAGACGTCAAACTCCTTTTATCGTTTTTTCGCGAAGAGCAATAGCGGCAAGACCAAATCGGCATAAATTCGCTAAAATGCGGCAAATTTTGTACGCGCGCGCGTGATATAATGAATAAAATCATTTTCATTCGGAGTACAAATCATGTCGGATAAATTCAAGTTGAAATACGGATACACAAACGTGATCCTGTATTTCACGCTCTTCCTCTGCATGCTGTTTTTAAACTTTACCATGCCCGCGTTCGAGCCGTTTTCGCTCGCGCTCTTTGTGGCGATGCTCGTGTGCGGCCTGAATATCTGGGCGAGCGCGGGGCTTTTCCTGCTCGCGGGCGGGCTGAGTTTTTCCGTGAGCCTGCTCGCCTTTCCCGTGTACGCGATCGCGGGCGTGTTGTTTTTCGCCGTGTTCTGGTTCTACAACCGCGCGGGCAAAAAACCCGGCGCGGAAACGGTGATCTTTCTCGCCGTCGCGCTCGCGCCCTTTTTATGGATCTACGCCGAGTACATATACGCCGATATCTACCGCGCCGCCATCGTGGCGATCGTTATTTTCATTCTCGCGTTCGTATTCATCAGCGCGCTCAAATGCGTGCTGTTCAAGGCGGGGCGGTGCCGCCTCGCGGCGGAGGAACTCGTCTTTTTGTCGGCCGCCGTCGTCGCCGTCGGCACGGGATTTTTCAACTGCGCGGGCGGTTACGCCTACGACGGCGCGGCGATTTTGCTCGTACTCATTGCCTGCGCGATCTTAAAAAACGCTTCCGCCGCCTACGTCGCGCTCGTTCTCTCCATCCCCCGCGCCATCGCGATGAGCGTGCAGGCGGGCGCGCCCGATTTATCCGCCTGCGCCGCCTTTATCCTCTATTCCGCCGCGGCGCTGTGCTTTCTGCGCGCGGGAAAACTGCCCGCCGCGCTGGCGCTCTTTCTCAGCGACGTGTTCGTGCGCTATGCGCGGGATTTTTGGTCCGTGGGCGCGGATGCGTTCGTGTCTTCCGCCTTTTATCTGACCATGCTCACTTCCCTCGTGCCCTGTTTTCTCTTTCTGCTCATTCCCGAATTTGTCTACGAAAAGGCGGCAAATGTATTAAAACTGTATTCGGAACGCCAACTGACAAGGCTGAATATCAACGCCAACCGCTCCGCGACGGGCGAAAAACTGTTCGAGATCGCGGCCGTGTTCAAGGAGATCGAAAACACGTTCATCAGCCTGGACGAATCGGGCGCGACCGCGGAGGACGCCTCGCAGTTCATCTGCAACAAAATTGCCGAGGACGTATGCGGCCGCTGCGCCAATTTCGAGCGGTGCAGAAACGAGGGCATGGGCGAGAGCATTCAGAAACTCGTTTCCGTGGGCGGCGGCAAGGGCAAAGTGAATTTGATCGACCTGCCCGCGCGGCTGACCGCCGAATGCGTAAACCCCTCGGGCATCATGTTTACGCTCAACGCGCTGCTTTCCGAATACCGCAAAAGCATGCTGGAAGCGGAAAACGCCTCCGCGGGCAAGCGCCTGCTCGCCGAACAGGCGCGCGGCGTGAGCACCATTTTGAAAAATCTCGCGCTCGAACAGAGTTCTCCCCTTTCCATGAACCCCGATGCGGAGCGGCGCATCCGCGACCTCGTCGCCAAAAAGGGCGTGGTGCTCAACGAGATCATGGTGTACGGCGAGGACGATCTGACGCTTTCCTTGACGGTGAGCGGGCGGCACGATCTGAAAAAACTCGTTTCCGCCGCCGAACAGGTTTTGGGAAGGCGCATGACGCTCTCGAAAAAACTGCCGCTCGCCGCAAACAAATACTGTTACGTTTTAAAGCCTAAGCCCGCGTACGACGCGGCGTTCGGCATCGCTTCCGCGACCAAGACGGGGGAGATCGCCTGCGGCGATACCCATTCCGTCATCAAAATAGACGAGCGCACTTTTATGCTCGCACTCTCGGACGGCATGGGCAGCGGCGAGTACGCGCGGCGCATTTCCGACTGCACCATCTCGCTCGTGGAAAGTTTTTACCGCGCGAAAATGCCTTCGGACACCATTCTTTCCACCGTCAACCAACTGCTCTCGTTCAACCGCGAGGAAAGTTTTTCCTGCATCGACGTGGCGACGGTCGATCTCGACACGGGCTGCGCCGACCTCGTGAAGATCGGTTCGCCCCTCTCCTTCGTGCTCTCGGAAAACAAGATCCGCGTTTTGGAGAGCGAATCGCTGCCGCTCGGCATTCTGGACAGCGTAAAGCCCACGGTGCTGCGCGAAGCGCTCGGCGCGGGCGACACCGTCGTTCTCATCAGCGACGGCATCACTTCCGCATTCTCTTCCAGTACGGATATCTGCGCCTTTATGGAGAGCGTGCCCTGCCTCAATCCGCAGACCTTTGCCGACGAACTGTTGAAAAAGGCGATCGATCTGTGCGGCGGCGTCGCCGTGGACGACATGACCGTGGTCGCCGCGCGCATCTTCGAAAGTACCGACTGAAACGGAACGCCCCAAGGGCGCCGCGCAAATGCGCGGCGCCTTTTTTGTCGGTCACCGTTGGTTTTGCAGTCTTTCCGCGGTATAATGGGAATGCGGCGGGGAAAATAAACGGCGGGAGGTGGAAAGATGTTTGCGGTGTTTTTGTTTCACGCGCGGTTGCAAGACCGTGCCGAAGGCGTGTACGAGAGCCTTTGCGAACTTTTCGCCTCCTGAAAAGGCGGTAAATCATGGAGTGGCTGCAAATTGCTGCGATTTTCGACAAGTTCGGAGCGGACGTGCTCGCGTTGGGCGCGCTCGCGTATGTTTCTACGCTGATCCTGAAAAAGACGCTCTTGAAAAAAGCGCCCAAAAAGTATCTGACGTTCGTGCCCTTTCTTCTGGGGATTCTGCTGTATGCGGCGTTTTCCTTTTTCATACACTGGCAGGCGCCGCCCGTACAGGAAACGTTGCAGAAAGGCGTCGCCGCGGGCGGCGCCGCCACGGTGATACACGTGGTGTACGAACAGTTTCTGCGCGGCGGCGCGCCGACGGAAATTTCCGTGCGGACGGACTGCGTGCGCGAGATATTGGCGGGATTTTTCGAAGAAGTGCCCGAAGGTCTGGCGGAAAACCTGTGCGCGCTGGCGGGCGAGGAGGACGGACAGGAAAAAATGCGCGGACTTCTCGCAGAGAATCTGCCCGAATTTACTCCTTCGCAGCGGGAAAATTTGTTGAAATGGCTGGTTAAGACCATCGAAAACGTATAAGCCCCGCTTATCCGCGTTCCCTTTTCGGGGACGCGGATATTTTTTTATTTTTTTGCGGATACTGTTGGAAAAATGAGGAAGATACGCGAATGAACAAAATGAACGCCAACCTGCAAAAGAACGTACGCGCCGTCAAAAATATATTGTCGGCGGAAGATATTCTCGTCTTTCATTTCGAAACGACGGACGGCGCCGCTTGCGCCGCGATCTACGCCGACGGCATCTGCGACAAAGACCTTCTGGGAGAACAGGTCATCCGTCCCCTCTCTTCGGACAAACGCGGCGACAGCATCGACGAAGTGGCGAAAAAGTTGACCTCGCCCGAAGTCAAGAAAGAAAAGAGCATTCAGGCGATCGCCGACGAAGTGCTTTCGGGAAACACCGCGCTCATCGTGGACGGGCTGGACAGCGCGCTGATCATCGGCGTGAAAAAGATCCCCGTGCGCACCATCACCGAGCCGCCCACCTCCATCGCCGTCAAAGGCCCGCGCGAGGGCTTTATCGAGGACATCAAGACCAACATGGCGCTTCTGCGCAAGAGGCTGAAAACGGGCGATCTGCAATTCGAAACGCTGACGGTGGGCACGCGATCGAAGTCCATGATCGCCGTGTGCTATTTAAACGGTATTTCCGATCTGAAAGTCAAAAAACAGATCGTGGACAGGCTCAAACGGATCGAGATCGACGGCATACCCGATGCCTCGTATATCGCGAAATTTCTCGCAAAAAAGCCCTATTCCATGTTCAAACAGGTCGGCACGACGGAAAAACCCGACATTCTGGCAGCCAAAATGCTCGAAGGGCGCATCGGGATCTTTGTGGACGGTTCGCCTATCGCGCTGACGCTCCCCTATATTCTGGTCGAAGATTTTCAGAGCGTGCAGGACTATCTGGTTTCCCCTTACCGCGCGACCGTCAGCCGCCTTTTGCGCCTCGTCTCGCTCGTCATCGCCCTGCTCTTGCCCGCCTACTACGTTGCGGCGCAACTGTTCAAATTACAACTGCTGCCGCTGGGCCTGTTGATGACCATTTCGGGCAACGTGCGCGATCTGCCGCTTTCTCCGAGCCTGGAAATGTTCTTTTTGATGGTGATCCTCGAAATACTCATCGAGGCGAGCGTGCGCATGCCCAAATACGTGGGCCTGGCGCTCTCCGTCGTGGGCGCGCTGGTTCTGGGGGACACCGCCGTAAAGGCGGGCATCGTATCCTCTTCCGCCATCATCATCGTGGCGCTTTCGGGCATCGCCGCCTATACCCTACCCGACCTTGCTGGCAGCCTGACGCTGCTGCGGTTTGCCTTTCTGATCGTGGCGGGAAGCCTCGGCACATTCGGCATCGTGCTGTTTACGGGGCTGGTACTTTTATATCTCGTGACCTCCGACAGTTACGGCGCGCCGCTGCTGGCGCCCTTCTCGCCGCTGATCACGCGCGATCTCAAAGATTCGGTCGTAAAGGCGGATATCCTGAATCTCAAAATGCGCCCCAAGTTTTTGCAGGGGCAAAACAAAGTACGCCTTGCAATTAAAGACGAAGAAGAGCAGGAGGATTAGACCGAATATGGATAAAATCAAAATCAGACAGATCTGCTTTATACTCGCGTGTATGCTTCCCTTGACGAAGACGATCATCTACCCCACCACGCTCGTCTACGACGTGGGGCACGATCTTTTATGGAGCGCAGCCATCAACCTCGTCGCGGAAAGCCTCATCATACTTTCCGTGATGCTGCTTTCCAAAAAGACCGACAAGACGCTGTTCGAACTGGTGGAAAACACCTTCGGAAACGTGGGCGCGCGCATCGTGTACGGGCTGTTCGCCGTATTCTTTATCGTCGCCGCTGCCCTGCCGATCATGGAGCAGAAAAGTTTCGTTCTGACGGTATTTTACGAAAACGTTCCCTCGTTCATCTCGTTCGCGCCCTTTTTCGCGCTCAGCCTGTTCGCCTCGATCAAAGGCATCAAGAGCATCGGGCGCATGGCGGACGTGCTGATGCCTATTTTCGTCGTATCGTTCGCGGCGATCATCGTCTTTTCGCTGCCCGAAGCGGAATTCGGCGAACTCCTGCCTGTACTTTCCGCAACGCCCCCGTCAAAACTTTTTCATTCGTCCTATACCTCGCTGAGTTGGTACACGGACTGCGTGTTTCTCTTATTTTTCATGGGGCACTACCGCTATGAAAAGGGTTCCACGCTCAAAGTGATGATCTCCTATGGCGTGGGCGCCGTTCTCACGCTCGTTTTTCTGGCCGTGTTTTACGCCATTTTCGGCAGCATCGCCCTGCGCCAACAATATACGCTCTCGCAGATCTCCAAATACACGACGACCTTTTCCTCGCTGGGGAGGATCGATTTCGTATTTATCTACGCCCTGACGCTCGTGCTCGTGTTCTATCTGATGCTGCCGCTCGTGCTGTGCGTGCACTGCGTGAAAAAGACGATCGGATGCAAGGCGCTGTACCCCGCGCTCGCCGTCAACGGCATACTGTTTCTGTTCGTCATGCTCTTCACCCGCTCGTTCAACGCAATGCAAAAGTTCATGACGCAGAAAATGGGGCTGTTCTTTATCTTATTCTGCTATGTGGTGCCGCTTCTTGCATGGTTTTTGAGAAAGGAGAAGAAAAAATGAACCGACTGTGGACAAGAGTTTTCATCGTAGCCGCCTGCGTGCTGCTGCTCCTGTTCTTTTCCAACGATTTCGGGATCATCGATATCCAGAAGACCGCCATCGTGGTGGCGGTCGGCATCGACAAATCGGAAAAGCAGGAGGATAAATACGACGTGACGGCGCAGATCGCCATTCCCGTAACTGCGGGCACGTCGGGTGCGGAGGCCGCCTGCGAGATCACCATACGCGACACCAACACCATCGGCGAGGCGGTCGCGCAGATCAATTCGCAGACGGGCTGGTTCCCTACCCTCGTCTACTGCAATCTGGTGCTGTTCGGGAAAGACACCACCGACCGCGACGTGTTCGACGCGCTCGACTATTTCCTGCGCAGCGATTACGTGCCCGATACCGCGCTCGTCGCCGTCGTGGACGGGCGGTGCGACGAGGTGCTCGGCAGCCAGTCGCCCATCAACGATATGTCCGCCACGGCGATCACCAAGACGCTCTCTTCCGAGGCGCAAAAGTCGGGCACCGTATCGGTGAGCAACCTGCGCGATTTCGCCAAGGGTTACTATTCTCCATCCCAAAGCGGATTTCTGCCTATGATCGAGATGAAGGATTCGGGCGAGCAGAGCGGCGGACAGACGGGCGGAAGCGGCGGAAGCGGAGAGAGCGCGGCGGTCGCAAACTTTACCCTGCCCTATTCGGCGGGGTTCGACAACACGCTCGCGCGGCTCAAAAGGCTGCGTTTCCGCTGGTGGGATTTCCGTAAAACGCCCCTGCCCGTTTCGGCGGAAGAAAGTTCGGGCGGCGGCGGAAGCGGAAAGAGCGGGCAGCAAAAGCCGAAAATCTTCAAGGCCTCTAAGACGGCGCTCTTCAAAGCGGGCAGGATGGTCGGGCTTTTGAACGAGGACGAGACGCTCGCGCTCAATGTCACGACGGGAGACACGGAACTGGCGACCATTCCCATCCGCATGGAAGAAGAGGGAGAAGAGATCACCTATATCTTGCAGATCAAGCCCGAATCCAAGGGCGTAAAACTGAAAGTGACGGACGATCTCGCTAAGTTCACCGTCATGATAAAGTGCAGCGCGCAGATCACAGACGCGAGCAAAGCCAAGAGCGTGGAAGATATCACCCGTTCGCAGATCGTGCAGAAAAAGGTTTTAGACGCGGCGGAAAAACAGGTTACCGAAACTCTTTCCGACGTGTATACCAAGAGCATGGAGAGCGGCTGCGACGTTTACGGCGTGCAGCAAAGTTTGTACCGCCACAATTATAAGTACTACGAAAAAATGAAAGACGATATCCTGCAGGCGGTGCATCCCGAGTACAGCGTAAAATTCCATACACTCCGCTGACTTCACACGTCTGTCACAAATTCACAAAAACGGCAACTTTTTTTCATAAATAATTTCGAAAAAGCCCTTGACAAGTGAAAAATCTATGCTATAATAAAGGTACAAAAGGGAAAAATAAAACATTTCCCGATAGTACATCTCAATACGGAGAGGGCAACGTTCGCCCGGATCGTTCCGAAACGGCAATCATTTTCAGGATCCTAAGTGCACGGGAAAAGTGAAAGCCGTTCAAAGTTCAAAAAAACACGGAAGGAGTAAAAATTTCTTTACGGAGCGAAAGGAGAACGGAGCCGAAAATGGTTCCCTGCCAAATACACGCACACGTGGGATATAGATTGCCGGAAAAAGCAATCGGGGAACGAGATCGGTTCTGCCCGTATCAAAAAGGAGGTACTGTTATGTACAAATCCGATTTTTTGAGAAAACTTGGCTAAGGAGGTATAGACCGATGTACTATTTAACCAAGGGGGCAGACAGATAAGATAAATTCCGCGACGGGCAGACGGCCGATAGCGCTGCAGGCAGGAGGCATCTGCGTTGTTATGTTCGATTTCTGACGGAAAATAAAATCTTTAAGAGTGTCTCTTAAAACTGAATATGCAATCAAACAGCCCGCGGGGACAATTGCTCCGCGGGCTTAAAATTTTTTATTCAAATATTCACTCCCCTGCCTTCGCCTGTATATCGGTACATTCGAGTTTAAAGATAACGGGGCGGATGCCGTCGTTGCACGAGCAGATCGCGACGCCCTTTTCGCGGATCCAGTCGCCGTAGTAAAAGAGTTGCTCGCCGCCGTGCGCGAGCGCGAACACGTATTGATAAATCGCTTTCCACGCTTCGTCGCAAAGCCCCTGCGGCTTGGCGTAATCGGCATAAAACACCTGCCCCGCTTTCAGCATGGGGCACGGTCCCAGCCCCGCTACGCCGTATTCTTTTGCAAGTTCTTTGTCGAGCGTCGTCTTTAAAACGGTGATTCTGACCTTGTTCATTCCAGATCCTCCATTTCGTCGAGCGTCAATAAAAACGCGGGGATAAAGTTTTCCATGAAATAATCGACGCAGGGCATACGCTTTTCCCGCAACTCTTTTTCGATGCTCTCCTTTGCCCGCTTGAACTCGTCGTTGCCGCTTTTCAACTCTTCGAGGCACTTGATGTAAGCCGAAAGCTTGTCCGCCGCCTTGACGAGTTTATATTCGTAGGACGCGGCGTCCGCCTTGACGTAAGGTGCGAGATAGGAAGAAAGCGGTTCGGGCAGCATATGCAAAAGTTTATCCGCCGCCTTGTCCTCCAATTGTTTGTAAGCGCCGTGGATCTCGCTGTTGAAGTATTTGATGGGCGTGGGAAGATCGCCCGTCATCACCTCGCTCACCTCGTGATAGAGCGCGTAAAGCACGGTTTTGGGGATATCCGCTTTGCCGCCGAAAAGTTCGGTGTCCGCGGCGGCGAGCGCGTGCGCGAGGACCGCCACCTGCTGGGAGTGCTCCATGATATTTTCGTCGCGCGAGGAGCGCATGAGCGACCAGCGGCGGATGTATTTCATTCTGTCCAAAAAGGCGTAAAAATTGTACATGACGTTTTTCTCCGTGCTTTATTGTATCATAAAACAGTTGACTTTCGCAAGGAATTGTTCTATAATCGAAGAAAATTTAATATCCGCCGGGGGTGCTGTAAAAAGCTGAGATTATACCCTTTGAATCGGACAAGGCAACACTTGAACGAAAGAGCAAAGAGATGATTTGGCGCGCCCTTTTTCGGGAGCGCTTTTTATATTGTCGGCGGAATACAAAGGAGGTTTCTCATGTTACTCAATTTGTTGAGCGCCGAATGGTTTTTGTTCCGTTTCGACTCGCCGATGAACGCCTGCCGCACGATCGCTATCTGGCTGAGCGCGGTGCTCGTGATCGTTTTCGCGCTCATAATGCTTCTGACGTCGGGCGGAACGCGGAAAAAATGCGCGAAGATCAGCCTGATCGTCACGATCGTTTACGTGGCGGCGCTGAGCGTTTTGTTCCTGTCCCTTTCGTTTGCGGAAGACGGGATCAAGCCCATTCTCTTTTATCCCCTTCTGACATTGATCCTCGTTCTGGGCGCGAGCGGCGTGTGCCTGTATTTCAGGCGCGACAAGGCGGTCTTTCTTGCCGCGGGGATCGCGACGGGCGCGGCGCTGATCGCCACGCTGGTCTGCATGATGGTTCATTTTTCGACGGGCGACCCCGTCACGGATAACGGCATCGAGGATGCGGGCACTGTGAACACGCTCGCCCTGTGGCTGCTCGCAGCCGTGCTGCTGGCGGCCGTCGTCGCGCTGGCTTTCCTGTTCGGACGCAAGGATAAAAAAGGATTCGATTCTCGTTCCATAGCCTTTGCCGCGGTCTGCATCGCCATGAGTTTCGCCCTCTCCTACCTGCGCATCGTAAAACTGCCGCAGGGCGGATCCATTACGCTCGCGAGCCTGTTGCCGCTGATGCTCTATTCTTATATGTTCGGCACCAAAAAAGGCGTGTTCGCGGGTATGATCTACGGCGTTTTACAGGCGTTCCAGGATACGTATATTTTGCACCCCGCGCAGTTTTTGCTCGACTATCCCCTCGCGTTTTCCGCCATCGGTCTGGCGGGCATGTTCGCGCGCACCGATTCTTTGCGATATCCCCAAGTAAAATTCGCTTTGGGCGCGGTCGTCGCGGGAGTGGGACGGCTGGCAATGCACTTCGTTTCGGGCATCTTTGCTTTCGGAGAATTTGCCCCCGAAGGTCAGCCCGTGGCGCTGTACAGTTTCATCTATCAGGCGAGTTACGTTCTGCCCGATATCGCCATCGTCATCGTCGTGGGCGCGCTGCTCCTCTCTTCGCGCACTTTCCGTCACGAAATAGAACGATATACGCTTGCCCCCGCGGCAGGTGAACCCGTCGCAGAGGATAAATAACATTCAACTAAAAAAACGCCCGACGTTGCGTCGGGCGTTTTTTCTAAAACAATTGCAAAATATCCACTAAGATCGCAAACCCTATGAGGAACAAAAATCCCACCGTGTGGATGACCGCCTCCACTTTGCGGTTGACCGGCTTGCCGCGTATCCACTCGATGATCGTGAACACGACTTTGGAACCGTCGAGCGCAGGGATCGGCAAGAGGTTGAACACCGCGAGATTCACGCCGATGAGCGCCGTGATCTCGAAGAACTGCACCCACCCGAGCGTGGCAATGGCTGAAGTCATGCGGATGGTCGTGATCGGCCCGCCGAACGCGGATAATCCGAGAGCACCCGTCAAAAGTTCGCCCAGCACGCGGAACAGCGTGCCCGCAATACGTATGGAATAGGTGAACGCGCGGCCGATGGTTTCGAAAAACCCGAATCCCTTGACTGCGGTCGACGCCATCTTGTACGTATACGTTTCCCCGTCCTCACTCAACTGTTTTGCGACGCCGATACATTCCCACACCGAATTGGTGTCCGTCATGCCGGAAAAATCCGCGTCGGCGCGCATCATGATCTCCACTTCCACGATCTTGCGGCCGTCCTCGAACACACGGGAAATTTTGAATTTCGCAAGTTCTCCGTCTTTCAGCCCTTCCAACGCGTCCATCAGATCGGAGGTCAGATAAATGTTTTTGCCTTCGCAGGCAATGATGACGTCGCGGTCCTGAAATTTATATTCGCTCTCGATATAATTTCCCGCAGCCGTATAGGAGGAATCCTCCGTTTCCAGCGTCATTAAAAGCAACTGTCCGCAGGCGAAAAAGGAAACGATGATCACGAGCACCGCCAGAATATAGTTCATCAGAGCGCCCGAAATCAGTACGATGATCCTCTGCCACGGCTTTTTATTGTTGAACGCGGCGGGGTCATCTTTATCTTCGTCCTCTCCCTCGAACGCGCAGTAGCCGCCGAGCGGAAGCGCGCGCACCGAAAAGATCTCGCCGTTCTTTTTCGTATGTTTGAAGAGCGCGGGTCCGAACCCGATCGCAAATTCGTTGATCTTGAATTTGAAAATTTTGCCCGCCACGTAATGCCCGAATTCGTGCACCGTGATCATGACCAGCAAGATAAGAACGGCGACCACGACAGAGCCGATGGCGGAAAATACGCTCGCCGCCGAAAGTAAACTGAATTGCATGATTTAACCTTCCGCTATAAGTTGATTTGCGATCGCCCTCGCCCGTTCGTCCGTTTCGAGTAGTTGCGCATAATCGGAAACCTCATCCCGCGCGAAGCGAGAAAGCGTTCCCTCTAAAATTTGCGCAATTTTCGTGTATTTTATTTGTCCGCCGAGGAATGCACGCACGGCGATCTCCCCCGCCGCGTTCAAAACGCAGGGAAGGCTGCCCCCCTCGCGCGCGCACTCTTTGGCGACGGTAAAGCAAGGGTATCGCGCCTCGTCCACCGTTTCGAACCGCAGCGCGCCGAGTTTTGCGAAATCGGGCGTCGGGAGCGCGCAGGACAGACGCTCGGGATAGGTGAGAGCCAACTGAATGGGAAGTTCCATGCTCGGCGCGCTCATCTGCGCGAGCACCGCGCCGTCCTCGAAAGCGACCATGGAATGCACAACGCTCTCGCGGTGCAGCACCACGTCGATCTTGTCCGCAGGCGCGCCGTACAGCCACATCGCCTCGATGACTTCGAACCCTTTGTTGAGCATGGTGGCGCAGTCAATGGTAATTTTGGCGCCCATGTCCCAGTTGGGATGCGCGAGCGCCTCCTTTGCAGTAACGAAGGGCAGCCTTTCAAGGGGAACGTCGCGAAGAGCGCCGCCGCTCGCCGTCAGGATCAGTTTGGAAAACTTCGCCGCGCGGTCGAAATGCAGGCACTGCCAGATGGCGGAATGTTCGCTGTCCACGGGCACGATCTCCGTGCCTTTCGCCTTTGCCGCGGGCATGACGAGCGCGCCGCCGACCACCAGCGATTCCTTATTGGCGAGCGCCAGCCGCTTTCCCGCGGCAATCGCATCGAGCGCGACTTTCAGGCCCGCAAATCCCGTTACGGCGTTAAAAACGACGTCCGCCCCCGCATACCCGCAAGCCTCGGAAAAAGCCGTCTCGCCCCCTTTTACGAGCGTTCCCCGCGGCGCCCCGACGCGCTTTGCCGCGTTCTCGTCGCGCATACAGGCAAAGGCGGGGCGCACGGCGGAAATCTGACGGGAAAAGGCGATATCATCGGTATTTGCCGCCATCGCCACGATCTCGAATCGTTCGGGATAACGCAGCGCGACGTTGATCACCTGTCTGCCGATGGAGCCCGTACTTCCGATCAGGGCTATTTTTTTACGCATGTCCCCTCCTTCGTATAAAAGCGATACCTGCGGGAAAGCAGGTATCTTTTCTTACATTCTATTCTATTTTGCGTCAAAGGATAAATAGTACAAAAACGATATAAATAAATGTGCTGGCGAACAAAGTTCCGTCGATACGGTCCAAAATGCCGCCGTGTCCGGGCAGTATTTTGCCCATATCCTTGATGCCGATGCGCCGTTTCAATACGCTTTCCACCAGATCGCCGAATTCCGTCATGACCGAACAGATGATGCCGACGATCGTGAACATCACCCAGGGATTCCCGAACCCCGCATAGACGTAGGAAGTTGTGAGCGTGTACAGCCAGTAAATGAGAAGGCAGCCGCCCGTGCCGAACACCACGCCGCCGATCGCGCCCGAGATCGTCTTATTCGGACTGATGGAAGGACACAGTTTTTTGCCCTTTACCAAACTTCCGACGACGAAAGCGAAACTGTCCGCAATGGGCGAAATGGTAAAAATGAGAAGTAGCGCGAGCGTGGAGCCCTGCCCCAGATCGTTCGTGAGCAGCATGGTCGCGAGGATGGCGGTGGGATAAAAGCCGCACAAAAGCGACGCGCCCACCCCTTCCAACGTGGTCTTTCTGTCCACGACGAGAAGGCACAAAAGGATGATCCCCAATACGAAGGAGAGCACGAGCATGGCGCGGTAGCCCTCGCCCGGATAGAGATGATTTACGGTATAATACGCGGGCGCAAAGAACACGGCGTACGTCATCACGGCGGATTTCTGTGCGTTGGTCATCGCCACTTTCGGGGCGAGCGAGCCGTCGGGCTGCGCGCTCTTATGGGCGAACGCCTGAATCATTTCCAGCGTGCCGATGATGGAAAAGGCGTACACCAGAATGCCGAACAGGGAGGTATGCACGTGGCGCAGAAAGAAAAAACCCACGATGATACCGATATAGACGATGCCCGTAATCAACCTTTTCAACATATTATCAACCCTTTTTTACGTTTCCGAACCTTCTGTCGCGCTGCGAATAATTGACGAGCGCTTTTTCCAGATCTCGCCTGGAAAATTCAGGCCACATTTTATTGGAAAAATACAACTCGGTATACGCCGCCTGATAGAGTAAAAAATTGCTCAGCCGCACCTCGCCGCCCGTTCGGATGATGAGGTCGGGATCGGGCATGCCCGCGGAATACAACAGCGATTTGAAACTGTTTTCGTCCACGAAACGCCCGAACGCCACGGCATGATTGACCGCCTGAATGATCTCCTGGCGCGCGCCGTAATTGATGCACAGATTTAAAAGTCCGTTGGGTGCATTGACCGCGGTGTCGCGCATAGTTTCCAGCAAAAGTCCGCGCACGTCCTCGGGGAGAGGCGTCAGATCGCCCATCACGTTGACGCGCACGCCCAACTCCTGGATTTTGCCCTTCTGCTTTTGAAAATACGAACGGAAAAGATCGTAGATCCCGTCGAGTTCTTCCTGCGGACGGGAGAGATTTTCGGTAGAAAGGGCGTACACCGTGACGATCTTAACGCCCAGTTTGAACGCGTGCGAACAGAGTTTGATCATGTTCTGCACGCCCATTTTATGCCCGTAACCGCGGGGGCGGAAATGCTTTTTCGCCCAGCGGCCGTTGCCGTCCATGATGAAGGCGATGTGGGCGGGGAGTCTGATATTTCTCATAGCGTCTTTCCTATACGGAAAGGATCTCTTTTTCCTTATCCGCCGTGCATTTTTCAATCTGCTCGATGCACTTGGAGACAGTCTTTTCGACGTCTTTTTCGACGCCCGCGCATTCGTCCTCGGAGATCTCTTTATTGTTTTTGAGTTTTTTGAGGGCTTCCATCGCGTCGCGTCTGACATTTCTGGCGGCCACCTTGCTCTCTTCGCTCATCGCTTTGATTTGCTTGGCGAGTTCGCGGCGGCGCTCTTCGGTAAGATCGGGGAAAACGAGGCGGATCACTTTTCCGTCGTTGGTGGGGTTGATGCCGATATTCGAGGCGATGATCGCCTTTTCGATGCCCTTTAACAGGCTGACGTCCCACGGGCTGATGACGAGGCACTTCGCGTCGGAAACGGAAATGTTGCCCACCTGATTGAGAGGCGACATGGTTCCGTAATAGTCCACGAGAACTTTGTCAAGAATGTGCGGATTGGCCCTGCCCGCCCGCACGGAGGCATAGTTTTCTTTGAGGACGGAAAACGTTTTTTCCAATCTCTCTTCCAAAACGAGCAAAATCTCTTCCACTTTTTCGTTGTCTGTCATGTCGTTCTCCTTTTTTTAATTTTCGTTGGTGATGAGCGTTCCCGTCTGTTCGCCCGCGATCGCGCGCACGATCGCGTCCTTTTCGGAGAGCGCGAACGCCAGAACGGGCACGTCGTTATCCATACACATCGTGATCGCCGTGGTGTCCATGGCTTTCAGTCCGCGATTGATGACTTCCATATGCGTGATGCGGTCGATCTTCTTCGCATCGGGGTTGGTCTTGGGATCGTCGTCGTAGATCCCGTCCACGTTCTTGGCTAAAAGCAGGATATCCGCGTTGATCTCGCAGGCGCGCAGCGCAGCGCCCGTATCGGTAGAACAGTAGGGATTGCCCGTGCCGCAGGCGAAAATGACGATCCTGCCCAGTTCGAAGTGCCTGAGGGCTTTGCGAAGGATAAAGGGTTCCGCCACGCTGACCATATTGAGCGCGGTCTGCACGCGGGTGGGAACGCCCTTCTGTTCGATCGCGTCCTGCAAGGCGAGCGAGTTGATGACGGTAGCGAGCATTCCCATGTGATCCGCGGTGGTGCGGTCCATGCTGGTGCCCTGACGGCCGCGCCAGAAATTGCCGCCGCCGATAACGATGCCGATCTCCACGCCCATATCGTGTACGCGGATGAGCTGATCGACGACGCCGGCGATGATCTCTTCGTCCAGCCCGAAGCCCTTATCTCCCGCGAGCGCCTCGCCCGAAAGTTTTAAAACGATCCTCTTATACTTGGGTTTTAAATCTGTTTTCATAAGTCCTCCGTACCGTTAGTGGAAAAAAAGGCACACAAAAATCGATAATTGTGCGCCTTCGGTCGTTAACCTTTCATCTTGGAAACTTGTTTTTCGACTTCCTCCGCGAGGTCGTCCTTTTTCTTTTCGAGCCCCTCGCCCATTTCGAAACGGGCAAAGCGTCTCACCGTGATCTTTTCGCCGATGGCGGCGACCGCCTCGGTAATGAGCGTGCCGATGGTCTTGGAAGTATCCTTTACGAAAGGCTGCTCCAACAGGCAGAAATCTTCGTAATATTTCTTGATCCTGCCCTGCACCATCTTTTCGGCGATCGCTTCGGGCTTGCCCTCGTTCATCGCCTGCACTTTCAGGATTTCTTTTTCTTTATCCAGAACTTCCTGGGGAACTTCTTCCTTGGTGATATATTCGGGTTTCGCCGCCGCGATCTGCAAGGCGATATCGTGCACCAACTCTTTGAACTGGTCGCCCCTCGCCACAAAGTCGGTCTCGCAGTTGACTTCTACGAGCACGCCCACTTTGCCGCCCATATGGATATAACTGTCGACGATGCCTTCCGCCGCGATGCGTCCCGCTTTTTTCGCCGCGGTCGCCATGCCTTTCTCGCGCAGAATCTCCACTGCCTTGTCCATGTCGCCGTTCGCTTCGGTCAAGGCCTTTTTGCAGTCCATCATGCCAACGCCCGTCTTCTGACGCAGCGCGTTTACGTCGCTTGCTGTGATTGCCATTTCTTTATTCTCCTATATTCCGTATTCTTAACGATTATTCCGCATCCGCGGCAGCAGCCGCTTCCACGACTTCTTCGATGGATTCGGGCGCGGCTTCCTCCTTTTCGGCGGCAAGCGCAACGTCCATGGTCTCGCCTTGGTTCGCCTCGATGACCGCGTTGGCGATGACCGAAGAGATGAGTTTGACCGCGCGGATCGCGTCGTCGTTGCCGGGGATCACGTAGTCGATGAGGTCGGGATCGCAGTTGGTATCGGTGATCGCGACGATGGGAATGTTGAGTTTTCTCGCTTCCTGCACCGCGATGTCTTCGTTATGGGGATCGACGATGAACATGACGCCGGGCAGGCCCTTCATGTCCTTGATGCCGCCGAGATTGTTTTCCAGTTTTTCCATCTCTTTTTTGAGGCCGAGAACTTCCTTTTTGGGAAGAAGATCGAATTCGCCCGACTCTTCCATCTTGTTGAGTTTATTGAGACGGTCGATTCTCGAACGGATGGTCTTGAAGTTGGTCAGCGTGCCGCCGAGCCAGCGGGAATTGATATAGAACTGACCGCAGCGCTGCGCCTCTTCCTTGATGGCTTCCTGCGCCTGCTTCTTGGTGCCGACGAACAGCACGCTCTTGCCCGCTTTCACGGAATCCGCGACGAACGAATACGCCTGCTCGATGAGGCCGACCGTGAGTTGCAGATCGATGATGTGAATGTCGTTTCTCGCCGCGAAGATGTACTTCTTCATCTTGGGGTTCCATTTGCGCGTCTGGTGACCGAAGTGCACGCCCGCTTCGAGAAGTTGTTTCATAGTGATGACTGCCATTTTGAATTCCTCCGTTTATTCCTCCCCGAAACGCCTTTGATCCGCGCGATTGACCCGTAGTGCAAACAAAAATTTACGGGAACGGAGCGCGGGGCTTTGCGGGTGTGAATTTTTAGCCATATTATTTTACCATATCCTACCGCCGATTGCAAGCGATTTTCACGGTACTTGTCCCGTTTTTACAAAAACGCGGCGCAAAATCCTGTGTTGCGCCGCGCAGAAAGCCGAAAGATGAACTTATTTGTCTTCCTTGGGATGCTTGTGGTCGTGATGCACGCAACCGCAGCCGCAGCCCTCTTCGTACTCGGTGTCGAGACTTGCCGCCTCGTCCGCGTCCTCGTCCTCTTCCATGATACGGCAGAACTCTTCGAACACCTCGTCCAGAAGTTTGTCGTCCTCGACGGGCACGAGTTCTTCTTCGCCCTCTTCGCCCACGATCTGCAAAATGGTGACGGAATCCTCGTCGTCCTCCCCTTCGTCGGCGGGCTGAAAGAAGGCATACCAGCCGTCCTTATACTCGATCGTACCGATGTGATAGCATTTATGAACTTTTCCTTCGTCGTCCACGAGATCGACGATATTGACGTCCTCCTCGCAGCAGTCGCACTCTTCGTCGTGCATTTGTTTGTCTTTGCTCATTGGTTCGCTCCTTTATTTCTTTTATTCAAATAGCCCTCCAATATATAGGAAGCCGCTATACTGTCGATGGACTGTTTGCGGTTTTCGCGCCGCACGCCGCCCGATATCAAAACGCGCTCCGCCTCCATGGTGGTAAAGCGCTCGTCCTCGAACACGACGGGAAGTTCGGTGCGCGCCTCTAAAAGTTGCGCAAACTTTTTCGTCTTGATCGTCTGCGCCGATTCGCTGCCGTCGAAATTGAAAGGAAGGCCGCATACGATGAGCCCCGCCTCCTTTTCCCGCGCCAGCGCGGCGAGTTTTTCCGCATCCTCTTCGGCGTTTTTCGTACGGAAAAAAGTGCTCGCGGGCAGGGCGAACGTGTTGAACGGATCGCTCACGGCGACGCCCACGCGTTTATCTCCGATATCGAAAGCAATGATCCTCTTTTCCATATTTCCTCGTCGCAGGTATTTTTATGCGTAAAAATCCGAATGCGCACGGTTTCGGGCATTCGATCGAACCCATTATAACACATTACCCCGAGCGCGTCCACAGTTTTATTTAAATATTTTGGTGAAATATGGTGTAAGGCGACGCTTGATCGCGCCGCCTTACATCACACTCATTCCTTATCGGATTTCTTCTCACCCGATTTCGCTTTGCCCGCGCCCTGCTTGGAGACCGCGTTTTCCATGTTTTCGAGTTTTTCGTCGATGTAGGCGTCCACTCTCGAAATCATTTCGTCCTGGCCCTTCTTGACCAGCGAACGCGTGCGGTTGCTGTTGGCAACGATCAGCGCGCCGCCGATCATGCCGAGGGCAAGACCAGCAATAAATTTTTCCATTTGTTTTTCCTCCGGATAAGCTTTCGCTCTATGCCGAGTATGTGCATTATGAAAGAATTTATGCCGTTACGCGTGCTTGTTTTCCGACTGCGCGCGCGCGGCGCGGCGCAAAAGTTCGTTTTCCTCGTTGAGTTGCCTGAGCGTCTCTTTGAGCCGTTCGTTTTCGTTTTTCAAAGAGAGCGCGAGGCGGTCGTACAGTTCGTTGATCTCCTTTTCCAGACGCCGTTCGAGAAAATCTTTGCCGCGTCCCTGCCCGTTTTTCTGCACCACAACGTTTTCCAGTCCCATGTTTTTCGCCGTTTCTTCGATGCGTTCGGGCTGCTTTTTGAGCATATTGCGGTACTTGTTCTGATAGCGGAGCATCAGGCGGTCGTCGCCGTCCGCGATCTTCTGAATGGCGCGGCGCACCGAAACGCCCTTGCTGCGTTCTGCAAGAATGTTTTTGAGCATTTCGTCCGTTTCCCGATCGGAAAATTCTTTGATCTTTTCCGCTTTCAGTCCCTTGCCGCGCAGAATGCGCTTCGCCTTTTCGTCCTTGGTCTTCAACAGTTGGTAGTAGTAATTGCGTACGCTGCCCGAGGCGCGGCCGTGGCGGCTGCCGTAACTCGAAAAGAGAGAGGTGAGCGTCTTGCCCGCCTTTTTCCCTTCGGAAATATATTCGACCAGCCCTTCGGCTTCCTGCGCACTGTATCCGTTGATCTTATCCATCGTTAAGCCTCCTTAAAATTGATTTTATCCCATTATTGACATAAAAAATGAGGCTTATACATACTTTTATAACCATGAGAGTATATTTTATGAGCGCGAAGAGCGCAGCGCTCAAACTCAACGGAATTTTTCTCGGGTTTATCGGAAATTTCGAAAAATTTACCGACCTTTCGCCCGCCGACCGCATTTTCGCGGAGATCCTGCCCGAAAGCGGCGATTTTTATCCGCTATCGTGCGTGCTGGACGAGAATTTTTTCAAGGCTCCGCCCGACTTTTGCGACGTATACGTGTTCGAGGGCGGGGCGATCGTGCAGGTGACCGCCTTTCCCGCCCGCGCGCGCGAATTGAAAGTTTTGCGGCAGGAACGCATGGACGATGCGCTACTGACGCTGTACAGCGAAGGGGACCTCAAACTTTCCGTCGAGCGCCAAAACAAATTCGCGCTGACCGTGCTGCCGCGCGAATTCGAAGACTGCGAACTTTCCTCGCAAAAATTGGGCGGGGAAGTCTTTTTCTGCGCGAGCGCGCCCGCCGACGGGGAAACCGAACTGATCGTCTTTTCGGGTACGCCCGAAAAGACATTCGTGAGCCGCGTGCTGGAATATTCCTTTACCGACTGCCTTAAAACGAAGATCGCCTATCACGATCCCGCCGGACACGTGGCGGAAACGGAGTGGGCGTTTTCGAACGGCGCGTTCGTCATGCGCCGATATTCCGTGACCGCGCAAAAAACGTTCGACCTTGCCGAAACCAATCCCGCGCTCGTTCCCCTATTGTTTTTCAACGAAGTGCTCGTGCGCGGAGACCCTTCCCAATACCTGGGCGACGCACTGAAACCGCGTGCGGCGGAACTGGCGGATTATCTCGGCGCCTTTGCGGGCGTTTCGGCGCCGCCCGAACTGTTCGATTTACAACACCCCGGCAAGAACGCCGCGGGGTTGGTGTATCCGCGTTCGGCAAACCTCTTCGAAGTGCGCTTTTTCGAGGTGCAGATGCAAGGCGGTCTGATCTCGAACATCTGCCCCGTGGAAGGCTGAGAATTTCTTGATAAAAGCCGCGCGGCGTGGTATAATAGAATCAAACGGAACCTAAGGAGACCATTATGTTTCTGGATATCTATACCATGTATCTGATCAGCGCGGTCATCGTTTTGCCCTGTATTCTGATTTCCGTCGTCGCGAGCAGCAAAGTGCATTCCACCTTTGCCGCGTTCGACAGGCTGCCGACGAGTTCCAATTGGACGGGCAGCGACACGGCCCGTATGCTTCTGGAAAAGAACGGGATATACGGCGTCGCCGTACAGGCGGGGAAAGGGCATCTGACCGATAACTTCAATCCGCGCGCCATGACCATCACGCTTTCCGAGAGCACCTATTCCTCCAATTCCGTGGCGGCAGTCGCGGTTTGCGCCCACGAAGTCGGGCACGTGGTGCAGCGGGAAGAGGGTTACATCCCCTACAAACTGCGTTCGGTGCTCGTACCCGTGACAAACATCGGCTCGTCGCTGGCGATCCCTCTCGTGCTTCTGGGCGTGTTGCTGGAAATATTCCTCGCCACTTCCATCGGCAATATCATCGTGTTTGCGGGCGTATGCGCTTACGGGTTGTCCTTTATTTTCACACTCGTCACCCTGCCCGTGGAACTGAACGCCTCCTCCCGCGCCAAAAAAATGCTCGCCGAAACGGGCGTATTGCAGACGGACGAGGAAAAGCGCGGCGCCTCGAAAGTGCTTTCAGCCGCGGCGATGACTTACGTTGCGTCGTCTTTGGTATCTCTTTTGTACTTTATAAGATTCCTCGTTTACGTGATCATGCTCACGGGGCGCAACCGCAAATAATTTCGAAAAATAAAACACCCGACCGAAGTCGGGTGTTTTTCTATATTCTTTTTAATATTTGAGGACTTCCACTTTCTTGATCGTGATGCGGCCCTCTTCTTTGGGAACGTTGTATTTCACTTCCGTCTGTCCCGTATATTCGTTGCCTTCGATGTCGTAATCCTGTTCTTCGGTAAAGGAGTATTCCGAATCCGCTTCCGTCTTGTCCGCAATGAAATCCTTGATCGCGTCCAGCAATTCCTGGAATTTATCCTCGTTTTTGGAATCCGCCAGATAGCCGAACGTGCAGTAATTCGCGTCGAGCGAAGAGTTGGAAGAGGAAGAAATAAAGAACAGGCTCGTGGTGCTGTTGTACTTGTATTCGCGCTCCACCACGCCGAGTTTGTTGCTCTTGACCGCGACTTTCTTGCCGTTGGCGTCGCTCACCGCGTTGTAATGGGTGGCGAGAGAACCTTTTTTATGCGTAAGACCGTTATTTGCGACCTTGAATCCGTTGGCGGAAAATTCTCCGTACAGCGTATTTAAGGGTTCGTTCTGCGCCGTATCCTTCCATACGGAAATATTTTTCAACGTGACCGAGCCGTTCGTCATCGTCGCTTTCTCGTAATCGAGTTCAGCCATACGATCGGCGTTGTCTTCCTGCATATAATAGCCGCCGCCGTAGAATCCCTGCCCCTTGCCGTCCGACGAGGACGTGGAGTAATCGTGGATCACGGTGTTGTCGTAAAAATCCATGTCGATGAGTTCGAGATAGTGCGCCACGGTCTTAGGGTACATGTTCCGATACAGTTTATAAGTGAGTTCGTACGATTTGTCGTTGAACTCAATGGTCATTTTGATTTTGGGATGATCGGTTTCGCACGCCGTGAACAAAAACGCCGCGCTGCAAATCAAAAGCGCAGCGACGAGTACGGAAAAAATTCTGGCAACTTTTTTGCCTAAACTCTGTGCCATACAGCCTCCTGAAAATAGTTTGTGCATTATCGTTTTTAGATTTTGTGTCTATATTATTTTACCTGTAAAAAGTAAAATCGTCAAGCACTTTTGCAAAGCATTTCGAAATTGCAAATAACTTTATCGCATTTTATCACGCGGCTCACACGAAAACAAACGCCCGGGGAGATCTCCTCGAGCGTTTGCGACTTTTTTATGCTGGTTTTGAAGATTATTCCGCAACGGCGGTCGCGCCGGCTTCTTTCATGCGGGCAACGATCTTTTCCGCCTCTTCCTTGTTGACGCCTTCTTTGATGGTGCCCAACGCTTCGACGAGCGCTTTCGCCTCGGCAAGACCCAAAGAGGTGAACTCGCGGACAGCCTTGATGACGTCGATCTTCTTCGCGCCGATGTCTTTGAGAACGACGTTGAACTCGGTCTTCTCTTCCACTTCCGCAGCGGCAGCCGCAGCGGGAGCAGCCGCAACGGCAACGGGAGCGGCGGCGCTTACGCCGAACTCCTCTTCCAACGCTTTCACGAGTTCGTTGAGTTCGACAACAGTCATATTTTTGATTTCATCGATAAATTTAGCGATATCAGCCATTTTAAATTTCCTCCGAATTATTTATTAATTGATTATTTTGAAACGTTTTACGCCTTTTTCTCGGCGATGGCGTTGAGCGCGACAACGACGCCTCTCAACATATTGGACAGAACGCCCGCGAAATTCGCGATAGGCGCCTGCATGGAACCGAGCATCTTGGCGAGAAGTTCTTCCTTGGAAGGCATTTCCGCAAGCGCTTTCAGTCCGCTCTTGCCCACGTACGCACCGTCTACATAGGCGCTCTTGGGGATGATCTTTTCCGGCATAGCCTTGACCGCTTCCGCAAAGATCTTTGCGGCGGTGGTCTCGTCCGGACAGAACGCCGTAGCAGTAGGACCGTTCAGGTCCTCGTCGAAAGCAGTGACGCCCAGATCGTTGAACGCTTTCCTGAGCAAAGTATTTTTATAGACTTTGTATTCGACGTTCGCTTCTCTGAACTTATTGCGAAGAGCGGAAACTTCCGCCACGGTAAGCGTCTTGTAGTCGACAAATACGACCGACTTGCTGTTTTGGATCTTTTCTTTGATCTCTTCGACAACCTGCTTTTTGGCTTCTAAATTAGATGACAATGTCTTTACCTCCTGTTAGCATTAAAAAAGTCCTTATACCGCGCGGGTATAAGGACTTGCAAACATTGTATGCAAACAAAAACCTCGTACCTCGGCGGGCCTTACGATTAAACCTTGCGGTGCCTGCTTTCTGCGGTATATTCGATTCTCAAAGATTATACCGCAAAACGAGCGGCAAGTCAAATCTTTTCGAGGGGATAAACTTATAATTTTGCGTAATTGACCTTGATTCCGGGTCCCATGGTGCTGGTGACGGTCACGCTCTTGATATACTGGCCTTTCGCCGCGGCGGGTTTCGCCTTGACGACGGCGTCCATCAGCGCGTTGAAGTTTTCGGAAAGTTTTTCCTTGCCGAAACTCTTTTTGCCGATCGGGCAGTGGATGATGGCGGTCTTGTCCAGTCTGTATTCCACTTTACCTGCTTTGACTTCGGAGATCGCCTTTGCGACGTCCATGGTGACTGTGCCGGATTTCGGGTTCGGCATGAGTCCTTTCGGGCCCAAGACCTTACCGATGCGCCCGACCACGCCCATCATGTCGGGGGTGGTGATGACGACGTCGAAATCGAACCAGTTTTCGCTCTGGATCTTGGCGACCATTTCTTCCGCGCCTACATAATCGGCGCCCGCCGCTGCCGCAGCGTCCGCCCTTTCGCCTTTGGCGATGACCAAAACCTTTTTGGATTTGCCCGTGCCGTTGGGAAGGACTAAAACGCCTCTGACCTGCTGGTCGGCCTGGCGGGGATCGACGCCGAGACGGACGTGCAGTTCGACGGTCTCGTCAAACTTCGCTTTCGCGGTATCGACTACGAGCCCCATCGCTTCGTCGACGTCATATAATTTGGAACGATCGTATGCCTTCAGACTTTCGGCATATTTTTTCCCGTATTTCATTATCTTAAACCTCCTTGTGGTAATCGCGAGATAAACTCTCCCACATACTCCTTTTTTACTCTTCGACCGTAACGCCCATGCTGCGCGCCGTGCCTTTGACCATGCTCATCGCCGATTCCAGCGAAGTCGCGTTCAGATCGGGCATTTTCAACTTTGCGATCTCTTCCACCTGTGCGCGGGTGAGTTTTGCCACCTTGTCGCGGTTGGGTTTCGCGCTGCCGCTTTCGATCTTGCACGCTTTTTTGATGAGTACGGGTACGGGCGGAGTCTTCAGAATAAACGTGAAAGAACGGTCCTGGTAAATGGTGATGACCACGGGGATGATAAGACCCGCCTGGTCGGCCGTCTTCGCGTTGAATTCCTTGGTGAACCCGGGAATATTGATTCCGTGCGGTCCGAGCGTGGAGCCGACGGGCGGACCGGGAGTTGCCTTGCCCGCAGGAAGCTGCAATTTGACTACCGCAGTGATTTTCTTAGCCATAAAATCTCCTCCAATATTGTGGTTTTAACAAAGCGCCGCTTGATTACATATTTGCGCTTCTCCCACTTTTTAAGAAAAAAGGGTCGCCCCTTACTCTTTCGTAATTTCCATGGGATTTATTTTGCGGATCTGGACGTACTCCACTTCCACGTCGGTGTTGCGGCCGAACATCATGACGTTGACCTTCGCCTTTTGCGCCGTGTCGTTGAGTTCCTTGATCTTGCCCACAAATCCCGAAAGCGGGCCCGCGTCGATGCTGACGTCGTCGTCCACCTCGAAATCCACGTTGGTCGCCACCGTTTCGAGTTGCATTTTGCGCACTTCTTCTTCCTTTAAGGGAAGAGGACGGCCCTGCGGGCCGACAAAACCCGTAACGCCCCTCGTGTTGGTGACAAGGTACCAGACCTGGTTCGAATAGATCATTTTTATAAAGACATAGCAAGGCAGGAGTTTGCGCTCCACGACCTTTCTTTTGCCGCTTTTCTCTTCGATGGTCTGTTCCATGGGGATCCGAAGATCGAATATACTGTCTTTGAGATTGTTGTTTTCGATCAATCTTTCCAGACTCGCCTTGACCATCGCCTCGTAGCCGGAGTAAGTATGCAGAACATACCACTTTGCCTGACTTTCAAGAGAATTGTCCATGTTCAACTCCTCTTATTACGAACCGCTGCCCAAACTCGTTATCAGTTTCAAAAGCTCGCCGAGACCGTAATTGATGGCCCCGAAAATGACGAGGAAAATCACCACGACGACGAGAACGACGCCCGTGGCCTTGACCACTTTACCGAACGTAGGCCAGGTAACTTTTTTCAGTTCGGAAAAAACTTCTTTGAGTTTTCTGCCCATTCTGACGAAAATATTGGGCTTTTTTTCTGCCGATTTCGCTTTCATTTCAACCTCTTTGTAATTTTAGAGAACGGGCAAAAGCGCCCGAACACGCGTTCCTTACTTGGATTCCTTGTGAACGGTGTGCTTCTTGCAGAAAGGACAATATTTTTTGAGCTGCAATCTTTCGGGATCGTTTTTCTTATTCTTCATATTGTCGTAATTTCTGTGCTTACATTCGGTACACTCGAACGTAACTTTGGTTCTGTTTATAGCAGCCATTTTTAAAAAACTCCGTACAAAAAAATCACACCTCTTCACGATGGTGTGTTCTTAGAGTTTATCATATTCTTTTTGCCTTGTCAATGATTTTTGCGTCCGTTCGTCCCTCTTTTTTGCCCCTTTGCGTATTTTTTTGCATGAAATATGCCTTTTGACTTGCATTCTTTCCGCAAAATGTGTATAATATAGTCCGATGTTGCAAATGCAACACGAAAATTTTCTATCCATATTATATAATGCACGCGAAAACAGGGATCAAGGAGGTTTTTATGAAAGCATTGAAAATATCCGAAAACGTTTACTGGGTGGGAGCCATAGACTGGAACGTGCGCAATTTCCACGGGTACGAAACGGAAAAAGGCACCACGTACAACGCCTATCTCATTCTCGACGAAAAGATCACGCTCGTCGATACCGTCAAGGATTGCCTGCAGGAAGAAATGCTCGAACGCATCCGCTCCGTCATAGAGCCCGACAAGATCGACGTGATCATATCCAACCACGCCGAACCCGACCACAGCGGCGCGCTGCCCTTTATCCTGCGCCATGCGCCCCGCGCGAAAGTCTACGCGGTTTCCCCCGCGGGAGAAAAAGACCTCGGCGGCTATTACGGCGATCTTCCCGTCGTCGGCGTAAAGACGGGGGACAAACTGTCCGTCGGCAAACACGAATTCGCCTTCGTTTCCACGCCCATGGTGCACTGGCCTGACAACATGGTCTGCCATATGACGCCCGAAAACATTCTCTTTTCCAACGACGCGTTCGGCCAGCACTACGCCTCCTCCACGCGTTTCGACACCGACAGCGACCTTCCGGAAGTTTTGAAACAGGCGAAAAAATACTATGCGAACATCGTACAGCCCTACGGCCTGCAGACAAAAAAGGCGCTGGAAGCCGTCTCCTCCCTGCAAATTTCCATGATCTGCCCCAGCCACGGCGTCTGCTGGACAAAGCATATCCCCGAGATCCTCGCCCGCTATCAGCGCTGGACGGCAGGAGAACAGGAAGAACGCGCCGTCATCGTCTACGATACCATGTGGCACTCCACCGAACGGATGGCGCACGCGCTGGAAACGGCGTTCGTCGATTGCGGGATCCAAGTCAAACTGTGCGACTTGAAATGCGAAAACAATTCCGACGTCATAACGGAGGCGATGCAGGCGAAATACATTGCGGTCGGCTCGCCCACACTCAACAACAACATGATGCCCAACGTCGCGAGTTTTCTCACCTATTTCAAAGGTCTGACGGGCAACGCGAAGAAGTTTATCGCTTTCGGTTCCTACGGCTGGGGCGGACAATCGATCCAGCAGGTGTACGACGCTTTGACGCAGTGCAAGGCGCAGCCGTTGCTGCCGCCCGTGCGCCAGGCGTACAGACCGACGGAAAAAGATCTGGAAAAGATCGCAGGCGACGTGATCCAAGCGCTCGAAGCGCAGCAATAATCAAAAACAGCCGACCGCGGTTTGCGGTCGGCTGTTTTCATCTTTTTGCGGTCGGCGCGTAAAAGGCTGACAGAAGATCTCCCCTCCCGACGAGCCGCATATTGTTGTCGTACGTCTTGTCGCTCCCGGAAAAATAATAACCGAGGACGCGGTAGTTGGTGTCGTACGCCGTCTGTTTGCCATCTGCGTTTTCCGAAACGTATCCGATCGGGTTCATGTTGTAATCGTAGAGTCTGCGCATGATCTTTTCCTCCCGACATAAGTATATCGCGGAAAGAACGGAAAACAAAGCGCAGCCGACATTTTTATCCCCCGATGACCAGCCCCGTGAGAAAGTGTTTGGAAAAATCGTTGTATTCGAGCGGCGTCCCGTTTTCGAGGCAGTCGAAAAAGCGGGTGATCAGGCGTACGCTCTCGGACACGGCGCGGTCGAACAGTTCGTCCACGCCGTCGGTAAACACCAGCGAGTCGTCGTTCGGGTAGCGCCAGGGCGCGCGTTCGAGATTGAAATAACTCTCGTCGTAATCGGCGCGGTGAATGAGCGAGGACAGCGTGTGCGGGATATGGAATAGTTTTTCTGTGCCGTACACGAATTTCTTTTTACCGCCCGTGCCGTCGTGCAGCCAGCGGTTATAGCGGATAAACCGCTTGACGGCCGTCTTGAAAGCGTGCATGCGCACGTTGCGCTTGGTCCTCTCCCCCGTGGAATCTTCCATCAGACGAAAGAGAGACTCGCAGGAAATATCCGAATAGGAGAGCGGATATTTATATTCGTGCGGGGTAAGGTCTTTGTATTTGCGCACGAAATAACTGTCCATGTCGCTCTCGATCAGGGCGTGGCGGTTGCCCTTCCAGTTGCCCGTATCCTCGAATTCCAATCGGTTCAATAGAGAATATACGTAAGGATGAAATACGATGTCGCCCGCGTAGTGAGTAATGTAACCCGCGATATAGGAAGTGACGCACCCGTCGCCCGAACGGGCGGCTTCCAAAAAATTGCAGAAAACCATATACACGTTCTTGCGGTGCAGGTATTTTCCCAGGTTTTTCTGCCCCTCGCGCATCTTATATAAATAGAACACGTCGCCGCCCTGCGCGCCGAGGAAATATTCTCCCTCGCGCGTGACGTACCGCCGCGTGCGCTCGGGCAAGAGTTCCATTACTTTTTCCGCCAGAATCTGGTGCGTATATAAAGACGGCATAGTATCCCTCCCCTGCGGAAATTTCCGCAGCATTCCTATTATACTGCATTTTTCTCAAAATTAAAGCGGTTTTTCGCAATTTCACAAAAATTTCTCACGCGGCATAAATTGATAAGGAGCAGAAAAATTTTAAAAAAAATTTTAAAAATACCGATGAAAATAGTTGCATTTTTTATATAGATTTGGTATATTATATAAGCGTTCGGAAGCTTAGCTCAGCTGGGAGAGCATCTGCCTTACAAGCAGAGGGTCATAGGTTCGAGCCCTATAGTTTCCACCATATAAAAGTGCGGAATATCAAACATATATGCGGGAATGGCTCAGTGGTAGAGCGCCACCTTGCCAAGGTGGATGTCGCGGGTTCGAATCTCGTTTCCCGCTCCAAAGATACTTCCGCACTTTTATTTTATGTTCGGCGCTATAGCCAAGTGGTAAGGCAAGGGTCTGCAAAACCCTGACTCCCCGGTTCAAATCCGGGTGGCGCCTCCAAACTGCATGCCGGCCCCTTTCAGGGCATTAAAAAGGGACTTTATCAGTCCCTTTTTCGTTTCAATTCTTTCCGTATAATATGCTGGTATGGCGAAATAGGCAGACGCAAGGGACTTAAAATCCCTCGGTGGCAACACCGTATCGGTTCAAGTCCGATTACCAGCACCAGACCATAACAGTTTGAACCGTTCGGTTCCAATGACGATACGATCCCCTTTCGATTTTGAAAGGGGATCGTATTTTTTTGCTTGCAACGCAATTACAGGGCGATCACATCGGTGGAAACTTCCAGTCCGCGGCTGTCTTCAATATTAATATAATAATATTTTGCTCCCGCAGGGATCTGCACGGAACATCTTCCTCCGTCTTGGGAGCCGTCCACAGACTTCCACTCGGTATTCATATCCAAAATATCGTTTTCGGTGTAATATCCGATAACTTCCCCGACCGAAATATTTTTCGGAATTTTAATCCTCGCGGATTGATTTTCGGAGGTTGGCTGCCCGTCGATCAAAATCAGACTGTCGCCACCCTTGCAAAAGTAATCGGCAAAGGCGTACACTTCGGGCACTTCCAACGCGCCCTGCGGCTGCCCGTGCACAAACGCGTATTTCAGCGACATTGCGGCATACAACACGGAAGCCCTGCACTTACTCGTCGATTCGACCGAAAACCAGTAATCTTTGTTGCCGTTCAGGAATAAAAACGGCGTGGTATTTTCCTTTAAAATCCCGACGTCATCCCAAATCTCTCCCGCGCGGCCGGTCACGAGAGTACTGAACGTACAATGTCCTATCTTCTGTTCCAGACTTCCGTAAACGGGAGCCGCGCAAACGAACCGATCGTCATATGCGACCGTCTGGCAGGTAAGGAACGCGCCGTAAGAGATGCCCGTGATCCCTATGCGCGAACCGTCGACGCAATCGAAACTCCGCAAAAAAGAATTGCTGACGATGACAGAGGCGATCGCATGATAAGCCCACTGCTGCTCTACGGGATAATTCATATCCGTCAGCGCGGAATTGGAAGGGCCGTGTTCCTTGATGCTCTCTTTACGGTTATTATTCGTCATCAGGCTCGTGATCTCGGGCATCCTGCCCTCGGTATCCATGGCGATGGCGGCGTATCCGCGCTTTACCCAGAAATCGACCCATTCGTAATATGCCGTGCCGTCGCCGCCGTGCACGAGAACAATGCCCGGCACCTTATTTTCCGCGCTCGCCCCCTTTGGAATACCGACAAAGGCAAATACTTTGGTATCCTGCACGCTGTCTAAAAAATAGGCGCGGATATTCCGTTCTTCGTAATCCAGTTCCTCATATCGTTCGAACGCGGGCGTCTGCCACAGGGAGTCGGGAAATTCGACCTCGCCCCCGCGATATAACTGCCCGTCCGTTTTCATCTCCGTCTTGATCGGAAACATCGTTCCCTCCTCCTCATGTTCGCACGCCGTACACGCAAGGCAGATCAGCACAACGAGAAACAGACATAAAAATTTTTTCATCGTTTCCCCCCTCTTTTCAGCCGCGCACGGCATATTCTTTGAGCAACCGTACGTATGTGCGGTAGTCCTGTAAACTGACCGACGGAGGCGTCTGATGATCGACGGAAAGAATATATCTGCCCCTCTGGATACACGGTTTCAGCCGTTCGAATTCTTCCCGCAGCGCTTTTTCTCCGCCGTTCATGATCATCTTATTGAAATTGCCGATAAACGCGGTATCCGGATATCTTTTGCAAAGTTCATTTACGTCGCAATGCGCCTGCGCTTCCAGGGGATGGTATCCCACGGCTCCGACTTCGTTGAACCAAGCGATCGCTTCAAAAATATCCCCGTCGCTGTCGACGAGTACGGGCAACCCGTATCCGTTCAAGACAGGCACCATTTCGCGGTAAAAGGGCGCCATGAACGCGTCGAAATGCTCCCGGCTGAGCATGGGTCCGTTATTGTAACTCATATCTTCGGCAAACGTGACGTAATCGAACGGAAGCGCGTTCATCGCATATTCGACCGCTTTCTTTTGCCAGGCCTTCATATCCGACAACATTCTTTTGTACAGATCGGGCTGATCGTAAAAGGAATACAAGTGCGCCTCGATCCCCATATATTCGCGGGGCTCCCAGAAAGCGCCGTCCAGAATCAATTCAAGGATCAGTTTGCCTTCGCTCTTATATTTTTTGACCATGCGGATGAAATCATCGTCCATACGCGGTTCGGGATATAATGTGGGAAGCAATATTTTCTCATAACTCTCTTCGTCGACGGCCCCCATGCCCGCGCCCACGACTTTGGCAAACGGAGTGCGCTCGGTATACGGCCGCGCCCACCAATGCGCAAGCAGATCCAGCCCGAAATGTTCCTGGATCGCCACGACGTCGCGCATCGCATAAGCATAATTTTTTCCTGCGGGCAAGCCTTCCCCCGCCCAGCGTGAAATGGTCTGATCCCACCACAGCGAATTTTCGATAACGGGCATCCTGTCCGTTTCTTCGCCCCGCAAAGTTTTCAAAAACCTTTCGTCCGCCCTCATTTTCTTTCTCCTCAATCGATCAAATTTTTCAGCATCAAAAAGTACAGATAATGTCCGTAATCCGTGGGATGATTGATCCCGTTGCGAAGGAGATCGTCCGGCTGCTTATATTGCAGTTCATCCTTCCACAGCGCGTTCACGTCCGCAAGGCAGGCGCCCGTGTGCTCGGAAACTTCATACAGTTTCGCAACGTAATCGTCCATGCGTCCGCTCGTGTGGATCCAACCGGGATGCGGACAACAAGGAGATATAAGGACCGCTTGCGCGCCCGTATCCTGCACGGCGCAGGTGATTTCCAAGATATTTTTATAATAATCGTCCGGCGGCACCGTCAGTTTGCCGCCGATCGTGTTCTGATCGTTCATGCCGAACCCGATCGAAACGATATCGGGCCGGCTTGCAAGAACGTCTCTGCGATATCTGCGCACTCCTTCGAAAGTACTTTCGCCGCCGACGGCAACGTTTTCGATCGGCACGGACACACCGAACTTTTGCGCCGCATAGCGGGAAAAGCGTTCGAAAAACGTATATTGCGGGATACTTGCTTCGCAGCCGGTGCTGATGCTGTCGCCGAATACCGTATAGCGGATCTCGCCGCTGCGGCACGCTTCAAAAAATTCTTTCAGTCTTCCCGCCATTCCGTTTTTGCGGGAAAGTTCCCGCGCGCGGAATTCGGGCGTCTGCTCCGCGGCGGCGCAGCACTCGTAATCGGCAAAGAGCATATACGGTTCGTTGCCCCAGGCCGAAAATTTTTCGTGGTCGAACCCTTTCAGATCGTAAAAGGGCGAAGCGCTGAAATCGGGGATCGGAGAACCTTGCGTGCGGCGGATCTTCCCGTCGCGGTATTCATACGCCTGCGCGGGAAACACCCTGCGCGTTTCCCCTTCCTGTCTGTACACTACGAGCGACGACGGATCGATATCCGCATAGCGCAGACTTTTCCACTTTTCGCCTTGCAAAACAAAACTTTCGTGTTCCTGTTTAATCTTCATCGTTCACCTTCGGAAAAGAAACGCCGTATTCTTTTAAATAATACGTATCCGTCCAGAGCCGCATCGGAGGATCGCACCAGCCTGGTTCGTCCGCAAACGTCGTAAACCCGACCATGCGCGGCTCCTTCAACTTATTATGGTGCGGACCGAACAGATTGCGCAAATCGTTATAAATATGTAACTCCACTTCATTCTCGCCGTCAAGCAAAAATTCCGTCGCGTCTAAACGGCTGTTCCAGAGGATATCCCCCAAAAACTTTCCGTTGATCAAAACGCGCACCGCAACGCCTTTCAGCGCACAGGCAAATTCGAGCGCACCTTCCCGCAGATGCAAGCGAATCTTCTTCCGCGCGACGATCTCGCCAATGTAAAACGGAAATCCGCTCTCTCCGAAGGCGGAAATGCGGGTCGGCATTTCCAGTTGCGAAAGCGCGAACGCACCGTCGGAAACGAGCATATCGCCCTCTCTTTGCACGCCCGAAACGCAGAAATCTCCGATCAGATAGATATTTTCCACCTCGGGCAGATCCTGCAAACGGTTGAAATCGCTCTCGATCGCATCTTCGCCCAAGAGCACCCTGCGCACGTCGTCAGAAATGACAAAATCAAAGCGCAGCGATATTTCGATATCCCCCGCCGAAAGATCGGGGAGCGGGACACGGGAAATACATTCCGCCGCGAAAATGGAAAAATTTCCGTGCGAAGGTACGGGTTTGCCGTTCACGGCGATCTCGTACCGCTCCGCGTCTTCGATCCCTAAATACGCGCCCCGCAGCGGCACGTCCGAATGGGCGCGGTAGACCAGTTTCAGACTGCAATTTCTGCCGTCGCGCACCAATTTTTCCTGCAAAAGAATGGGAGCGATATTTTCGGCGTACAGTTCTCCGTCCCGATAACAATCCACACGGTCGAGCAACAGCGCGTTCCGATCGGACAGGCCGCATACCCAGCCGTCCTCCGAAAGGCGCAGAACCGTCGATTTTTTCTCCCGATTTTCGCCGTCAAAAACAAACAGGGCGCTTTCGCCGCCGTTCAATACGTATTCCTCCGAGAAAGTTTCGCGCAGGGTGATCAGATCCAGCCTGCTGCCCTGCTTTCCCGCGCGGCTGCAGACAGAAAAGCGTACGCTTCTGTTTGAAACGTTCTGCACGCTCACGGCTTCCTCGTTGTCCAGCACGAACCGCCCCGTCCGAAGATCTTCCGTGCAGTCGCCGCAAAGCGCGCAGTCGCGGAAAGGCTCCAACACCTCCGGCCAGCGCTCGTCCCGATCGGCGAGCAAAACCGTGCCGCCTGAATGGCGGAACTTTACCAAAACTTCGCTCTCTTCGCCAGTAAAGCACACCGCGGCGGAATAGACGCATTTCCCTACGCGCAGTTTTTGATCTTCCGCGCTTCCGTATGCGCGCAAAATATTGGCATTGGTAACGTGATATGAAATATGTTTCTTTTCGAGAATATTGACGGCTTCGTTCAAACGGTCGGAAAAGATATTCTCTTTCCCCACGCCGAACGTTTCTTCCGCCTGTCCGAGCGGACTGACGAGCAGAACTTCGGCGGTGTTTTCCGACTCCGCGGACAGTGCGCAAAAACGTGATAAATACAAATTGAAATCATCCGCGATCTTAAAATACGGCTGAAAAGGTACGATTCCCGAAGGATAATCGCGCTTGCGCCTGCCGCGCGCGGAATACGGAATGATATAACACAAATTCGAGATACCGTTTCCGATCTGCCAATCGGCGATCGTTTTCAGATCCTGCACGGAAGCACCGTACCCGACGCAGGCGTAACTTTCGGACGTGTTCTCTTTTTTTCCGAATTGTTTGCAGATCGAGGCGACCTGGCGAGGCGCGAGCGCGTTTTCGCCGATATCGCGTCCCAGCCAATCCATGCCAGGATTCTGCATGAGGGAATAGACGGAGAGTATATCGCCGCAGGATAGTATCTGCCTGTCGAGCGATTTTTCCTCCAAAATGTGCCCCGTCAGCCTGTATCCGTACCGTTCGCACCAACGCGAGATCTGCCCGACGTAATTGCGTAAAAACAGGGTGCCGATCGCATCGAAATACAGGCGGCGGATACGCTTATAATCGCCCGTTTCCATAAACAGTTGAATCCCGAAATCGCGTATGTCTGCGCCGTTCTCCCGCATGAGCGGTTCCACGGACGGCGTATAGGGCATACGCAGCATACCGAACTGCGGTTCGTCGGTAAAAAATCCCTCGATCCTGTTCCCGTAGCGGACGCGGTATTTTTCGTATGTGATTTCGATAAACGTCTGCACGGCGTCTTCGTTGAGCACGTCGATATATCCGTCATTGGAAACTTCGCAGAGGAAATAACTCGCGTTCTCTTCTTTGCACGGGCGGGCGTTTGCATCGTAGCAGGCAACGAGCCTGCCGCATATCTTTTGACGGGAATCGAACAATTCCAGCCAGCGCGACGCATAGTCGGCGTTTTTCGCCGTTACCTGTCCGCCCGCCGAACCGCTCGGCCATCCCATTTCATCGTATATCCAGAACCGTAAGCCCGTCTTTTCGCACTCGTCCGCACAGATATCGATGATGCGGAACCATTCCTCCGAAAGATAAGGCGCCGTAAGTCCGCTCCTCGCATGGGCATAAAATCCGCCCAATCCGTGCTCAGCCATCGTGCGGATCAGTTTCCGCAACGATTCTTCGCATATCGTATCGTTCAACGTCAAAAAGGGCTTCGGTTTATATAAATCCGCTTTGTCGCGTAATGTCTGCAATAACTTATTCATCGAATTTACCTATCAAATGATCAAACGTCCAAAAGATCCACTTCGAATATTTCGTGCACCACGCTCTTGCCTTCATCGGTGAGCATACGCTTGTTCAGCATAGACACGGCGCGCTGCGCCATGATCTCTTTGGGCACTTTCATTACGGTATAACGCGCCTGATCTTCAAAACTATGCTCGAAAAAGGCGACGAGTTCGTAATCTTTCTTTTTCTTTTTGCCGTACTTGTGCAATACGGCGCGTATCATGGGAAACAACTCGTTCGAATAGATATTTAACCCTATCTTTTCATAATTTCCTTCCAGAAGTTCACCGAAACGTGCGGCAAAGATCGGATCCCGCACGTCATAGCGATATAATTCTCTCTGCCCGTGCCGAAGCGCGGCGTCGTCGTATCCTTTCATACGGTCCCGCGAAACCACGCTGTCCATCGTGGAATCGTAAAAATACGCCACTTCCCTGCATTTCTTTTTATATAAAAGTTCGGTGATGCGGTACGCTCCCGAATAATCGTCCGCATAGACCGCGTCGCACATGAGCGATTCGTGAGGGCGGCCGATCATGACGTAGGGGATCCCCGCCTCTTTCAATCGCAAATAGTTATATGTGCACAGTTCGCCGCGGCGGCGGAAGGGAACGACGATCGCCCCGTCATAGTTCCCCTCCTTGATCTTTGTGATGCAATCCTGTTCGGCCTCCTCGCTGGAATTATAGAACACGTCCAGACTCCACCCGAGCGACGCCGCGCAGGTCTGCACCGCATTCAAGATCGCATCGAGGTATTCCGAGCGGTTCAGCAGCATCAGCGCGACGCGCCATACGACTGCGGGATACCGCTCTTCCGCCGACGTGCCGCCCGCGGACACGACCGTACGCCGCTTTCCCTTCGAACAGGCGAGATATCCCATGGATTCCAATTCCGTCATCGCTTTGCGCACCGTACCGCGCGATACGGAAAAGGCTGCCGCGATGTCTTCCTCAGATTCGATCGAATCTCCCTGATTCAAGTCGTGCGTTTCGATCCGATCGATATAATGTTTCACGATCTGTTCGTAAACAAGAAAAATGCGGTTCATCCACTACCTCTCAAAGTTCGGCAAATTGATACAGATCCCCTTTCCCTCCATAGATCTTCTGCAATGCAAATGCCTTTTCCCGAGGATAAAAACCTCGGCCGATATCGTAATCGGGCTCCAAAAACAACCCGAACATCACCTCGCCGACGCCGTTCCAGAGCGCGTCGTGCGCGGAACAATTCAGTCGGAAGAAATGGCACGTATGTACGTAATCCATGTCCTTCATCGTGTCAAAGTACAGTTTCAGCCAATCGGCGTGCTTTTGTTCGGAATCGTCGTTCAGCGTATAATATTTGTTGTTGATCAAGTATCGGTCCATATCGGTGCAGTCGCTTTCCGCGGCGTCGAGCATCTCAACGGGCATGGTAAACCCGAATTCGGTAAACCATACCTCTTTATCCCCGTCGCCGTGCTCTTTCATCACCTGAAAAACGGCGTCGTTCGCCTCTTTCCACGCATCGGCGTCGGGCTCTTTTGTCAAAGATATCCCGTTGACCGTATCGTACGGATGCCACGCCACGCCGTCGAAATAGACGTCGGCATCGCTGCACTTTTCCTCCCCCGCGGGGAACTCGCCGCTCTCGATCCGCTCGTACAGTGCTTCCATGAAGCGGCCGAGCGAAGGGATCCCTTCATAGGCGGGCGCAAGCCCGGGCGTGAGTGTGACCGCGTCGGGATTGACCTCGCGGATCGCCTTGGCGGCGTAATACATCAAATCGACGTTGATATCCGCGAGTTTTTCAAACTGCGTTTCCGTGCTGTCTTTTTCGTATCCCGTGTACGTCAGGAAAGTGACTTGATTCGTTTCGTTGCCCATTTCCCAGACATCTACGTCGGGCATCGCCGCTGCGACAGCCTTCCAGATTACATAATATTTGTGCAAAAACTGCATATATTCTGAGCCTTCCGACGTATCGCGCGCAGGGATAAAATTTCCTTCCTTGCCGTTTGCAGTGGAAGGCATCCGCGGAAAAAAGTTTCCCATCGCCGTAATTTCCTCTACGCCGTTTTTGCGGATCTGATCGACATACGTCTGATACAGAAGCCGCGCGTTTTTATCGATCGAGGAGAGGCTTTCATCGGAGAACACCGTCGTTTGATTCCATCCCGCATACAGCGTTTGCGGCGTGACCCAAAGTCGGAAAGTTTTCGCCCCCAGAGCGCCGATGAGCGAGGACGCCTTTTCGGAATTGAATCCTTCCACGCCCGAACCCGCAAAGGGTTCCCCGATGCCGTAGAGCAAACTTTCTCCGACTTCCGTGCCGTGGTCCGGATCGGGTTTATCGGAATCCTGGGCGGTGTTACAAGCAACGAGGGTAACCGCGACGAGCAATGCCGCAAGAAACGCGCATAATTTACGGATCATTTTTCCCCTCACGATTTCGCGGGCGTTTCGTATTTGGCAAGATCGCCGCTGCCGCCGTAGATCTGCTGCAATTTATATGCTTTCGCCTTGGGGCTGAACCCTTTATCGCCCGTCGGTTCGCGGAAAAATCCGAAATGCGACTCCTGACTGCCGCCCCAGGTCGCGGCATACTCGCATTCGTACAAACGGAACGAGAGCACGCTTTCGACGAAAGGCAGTTCGTTCTCGCAGTATTCGAAAACACGCTCGGTATAGCCGATCTGCAATTCTTCGACGTCGTCCACGCCGTTATCGGAAAAGCCGAGTTCGGAGAAAATCACTTTCTTTCCCTCGTCCCCGTTTTCGATCACGATATTATAGACATCCTTTTGCGACTGTAACCAGGATTCGTCGATACTTTTTGCATACGGATGCCAGCAAAGCGCGCCGAAATAATCGTCGGGATCCTTCGACTTCGTGTTGCCGTAGGGCGCCTCGCCGCTCTTGATGCGGGCATAGACGTCCTCAACGAAATATTCCACGTTTTTCATGTTCAACTGCGTGGGCGAAAGCCCGGGCATGATCGCGATATTTTTCGGATTCGCCGCCTTGATGCCCTTCGCGGCATAATACATATAATCGGTAACGACGATCACCTGTTCCTCGCGCGAGAATCCGCCCACGCCCTCTTCCAGCGATCCTGCGATCCCCTGATAGCCGTTGGGATGGAAAAAGGTATTGGTGTTAAACTCGTTGCCCATTTCCCACTGCGTGATCTCGGGGAACAATTCCGCGACTTTTTGCCACATTTCGGTAACGGCTTGCAGCCAATCCCCGTAGTGCTCGTCGTCGGGGCGCGGCGCGCTGTTTGCCGAATCGGGGCGGAAGCCCGAATATGCGGGGAATAAACTCGCCTGCCCGATCAGGTTGGTGACGCCCGCATTGCGAAACTTTTCGGACGCGGACTGCAAATATTCATAAATTTCTTCGTCGTATTGACCGGGCGACTGGATAAACCCGTTCGGCATACGGAAACGGAATGATTTTGCGCCGAGCATGGCGACAAAATCGACCGTCGTATCCAGATCGAACCCGCGCACCTGCGTGAGAGAAGTACTGCTCGCGCCCTTTTCGTAGAGCGGTTCGTCCATGCCGTACAGGAGCGATTTATCGATATCCGCATAAGGATCTTTTTCGCCCCCGCCGCAGGCGGATAGACCGAACGCCGCACCGAGTGCGAAAGTCCCCCCTAAAATCAAACTTAAAATCTTTTTCATCAGCCTTTAATACCTCCGGCTACCGTATTTTCCATGATCGTTTTCTGGAAGATGCTGAAAAGAACAATAATGGGAACGACGGAGATCGTCATGATCGCAAACAGCGCGGGGTAATCGTAGGAATTGGCGCCCGTCGTGATATCCGAGGACAACTGATAGATGCCGACTGCGAGCGTGGGATAGTTGCGCAAATACATATACGGCGCATAATAGTCGTTCCAATATCCGATAAACGTGATGATACCCACCGCAAACAGCGACGGTTTCGCGAGCGGAAGCATGATCCTGAAAAAGATGGTCGCATGCCCCGCGCCGTCGATCTTCGCCGATTCCGCGTACGTCAAGGACAGATTCTTGAAAAAACCGTACAGCAGGAAGAAGTTGAAACCGAATCCGCCCGAATACATGATGATCAGTCCGATATGCGTGCCCGCCAACCCCGTATCGTTCATCAGGCGATAGGTCGTGGCGATGCTGCCCGTCGTCGGGATGATCATCGTCACGATGACCAACCCGTAGATGACGTTGCGTAATTTGAAATTATATTTACTGACCACGTAGGCGGCGCAGGAACTCGCCAGAATCGAAGCGAAAGTTCCGCACACAGACAGAACGATGCTGTTTGCAAACAGTTCCGCCATATTATACTCGGTAAATATCCTCAGATAGTTTTCCCCGTAAAAGGATTTGGGGAAATCCAGCGGATACCAAAAGAAATCAATCTTCGAGCGGAAGGATTGAACGAATACCCATAAGAGCGGATAGACCAGCGTGATCGCATACAACGTGAAAATAATGTAGACGATCGTATACGCGATCTTATGCTCTGAAAAGGCCTTATTGATCCCCTTTTTCGCCCGAACCTCGTTTGTCTTTACCATACAAGATCTCCCCTGTTATTCATTCCGTCAAATTTTCTTTTTCTTACGAAGGCACAGCACTGCCGCGGCAAGCACTACGGCGGTCCCGCCCGCAATACTGAACCCTACTGCCGTACCTGCGCATCCCTTTTTCTTCGGATCTTCGTCGCCGGGTTTTTCGCCCGGGTCTTCGCCGGGATTTTCACCGGGATCGGAGGGCTTGGAAGGATCCGTATTCGGATTATCGACGCCCGCCATGTTGACGAACTGCACGTCGTCGATCGTAATCCTGCTGCCCTCGGGTACGGTAACGCCTATGCTTCCCACGAGGCGGATGCCTTCCAACGTGCACAGAGCCGTTTCCAGCGTTTCCTCCGACTCGCCCTCGATCATGCCGTAGAGCATCGCTTTATCGGAAGCGAGTTCCAGACGCAGCGTAACTTTTTTGCCCGCGAGCGCCGCTTCGACAAAGTTTTTACCGACAGCGATCTCCCTCGAACCTTCGGGAGTGATAAATTCAACGCTCGTTTTGTCCGTAAACCGAAGGGCGTACCCGACGCCGTCCTGCCCGAAGATCAGATCGAAGGAGGAAGAACCCGCCTTCATCGACGTGACGTCGAACGTGAAATAGCAGATCTCGGAGAACCCTTTCGTGCGGAAAGTTCCGCCTGCAATGATCAATGCGCCGTCCTTGACCGCAACGCCTTTCTCCGTGATCGCCCACAGATCGCCGTTGAAATACCCTTTGTCGAAATTGGCTTCGGCGTTGGGTTGGGTGGAATGATTCTTTATATAAACTTTAACGCTATCCTGCAAAATGATCTCTTCGTTCACGGTCACCGCGAATTCGGCGGTATAGATACCCTGCGCGGTAAACTTGAACGTACCGTCCGCCTGCGCCGCGATCGCATTGCCTGCGGCATCCTTTACGATAACGGAGAGTTCGCCGCCCTCCGGCATATCGTCCACCGTCGGCGTCAGATGGAACGTTTCGTCGAGGTATCCCTCGCGTTTGAGCGCCGCGAAGTTGAACACGGGTTTCGCTTCCTGCACGTTTTTGACGCGCAGTACGGCGCCGCCGTTTTCGACGTTGGTTTTGAGCGCGTCGCCTCCCGTACGGATATACGAATCGGTCAGAACTTTGGAAAAATCATCCTGAAACAAAGTAACGCCGTCTTTATCCGCTATTTTCAGGTTATACAGGACGACGTCCTGATTTGCGGCGGGCGCGCGGAATGCAAATCCGAAGTAGCCGCCGTCCGTCATTTCCTTGGAGTAAAGATTTTCCTGCGTGAGGATCAGAATGTCCTGCAACGACTCCTGCGCGGTCGTGCCCGTATACGAATCCGCGTCTTCGATGCTGGAAACGTACACGTTGAGCGTACCGGAAGCGGAAATATTCATGCGCAGACGGATACGGTCGACGAATTTCAGACCGCCCTCCACGCCGGTATTTTCGTTATAATTGCCGTTGTCCGCAGCGTTCGCATCATACGGTAAAACGATCGCGGAACTGGACATCTGCATAACGTGCGTATTATAAAAATTGCTGTTTGTTTTATCCGTGAATACGCCGAAAAAGAACGTTGCTTCGTTCCGATTCATCTTCATATCGAGCGTGATCTCCGCACCGCCCTGTACTTTGGCGTCGGCATAGACCATCACGTCGCCCATCGTCATCTTAGAATTGACGGAAAGCGAACTCTCTTCGACGATTTCGGGAACGGCGAGAGCGCCCGCTTCGATCGCCGCGTCGATGCCTTCGCTGCGCACATAGGCTTCCGTCGTGTATTTCAGAAAACCGTTATCCGTAAAGATCTGGTTGCCCGCGCCGTCGCGCACTTCAAGGGAGTACAATTTGTACGCGCCGTTTGTTCCCGCACGGAGGGCAAAGCCCGCGTAGATCTGCTCGTCGGAAGCGAGAGCGCTGTAATACCCCGACTGCGTCGTTATAAGCGTTTCCGTTGTGACTTGCGCGTTATCGCCCACATATGTAGAAGGATCTTCCGTGCTGCGTGCATAAACGTTCACGTCGCCGTTCGATTTGATCTCGAAACGATACATTACCTTGTTGAAATAGAACGTATCGTAATAATCCTCCTTATATTTGCCGTTATCCACAGGCGTTGCGGCGTCGTTGAAGAAAGTTTTGATCTCCTGAGAGCCCATCATAAAAGACTTATGCGCATAGGGAGCACTGTCCGTTTTATCGGCAAATAAGCCGAAAAACATCACCGAATCCGTATACTGCCCCATTTCGACCTCGACATAGAGGTTTAAGCCGTTTGCCAGAGTGAGCGGGGTATTGACATACGACATTTTATCCGCCGCACTGCTGCCCGCAATACTCTTATTGACCGTTATATACGATTCAGGCGCGCTCTCTTCCGCGGCAAAGGTTCCCGTGAAGCAAATGCCGAAGAGCAGCGCGAGCGCCAAAACAGATGTTATGATCCAATTATATTTCTTTTTCATCTCTTTTTCCTCTTTATGCCAGCAGGGAAGCATCGCCTGTGACCCGCTTGGATTCCTCTGCTTCACCATCCGCAATGAACGAACGGTTCGGATCGAGGTTGGTGATCGAAAAATTCGAAACCGCGAAATTGCCGTTGTAATTGCAGCAGATGCCGATATAGCCGAACGTGTTGATATCCTCGACGACCGCGCGCGGAATAGAGAGCATGCTTTCGGGTTCGTCCGCATATTTGAAATAAAGAGTTACGGTGCGGTTCACGGCAACGAGACGGACGTTTATGCGTTCATGCCCCGTTTCGCTGTTCATATCCTGGAAAAAGTTATACGAACTTTCGATCATGGAAGACGCCGTATTGAACTGCACCCCCGAAAGCCCCTCGATATTCATAACGCCCACGATACCCGTATCATTATTCTCATTGCGCGGAGCGAAAGTGATCGTCGGTGCCTGGGCATATCCGTCGGTGTAACGATTTTTGGCAAACGTGATGCCGATCCAACTGCAGCCGCCCGCCCCTTGCGTAATGTCATACAGATCGAAGTTCAATACGAAATCCGCATACTGATGCTTGGTCGAAAAATTTGCGTTGGGGTCAGCGTTGATGAAAGAGATCTCGTCGTAACGGGTCTTCATTGCGCTGCCGCCGATATACCAGTTTTCGCCGTTCAGATAGGTAATGCCGTCTTTATCCTTGATTGTGAAATCGATCGCTTGGCTCTGAGAGTTGCTCGAAACATACGAGTAGACGTTCAAAGCGACGTTGTCGATCTCAAAAGTCGAATCGCTGCCCGTCGAAACAAACGCGATGCTGCCGTCGACGGAGGTGAATCCGTTCAGCGTCGCCGCAAAGACGTTATTGCAATATACGTCCGCCGTGCCGTTCGTTTTGACGCGGAACGTAAATAAATTTGCACCGGAAAGTTCTTCCCCGAAAGTATAGCGGCTGTCCCCGACGGAGAGCACGCTCTTGCCGTCCACCGTTTTCAGGTTGACGACCGTCTGAGAAGAAGCGTTTTTGCCGACGATGAGATTCATGCCGTCCGCGCCGACGGAGAACATATGCAACTGATAGGAAAGATCGAATGCGGAGATCAGCCTGTCGTCCGACTGCACTCGATACTTCGATTCGATGGAAGCGCCGTTGGCGACGCGCGCCTTGCCGAGCGGGCCGGTAAAATACGATCCTTCCAGCCTTAGATCGGCGGACTGCCACATACGAAACTCTTTTTGGGGATCTGCTTGCGAAGCCCCTTCCATGAAGTCGATGCAATCGCCTTTCAGATCGCCCTTCGGGGTATAGAGCACGTCGCCGCTCGCCCCATCGGTGACCTTGATACCCGACACCGTAACGGTGCCCGTGCTTAAACTTCCGAATCCGAAATATCCCGCCAAAGAGAGATTATCGATCGTGCCGACCTTTTCGCCGTAAGCGGGTTCGCCGCTCTCGGGCATGGGCGCGATAAAGATATCCGCACTGTTTTCGGGGAAATCGCCCGTGGCCGAAGCGGTCTTCTTGATGTGCGTGACGACTTTGACGGCATACATCGTTCCGTCGCTCGTCATCGCCTTGTCGCCTTCAAGCGCGATCGTAACGTTGCCTTCTTTGGGCTGCGTACCGAATCCGTTGTAGTTATTGATCGAACTGTCCGTAAAGACGAGTACGTTGCCCGGCTGCCCGGTTATCGTGGTAAAATTCTGGTCGGGGCTGTCCAACCCGATATACAGGCCGAACCAGTCGCTCGGGTTACAATCTCTCGAAATCGTCATTTCGAGGATATAATCCTCGGTAAGCGGCGTCCCCTTGCCGTCGGACGCGGCGGAGTTGTTCAGCCCCATCCAGTTGCAGGCAGGCGAAAACTGACCGTTTACCATCTGGATCGCGCCGCCGTAATCCTTGACGGCCGCGTCCGTTGCAGAAGACGCCGTCCAGTTGTCCGTGTTCAGCACCGACGAATTGAAATCGTCGCTGAACGCGGATTCCTTGGTGCGGGCGGCATCGCCGACATATCCGTTCGGGATCGACAGGAACAGGCTGCACAAAAGCAGCAGCGACAATAAAACCGTACCGATCAAACCGAACCCGGTTTTGCTTAGTTTCATATTTTCCTCCTTGTGATTTATTCTTTCTAAATATCTATCAAACTTAAAAATCGACGTCCGGCGTGATTTTTTCCATGAACCATTTAATGAACAGGACGAAAGGCACGCCTAAGATCGAGAAGAAGAGGCCGAGCGCCGCCGCGCTTTCGGTATCGCCGCCCTGCATCAACTGCATCACGCGCAGGGCGATCGTACCCGTACTGCCGTTTACGCCGCCCGTTTCGCCGCACAAAAGCATCGGCTGCAAATAGTATCCGAATATGCTCATAGAGCCGATAATGAACAGCGTCGTGATCGTAGGCATACACAGGGGCAGGACCATCTGCACCATCTCTCTCCAAAGCCCCACGCCGTCCAGTTTCGCCGCTTCGAATATTTCCTGCGGTATGCGCTTGATCGCCCCGTTGATGAGCACGGCGTTATAGCCGAGCCCCGCCCAGATGCCGAACAGAAACACCAGCGGCATCGCCGTCGGTGAAAGCGAAGAGAACCAGTCTACGTCCGCGCCGAACAGTTTGCTCAATGCCGAATCCACGGGCCCGAAATCCACGTCGAACATAAAACGGAAAGACATGGCGAGGACGACGACGGACAAAATGGACGGGAGAAAGAAGATCACGCGATACGCGCTCGTTCCCGCAAGTTGTTTGGAAAGCAAAAATGCGATAATAAACGAAAGCGGCAAAATAATGAAATTCTGCACGGGGAAGCATAACAGCGAGTTGCGCAGGTTGTTCTGAATGGCGATATCCTCGCCCATGAACATATCGCGGAACAAAATCGCGAAACGTTCGAACCCGAACCACTCGTACTGCGCCGTCTGCGAATTAAAGTGAAAAAACGTCAGACGGAACGTGTCGAAATTGACGTAAAGCCAGAACACGCAAAAATGCGCGAGCGGATAGGCGAGCATCAGACATATGAATATCGTTGCGCCCCAATCTCTTTTGCGTTTCTTTTGCTTCATCATCTCCAAAGCGGTGCTTTCCATATCTGTTTTCCCTATTAAGAAAGTTTCTCCCAAGTCGACCACTGTTTTTTGGCATATTCATACATATCGTTGACGATCCATTCGGGCGTTACCTTCGTTTCCGTCATCAGATTGCCGAACACATTGTCGCCGTACTTGGGCCATTCGCTGACGTTTGCATACACATATAACGGACTGTTTGAAACCCTGTACATCAGAGTGCTGTTTTCGAACAGTTCAAAGCAACTCTGCGCAAATTCGCTCGTCCCCTCGATCGTGGAAGGTTTATAATTGAACGCGCGCGGCACGCCCGTGATTTTCGTAAAGCGCTCCACCCACTCGGGTCTGTTCATGTAAGCCAAAAACGCCTTCGCCGCGTCTACGTTCTTTGCGTTCTTGGGAATGCAGGCAAAATCTCCCGCCGAAGTATTCAAAATCTGTTCGTCCGACTTCGCGCCCTCGATCATGGGCGTCGCCATCATCTTCATGCGGAAACCGGGTTTCGTGAACTCGCCCACTTCCGTCTCGATCCAAGAACCGGTCGGAGTCATCGCCGCCTTGCCCGCTACGAACTGCGTCTGCGCGGACATATGATCTCTTCCCATCGGCTTGTCTACGCTGTTGATGATCGAACCGTCGTCGGGATCGACGATCAGATCCTGCCACAGGCGAAGCGCGTTCGTTCTGCCAGGATCGTTGAACACTTCGGGAGATTCGAACTGATAAAAATTCTCCCACGTATCCACACCCGAAGACTGTGCCCACCACGTGAGCACGGGGAAACTCCAATACCCCATTTCCTGGCCGCCCCAACTGAAAGGCGCAATGCCCTTTGCAACGAGTTTTTGGCAAAGATCCTTCAACTGCGCTTCCGTCTTGGGAGGCTGATCGTATCCTACGCTTTCCAAAATATCGACGTTGTACACGATACCCGTGCACGGAGACGTCCAAGGCATGACGTAATAATGTTCGTCATCTCCGCGTTTGGGCGCCATTTTACCGTAATCCACGAAATCGGAGGTCATGATGTCTTTCAGCGTCAGACCGTTCTTTGCGCCGCTTTCCGCATATACGCTGGTATTGCCGACGTCGTATTTCGACGTGATCCTGATATCGTTGACGTCATAACTGAACGTGCCGTCGAACAGATCGTCCATATCGGCGAGCCAGCCTTTTTGCACGTATTCGTGCCAGTTCGTGTACAAAATGAACATCAGATCGGGCAGATCGCGGTTGGATTCCAACAGCGTTTTCGCATTTTCCGTCGCTTTCGCATCCGCCGTAAGTTCGACCTTGATCTTCGTCGCATCCTCGAATTCCGCAGCGAGTTCTTCCAGCCATTCGCTGCCCGTGCCGCCTTTATAATATGTAATCTTCAAGGTGCCGTTTTCCCCCGCGCCGGAATTCGAGCGGTCGCAGCCGGCAAACAGAGTACATACGCCCAGACACGCAGCCAATGCTACCATCAATAATCTCTTTACCTTCATTGATTTAATTCCTCCTACCTAATTTATTGATCAACCGAAGCATCATCTCTTCGGTAAATTTCCCGCCGGTCAGATCGTACAGCGCGCGGAGAGGCATATTCCGCATCACGTTGTCGAACATCGGATTTCCGATCGCCTTACCGTTTTCGATGCGCACGTCCGCATTGAACGTGCCCATGATCGCAAGACAGAGATACGGTTTCAGTTCCTCGTCCACGATCCTGCGTCCCTCCGCCGTGCGGAGCAACTCGCCCACGATGCTGTTTCGATCGTAATGCAGCGGATCCCCTTCCACATCCAGTTCGCCGCCGATGATTTCCGTTTCGCAGTCGGAACAGAATGCAAATCTGTATTTTCCGCCGTATAAGCGGAACGAATGCTGCGAAACGTCATAATTTTTCAGCTGTTCGAGGGGCAGGCTGTATTGCAGACGCCGCGTTTCCCCCGCTCGCAGGAAAACTTTATCGAATAACTTTAATTCCCGCACGGGCCTTGCGATCTCCTGATCATCGCACGACGCATACAGTTGAACGACCTCCGCCCCGTCGCGCGCGCCCGTATTTTTCAGGGTGACGGAGATAGATATTTCTTTCTCGCCGCCGATGATTTCAAGCCCTTCGTACGCAAACTTCGTATAGCCGAGCCCGTATCCGAAAGGATACGCGGGACGAATGCCTTTGGCCGTATAATAGCGGTAACCGACGAATACGCCCTCCCCGTAATACGCGGTGTTCCCGCGGTTTCCGAAATACGGAGCCGCCGAACAGTGCCGCAGATCGGCGGGAAAAGTCTCCGCCAGACGCCCCGACGGGCTTTTTTCGCCGCTGACGAGTTTCGCGACGGCGCCGCCGACGCCCGACCCCATCATGTAACATTCGAGTATACCCTTTACCCGATCCCTCCAGGAAACGTCGACCGCGCTCCCGCTCATCAGAAGCACGGCAACGTTCGGGGTGATCTTTGCGATCGCCTCGATCGCTTCGATCTGTTCGGAAGGAAGCGCAAGCGACGCGCGGTCGTACCCTTCCGACTCGTACGCGGCGGGCAAGCCGCAGAACAGCAGGCATACGTCGCAGGTTTCGGCAGCCCGCAGGCTCTCTTCGAAATCTGCGCTCTTGCCGTTTTCGCCGAACGTTTCGCAATAGAAAACGTCGTTGTAAATATGTTTCAATTCATCTAAGGGCGAGACGGGCATTTCGTGCTCGACGTGCGCGCTTCCGCCTCCCTGCAAGAGAGGCTCTTTCGCGAAAAAGCCGAACACTCCGATCTTTTTATTTTTCGGAACGGGAAAAATCCCGTCGTTTTTCAAAAGCACGGCGCAATCCGCCGCCAACTCGCACAGCAAGGCTTTCCGCTCCGCAAGCGTATATGTTCTGCTCTTTTTCCTGCGCATCGCGCACAGGCGCAGGACGGAATCGATCAGATCCGCGCAGGCCCTGTCGAGTTGACGCATCGCAAGTTCTCCGCTCTCCACGGCGCAAACGAGTTTTTCCGAATCCGCGGGATTGGAAGGCATTTCCAGATCCATTCTCGCCCTGACGGATGCGACGATATCGTTGACGGCGCCCCAGTCGGAAAGGACAAACCCTTTGAACCCCCATTCCTTGCGGAGGATATCTACAAGCAGATCTTTGTTTTCGCTTGCATACACGCCGTTGATCTTATTATAAGAAGACATCATGGACACGGGCGAGGCTTTTTCGACGACTGTGCGGAAGGGCGACAGATACATTTCGTGCATCGTACGTTCGTCCGCGACCGAATCGACGCTCATGCGCCGCGTTTCCTGATTGTTCATGGCAAAATGCTTTACGCAGCACCCGACGTGCTCCTGCGCGCCCTGCACGAACGCCGCCGCCATTTCGCCGGAAAGATGCGGGTCCTCCGAATAGTATTCGAAGTTGCGCCCGCACAGAGGCGACCTTTTCAGATTCATCGCCGGGCCGAGGATCAAATCGAGCCCTGCGTTTTTAAATTCGCTGCCCAGCAGTTCGCCCGCGCGACGCGCCGTGTCCACGCTGAAAGACGACGCCAGCGCGCACGCGGAAGGGATCACGTCGGTGTCGCACCCAGGCATACGTATCCCGTTCGGGCTGTCGGACATTTTCACGGAGGACAGGCCAACTTCTTCGATCTCCAGAGTGCTCCAGCAATCCTTGCCCGTCAGGATAGCGGCTTTTTGCCGCAAAGAGAGTTTCGATAAGATCTCACGCGTTTTTTTCAGCATTTTTCATCCTCGTTTTCTCATTCTGTGTCCCTATTGTAATATAATTTATCCCGGAGTTAAAGCACAAAAAATATACAAGTTTGCGCCGTAAATCCCGACAAAACAGGCAATTTCAAGTTTAAAAAATATACAAATTTCCGCGGCATGAAAATAAATTGCTCTCTTTTTGAACTTGCTTTTTGCCGCTTTTTGATTTATAATCGAAAAAACGAGGCGTACGGGGACAATTTTACGATAGCGCCCGTACTAAAAAGGAGTAACATGACCGCCCGCGAACGCTGTTTACAAGTTTTTGAAGGCAAAACAGTCGACAGATTGCCGAATTTCAACATTATCATGGGCTTTTCCGCAGCCTATTGCGGCAAAACGTACCGTCAATACGTTTCCGATCACCGCGTACTCTGCGAATGCGACCTGCGGTGCGCGGAAGATTTTCGGCTGGATATCCTTTCCGCCATTTCCGACCCGATGCGCGAAGCGGAAAGTTTCGGCGCCGAGGTTCTGTTGCCCGAGGACGGCGTACCCTACAGCCCCGCGCCTTTGATCGCGGACCTTTCCCAAATCAGACGACTGAAAGCCGCAGCCCCCGAAAACAGCCCCAGAACGCTCGACCGACTGAAATCTGTGGAATACTTCAAAACGATCGGGAAAGACTATTGCATCGGCGGTTGGGTCGAAGGCGCTTTCGCAGAATGCTGCGATCTGCGCGGCATCGACCGCTTTCTCATGGATATCGCCTTGGAAGAACCGGACTTTATCCACGAATTTTTGGAAAAAACCTGCGAACAGGCCATCCGTTTCGCACTGCTCCAGATCCAGGCGGGCGCGGATATCATCGGGATCGGCGACGCCGCCGCCTCGCTGATCTCTCCCGCCATGTTCGAAGAATTCGCCTTCCCCTATCAAAAGAGGATCGTCGAAGCAGTACATCGGGCGGGCGCGCGTACCAAATTGCATATCTGCGGCAATACGAGCGCGGTACTGCCGCAGATGATCGAAACGGGCAGCGATATCCTCGATTTAGACTGGATGGTCGATATCGGAAGCGCAAAACGCCTTTTGCAGGACAAGACGACGATCCTGTGCGGAAATTACGACCCCGTAGCGGTGCTCTTGCAGGGATCGCCCGAAAAGATCGCGCGCAAAGTAAACGAATGCGCCGACGCCGTCGGAAGTTACTACTTATCTTCGGCAGGCTGCGAAGTTCCGCGCGATACGCCCGCGGAAAATCTGCTCGCCGTTGCGGACGCGCTCGCCGCAAGGACGCCAAACGCATAAAAAAAAGATATCCGAAGTTTCGGATATCTTTTTTCTTTTACTTTTTATTATTCCGACGCTTTAAAATTGTAAACGGGGACGATACGGCAGACGACATCGACCGAGGGACCGATCTGCGCGAGGATAGAATCCATGCTCTTGTACGCCATGGGGGATTCGTCCAAGGTATCTACGGCAATGCAGGAAGAATAAACGCCCTGCATTTCGCGGCGGTATTCCTCCATGGATAGCGTTTCATTTGCCTTTTTGCGGCTCATGACGCGGCCCGCGCCGTGCGGCGCGGAACAGTTCCATTCGGGATTCCCCTTGCCGATACAGATAAAACTGCCGTCCCGCATATTGACGGGAATCAGAAGTTTTTCCCCTTTCTTTGCGGAAACCGAGCCCTTGCGCAAAATCATTTCTTCCGTATCCACGTAATTATGAACGGTCGAAAATTCCTCTTCCGCCGTCAGCCCCATGCCGCGCAGAATGACTTGCGTCATGGCTTTGCGGTTTATGTCCGCAAACTTTTGCACGATGCGCATATCGTAAATATAATTTTCGAACAGTTTGCCCTCGACGTACACCAGTTCTTTGGGAATTTCGCTTTCCCGCTGTTTTTTGAGCGCGCCGACGGCGGTCTGTATTTCTTCGAAACGCCCCTCGCTTTTGAGCCGCTCGATCGTTTTGTCTATCTGATATTGCGCGCGGTCCTGCAAAGCGCGCAATCCCTGCTCCTGATAATAATCGCACACTTCAACGCCCAGATGACGGCTGCCCGAATGTACGACGAGATATAAATCCCCGTTTTCGGCGCGGTCTATCTCGATAAAATGATTTCCGCCGCCCAACGTGCCGACGCTCTTTTCCGCGCGTTCCAGTCCGACGCGCGACGCGCAGCGAAGTTCGTTCAAATCGACGTTTTCGGTGAAAGCGTGCGGCGTTTTGCGGATATTCCGCCCGCAGGGGATATTTTTGCGGATGAGCGCGTCCAACTTTTCGAAATCGATGTTCTTTTCCGCCAGTTTCACCGTTTCCATACCGCAGCCGATATCCACGCCTACCATGGCGGGAACGATTTTATCGCGTATCGTCATCGTCGTGCCGATGGTGCATCCTTTGCCCGCGTGTACGTCGGGCATGATGCGTATTTTGCAGTTTGCGAACGCCTGCATATCGCAGACCGCGCGGATCTGCCGCGCCGCCGCGTCTTCCAACTCGTCGCAGAAACAAACGGCGGCGTTACAGAGACCTTGTATTTCGATCATTTTTATTCTCCTTTATTCCTTTTTTTGCAAAAGGTTCACAAGTTGCGAAAGTATGTCGACATTGCCGTTTAAGGTAATGTTGCCCACGTTTTCGCAGATACGCTCCACGTATTCGAGTTCTTTGAGTTTGTAGAGCGTCTGGTTTTCTTCCATCAGTTTGGCGGTATTTAAAAGCGAACGCGTGGACGCCACCTCTTCGCGGCGGGCGATCACGTTCGCCTGCGCGCGTTTCTCCGCCACCAAAACGGTGTTCATGATGTCGCGTATCTCGCCTGGAAGAACGATATCTTTCACGCCCGCGTCGGCGATCTCGACGTACAGCGACTTTTCTTTGGCTTTGAGGCGCGCGAAAACGTACGCGGATACGCCCTCCTTGTCGTTTAGAAGATCGTCCAATCTGTATTTGGACACGCAGTCGCGCAGCGCGAGTTGCGCGGCGACGTGCAGTTGTTCGGCGTAATCGTTCACTTCCTCCGCGATCCTGATAAAATCGGTCACTCTGTAATTGCACACGAAATTCACGCGCACGGAAACTTTATCCTGCGTCAGGATCTCCTGTCCCAGAATATCCATCTGCGTCAGGCGGGTATCGACGAGATCGACGTCCACGCGCAAGTCGGTCTGCCAGAAATAGTACGTGCCCGCGTCGAGAAGTTTAGAAAACCTGTGCCCGATATACAGGCGCGCTTTCAGATACTGCGCGACTTCGACTTTCCGATAGAGCGAAGGATCTATTTTGTCAAAGATATAGCGGGGAACATCCTCTCCGACTTCGGGCGAAGAGAGATCCACCGTTTGAAATTCGTGCTTGTCGATATCCGAGAAAAAGGCGTATTTGCCCGCCGTAAGCGCGTCGGAAAATTTACCGTTGACAAAATGGAGCGCTAAGGCGCCGTCCGCGACTTCGGCGACGGTAAGTTTTTCCGCGACCGCGCGGTCGGAGAGCAGTGTTTCCAACGAGCATTTGCGCGAATATAATGGCTGATCCTGCGACACGATCTCGATTTCTTTCGAGCCGGATACGCGATATCTGCCCGCGTTTAAAAGCCCCGCGAACTTGCCGCCGTAAAACAGTAACCCCTTTTGATTTTCATTGACGATGATCTTTTTCATATTATATGTACCTCCGATAGAGTTTTGATGCGGAATACGACCGTTCCAACGCGCCGCGCGGCTGAAAATTTGAGCGGGCGGCCGCGGCCGCGGGAAGTTGTTTTTCCGGCGTCCGTTTTCGCGACGCGGTATCCGTTTTCAGGCAGGGCGGGGCGCGCATTGTCGAAAAAAAAGTTTTTTCTCCCGACAGAACGGTCTTTTCACTTTGTCGCGCGCGAAACCGCGCGCATCTCTTTTGCCGCTTTCGCGGCGAATACCAAACCGCTGGCATACGTCTGACACGTACGGTAGGATTCGAACCTACGAAAAAGCGCGGGCCGCGTTTCCGTCTTTGGCATGCGTTTCGGAAGATCCTGACGCACCACAGTGATTCGTTCATACACACGCAGAACCGACTCGCATGAGTATTTTATTACAGAATCTGGAAATTATCACGGAAAAAAAGTTGCGAACTCTAAAAGAGTCCGCAACTTTTTTGCATTTTCAATCTTTCTGTAATGAGCGCCGCGAAACTTTGCGGCGCGACGACTTTGACGAGCGGTCCGAAGGACAGCACCCGTATGACGATCTCCGTTTCGTCCTCCGCGTCGTATAAAATTTCCAGGCGGTAGCGCGTATCGCCGAGCCTGCGCGTTTCCTTTTCGAAATGCGCGAAATGCAGCACGACGCGCTCCAACGCGTTGCGCTCGTCGAAAAGTTCCAGAGCGACGCGCCGTTTCGACCGCGGCCGTCCCTTCCCTTCGGCGGAAATGGTCTGCCCTTGGCACGTTTTGACGGAAACGATGCGCGCGAGATTGAGGATATTCCCGTATCGGCAATGCGAGGAGATCAGACGGAACTTATCGTCCTTTTCCGAATATTCCAGCCGTTCGGGAAAGACGTTCACGCGCAAAGGCTCCCCTTTTCTGTTCAACACGTCGATTTTGAGGGGAATTTTGCGCCCGATCGCGTCCAGGATGACGCGGAAATTACGGATATAGTTCTCATCTTGATAGGGATCTCCGTCCGCGTATTTGTCGAACACGTACACGTCGTCGGGCGTAAACAGCGGTTCCACGCCAAAATCTTCGATCTTCCCGCCGAACAGGCGGATGCGCGGATCGAGGCGGATCGCCTGCAACCAGCGCTTTTGCAGGAGCGTGAGCGGCATTTCGGGCATATGTTCGAGCGGGGTTTTCCCCCTTTCGTCCAACAACTGCCACCGCTCTTCCCGCAGTGCGGGGACGATGGCGAGCACGCTTTCCGAAAAGGCATACGCGCGGACGACCCCGCGCATTTCCTCTTCCGTCACGGGATGATCGAGCGCCGCTTTCAGAATCTTGGCGACGACGTTATAATAACTGCCGTACAGTTCGCTGAATATCATTCGTCCTCTCCGTATAACGCGTACGTCGCGCGCAGATCGTTTTTAAACCGCGTTTCCAGTTCTTTATCGGAAAATTTGAGCGATACGATACGGCAGATAAAGGTGCGGATCCAGGGGATCATCTCCTCCGCGTCGTACACGTCGGCGGAAAACCTGCTCGTATGTTCGTCGATCTTCTCCACGCGGCCGCAGCGCTTTTCACGTTCCAGGCGGCGGTGTATGTACTCTTCGTCTTCCCCGTAACGCACGGTGAATTCTACGTGCTCCGTCCCGTTGCCTCTGCCCCGCATGCTCACGCCCCACATGCGCGGCTGCATGCCGTCCAGCGTCTTACGGAGCGCATCGAACTTTTCAAAGCACTCTTTCGCGACGACGGTCAGAATATTGTCCAGCCTGTACGGCTTCATTCTTTTCAGCCGCAGATTGTACGCCAGAAGATATTGTCGGCCGTTCTGCACGCTGATGAATATGCGCAGGGGCACGACCGCGTTCCGACTCTTCGCGCCCGTATTCCGGTTGACGCTCTCGATTTCTACGCGCCTCTTTTCGTGCATGGCGCAAAAGAGAGAACAGAGGATCTCGCTGTCCAGCGCCTGCGTGATATAATGATGTTTGAAAACGAACGGCGCTTCGCGCGCGTCCGTTTTATCGAGAAGAAAGGAGCCGATCACGCCGCAGGGCGCGATTTCCGAAAAGAGGTCCAGAACATTTTCGTCGGGCAGAGGGACCGACGCCGCGCGGCGGTACAGGAGCGCTTTGCCGCGTTTTTCCGTTTCCAAAATACCTTCCGCGACGTATTCTTTGAGTTTTTTCCGCACCGTCGATTCGTCGAAAGTTTTGGGATTGCGGAACGCGGCGAGGTATCGGTCGATCTTTTCCATGATTTCGGGAAGAGGAAGCGCGGTTTCGTAATCGGCGAGAATATCGAAGAGAATGAAATGCAGCGTCACGTCGCCGTCGGTGAAACTTTTCGCCTTCCATGCATGATAGAGCGGATTGCGGCTGACGACACGGCTGTCGATCTCCAAAAACACGCTTTTGCCCTCCACGGTGCGGCAGGAGCCGACAAAGTCGCCCAACCAACTCTCGACGCGCCGCCGCTCGTCGTCGTAGGAGCGCGCGCTCTTCATAGAAAAATTTTCGCGGCTTTTGAACCCGTAAACGTAAAATTCCCGCACATATTCGCGTATGCGTCCGAAATTTTTGATCAGTTCGCTGTACGGCATGCTCTTCCTCTTTCAAATTATTATGTCCAGTATACCATTCCTTCCCTCATCTGTCAACAGCGCACCGCAAGTGCGGTGCGCTGTCGGATTTAAATGTAGTTATCGCCCGCAACCGTCTGTAAAACGACCTGCGCGTAGACGCGCGCGAGAAAATCGTTGGGATGGTTGACGTTGTTTCCCGTCATGTCGCGGAAACGTTTGGCTTTTAACAGGTCGAGATGCATGGCGGTCATGTCCGCGACCGCGACGAAATCGTATTTTTCCTCCCGTTCCAGCGCTTTCAGCCCCGCAACGTACTCCTTTTGATTGCCGTAAAACCATTCCGTTTCGTTGTTGGGTACGCTCGTCGCCACCGCGACGACAGCGCAGTCGGGAATTGCCGCGTGTATCTTGTCGATCATTTCGGAGATCATCCGCTTATATTTTGCTACCGTGAGATCGGCGTCGTTCATGCCGAACGCGATCACGACGAGGTCGGGCGCATGGGAGATCACATTTTTTTCCACGTTCTCCAACCCCCATTCAGTGTTCGCGCCGCCGAGGGAGGTATTGACGCATTCGATTTTTGCCGCATACTTATCTTCCAGAGAACTTGCGACCATTTGCGCGTAGGAGGGCGTATAGGGCAAAGTATTGCCGCCGTACTCGGTGCCGCTCGCGTTGCAGCCCGCGGTGATGCTGTCGCCGTAAAAGACGATCTTTGCGGCCTTTTCCCCTTCCAGTTTTTTCAAAAACTTGCCCGCCCGATCGCTCTTATCCTCGGGAATACTCCCTTCCCAGACACAGTCGTGCGCGTAGGTCACGGCGATCTGGCGGGAAGTAAAGGTATCCTTTTCGCCGTATTTGATATAGCGGTTTTCCTGAAATCCTGCGGCGTACTTGCCGAAAACGGCGACAGGCACGCTGTCGGGCTCCTTTCTGTAATATTCGTCCGTTTCAAAATACGGGATCGCGGAGCCGCGAAGGCGCCTGATTTTGCCCTCTTCGGTGAGGATATAATCTTTCCCCTCCGTATATTCGACGTTCAGCCCGTAACTGCGCACAGACCTGATTTCCGCGGGGCGGTACAATAGCGGCGCTTCGTCCTCTTCGCCCACGAACAGGACCGTTTCGTTATACATTTCGCGGGTGTGCCAGACAGGGCGCAGCCAGGTTTCAAGACTATATGAATCGTACGGCATCCAATCTCCCCTTTCCGCCAGATCGTCATCGTGCGGGGCGGAGACGCAACCGCAAAGAACGATTGCGCACAGCAGCCCCGCGAAGGCGGCTCTCAAACCTTTTTTCATTTTTCTCTCACTACCCGTCTATACGGCGTAATCGTAGGAACCGCCGCCTACGCGGTAAATATTTTTGCCAAGACAAATTTCCGCGCTCGTCTGGGGCGGCACTTCGATATGCACGCTGATCCTGCCGTTTTCTCTCTTCCACTTTGAAACGATTTCGCCCCGCACCGTCTTCATCGACGCCGAAACGTGATCGACGAGTCGGGTAAATACGGGCGCGATGCGGATCTTATCGCACGCGAACGCGTCTTCCGCGACGTCGATGCCGCCTAAATAGCGGTACAGGAACGCGTCGTAACTGCCGAACATGGGATGGTTGAAAGAATGCATTTCGTTCTGCATTTCCGCTTCCCAGCGCTCCCAGACGCTGGTCGCGTCGTTTTCCATCATGTAACCCCAGCCGGGATACGCGGGATTTTTCAGTATATTGACGACCTCGTCGGCATAGCCGTATTCGGCGAGCACGTAAAAGACGTGGCGGTAGCCGATATTGCCGCTCGTGCAGTGATGGCCGCGCCCGACCGCGTCGCGGTAAATATTTTCCGCAACGCGCGAACGGAACGCTTCGGGCACGATGCCCAAAGACAGCGCGAGAGCGTTTTCCGTCTGCGTGCCGCCGCAGTAATCAAAGGTCTTTTCGTCGAAATATTTTTCGTGCAGCGCGGCGGCGCAACGCTCGGCATGATCGCCGTACTGCGCTTCGTCCTCCGCGTTGCCGACGATCACGGCGAGGCGGCGCATCTCTTTGAGATGCCACAAAAGATACAGCGAAGATACGTACAGATTGTCCGCGCGCACGTCCGCAAACGGCGTGACCCAGTCGCCGTAATAGGAATATTCCATGATATAATTTTGAGAGCGCGACAAAAGATATTCCACCCATTTGCGGATCGAAGCATATTCCGCCGCGGCGGTCGCCCTGTCGCCGTAATAACGGTACGCGTAATCCGCGAGCAGCGGATAAATGACGCACACGGGATCGGCGGGCACGCCGCCCGTATAATAGGGAGCCGTATCGCCGATGCCGCCCTCCGCCGTCTGCGTGTGGGTGATATCGCGTATAAATTTGGGAATGAACCGCGACATATCCACGTTATACATCGTCTGATAAATGCGGGAACCCAGATCGTTGAGCCAGCCAAACCGCTCGTCGCGTTGGGGGCAGTCGGTGAGAATGGAATGCTGGTTGTTCTGTTCGGTGCGCACCGCGATCTCGTGCAGGGCGTTGAGCGTCTTGTCGGAACAGGAAAAATCTCCGATCAGGGGCGCGGCGGTATGCACGTGTTCGCCCACGCAGGACAAAAGTTCCGCTTTGCCCGCAATTTCCGCCTGCACGTAGCGGAACCCGTGATAAGTGAACCGCGGCGCGAACTCTTCCACACCGTCGCCCTTTAAGATATAGGTATCCGAACAGCGCGCCGAACGCAGATTGAGTTGGTTGACGTACCCCTCATTGGTGAGTTGTTCGCCGAATTTCAGCGTGACGGAAGCGCCGCGCTCGCCGCGCACGGAAATTTTCAGCCACCCCGCGATATTTTTGCCCACGTCCACAATATAGACGCCGCCGCCCATATCCGTCCTCGAAACTTCGGGAAAGCGCGCGCACACCTCGATCGGCTCGATCTCCTGCGCCGCCAATTCCCCGTTCGGGGCGGCCGCGGCGATGGTGTACATCCAGCCGTTCGCCCAGGTAGGCTCGAACGCGAGCGTGTTCCAGTTTTTAGGATATTTGTCCTCGATGCGCGCGTCGTACACTTCGCCGCCGTAAACGCTGTTGTCCACGGTGGGGCTGCCGCCTACCCACCAGCCGTAGCCGGGGCCCGAATGATCCTCGTACACTTCGCCGTCCTCGTACTCCACGTAGATCTGCGCCAGAAGTTTGCGCGCGCCCAGCCAGCCGTAGCCCACTTCCACGCCGATGACGTTTTTGCCCGCAACGAGATCTTCCATTTCGTACGCGCAGTATAAAACGCGCTCGCTGTATTCCGTGACACCTGGATTGAGCACCGCATTCCCCATTTTTCTGCCGTTCACGAAAAATTCGTGATAGCCGAGGCCGCAGATATATGCGCGCGCACGCGCGATCTTTTTATCTTTCAGCGCGATCGCTTTCCGGAACAGCAGCGTGCCGCCGTTGAAGTTGACGGGCACGGAGACCCATTGCCCCTTCCAGTCGCTTTTGTCGTACAGAGCGGTCTCAAACGAGGCGATCCGCGAACGATAGCGATTCCCATCGCCGTCCGTTGTTTCACAGCATACGAAATATCGGCTGTGCGAGCAAAGCGGTCTGCCGCCGTACTGTACGCCGACGCTCGCGGCGGAGCGGACTTCGCCGCTGTCCCACATATCCTCACTGCCCTCATAGAGGAGTTTTTCGCTCGTCGCCACCCGTATGCGGTAGGACGCCTGCTCCCCTCTAAAACTTTTTTCATATTGCCAGGAAAAATGCGGCGTCCGCGATTGAACGGCAAGCGGCCGCTGCTGGTATTCTGTTCTGAAATTGATCAATTCCGACATTTTCGATCTCCGTAAGTTATGCAAAGCGACCGCCCCCGTCCGACAAGGACAAGACGGTCGCCGCAGAATTTTTTTATTCGGTTTCTATCATTTTCCCGCCCCCGCGGGGGAATACTCGTTTTTTTGCGGCGGCGGAAAACGCCGCCGCGGTATGTCCTTACTTTTTCGCCTTTTTACGGAATCCGACGACGAGCGCCGCAGCGCTCAGCGCGATGACCGCGCCCGCGAATACGGATGCGCCTGCCTCCGCGACAGAGCCGCAGCCGCCTCTCTGCACCCTTACGGTCAGTTGCGCCTGGTACGTCTTGCCGTCCACCGTCACTTTCACGGTCACTTCGCTCTCGCCCGCAGCGTCCTTATCGTAACCTACGATCTCCGCTTTGGAAAGATCCGCCTTTTCCGTTTTGCCGCTCGCCCAGACGAGGTTGGCGGTCAAGCCGCTCAGATCGAGTTTTTCGGTGCCTTTTTTGACAGTGAGGACGGTGCCTTCCGCAAATTCCAGTCCGACGATGCCGTCCGTGACGGTCACGGTAACGGTCTTTGTCTTTTCGCCCGCGACGCCGTCCTTCAAGGTGACGGTGACGGTGGCGGTACCCTGTTTCACGCCCGTGATGCGGCCGTTATTGTTGACGGTAACGATGCTCTCGTCGCTGCTTTTATAATAGAAGTTGCCTTCGGTCGCGGTATCGGGAACGCGCACGGCGCCGAGGCTGACGGTATCGCCCACCTGCACGGTCGCCGTTTCGTTCACTTTGAGATCCGTATAGGGGATATAGATGCCCCAGACCATGCCGTCGAACACAAACGTCACTTCTTCCGCCAATCTGCATTCGGGAACGATCATGCCCGTGCCCGCCTTCATGGCGGCGTTATCCGTTTCGGTCGGAGCAAGTTCGCCCGTCCACATATAGCCGCTGAATCCCGCTTTTAACGTGATGCGGTCGCCTTCCTGCATATAGGGAGCCTTGTTCCAGTTATCGGCGTCCTGTTTTCCGTCATAGAATGTGGGAAGAATCGCCACGTTGCCGCCGCCGAGATTGTAGGTACCGCACTTTACTTCGGTACCGTCAGCCCGCGTGTATACATACTTCGTCGCATCGGGGATGCAGGTCGCATCGGTAATATTCGCAACATTTACGGTGCTGTCGGGATACTGTACGAAAATGCTGTAACTGAACCATTCGACGACCGCGACTTCCTTGATGTCCATGGGAATGACTTCATATACTTCGACGGAAACGTCGAGCGTATATTGTTTACCCGCGAACGAAACGGTCGCTTTGGAAACTTTCGTGCCCACAGTCGCGGTATCGACGTCGGAGAGCGTGCAGTTTTCCTCGTTCAGTTTAAAATCGCTGCCGTACACGTCCTTGCCGTCATTGTCGAATACGGCGTGCGCCGTGAAATCCGAGGGAAGAGCAAGTTTCCCGCCTTTTTCCACATAGATTTTATAGGAAGTGGCAAATTCCAGCCCTTTCATTTCGAGTTCGGGCAAAACTTCCACTTCGTAAGTTTCGCTCAGATCGCCCGCTTTGGCGGTGATGGTCGCCGTCCCCTCTTTCACGCCAAGCACTTTGCCCGTCGCGTCGACGGTGGCGACCTCGGCGTCCGAAGTGGTATAATGTACGGTGGAAGCCGCGCCGTCGTTGAGCGTGGCGGTCAGTTGCAAGGTCCCGCCCACGTGCACCGCGTTGTCCTCGGGATTGTTGTCGATGGTAAGCGTCTTGGGATCGTGCTTGGCGGGATCGTATGCGACGAGGGTAGCGCCCGCCGTGGCATAGATATAAGAAACGTCCGCTTTCATCTGATGCCCCGAAAATTCGAATCCTTCTTTAACGGTGATCACCGTTCCCACTTCGTTCGGACCGTGCAGACAAAAAAGATAGGTTTCATGATACATATAGTCGAATTCACCGCTTATGTCCTCACGAACGGAATTGGTGATCTTGACGTTCTCGACCTTGCCTTCCACGTTTTCTGTATCAACTTTATCTTTTACGTTGAAATTGATCAGAAATCCGCCCCAGCCCGGGTCGTAATTGATATTGTTTACGGTCAGTTCGGGAAGTTCGTCGGAGGGCGTCACCGTCAGTTTGACGGAAGCCGTCTTTCCCTCGTACGTGCAAGTCAAGGTATAATCGCCCGCTTTCGTCAAGTCGTATTCGCCCGATATCATGTCTTTTGTGACGAGGAACGGAACGACCTCGCCGTCCGCATAGGTCGCTTTGCCGCGCAGAGCGGAAAGATCCAGGGCCGTTGCGCCCGCCTGAACAGTCAATTCGCCCGCGACCGCGACGGATTCCACCGCGCCCGTCGGCTCTACTTTCGTGAACGTGGCGCCCTGGGTGCTGTACTTCCAGGTGATATCTTCCTTTACTTCGCTGTTCGCCGTATACGCATAGCCCGCGTGGATGGTGAACGTGGTACCAACGGCGGGTTCTGTATTATTGTTTACGCCAATGTAAATATAGTTGTTCAGATGTACGGCATTCGGCGCCAAAATACTGCCGTCTGGAGCAATCACGGTGATATGTGAGGGATCCGCCGTGCCCCAAGGCTCGGTAGCGCCGCTCGGTGTGTCCGTTTCGAACAAGACCATATTCCAATCGGTTGCGAAATTCGCGTTTTTAACGGTGACGGCGTCTTTCGTTCCCGCGGCAGACGCGGTGACCGCAACGCCTGCGAACGCCACTACGGCAACGAGCGAAAGCAAGATTGCCAGTAACTTTTTTTTCATGTTTTTCCTCCTCGAAAAATTCTATTTAAATCCGTTCGGCGGATATTAAATCAGTTGTACCATCCGCGTGGAAGTCACGCGGTCGAAATTATCTGTAAACCAGATATAAAACCAGGTCACTTCTCCGCCCGCTTCCTTTTTCATCTCGTCGGTGATCTCGTACGCCGCTTCGCCCTCTTTGAGCGTCAGACGGATATGTCCCCACGAGGGGATCTTTTTCATGTCGCCGCCCGTAAAGGCGATATATGCCTTGACCGAAAGCCCTTCGGGCACGGTAATTTTCACCGAGCCGCTGCTCTTTTCGGGCTGCGCGACGACTTTTACCATTCCGTCGCCGCCCTTGACAATGGAATCGGCAAAGGCATACGGTTCGGGTCTTGCAAAGGCGTGCGTGTGGCTGTGCAGCCAGTTACGCACCAGTGAAACGGTCGCGTTTTTGCAGCGCGCCGCCGTCATGGATATACTGTCGGGAAACGCGTTCACGTCGTCGTTCATCGCCAGAAAGAAGAGCGGCGTTTCGACGCGGCTCAATCCTTCGTCGTCGTCCCAGACGCGAGCGGCGGGATGGGCGCGGTAATAACCGTTCAGGTTGCCGCCCTTCGCCTCGGCGAGGTTCAATGAGCAGTAAATGGGCACGGAAAATGCGAAACGGTCGTCATAGCCCGAAATGATGGAGGTGATCACGCCGCCCCAACTCACGCCGCAGACGCCGACCTTGTAAATATCCACATAGTCAAGCCCGTGCAGCAAGGAATTTCCTAAAATGGCCGTGGATACGGCGTAGTACATCCAGGTCTGTTCGATGGGAAGATCCGCGTCGCCGTAATTCTGGTTGTGCGGCGCGGGATACTGCGATTTCGTGTAGAGGTCTGCGGGCATATTGTCGGACGTGCCCTCTTTTTTGGGCACGTGCCCTTCGAGATCCATCGCCAGCGCCACGTAGCCGCGGTTAACCCATTCTTTGACCCATTGCCAGTAAGCCGTGCCGCCCCCGCCGTGAATCAAAAGTACGGCGGGTTTTTTATCGTCCGCGCTCGCCCCTTCGGGGATCCCCAAAAAGGCAAAAGCGTAACTTTCCTGCCCGTCATAGTCGCTGCGATAGTAGATCGCTTTGATAGTGCCGCCGATGCCTGTTTCCGTCCTGTCGTTTTCGGTATCCTCGATGATTTTCGGTGCCTGCCACAAACTGTCGGGCAGAGAAACTCTGTCGTAGACGGCGTGATTCGTCATTTCTCTCTTCTCCTCGGGTTTCTCGTTTTCCCCCTCCTTGCCGCAGCCGCAAAGCGCGGGCGCCGCGAGGCATAGGGCGAGGGAAACGAGCGCGCATTTTTTCAGTAAAGTTTTAATAGCCATAACTGTAACTCAGCCTCCCGATGGGCGCGCAGTCGCCGCTGATATAATAATCCATGATATCGTCGGGATGCGTCACGTTGTCGGTCACTTTCAGGCGGAGATGGCAACTGTCGGCGGAAACGCCCAGCAAGGACAGCGGGATCTTGTATACGATGACGTCGCCGTACAGTTTGTATTCCGCGTTCCCCGCGTTTTTCCAGTTGAACCCGCCCGTCGATTTTTCGACGGAGGTCGTGCCGTCCGATTTCGGGCTGCGGCCGACGATATACTGATACGTCTGGAAATCCGCGTCTTGGGAATCGTTCCCGAGATACAGCGTCATCCAGTTGGTATCCGTGCCGTTGTAGGAGGTGATCTCTTTCGCCGTTTTGACGTACACGAACAGATCGGTCGAATTGTGCACGACTTTCACGTCGGTGATATCGTTGCGGTTGCTCGTATCGGTATACGTGCCCTTGTTGACCGCATCCTTGTAGTTGCGCTCCATCGCGTCGCCCGCAAAATCGCGGTAATGCGCTTTCACGTTTTCCCACTGCGCGAGCGTTTCGTCCGCAAGGTCGATCGTCATTTTCTGATATTTGTAATGCTTGGCGTCCTCGTACTTGTACTTGCGGATATTGCGGATCATCTGCAAATAGAAGTTATCGCCCAGATCGCTCTTCATCATCTCGATATCGCGCGAATACTCCTCGTTGTATACGTCGCAGAACACCGTTTCGTTGCCGTTGAAGGTCTTGATCGCCATCCATTCGTTCCAACTGGTAAGGAGTACGTTTTCGACGGTCTTGCCCTGCGCCTCGTAATCGAAGACGGTCTTCCACTGGCTTTCGAAGTTCTGCCCCGCGCCGTAATCTTTGCTGATTTTTTTCGTCGTGTGGTCGTAGCCGCGGCTGCTCGTGGGGCCTTTCGCGCTGAAATTGATCTGGAACGGGTCGTGCTGCGCCACCGATACGCTGATCGCTTTCAGATTCGGGTGAATGCTCTGCGGATATTTCCAACTCATCCAGGGGAGCGCGTTTTCGTGCTCGATGGAGCCCTGCGGCCACTGCGATTCGCGGAGATCGAAACGCTCCGCGATGCTGTCGGGGAATACGTCCGAATAATCGGGATTTGCGAGCACCTGATCGCTCGCGCCGCGGTTATCCGAGGTGATGCCGCAGATCATGGGTTTGCCGTTGGGGCTGAACCAGATATCGTCGTACTTTTCCGTCTGATAGAAAGCGTTGTAAATTTTCCGCGCGGTCGTGCCCGTGTTGGAATTGACGTAGAACATGGCTTTGGGCACTTTGAAGCCCTGATTTTGGTAGGTTTGCAGGGTATTCAGGACCAGTTCCGCCACTTCGTTGTATACGATGGCGTTGGTAGTGTCGAAACAAAGATAATCGACGCCCGCCGCGGTGAGAAGTTCCACGTGCCTTGCGACCACCCAGGGATCGCGCATATTATAGTAACCGTACAGCGGCTGCGAACAGAAATGAAATTCGTTGAGCCGCGTTTCCTCGCAGTCGTCGGGAGAGGCGAGTTTTGCCGCGCCCTCCTCGGTAGATAAAAGCACCTGATTGTCGTAGATCGCCGACTGCATATAGGTGTGCTGCCCCTCCCACAGGGAGTACCAGATCCCCACGTAGCGGGTGCCCTCGCGCGCTCTGTCCGCTTCCTCGATGACTCTGCCGAGCGCGTCCGTGCCGACGGTATTGAGCGCCGTGTACTGTTCGCTCGAAAGCGTTCTCGTGTCTTCGACGCGCGTGAACGTTTCGGGCTTTTCAGTCCCGCCACAGCCTGCCAGACTCATACACATGACCCCCGCGCATAGAACGGAAATAAATTTTTTCATGGCTTACCTCTCAATATCCGTAAGAATAGGCGAATCTGCCGATGGGCGCGCTGTCGCCGGACACGTAGTAATCCATGATGTCGTCGGGTTTGGTCACGTTGTCGCACGCCTTGATGCGGATATAGCAATTCTGTGCGGTCAGTCCCAGAGACGCCAGCGGAATACTGTATAAAACGACGTTTTCGGAAACGGCGTACTGCGCCGAGCCCGCGCTTTCCCAAGAAAAGCCGCCCCTGCTCTTTTCCACGCTCGTTTTGCCGCTGCCGTCGGGCGAACGGTTGACGATGTACTGGAAACCCGCAAACGAGTTCTCGCCGCCGTTTTCCGTCTGAATGAGCAGATTCATCCAATTTTTATCCGTACCGTTATAGGCGGTGACCGCTTCGGCAGTTTCCACCCGCACATACAGATTTGCTGTGTCGTGCGCGATGCGGACAGAAGAAATATCGTTGCGGTTGCTGTTATCCACGTAAGTGGTGGTCGAAAACGCGTCGCGGTAGTCGCGGGCGAGCGCGTCGCCGACGGGGTCTTTATATTCGCTCTTGACATCTTTCCACGCTTCGGCGCTGAAATCGTCGAGGGGCATGGTTTTCAGATCGTATTTGTAGTGTTTCGCCTCGGAATATTTGTATTTGCGGGTATTGATGAGCGTCTGTACGACAAAGTTGTCGCCGTAGCCGCCCTTCATCATCTCGATATCGCGGGAATATTCCTCGGAGAACGTATCGACGAAATAAGAATCGTTGCCGTCGTTGAGTTTGATCGCCATCCATTCGTTAAAGCCCGTCACGAGCACCTGGTCGACGTACTTTTTGGAAGAATCGGCGTTATTTTCGAATACCGTTTCCCACTGCCCCTGATAATTGGTGCCCTTGTCGGAGTTGGAAGTATAGTTGCGCATCTTTTTATAGTCGAATCCCCTGCCGTTGTTGGTCAAGGGGCCGTTGCTCATTTTCGCGTCGGGATGCTGCGCGAGCGATACGCTCATCATGCCGTTGAAATTCTTTTGCGGATACTGCCAGCTCATCCAAGGAAAGCCCGTTTCGAGATTTTCGATGGTGGTCTTGCCGTCCGGCCACTGCGATTCGCGGAAATCGAAGAAATCCTCTTTGAGCATGGCGTACAGTTCGCGGTTCTGCGCCGAAATGAGTCCGTCCTCGCTCACGCCGATAATTAAAGGCTTGCCGTCGGGCGCGTACCACAGATCTTTGTAAAGCCCCTTTTCGTAATAGCGGCGGTACAATCCGCAGACGACGTCCGCGGAACGCGTGTTCGTGTAAAAGGTGACTTTCGGCACGTTGAAACCCTGGTCGCGGAAATTCTGCAAAACTTCGAAGATCGCGTCCGCCTCCTTGTTATAGGCGGTGGCGTTGGTGTAGTCGTACACCAGAAAATCGATGCCCATCGCCATCATCAGTTCGACGTGGCGGGTGATCACCCAGGGATCGGCGGAACAGTAATAGCCGTAGAGCGGCTCGCCCCAATAGTGGAACTTATCGGCGTTTTCGTACAGATAGTCGCTGCCCAGATAATCGGGATTTTCCGCCATGATTTTCGTGATATCGAGCACTTTGCCCGGCGTTTCGTGCACGCCGTGCCAGGTGTGATAGAACACGCCCACGTCGTTGCCGTTAGAAATATCGCCCGCGGGCGCGGTGCGTCCGAGCGCGTCGGTCGCGGTCAGATTCGCTTCGGTATATTCGAACGCCGAAAGATTTCTGGTATCTTCTACGCGCTCCGTCGGCTTATCTTTGGGATCGCATCCGACGCTGCATGCGACGATGGCGCAAATCAGCGCGGCGGCGATCCATTGTATCGGTTTTTTCATAGTACCCCCGTATTTGGTTTTCCGTCGAAATGCTTTAGCCCTTCAAACTGCCCATCGTGACGCCTTCGATCAGTTGTTTCTGGAAGATCCCGAACAGGATCGTGGGAATGACAGACATAAACACCGCGCCTGCCATCAGGATATTGACCTTGGTTCCCTGCGAGTTGTCGGTGATAAAGTTGTACAGAACGAGCGCGAGCGTTTTGGGCGCCGTGGCGGAAGTACAGTAGACCAAAGGACCGTAGTAATCGCCCCAGTACGCCAGAAACACCTGCACCATCACATAGATGAGAACGGGCTTGCACAGCGGCACGACGATGCGCGAGTAACGCACAAAGGCGTTTGCGCCGTCTATTTTCGCCGCGTTTTCCAGTTCGTTGGGAATGCCCATCATAAATTGCCGTATCAGAAAGATATACACCGCGCCGCCGCCGAACAGGTTCGGAATGGTAAAGGGCAGAATGGTATTCAGAAATCCCAGTTTGCTGTAAATGATATACAGCGGCAACTGCGTGACCGCGGAGGGCAGCATCATGGTGCCGAGCATGGCGGCGAACATGACGCCTCTCCCCTTCCAGCGCAGTTTTGCGAACGAATAGGCGATGAGCGTGGCGGAAAAGGGCACGGCGATCAAATTGAACGCGATGATGCACAGCGTCCACAGAACGCCTTCGCCGTAGCCGCCCGTCTTGAACACCGTCACGTAGTTGATAAACTGCGGCACTTTCGGAAAAAATCCCGCGTAAGGGTTATCCACTTCTTCCGCAGACATCAGGCTCTTGACGATCATGTAAAAATAGGGAAAGAGCAAGACGATCGCGATCGCGCCCATTAAGATATAGAGAAAAATTTTCAGGATCAGTTTTTCGCGGCGCGCCTGCCTGTTCTTTTCCTGTAAGATAGCGGCTGCGGTGTTTTCGAGTTGTGCAAATTCGCTCATTGCGCGTCCTCCCCGTAAAACACCCATTTGCTGGTTTTGAACAGCACGCCCGTGAGCGCCGCGATGATCGCGAGCATGAACCAGGCGAGCGCCGCCGCGTAGCCCTGCGCGCCGGAAATTTTAAAAGAGGTGTTGTAGATCTTGACGCCCAGCATATACAAAGATTCCCCGTCGCTTCCTCTTCCGGGCAGAGGGCCCGTGGAATACAGGAGCGTTCCCGTGTACTGAATGGAGCCGATGACCGACATGATGAGATTGTAGAAGATCATGGGCGTTGACATGGGGATGGTAATGGAGATAAATTTGCGGAAGCGCGACGCGCCTTCGATATCCGCCGCCTCGTACATGCCCCTGTCGATGTTCTTGAACGCGGAGAGCCATAAGATCATGCCGCTGCCCGTGCTCCACAGATTGATAAAGAACAGCGAGGCGATGGCAGACGGCCCTTCGCTTTGAAACCAGCGCGAGGCGGACAGCCCGAACGCCTGCAAGATCTTGTTCATGATGCCCATCGTTTCGGGGTTGGCGGTATATTTCATCATATCCGTCCAAAGAAGCGCCGCCGCGACCGCGGGGATCATGCAGGGAAGGTAATAGATGACGCGGAAGGTATTGACGCCCTTGATGAGGGTCGTGTTGACGAGCGCCGCCAAAAGATAGGAAGTGACCAGTCCCAGGGGCACGCTGACCGCCACGTAATAGAAGGTGTTGAGGCAGACAATGCCCATTTCTTTTTTGTCGACGGTGAACATGCGCACGTAGTTAGCAAACCCGCGCCAGTTCCAGATATTGATGCCGTTCGTTCCCCAAAAAGAGATGTAGAGCGAATACACGACGGGTATCAGCGTAAAGACCAACAGCCCGATCAAAAGGGGCGCGTTGAACAGCCAGCCCGTGTAATTATTTTTCAAAAACTTTTTGAAGGGCGTCTTCTCTTTTTTTTGACGCTTTTCGGGCGGCTTTTGAACCGCCCTTTCGCTAACGCTTTTCGTATCCATGCGAACCTCTCGCTTTAGTATTCGATCATCGCGTCTTTCATGTCGCGCACGGTCGCGGAAATGATCGCGTCCATATCTTTCGCCTTTTCTGCGTTGCAGGCGTTATTGAACATCTGCTTGATCGCCTGCTGCAATCCCGCCTTCGCGGAAAGTTTCGTCCGCGTGAAAAAGTCGGAGGATACTTTATATTCCGAACCGTACGTATAGGCGGACAGATTGAGCGTTTCGTAATCCTTGCCCCAGTTGGCGTTCTTGTAATCGGACAGGTCTTTGCGGATGGAAGCGAGGTTCAGGCCGTTGAGCGCCATTTTCTGCTGTCCCGCATAACTGGAAAGATAGGTCAGAAACGCCCAGGCGAGTTCTTTGTTTTTGGAAGCGGCGTTGATGGCGTAACCCGCCACGCCCGCGCCGATCTTCGGCGTATCGTTCTCCGTGATGAGGGGGAAGGAAACGAGATCCACTTTCCCTTTCAGGGCAACTCTGTTCGCGTACAGGGAAACGGAAGCCGACTGGAAGAGCATGGCGCTCTTGCCGTTGTCGAAAGAGCCGCTGGTCGCGACCGTGGAATCGTTGATATAGCGCTTGGAAACGAGATCCGCGACCATGTCGAGGCATTCGCGCGTCGCCGCGCTGTCGATGGCGACTTCGCCTTTTTCGTTCAGAACTTCGGCGCCGTAGGAGAGGAGCATGGGATAGCACACGGACAGCCAACTCGTCAGATTCGCATCGAAAACGTAATCGTTTCGCATGCCGTTGTTATCCATGTACGTTCTGACTTTCGCGCACACTTCCATAAAATCGTCCCACGTCCAGCCGTTTTTGACTTTGGTGGTCGCGGGATCGAGATCCACGCCCGCTTTGCTCAGAATATCGGTATTGATGAACGTGACGACGGAATCGCAACTGCGGGGAATGACGTAGCAACTTTCCCCCACCGAACTCATGCCGTAAAATTCGGTGTAGAAGTCGTTTTCGAAAGAATATTTGCCCGCCTCGCCGTTCGCGCCGATATAGGTATTCACCTTATCCTGCATTTCGTTCGCCTTTATGTAAGGGGTGAGATCGACGAACGTTTCCGATTCGACCAGATCGTAAAAATCGGGCGAATTGCTCCACACGATATCGGGCAGCGTGCCGGCGAGTTGCTGCTGCCCCACCGCGCTGACGTAGTTGTCTACCGAAACGTAACTCATTTCGATGGTCACGTTTGGAAAGAGATCGGCGAAATCGTCGATCAGGCACTGGATCATCGTGCGCTCGTTGACGTTGCCGCCGGGCACCATGATCTCGATGGTCGCTTCCATGTTCGGGTCGAGATTGACCGTGATATCGTCCGGATCCACGGGCTTGGGTTTGGACGGCGTCCTGTCGCAGCCGCTCAATACGGCGAGGGAAAGCAGTCCCGCGAGTAAAACCGTTAAGAATTTTTTCATCGTTTAACTCCTTTTAATATTTGATCAGCGCAGACAAAATGTTCATGGCGTACAGCCTGCTGCTGTAATCATTCACATGGTTGATCCCGTTGCCTGTCACGTCCATGTATTTCTTGTTTTGGAGGAGCGTAAGACTGGGCGTAAACATATCCAGCGTGAACGCTTCCCGATAACTTTCGGCGATCTCGTCGAGTTTTTTCCAATACGCCTTGAACGTATTGTAATTGTAATTGGCGGAATTGGGCGCAAACGCCTTGATGAGCATAAATTCGCAGTCGGGCACGCGCGCCTGTACGTCCGCCACGATCTTTTCGATATTGTCGCGGTAGGTGCCGGGCGTCATGTCGCCGCCCGCGTCGTTGATGCCGAAATGGATCATCACGAGATCGGGCGTTTCCGATGCGACGGCGTTGATCTGCGCGGCGGCGCTGCCCCATTCCGAAGTTTTTCCGCCCACCGCCACGTTTTTGACGCTCACTTTGCCCGTATATTTCTCGTCGAGCGCTTTTGCGGACTGATCCACCCAGTTTTCCATGTAGGGCGCATGGCCGAAATGCCCGCTGGAAGAGCAGCCCTCCGCCACGCTGTCGCCGATGGCGACGATCTTTACGTCCTTGCCCGAGATCAGTTTTTCTTTCAGTTCGGGAAAGCCCGACGTTTCGTAATCCGCGAATTCTTCCGTCTTCACGTCGTTCACGTCGTACACGTAACTGACGGATACCTGATGCCCGTAGATGAGCGAACTTTCCGTATAGATGGAGCCGCCCATGAGCACCCAGTCGGTCTCGACGTTCGTTATGGAGGAAACTTCGCGGTAGGGTTCGGGAATGTTCTTGCCCAAAAGGTTTTCCGCCGTGAGATAGGGCATGGAGCCGCCCGCTTTCATCGTGAGCGTGTTGCCGCTTATTTCGTATTCGGAGGCGGGATATTCCTTTTCCCAGGTATAGTCGCGCACGGACAATATTCTGACGGGTTCGTATTGCAGTTTTCCGCTGACGACGCCCTTATCCTCCACGAGCATGACCGTTTCGTTATAAATCACATTACCTTTAAAATAAGGCGCGGTCATTTCGTTGAAACCGAACGCGTACGCCGCTTTGTCGGGCTCGACGTAGTTGGGAAATTTCGAAAGGTCTACTTGCTCTTTCTCTTCCTTTTTGCCGCAGCCGACAAAGGGAAAGACGAGCAGGAACAGTCCCAAAACACCTGCAAAGATTTTTTTCATGGCGATCTCCTGTTTTTTCCGATAGAATAATTTTCTTTGCGTTGTACAACGCAAAGAAAAAGGGTACCCTTTTTCTGATTATGAATAGGCGTTTTTCTGCAAACTACGCCCTTTTTTATACTTTTATTTTAAAGCCATACGGCCGATAAATCAATGGATAAAATAAAGAAAATATTACACTTTTTACAGAAATTCTTAAATTACTTGACAGAAATCCTTCCTTATGACATAATAACGGTGTAGATATTCAAGGAGGCGGTCCATGGAAACGTTCAACCCTTTTCTCACCACCTCGCTGCACGTCACCGAGGCGGGTTATACCAAGGTTGGCCCCTCGTGGAGCCATCTGGCGACCTTTTTCCCCTACTACCGCATGTACTATATCACGAAAGGCGCGGCGAAAATGTTCATGCACGACGAAACGCTCGAACTTACGCCCGACCGGCTTTACTTTATTCCCGCCTTTTCCATTACGGGCGCGGAATGCCCGCGTGAAATGGAACACTTCTGGATGCACTTCAATCTGGATATCACGACGATCAGTTATCTGACGATCTATAAACCCGCCCTCTTCGTGGAAGCGCAGCCGCTCGACAAAGAACTGTTTCGCTTGGTACGGGAAAATTTCGACGCTGCGGACGACGGCGCGCACGCGCCCAACACACTCGCCTGCCAGAGTCTGGCAAAATATCTCTTTTCGCGCTTTTTACCGAGCGGGAACGTTTCTTCCGAGTCCGCGAACTTTATCCCCGTACTCGAATATATCGACAGGCACCTCAATTCCAACATATCCAACACGGACCTTTGCAATATCATGTGCCTGAACGAAACGTATTTTTCCAACGTGTTCACCAAACAGTTCGGCATTTCGCCCAAACAGTACATTTTGCAAAAGCGCATCGGCTCCGCCGCCAGAATGCTGGTGGAAACGGACAAGACGGTCAAAGAGATCGCTTTCGAGTTCGGCTATGACAACGAAATGTATTTCAACCGCATCTTTCACAAGATCACGGGATCGGCGCCCGGAAAGTATCGGAAAAACTTCCGCGCCAAGGACAAACTATAAAAGGGATAAAAATATCTGTAAATAATGCATTGACGGGGATAACTCCCTGTACTATAATAGTGATAAAATCCATCGGGATTCGGAGGAAATTTATATGAAAACAATCAAGGAAAAACAGTTATTGGTCGGCGCGGACTTCGCAGGCTTTCCGCTCAAGGAAGCCGTCGTCGCGCACTTGCAGAAAAAGGGCTGGACGATCACCGACGTGGGCGTAAAAGCGGACAGCGATCCCGACGACACGGATCTTATGTTCCACCGCGTGGGCCTTCGCGTAGGCAGCATGATCTCCGAAGGCGAGTTCGAACGCGCGCTCATCTTCTGCGGCACGGGCATGGGGATCCACATCGCCGCCTCGAAATGCCCGCACGTGCACGCGGGCGTGGTGGAGAGCGTTCCCGCGGCCCTTCGCGCCATCACGGGCAACGGCGTGAACGTGCTCGCCATGGGCGCTTTCTATGTGGCTCCCGCCATGGGCTGCGACATTGCCGACGCTTATCTCAACGCGAATCTCGGCAGCGGCTACGAGTGGTGGCATAACTTTTACGAATTCCACAAACTCGCCATCGATGAACTTGAAGCCTTCGATTACGAAGAGTACAAGAAAAACGGCTTTAAAGTGAAAAAACTGGGCGATTATCCCCTTTCGCTCGAAACCAAACCCGACTAAAAAAACACCCCGCGGAGATCTCCGCGGGGCTTTTTTTACTTTTCAAACGAAACTTCGATCGATTCCAGCCCGAACGGCACGAGTTTTTTCTCGGGCGTATAGGCCGCGTTGGTGCGCTCGTCTTTCCAGCCGCCGCGCAGGGTGAAAAAGTCGGGCGATACGCCGCCGTTTTCGTCGTACGCGCAGTGGAAAGGCCCGAACTTGTTGCGCATGGTCGAATAGCATCTGACGCGTATTTCGTGCCCGCCCTCCGCAAGGCGCATCGTAGCCGATTCGCCCAAAAGCACCGTGCTCTTTTCGCCTTCGCAGAAAAATTCGCACATGGCAAAATTCCCGATGGGCCGCAAAAGAATTTTTCCGCCCTCTTGCAGCGCGAACGAATACTCCGCCGCCCCGCAGAAATTCTGCAATCCCTGTTTCATAAGGTCGCCCGCAGTCTTCGGCGCGGGTGCGCTTAAACGATCGCCCGACGCATCGAAATCCCCTTCCAGATAGACGGGCTCCATCAGCGTGGCGTAACTGAAACAGTTTCTGAGGCTTTCGGGCACGGCGTCGTCGAAAAGAACGTTTTTGATCTGTTCGGAATCCGCAAAATCCGCCTCGTATTCATAGACGTTTTCGCCCGCTTCCGCACAGACGTCCGCCCTTATAAAGTTTATATCCGAAGCGTCTTGCGAAAAGCGGACAGGCTTGCCGTTGAACCGTTCGCCGCGCACGTTCTGCTTTTCGCAAAGCAGAGAGATCTTCCGCGCCGCATCGCTTTCGAAAACATAGCGTACGCGGATCTTTCCGCAATAGCCGCGCTTGACGAGCGTTTCGAATACCCCGTACACATAGCCCGACAGCGTTTCTCCGTTCTCGGTCAGAACCTGCGCGTTTTCCAGCGTCAGACAGTTTTTCTCTCTGCCGACGAACGTGGGCACGATCGTTTGTTTCCGTTTTGCGGCAAAGGGCGGCTCTTTGTACGCGCCGTTTTCTTCGAGCAAAAGAGAGCCGAACGGGGGCACGGTAAACTCGCTTTGCGGGGAAAACCCTTCGAGCGTTTCCAGATTTAACTCGCTGAACCTGCCCGCAAGCGACAGTTTCGCGGGCGCGGCGGAATCGTTGACCGCAAAGACGAAGCGCGCGCCGCTATCCAGCGTGCGGCAGGTATATTCGCATTCGCAGGCGACGACGGCGCTGGGCTTGGGCAGAGCGCCGAGAGAAATATTGCTTTTAAGAGCGGAAAGATCGGCGGGAACGCCCCCGACGAACGCGGGCGCCGCGCCCTCGACGGCGAGTTTGCCGCCCTCTTTCAGATACGAAGTCAAAAGGCGCACGGTATTTTCTTTGAGTTCGCGGCAGTTTGCGAGCACGACGGCGGAATAGGCACACTTGCCGACGACCAGCCGCCCGTCCCGCACGCCGCCGAGTTTTTCGAGCACTTTCTCATTGACGAACTGATAGGCGACGCCGTTTTCGCGCAGCGCGTCGGCGATCTTCGCAAAGCCGACGTCCACGTTTTCGCGCGCCGCGTCCTCGCTCAAACGCCGATAGTCGAGATAGACGCTTTCCATGGGCGTGACGACGGCGACGGGCGCCTCTTCCTTCGACGAGGCGATTAAAAAGCCGAGGCGGGCGAAATAGTCGTTGAACGTCTTATAGCCCGAAATCCAGGGCAGCGTCCTGCCGAAATGCACGGGGTGATCGGTCTTGCCCTGCCCCGCGATTGAATAGTTATACAGGTGCTGGCACATGAGGTCGACGCCGTGCACGTACTGTTTGTCCGCGATGTGCCTTAGTTCCATAGGCGTGGCGGAATTGCCGCTGCAACCGAACGTTTCGGTCATGACGAGGTTCACGCCCCGCTGCGCGGCGACAGAGCCCGCGCTACGCGCGGAAATGTTCGCGGGCGAATATTTCGCGAGGTTGTCGATGGCGGGGATATGCTCGTACAGATAACTGGACGCGCAGTCCGCGCCGCCCCACATCTGCGTGAAAAAGCAGGTTTCCTCCACGCTGTGACCCGTGAGCATACAACCGTGCCCCTCGCACCAGTCGTTGAGTTTGCCGTAAAAATTCTCGCAGTACAGGCGGTTCATCAGATTGTAGTACTTTACGCGGAAAGGATAGCCCTTTTCGTCGTTTAAAAACAGATAAATAAGCCCGTCTTTCAGATTTTCGCCGTACGTTTTGAAAAATTCTTGTTCGGTCACCGCGGAGATAGGCGTCGCGTAGCGGTAAAACTGCGGCTCGTCGGTGAAAAATCCCAAAAGTTCTTTGCCGAACGAGGGCGCGAAACGCTCGAAATATTTTTCGTGCGTTTCCTCGATAAACCGCTCGGTCACAGCAGGATTCAGAATATCCACGTACGCGTCGGAAACGCGCTCGTACAGCGTATGATACTTTTCGGCGCGCTCGCCGCGCTTTAAAAGGCGCGGCGTACCGCCGTCGAGAGAATACACGGCAAAGGCGCTCCCGTCGAACTCGTCTTTGATCTCGTATTCCAGATAGCGGGCGCGAAAATCCCGTTCGGAAAGCAGTTTGCCGCCCACGAATCCGCTCGGCCAGCCGAATTCATCGTACATCCATACTTTGAGATCCTGTTTTTTCGCCTCTTCGAGGCATACGCCCACAAGGCGGAACCACTCGTTTGACAGATATTCGGTCGTCAGCCCCGCCCGCGCGTGGAAAATGAACCCGCCCAGACCGAACGACTTCATTTCCCCGATCTGGCGGCAAAGTTCCTCTTCGCCGAGTTCGGAGTTGATGCTCCAAAATACCACGGGCCGGAAATCGCGCACATTTGCGCGCCGTAACGCCGAAAGCAGACCTTCGTTTTTCATAAATATTCCCTTTTTTATGTCGATTTGATTGCATAGTATAACACAACGCATGGATTCTGTCAACGTTTTTCAAAAAAAGCACTCCCGCGAAGGAGTGCTTTTTTTCCTACTGCAAGTCGCCCCGCAGCCAGTTGTTCGTCGAGATGATATACGGGAAATCGGGGTCGCGTCTGAACTCGAACACGGGCACGCCCACGTCGGGATAGCCGAACGCCGTGACGTTGCGCGCGCCGTTTTCAAACATTTCTTTGAAATACGCATCGCACTTTGCGACGGTATCCAGCCCCGCGGCGTAGCCTTCCGCGCACGCAAATTCGTTGAAATTCGGATCGGCTTCGAAAAGTTGCTGTTTCATCTTTTTCAGATCGTATTTGCAGGTGACGGGCGACATGGTGTAGCCGGGCGTGCTGTAATCGTTGACCGCCGTCCAGATGGGCGGATAAAACGTGCTTTCGTTACCCAAGGTCGTCTGGCAGGAAACGGTGTGAGTAAAGATCTTGGTACGGGGAACGCCCGCCTCGTATACCGTTTTCGCCAGCATTTCGCTGTAATCGTGAATGACCTGATACAGGATATTTTTGATATGCTGTTTGGAAGATATGCCTTTTTCCGCCGCCTCCGCGTCTATTTTCGCCTGGTCGTACCCCAAAGAGTGCAGTGCGCCGTAGCCGTACTGCGCCAGTTCCCACTCGTACATGGGTTTGCCCGTCGCGTAGTCCTTGGGAAGGTTGTTGACGGAGAGATTCAGCATGCGGTTATCCGCCGAATAGTCGGGAATGTGCGTTTCCCAGCCGACCGCGCAGCCCGCGAACAGATACGCCTTATCTTCTTTTTTCAGTTTGTTATAGCGCTCGTTCAGGGGTTTCAAAAAGCCTTCTTTCAGATTGTGCACGATCAGTTCGCGGAACTTTTGCGAGGCGAAATTGGGCACGGGATTGGCAACGCGCCAACTGCCCCAGTTGTACCAGAACCTCGGCAGTTCCCCGTACTTGTTCTGCCCGCCGTACTCTTCGCCCTCTTCGGGAAATGCGATCCACTCGCACATGGAAGGATCTTCCCAATACTTCACTTCCGCGCCGCCGCCGAAGAGCGTGGTGTAGTTGTTGATGTCGTCCAACTGAAAATAAACGGGAATATTGAACTTTTCCGCCATGTCGAACGCCATGTTCACTTCTTCCTGCATCTGTTCGATGGATTGCGTCAACAGCATGGGCCCGATATAGCCCGCCGCGTACATACGTCCCGTGGAAGGATCGTTCTCGCCTAAAAGATACTTCATTTCGGGGGCGTAACTCTCCACTTCCTCATAGTGCGTGTTGGTGAATACCATCGTGATATATTTGTCGTCGCGCAAGTCCTTGTACTCCTTTTCGCACCCGCCCAACAGGGGCAGGCTCATCAGGCAGGCGGTCAAAAGCAAAACCGCCCATCTCTTTATTTTCATGTTATACTCCCTTCTTTTTGGTTTGGTTGAGCGTTTCCAGCCAGCATAAAACGTAGGAGGCGAACCCGTGATTGCAACTCGCCGCATCCGTGTCGTTTTCCCAGAGCGTCATCGTCTTGTCCGCCATATAGGTAAAATAGCCTCGGATCTCGCTGATCAACTGTTCGCCGCAGCCGTAGCGCTCCAAGAGCGAAAGCCGCAAATAATTGCCGATAAAGGCATTGGCGGGCCACACGAGAGGATAGCGGCCCGTCTTTTTCCTGTCGGGTCCGAAATCGCTTAAAAGCGTCTGCCACAGCGCGGGATATCGTTCGGGCGTCGCCGTTTCCGTGAAAAAGGCGTAATACTGGCATACCTCCGTGGTATCCTTCGCGGGCGTGAGAACGCCCTCTTTGCGCACCGCGTGATCGGTGAAAAATTGTCCGTCGAAGGACAGTTCGCGTATTTTTTCCCGCATGCGCGCGGCCCTTTGCAGCGCGGCCTCGTCGCGGTACAGTTTTCCGACCGTTTCCAGCGTGAGCGCGTAGAGCATATTGACGCAGAAGTTGACGCCGTTCGTGAATTCCGCCGCCTTGCTCCATTCGATGAATACCCAGCCTTCGAGGTCTTCCAGAAGCCCGAACTCGTTTTCGAACGCCGAAAAGTACTCCAAAAGCGCGTAGATCTTATGCCGCGCGCGCTCTGCCATGTCCTGATCTCCAGATTCGCTCGCGTAACGGTCGAGTTCGAGGACGAACCACATCGTCCAGGTGGGGATAAAGTTGCCGTCGGGGTGGTCGGAAGGATAGCACATGGGCAGCATGCCCTTAGGCAGGCGTTCGAACTTTTTCGGAAGCAGAAAATTTTCCAGAAAGTCGTGCTCGGTGCGGTTTTCCCCAGTCAAAAGGTGCTCCACGCGCCCCGTGAAATATCCGTCGCACAGCCAGCCCGCGCGCTCGCGCGAGGGGCAGTCCATGAAGATATCCACGCAGTTGTAGGCGAACGTATTGAGCGCCGCCCGATAGATCTTTTCGAGTTTTTCGTCGGCAAAGGAGAATTTTGCCCCTTTCACGGCGGGATTCGCCACCTCTTTCAGGCAAAAACGCTCGACGCGGATCCTGCCCGCCGCGCAGAAAATTTTCGCGTAGCGCAGGGTGTAGGGTTCCAGCGTCAAAGTGCGGTACGTACCCTGTTCGCATACGTATTTGACGCAGTTCAGGCAGTTGAGCCGAAAGGGATCGACGTCGGAATCGCGCAGGATCTCGTCGAACAGCACGTAAAAGACGCTGTCTTTCTCCGCAACGACTTCCAGAGAGAGAAAGCCGCAGGCGTCGAGGGAAAAATCGAACAGTTGAAACAGTCCTTCTTCCAGCGCGCCGCCGTTGACTTCGTAGTCGAACGATACGGTTTTCAAGCCGCGCATCTCTTCGTACAGATCGCATTCGAGTTTGTTGCCGGCAAACGTCTTGAAAATTTTCGTCGGCTGCAAAAACTGCGGACCGTTCAAAACCTCGCTGTTTTCGTACGCCTGCGCGGACAGCATGGAACCGCTGCCGACGACGGTCGGCACCAGTTCCGAAAATGCGGGGATGCGGCTCGCGCGCGGCAAAATCTTTTTCTCTTCCTGCAATACGACTTCGCGCGCGTTCGCAACGCGCTCGCCCGCCAGCATTTCCGAATACCCCGCGTCCAGTTTCCATACCTCGGTAAAGGCGCGCTGGAAAGAGTAGCGCGGCGTCTTCTGCACGTGTTCGGGAATATCGAACGCAAGCGTGTACTTGTCGGTACAGGTGAGCGGCTTGCCGCCGCACAGGACTTCCGCCTGCAAAAAAGCGTCGTTTTCTACGTACTGGAAAGTGTTTACCTTGTACGAGGCGACCAGAAATACCAGAATGTTTTCGCCGTCGCGCAACTTTTCCCCGATGGAAAGGGTATCGGCGCGAAAAGTATCTTTCGCCGAGCGGGCGGGCCCCGCGAGGAGGAACGTGCCGTTGAGATAGCATTGATAGCAATCCGCCGCGGCGACGTTCAACTCGTAATCGCTCTGCTCCGACTTATGGAATTTCAGTAAAAATCCGCACAGCCTGTTGTAATCTTTCTTTTTACTTTCGATCCAGATCGGTTTTGCTTCTTTAAACATACTGCTCCGTTAATTTTTCTTTCTGAAAGCGGTGAGAACGAGCGCCGCCGCGCCCAATACGCATACGAGCGCCAGAACCGCGCCTTCCGCGGCAAAGGACGAGCCGCAGCCGCCGCCGGCCGCTGCCTTGACGACGATCGTAAACGTCTGATCCTGTGCCTTATTGCCCGCGGAATCGCTCGCCGAATACACGATCGTATAGTTTCCCGCCTCCTGAGGCGTAAAGGAATTGTTCACGACCGCGACGCTTTTGCCGTCGGGTCCCTTCACGCTGATCTTTTCCGTAAGCCCGCTGTCGAGATCGTCCGTGACCGTCGCGGGAGGCAGAATGACCTTTTCCCCGACCGTCCCTTCGGTGGGTACGCCCGAAACGGTGATGACGGGAGGCGTGGTGTCCTCGACGACTTCGGTCTTCTCATGGCTGAGCGCGGTGAGCGTAAAGCAGCGCGTCTGCACGTTGGGAAGTTTCTGGTCCGCATCGTCGTTATCGTAGGCGGAAAGCGCGAGATAGGTACAGTTGTTCGCGTCCACGAGGTCCGAATAATATACTTTTTTCAGATTTTCGTGGCGCATTTCCTTGCCGTTGACGAACAGGCGCACGCCCTCGTCCTTCTGCTGGATCTCGATGGTCACGTCGCCGAGCGCATCGGATTCGTTGGCAAACGTATCCTCGATGGCGATGTCTTCCGCGCCGAACGGCGAGAAATAATGCACGGAAACGAGCAGTTTGCCGTCCTTATTGTTGAGCCGCACATAGAGTCCGTCCGCGGCAAATCCGCCGGGCGCGGTGATGGCGGGTTTGTTCACGAAACCGACCGCGACCCACGCGTCGGTGGAAGTCGCTTCGTCCGTATCGTTGCCGTCCCAAAGCCCGTTGATGTGGAACGTTGCGCGCAGTGCGCCTTCGTTCATGGACAGGGGAAGTTTGTAATAACTGTGCGCGAACACCTGCATGCCCGCATCCACGACGCTGACGCCGCCGTAAGGCGCGTGCCAGTTGTTCATATCCTTGATGGAATCCATCGAAAGCGCGTCGTCGGGATCTACGACGGTGATCTTGTAGGTATTGGACGCTTTGTTGCCCTTGCTGTCCTCGGCGCTGTACACGACGGTGTATTCGCCCTTGACGGCAGGCGTAAATTTGCCGTCTGTCACCGCGACGTCGCTGCCTTCGGGGTCGGTAACCGTGATATCCGCAGCAATCTCTTCGCCGTCCGCCTGCACCACTTTGCCTTCGGGCAGCGTCACGGCCGTGCCGACCATGCCGCTTTCGGGCATATCGGAAACCTCGATATAGATATTTTCTTTGGCTTTGATATCGGTGGTGATGCCGAGTACTTCCACATTGTTGGTCGACTGGTCGCCCTGCACGAAACTGCCGAAACTGAAATAGAAACAGCCGTTTTCATCGGTGAAGTCCGCAAAAGTGAGGGCGTCGAACGTCGCGTGCGACACGACTTTGCGGTTGATCGAAAAGACCATTTTGCCCTCGACTTCTTCAATTTCAATGGTAATCTTGCCGAGGCCGAAATCGGTCGTCTTTAAGACCGCGCCCTCGCCGCCGAACGCGTTGATCTCGGGCTGCATCGCTATCTTTCCCGCCTGGTTGCGCATCATGATATTCAGGCCCGCCTGATTTGCCGTGGGAAGAGCGGGCATTTTGCCGAACCCGAGCGCTATCCATGCATCCACGTTGCCGATGATCATTTTCACGTCGAGCGTGAGTTTTAAGTATTTGGAAGACATATCCACCGCGCGCAGGTACTGCGCGCTGCCCGTGAGTTGCACGCCGCCCGACACGGCCGAAATGCCCGCACCCGACCAGTTGCGCACGTCTTCCACGCCGCCGAGCGTCGAAATGCTCGTGAATTTCAATTCTTTGAGCGTCCCCTCGCCCGCTGCATAACTTGCGGTATTGAGATACGTCCTGCCGTAAGCGTCGGAAATCTGCGCGCGGGAAATGTTGGCAAGTTCCGCGTGCGATTCTTTATCGTACACGCACGTCTTGTCGCTCTGCGTGACGGTTATGCTCGGATTTTCCCCGAACAGCGCGATATCCACCGTAAAGGGAACGCCCGCCTGCAAGCCGCCCTCGACGGGCAGCGCGCCGAGCGCGATATCCGTTCTCGCGAGCGCGCCGTCCTTTTCTTTCCAATGAAAGACGTTGAAATTCATGCTGTCCGCGCCGGGTTGCATCATAATGACGAAACACCCCGTGTTCGGTCCCGTATGCACCGATCCCGCCGAAAAATCCGCATTGTTCGCAAACGCGAGCACGTACCAGAAATCGGTATCGGGCACGATGGAAAATTGCATTGCCAGAGAAATCGTCTCTCCGTACAAAGGCAATTGAAGATTCGCGTCCGCGCCGATGCCGATACCGTCATCGTACTCTTTCGCCTGCCCGTAAAAGTCCTTCCATTCGCTCTTGCTCATGCCGAAACCGCGTTCACCCTCCGCAGAGGCCGAAAACGTCATGCCGACAAAGACCGAGCACAGCAGCGTGACCGCCGCTAAAATTGCGATAAGTTTTCTTTTCATCTTGTTTCCTCCTTTTATTCCACTGTTATAAAAGTACATCTGTTTGCGGGAAGGGACAGATCGACGATCGTTTCCTCCCCTTCCGTGCGGACGCTGATCAGTTCGACCGCGCCGCCGTAAACGTCCCATTGCCGATACAAATCTCCGATCTCGTTGAGACGCACGGTGATATTCACGTTCTGCGGCGACGAATTGACGAACATAAACACGGAATTGTTCTTGTATTTATGCTTGACCGCCACCACGTCCCTGTTGCTCTTTTCTAGCACCACCGACTTTACGCCCAGTTCCCGAAGATAATCGGATACGTTCGTAGCGGTCTTCTGATAAGAAAAATTCCTGCTCGTCGTAATATCGTCGAGCGCCTGAGTGAGCGCCGCCTGCCCCGCGGCCGTGTTGGACAGAATGCCGTCGGTATTCTGCATGATCACCGAAACGCCGCCCGCGGCAGCCTCGGCGAGTTTTTGCACGGCGGCGTCTTCCAGCGCCTTGGTGCGGGGAACGACGATCGCCTTGAACCGCTCGCCCGAAGGCGTGACGAGCGCGCCTTTTTCCACTTTGCACGCGGCGAGATTGACCGCGTCGAGAATGTCGTAATCGATCTGATTCCCGACGAGCGTGCGCACAAGATCGCTGAAATTCGCGCTCGTGCTTCTGACGCTCTGATTGAACCGATTGAGATGCGCGGGCGGCAGCGTATCGATGTAGATGCCCTCGATGGGATAATACACCGCCACGTTGCTCTCGTGCACGCCGCCGTCGAGCATATAGCCCATGCGGCCGATTGTATCGGTAAACAGGCGGTTTTCCTCTTCGCTCATCTGATGCGGACGGTAAAACGTGCCGATCTGATTGACTCCCATCGCGTACTGCACCGCCACCGAACCGAGTTTCGCATACATATCGCTCGTTTCCACGGCGTCGAAGGCGGCGGAAACTTCGCTCATCACCTTTGACTTTCCGCCGAAATGCGCGGCGGACGCGGCAAATTTCGCCGTCGTCGAACACCAGTTCACGGCCGTGGCGGGATTCGCCGTCAGAAGGTCGATCCCCGGCATCTGCATATTCGACAGATTGCGCATGATATTGCCGTTGAAGATCGGGTGCATATAGATATCTTCTTCCAGAAGGAAGTGCCCCGTCAGGCTCACGCCGTTGTCCTCGCACCAGGCGCCGATCTGCCCCGAATAGTTGGAAGCCATCAGTTCGCCCAGCGTCTTGTAGTAATCCCAGCGGAACCTCTTGGCGGCGTCGGATTCCCCTTCATAGAGATACGAATAATAGTTTTCGGGGGAATAACCGCGCAGTTTCAGAAACTTTTCCGTCATATCGCCGCTGTAATTGGCAGTGGGAAGGAGCGGAATGTCCGGATCTACGGGGTCTTTGACGCCGGGCGTCGTGGGCGGGCCGTCGAAATACGTTCCCAGCATGGACGGCTCGTCGGTGAAAAACGCCTCGATGCCGTTGCCGAAATATTTGCCCAGACGCGATTTATACTGTTCGTGCGTCACGCGGATAAATTCCTGCACGGGTTCGGCTTTCAATACGTTGATATAGCGCCGAAGTTCCGCCCAGTTGTTGACCGCGTGCGTACCCTCGTAAAAATACTTGACGTACTGCACCGCCACGACCCTGTCTTTATCCGCCTGCCAGGTGAGCGTGCCGTTCTTCACGCGCGGCATCAGATCCACGCAGTCGGAAAGGTCCATATCGTCCACGCCCGTGCCCGCAAAGGCTTTTGCAAAGGCGAACGAATGCCCGTGCGGCGCGGAAATCTCGACGCGCGCGCCCGCGGACACGATCTTCGTGCCGTTCACGAGCCCTTCCGCCTGCCATTCGGGATGATCCCTCAAAACCAGCCCGCCCGCGGCGCCGCTGGGGTAATGCAATTCGTCGTACAGCCAGACGCGGAGGCCCAGTTCTTCGATGGCATACTCCACGTTGGATACGAGCGAATCCCACATCTCCTCGCTTTCCAGATAATTTTCGAGAAAGGAAACATTGGTCGCAACGCCGCCATAGCCGTATTCTTTGAGCATATTCAGCGTCGCTTTATCCACTCCATTCGTTTCGAATTCGCTCGCGTGAATGATGGGCAGCGGGCGGAATTTGAGCGCGGGGTCGGAAAACGCCTCCTCGTCGAAAGTACGCTCGTTGCCGACGATGGGCGGCGGCGTGAGTTTATCATCCACCTTGCCGCAGCCGGACAATAAAAGCGCGGCGGCGGTCAGGCAGGCGAGACAGACTGCGATTGTTCTCTTCATTATACCTCCTTATGTTTTCGGAAACCTCGTCACGCGGCGCACGTATTCGCGCGTGAACGCATCCGCGTCCACACCCGTGCCGACGAGAAGTTTACTGCTCGTCACGTCGTGCCGCCAGTTGAAATCGGACAGGTTCACGACGTAACCGTTGGCGAATTTCGCCTCCCGCTCGACCGCGCAGACCATGGGGCGGAACGTAACGAACGATTCGTCGAACGCGCACGTGAGCGCGAGCGGATCGTGCAAATATACGTCCGTCCCCCACTTTTTGCGCATACGGTTGAGCATTTGCAGGCAGGGGTGCGGGTGCGTCTGCACCTCGTTTAAAAGTTCTCCGCTCAGTTTGCACTGAAAGGTGATGTCCACCCCCACGCAGAGTATGGGCAGACCGCTGTCCATCACGATCGCGGCGGCGTCGGGATCGCAGGAAAAGTTGTATTCGCCGAGATTCATGGAAAATGCGCCGCCCATGATGCACAACTTTTCGATCTTTCCGAACAGGTCGGGGCGCTTTTGCAAAACGAGCGCGATGTTCGTCAGCGCGCCGAGGGTCACGAGCGTGATCTTTCTGTCGCTCTTTTCCAGCGTACCGACGATAAAGGAGACCGCGTCGTCGCCGTCATATTCGGTCGCATCGTATTCTTCCGCGTACGAGTGCGGCTTTTCGCCGTAATCGAGCGGGCGGCCGTGCACGCTCTCGCGCACGAGCGGCTTCGATTCGCCCGCGTACACGGGCACTTCGCAGAACCCGCCCGCGTTCAGGAGCGACTTTGCCATTTTCGCGCGGTAGGCGGCGCAGCGGTGCACCGTGGTGACGCCCAAAATTTCCAGTTCGGGCGACTGCATGGCGAGGCACAGCGCGAACGCGTCGTCGATATCGTCGCCCAGATCAGTATCAATGATAACAGGTATTCTTTCTTTCATGCGTTTTCTCTTTTCTTTGATTTTTTACATTTTAATCGCGGCGCCGACAAGTCCCTGAATATAGAATTTATTTGCGAAAATAAACAATAAGATCAAAGGTGAAGATGCCACCAGATATCCCGCGAACATGACGGGCATATTGGACGTGTATTCGCTCTTGAACGTGAGCAGCAGCCCCGCCGAAACGGTGAATTTTTCCTCGGACAAAACGAGTTGCGGCCAGATATAGTCGTTCCACACGTTGACGATCTGCATGATCGTGATCGTGCCTAAAATGGGCATGCTCAAAGGGAGCGCGATGGCGTAATAGCAGCGGAACAGCGACGCGCCGTCGATCTGCGCAGCCTCGAACAGATCTTTCGGGAGCCCCGAAAAGAAAGTCGTGAGCAAAAACACCGCAAAGATACAGCCGCCCGTCCAGATGGGCAGAATGAGCGCCATCAGATTGTCGTGGAGCCCCAGCGTCTTGTACAGAATGTAACTGGGCACGAGCGTGAGAACGCCGGGCACCATCATCAGCGCCAGAACCATGGATAAAAAGAACGAACGCCCTGGGAATTTCATTTTCGCAAAGGCGAAGGACGCGAGCGACGAGATGGCGAGCATGCCCGCCGTGCCCGCCACGCCGACGACCACCGTATTGAGCATATATTTGGAAGTCATGTCGAACGCGGTGGAAACGTTCCGTATGCGCAGCGGCAGCGTGGGATACCAGCGGGTATAGTCGTAGGCGATGTCCGATTTGAACGCGTTCCAGAGCGCCATTGCCAGCGGATACAGCATGATAAACAGTAAAAAGACGAGCACGACGTGTAAGACCGTCTGCGCTACGGGAAACTTTTTACGCCTTGATTTTTCGATATTTTCCACTACAACGACTCCTGGTCAAGACCCTGTATATTCTTGCTGCTGACGAATTTGAACGCAAACAGCGATACGACCATGATGACGACGAACATGACCGAGCCGATCGCCGAGGCGTAGCCCATATTGTCGTGCATGAAGGCCTGCTGATACATATAATATCCGGGCACGTAGGTAGAGTAACCCGGCCCGCCGTCGGTCAACACGATCTGCGTGCTGTAATCCTGGAATCCGCCGATCAGCCCGAAGATGAGAAAATAACGTATCTGCCCGATGAGTAGCGGCAGATCGATCTTCCAGATACGCACGAGCACGCTCGCGCCGTCAAGACGGGAAGCCTCTAAAACTTCGCTGGAGATCCCCATCAGCCCCGACATATAGATGAGCACGCTCGTGCCGCCGATCCAGGGAAAGCCCATAAAGATGATGGAGGGCACGACCCAGTTGGGATCGCCCAGCCAGTCGATGACCTGCGTAGGGCCCATGAACCCGAGAAGGCGCGCGACCGTGGTCAGAAGCCCGCTCGTGGGATCGAAAATATTTCTCCAGATAAGCGTGCCGACGACGCCTGGCGCGACGATGGGAACCAATACGAGCACGCGGTACAAACTCTGCAATTTCTGCGATTTCACGCCGAAAATGAGTTCCGCCATGACGAGCGGCACCACAATGCCGATGAGAAGGCGCGGGATCATGATGGCGAACATCGTGGGTATGGAGCGCAAAAACACGGAGTCGTGAAACAGATCGATATAGTTGCGGAATCCGACGAAAGACATTTCCCCGACGCTGTGTTTTTCGAAAAACGAGAGCGTCAGCCCGTAAACGGGCGGGTAATAGGAAAATATCAATAATCCGATAATGAGGGGTGCGATAAAGAGATAAGCGAGTTTTCTCTTCCAGATCTCTCTGCCCAGCCCCGCAAATTTTTGTTTCAAGCCCGACGCGGCATGACCGATCTTCATAGCGCACCTCCTGTCGTTTTGGGTTTCGGCTGTAAATCGATGACGAATTCGAAGCGCGTGTTGATCTCCAAAAACACCGAATTGGATTCGTCGATGACGGAGATCGTGACGGGCCTTGCGGGCTGCAAACTGGTCGCCGAAAAGGGAATGTAGATAAAGGAGGCGACGCCCTCTTCGTCCGTTTCGGCGCGGTTGCCTTTAAACGTGCCTCCGTTTTTCGAGATCGCGAACAGCGAGTGCCCCTCCACGCCCTTGCCCTTTTTGGTGACGCGCAGTTTGATCTGCACCTGCTGGCGCACGTCCGCCACGGGTTTTTCGGGCGTGAGGGAGACGACTTCGATGGTATAGGTTTGGGCGCGCACCGTATCGAACAGCGCGAATGCGCCGAATACGAGCACGATCGCCAAGACCGCGATGAGCGTTCTTTTCAGTTTCATACGTACCTTTTAATTCCAGCCGGAAGTATCGATGTTCAGATCCCTGATGTAAGCGTCCGCGCCCGCCTGCTGTATGGTGTTGACCTGCTCGAAGAATTTATCGTCGGTGTGCCTTCCCAAAACCCATTCGCCGAACAGGCGGTTGAGTTTGTCGTTCTGCTCGGAATTGAAAGCGAGCGGCCAGTTGGTTTCGGGCACGATGGGAAAGGACTGGTCGAGCCAATCGTCCAGAACGCTGTTGTAAGTGGCTCCCTTGACGGCGCCCAGACTGGATCCCTGCTCTTCCACGATCATGGAGATGTTTTCGGGAACGGTCAGGAATTTCAGGAATTTGACCGCCGCGGCTTCTAATGCGGGATCGTCCTTGACCGCGGGTTTCATGATATTGAGGATCATGTCGCCTTTGGGCTGATAAGGTCCCTTTTCGGTGTATTTGATCTCGGTGGTGTACTTCGTCGTCGAACTATCCATGAGCGGCGCGGGGAATACGCCGAAGTCGAATTCGCGCGCGGTGTTGTTGTACTGCGGATACAGCGCCCACAGCCCTTCTTCGTACATGGCGACCTTGCCCGAATTCCACTGGGGCGTGTAGTCGGTGCTCATCCAGCCCTCGCGGAGAAGTTCGGTAAAATAGCGCTTCGCCTGCACGTACACTTCCTTTGCGTACGGCTGCGTCACGGGATTGTACAGCCCCGCCTTCATGGCGCGCAGTTGTTCGACCGTGGAAGTCACGTTATCCTTGTTGTAGTCGGTCTGCTCCATGATATAACTCGCGATGCTCGGCCCGATGGTGTACTGCATGATCCAGTTGTCGAGCGAGATCTTCTTGAAATACGACCAGGGCGCGACCGCCGTGATCTCGGGGTCCTTGTTGAGTTCCTTGGCAAGCGTTACGAACTGTTCCCAGTTTTTGGGGATCTGCGTCTTGGAAATGAGGTCGGTATTGTAATACCAGCCCGTGGCGGGACCCGCGTACAGCGTAATGGGAACGCCGACCAACTGCCCTTTGATGTCGCGCACGGTGGACGTTTCGAAGAGATAATCCTCAAAGAGATCGCTCCACTTTTCGTTGCCCTCGACGTATTCGTTGGGTTCGTTATAATATTTCGTCATATCCACGTAATAGTCGCGGTCCTGATACTGCGTGCCCCAGGAAAAGGCGATGGCGGGACAGTTGTCGCCCGCGATCTGCGTGACGAACCACTGCGAAACTTCCGCTTCCAGCCCGCCCACGGGCTTGGAACGCGCCCATTTGATCTTGATATCGGGATTTTCCTTTTCGAACGCCTCCTGAATACGCCGCGTCGCCAAAATCACCGTAGGATTTTCCGTCGTGGGTTCGGTATTCAGCGTGGGCATCAGTCCGTGCATATCCACCAATAGTTCGATCTTTCCGTCATCTTTCTTTCCGCCGCACCCGACAAAGAGCGCCAAAGCGAAAACAAAACAGAGCAATATTGCAACGATCTTTTTTCTGTCCTTCATTTTCTACCTCCGAATAATTTTTACGTGCGTCTTAAAAAGACAGATACAGTATATAGTTTCATAGGGGGTTTTTCAATATCTTTCTGGTTAAGTATTTTTCAAATATGGCTGAATTTCGGCAATTTTTTTGTCAATTTTGGTAATATCTGTGAAATCAGTTATATTTTTTGGTTATTTTCCTGTTGACAAACGCGCCGCCGCCGTTTACAATAAAGGCATGAAACTTCCGAAATTCGAGTATCTTTACTGTTACTTCCACAATAAAGACACGTACGTGAAACCGCACTACCACAATTGTTACGAACTGACGTACTTTTGCGACGGGAACTCCGTATCCGACACCAACGGCGAGAGTTACAAGTGCTTTGCGGGCAATTTTCTCATCTACCCCCGTAACCGTCCCCACAACGAATCGCACTTGAGCAAAGTCAAAGTCCTGTGCCTCGGCTTTACGCCCGCCGAAGCGGACGCAAAACTGCAATGCGACAAACTGTACAGCGACCACGACAAGTCGGTTTTAAAACTTCTGGAACAGATACAGAACGAAACGATCAACAAGGAATCCGACTTTTATTTCATGTGTTCGCTTTTGACGGGGCAACTTTTGCTCGGTTTGACGCGCCAGAACGACGCCCCCTATTCGCAGAACAGTTTTTCGCCCGTGCTGCGCTATATCAACGAGCAGTACACTTCGGACATCGATCTCGGATATCTTGCGAAACTTTCGGGGTATTCGTACGACCATTTCCGCCACGCGTTCAAAAAAAAGACGGGCATGAGCCCGCTCAACTATATATTGCAGAAAAAGATAGACCACGCGAAACTTTTGTTGAGCAATTCCACCATCTGTATCGCGGATATCGCCACCACCTGCGGATTCGCCAATATCTCGCAGTTTTCCGTGACCTTTAAAAAACTGACCGGACAAAGCCCCTCCGAATACCGCAAGCACGCGGAACCTTCCCCTACATAGAAAAAGAGCGCAAACCCTTTCGGTTTGCGCTCTTTTATATTTTTGTTATCCTTGATTTTTCAGCGCGATCGTCGCCCGCACGAACATAAACGCGCCCAGCGCGACGATGAGCAGGCAGACAGCGCCGCCCGTGACCGCGTTGTAAAGGCTCACGTCCGCTTCGGGCGAGAACGCCTGAAACATGGCGGTCTGCAAGGCGAGCACGGAAACCGCCGCGTCGGCAAAGTTGATATTCCGCACCGCGCGTATCTTGAAATCGCTCTGCTTGCGCGCCTTGACAAGATTATACAGCGCCATGATGATCTTATAAAATGCGTAGGCGGCGGAGGCGTAAATCATCAGCCCCGCGTATTCGAACGCGCGGTTTGCGTACACCATCTGTACGACGGCCGCCGAAAGCGCCAGCGTGAGCACGATGAGGAGGATCCCGCCCGTACGGTAGACGCGGATGCGCAGCAAATTCTTTTCCTCTTCCGTTTCGCCCTTGCGTCCTCGCAGGATTACGCCGCCGCGCAGGAATGCGAGTACCAGATAATACCCCGCCAACGCACCGAACCAGACGGAATGGGAAAGCACGGCGAGCGTGCCCTGAAACAGGGCGTACGCCACGCTGACCGCCCAGGTGACGAGCCCGAACGCCACCGTGCGATATCCGTAATCGTGTAAAAGTTTATCGGTAAATTCGTAATTCTGCGCCCAACGCGTAATATTCGTTTTCATTTTCGGTACAAAACAAATTACTACGTATATGAGATAGACGAGAGAGAGCGCGGAAAGCGCATAGAACACGTAGGAAAGAATTTGAAACCACAGATCGGGCAGGTGCAACGCGGCGGCGGCGACCGCACCGCCGATACAGAGGATCGATACGGCGATCAGCGCGGCTTTTTTCGCGCCGCGCACGCTTTTCAGTCGATCGGTAAATTTCACGGCGCTCCCCCTTTTTTTGGATTTTCCCCTGTATTATAACATAGAAACGACGAAAATGCAAACGCGGATCCGCTGTGCGGATCCGCGTTTTTTATTTTGTAAACCCCACCGAGCCGATCGCTTCGGCGGTGACGACGGCGCCCAGAAACAACTTTTCCTCATCGTCGTCGTACTGTGTGGCGGACGTGCTGTATTTGGAACGGGTGACGACGGAGATCTCGCCCGCCGCGCCGCGCATCTTCGCTTCGGCGCGGGCGGCGCTCTCCGCGTCAGCGGCGGCGAACGCCTCCGCATCTTCCAGCGTTTCGAATTCCCGCGTTTCGGCGTTGCCGTACACGATAAAGCCTTCGCCCGTTTTCTGCCGTATCTCCGCGGTGCAGGCGGCGTAGACGTTGCCCGTGACCGCGCCGACCGCATTGGCGACTTCGGCATGCTCGGGTATCACGGCTGTCGTGCCCAGAAGTCGCGCGACCTCGGGCAAAAACAGTCCGACGGGCGCGCCGATGCCCACGAGTTTGAAATTCGTTTTCAGCCCCGCCTGCGCCACGCCGCGTCCCTGGCCGAGCGCGGTGCGGTAGCATTCCTCAATCCAATGGTCGCTCTCTTCGCCGAACTTTCCGTTTTTGTAAAAGCCGTCCTGGTATTGCAGGATGATCTTGACGATATTCACGTACATCTTATGGCGTATTTCCGCGTATACCCGTTCGCAGAGTTGTTCGGTCGCGATCTCCAGATTGCCCGCCACGATATCCGCCGCCATGCGGGAAACGGAACCGTCGAACCGCTCGAAATCCCCGCGCACGTGCATCACGTCCGTGGGCGTCAGTCCGATCACCTGCACGGTCCCCTCCTTCAACAGGCGGGGAATGCGGAAAGTATACAGATCTTTCCCCATCGCGGCCGCCGCGTCTTCCAGAATAAGAGGCCCGTCTTTGAGGGCGCGGCAAAGCGCGCGTTCCTCCTCGTTCAAGCGTGCAAGATCGGGCTCTTTGGCGAGCGCGTAAAACTCGTGACGGAAATGCGAATGCACGATCTTTCCCTCGTCCACAAGTTGTTGCAGGCGCGTTCGGATCTGCGGCCAGCGCGCCGCCGCCACGCACAGCGGGATCGCGCGGAACTCTTCCAAAACGAGTTTGCGGTCGCGGTAGCGCACGGCGCTGTCGCCGCCCAGACCGAACGTACGGATCATAAGCCCGTTGACGTAGGTGCGCCATTTGCCGATGGAAACGCCGTCGCCCGCGCGCACGGGGATCCCGTCCACGACGACGGCAATATCCGTAGTGGTGCCGCCCATGTCCACGATGACTGCGTTCTTCTCGTCGGTCAGCCCGAACCCGCCCATCACGCTCGCCGCGGGACCGCAAAGCAGCGTTTCCACGGGATGCAGGCGGGCGAATTGTTCGCTCATCAGGCTGCCGTCGCTGCGCATGATGACCACGGGCGCGGCAAGCCCGCGCGCCTTCATCACCTTTTCGACGGCGCGGATAAAATCGCGGATGACGGGATACAACTGCGCGTTTAAAAGGGTCCCCGCGCCGCGCTGCAAACTGTTGAGTTCGTTGAACAGTTCACAGCCGCAGGTGACGGGAACGTCCGAAAGGTTTTGCAGCCGCTCTTTCGCGCCCTTTTCGATGACGGCGTTGTTGCGCATGGCGTACAGTTCGATGACGCCCACGCCCTCGGCGTTTTTCAAAAAAGCGGGCGCCTCTTTTTCGAATTTTTTCCAGTCGGGCGGCTGCGGGATACTGCCGTCCAGCCCCGTCTTGCAGGGCGGTATCCAGATCTCGGAGGAGGGCGGCAGACCGTACTGCGCGCCGTAGCGGTCCAAAATGACCTTATCGCCTCCGAAAAATATCAATTTGGCGTTGCCGCCCTTGTTTTCCACGCAGGCGTTGGTCGCGAGCGTGGTGGACAGCGAGACCATGCGCACGCGCGCGAAGAGTTCTTGAGGCAGCGCGTCCAGCGCGTTCGCGATGCCGATGCACAGATCTTCTTTGGTGGTGAGCGCTTTGGCGCCCGCCAGAATTTTCTTTTCGTCGAAATCGTAGAGTACGGCGTCGGTATACGTTCCGCCCGTATCTACGCCGATCGCTATTTTCATGATATCACCTGTTCTTTGCTTTTTGCGTATACAATCAGTATATCACATCCGCGCGCGCGGCGCCACGTCCTGGTTTGCGCAAAAATCGTATTATTTTGCAGCGCGCCAAAAGATTTGGGGATTATTTTGTTTTGTATTGACCTTTCGATCATTTTCCTTTATAATATTAGGGAAGAATGAGAGTTTCATGCGCAGGCAGAGGTGGGAAACGAAATGACAAAAAACAATATCAAAAGCGGACAACTTGTCAAAGAACAGCATTTGAATACATTACTCAGACACTTGATCTTGGATGACTGCACCACCCGCATCGGCCTTGCCAAAAAGACGGGACTGACGAAAATGACGGTCACCAATCTCGTCAACGAACTGATCCAGAACAAATTGATCTGCGAAACGGGCACGCAGGAATCCAAGGACAGCCTGCCGGGACGAAGGCCCATCTATCTCGTCGTGCACCCCGAGGCGCCGCATATCATCGACGTGACCATCGGCCGCGATTTTTTAAGCGTTTCGCGCGTGGACATGAAACTGAATATCATCATCCAACAAAAAATCAAACTCAGCGGCGAAAATCTGCAATCGCTTTTGCATAAGATCGAATCGGAACTGGAATACGTCATACGCTACAAGCCCAACGACATTCTCGGGATCGGCGTGGTGACGCCAGGGCCCGTGGACGCCGAAAACGGGCTGATCATCAACCCGCCCAATTTTTTCGGGATCAATAATTTCAACGTATGCCGCTACCTCAAAGATAAATTCAAGATCCCCACCTATATCCAGAAAGACGGCAACGCCTGCGCGCTGGCGGAGCAGATGTACGGCAAGGGAAAAAATATCGGCGATTTCATCTATTTTCTCGCCACGCAGGGCGTGGGCGTCGGGATCATCACCAACCACCGCCTCTTGAACGGCAGGCGGTCGAGCGGCGCGGAGATCGGGCATACCTGTATCGACCCGAACGGCGAACTCTGTTACTGCGGTAACCGCGGCTGTCTGGAAACGTTTATCAACCAGAACGCAGTGCTCGCGAAGTTCAACGCCGCTTTCGGCAAAGATTTTACCGACTTTTCGCAACTGCTCGCATTCTGCGATGCCGACGCGGAAGGCGAAAAACTGCTGTTCCGCAGTCTGGATCATCTGATCATCGGCCTCATCAACGCGGTGAATATTCTGGACTGCGAGGCGATCATCATCGGCGGCGTGTACGCGCAACTCAGCGACAAATATTTCGCCTATATCGAATCGGAGATCAACAACCGCATTTTGCTGTCGGGATACAAGCGCGTGCAACTGATGCGCGCCTCCATCGCCTCGGCGCAGCAGGCGCTCGGCGGCGCGTGCACCGTGCTCTATCACTATCTCAAACTGTAACGAAAAAGACCGACGCGCGTCGGTCTTTTTTTTATTTCGTCTTTTTCGCGTATTCTTCGTTGCATTCGCGTATCAACGCGAAGAGAAACTGCCCCTTGCGGCTCGTTTCGGTGAAACTGTATTCGATGCCGCCGAGCGGGTCGTAATTCCAAAGAAGGCTCGCCTGCACGTTGAAATCCACCATACAGCCCGCCATGTAGCGGTACGCCGCCTCTTTTCTTTCCTCCGTAGGCTCGGGTTCGGTGAGATCGTTGTGACCGAATTCTCCGACAAGGAGAGGCTTTTTGATCGACGCGCACATTTCCGTCGTATACGCGAGATATTCTTCGAGCGTCATTTCCCTACCGAAATAATTTTCTTTCCGAAAATAAATGTGTTCGCTGACGACGTCCATATATGCGGGATGAAACCTCTCGGTGACCTTTTCGTGCTCTTCTTCGGTATCCTGTATCCAGGCGCCGTAGGCGTGCATATTGTACTGCGACGCGCGCAGCGTGGCATTGCCGCTGGTGATCATGCGATCGTGCGGATCGTTTTCGCGCACGATCTCGGAAAACTCGCCGAACGCGCTCTCGATATCCGTCAAAGTGATGCAGTCGGACGCGTCGCGCGGACTGCCGTCGTATAGCGGCGGGCGGTTTTCCGCCGCGTTGGGAAGGTCCGCGCCGAGGTTGTATTCGTTGCCGAATTCCCATCCCCATATGCTTTGGCAGTCCTTTAAAAGCGCGGTCATGTCGGCGGTGAATTCCCGCATGAAACGCCGCGTAAGACTTGTTTCGTCACCCCAGGCGCGCATGGGCTCGCGGTAATAATCGCTCACGCATTGAATGAGCCAGAAAAAACTGGGAATGATCCCCACGCCCAGCCGCTCCGCCTCTTTTGCGATTTTCAGGATCGCGGCGCGGTATTCCTCTTTGCGTCCGAGATAGACGGGCAGTTCGTGCCAGTAATAGCCGCCCAGATTTGCGCGCACATAGGGGATCTTGTTTTCAGCCAGCACTTTCAGCCCGTAAAAGGCAACGGACACGTCGAACGCGTCCCCCTCTTCTTTCGGGAACGAACTGTTAAACAGATTGTAAAAATTGACGCCCATGCCGAAGTAGGGCGCGCCCTCGAAAACGAGCGTTCCGTTTTGATTTGACAGACCGTATTTCATTGCATTTTCCTCCTTCGGCGCGCCGCAACCCGCGGCGGGCAATAAAAACAGCGCACACAATAAACATATGATAAACTTTTTCATGGCCGATAATTTCGCAGCGCGTCGACCATGTAACCGTAATTTTCATCGGAAAGGCCGATGGAATGGTACTCTTCCACGTAGCCGATAAACCCGCCCGATCCCGTGCCCAACGTTTCGACGAGCCGCCGCGTGTACGTCTCGATCGCCGCGCGGTCGGCGTTGATCGCAATCTTTTGCAAATCGACGGGGCAGTTGAAACACACTCTGCCGCGGAATTTCGCCAATTTTTCCAGCCCCATCACTTCGGGCTGGTTGAAATTGAATACGTCCGCCCCGATCTCGACGAGATCTTCCAAAATATCGTACACATAGCCGCAACTATGAAAATAAACGTGCTTGCCCGCTGCGTGCACGATGTCGAACTGGCGCTTGTAGCGCGGCTTGAAAAAATCACGCCACAGCGCGGGGCTGATCATCAGCGAAAACTGCATGCCCCAATCGTCGTAAAACGCCACCGCGTCGATATCCGTTTCGACGAGACGGCGGATGACGTCCTCCTCGTATCCGAACACCATATCCGCGAGCGTTTCCAGATTCTCGCGTTCCAGATACAGATCTTCCAGCGTATTTTCGAATCCGCGCAAAAAGGTCAGGATCCCGAACCCCGTGATGCCGAACCCCGCAACGATATACTTATCTCTGTATTTTTCCAAAAAGGCGGGAAGGCTCCGAAGGCGCGAACGGTCCCTGCCGTCGGGCGGGCGATAATTTTTCAGATCCGCCCAGTCTTTGATGACGGGTTCTTTGGGCTGCCCCATCGTATCGTCGAGCCGCTCCCATAAAAAGCCCCATTCCGAACGGTTCGGATCGTCGCCGTGAAAACTTTCCGCCGTTTCCACGCAGTAGGAAACGATATCCGATTGTTCGATATCCTTGTTGAACAGATATACGGGTATGCGGTCGACGCCCGCGCCCGCGATCGCGTTTTTCACCAGTTGTTTCGAGTTCATTTCTGCCCCTTTATTTTTTGCTTTTCTAAATTATATCAAAACTTTTTCCCGTTTGCAAGTGTATTAGTAAAATTATTTTACTAATTGTTTGACTTGCCGTTTTTTTTATTATATAATAGGAAAAAGCCATAAGGGAGGAAAGAAATATGGAACCGCTGTCACTGCGCGGCGCGTGCAGACTTTATCTGATCAAAGACGTCGATTCGGTGCGCACGCCCGACGATCTTGCGGGGAGGGAGAGCATCCCTTCCGCCATTCCCTCGAACGCGGAGATCGATCTTATGAACGCGGGAAAAATCGGGGACGTTTATTTCGGCAACAACATTTTATCCCTGCGCGGGCGGGAATTGTACGATTTGTGGTACGAGATCTCCTTTTCTCTCGACGAAAAGCAGTCGGCGGGCAACCCTTATCTCGTCTTTCACGGCGTGGACACGATCGCGGAATACTTTTTAAACGGCGTAAAGATCGGTGCGAGCGACAATATGCTCGTGGAGCACGCGTTCGATATCGCAACAACGGCGAAGATCGGAGAAAATCGGCTGTTCGTACATATCTTTTCGCCCGTGCGCGCCGCCTCGAAAGAGGAATATTACGCCTATATGGTCGCCTTTCCCCTCAATTTCGCGAGCGTACGGCTCAGAAAAGCGCCGCATATGTTCGGTTGGGATATCATGCCCCGCCTGCTTTCGGGCGGGATCTGGCGCGGGGCGGAGATCTTATTCCGCAAAGATATCGGGATCGAAAACTGTTATTTCGCCACACTGCGCGCGGATACACGGCGGGCGACGCTCTGGTTCCAGTATTCCCTCCGCTGTCCGCCCGAACTGTACGGCAAGGCGACGCTCAGACTTTCGGCAAAGTGCGGCGACAGCGAGATAGACTATGCCGAAAAAGTGAATTTTTGCGTTTCGACGGCGCGCATCGACGTTGCGGACGCGAAACTCTGGTGGGTGCGCGATTACGGCGAGCCGAATTTGTACGAGGCGCGCGTTTCGCTGATTTCGGAAAACGGCGTAGTACTCGACGAAAAGCAATACCGTTTCGGGCTGCGCACCGTCGAAATCGAGCGTTCAGACCTCGCGGGCAAGGAAAACGGCGGCAGATTCCGCGTGCTTTTAAACGGAATCCCCGTCTTCTGCAAGGGCACCAACTGGGTGCCCGCGGACGCGCTGCACGCGCGGGACGAGGAACGCATCCCCGCCATTTTGGATAAGGTGCGCGACTTAAACTGCAATATCGTGCGCTGTTGGGGCGGGAACGTGTACGAGGACGATCGGTTTTTCGAATTTTGCGCGGATCACGGCATTTTCGTATGGCAGGATCTCGCGATGGCGTGCCAGATGGTGCCGACCGACGAAAAATTTCAGAAACAGATGCGCGAGGAAGTGAAAAAACTTTGCCTGCGCGTGCGCAATTCGCCCGCGCTCCTTCTGTATTGCGGCGACAACGAGAGCGATTGGGGGCTGATGGTCAACGAAATGGACCCCGCAAACAATCTGATCACGCGGAAGACCGTTCCCGAAACGCTCTTTCGATACGATCCGTTCCGCCCCTATCTGCCCTCATCGCCCTACGTATCGCCCTCGGCATGGGAAACACGCGATGAAAATTTGCTGCCCGAAAATCATCTGTGGGGTCCGCGGGATTGTTTCAAGGCAAACTATTACACGGGCTCGAAAGCGCACTTTATCAGCGAGATCGGTTATCACGGCTGCCCGAACGTATCTTCGATGAAAAAATTTCTTTCGCCCGACAAGTTATGGCCGTGGCAGGACAACGACGAGTGGATCGCCCACTGCACCGCGCCCGACGGCAAAGGCGATTTTTTCAGTTACCGCCTGAAACTGATGAGCGACCAAATCGGCGAATTTTTCGGCATCGAGGCGCAAAACTTACAGACGTTCGCGTTCGCCTCGCAAGTTTCGCAGGCGGAGGCGAAAAAGTTTTTCATCGAATGGGCACGGCTCTCGAAATGGGATAAGAGCGGCATCATCTGGTGGAACATACAGGACGGCTGGCCGCAGTTTTCCGACGCGGTCTGCGATTATTACGGACAGAAAAAACTCGCCTACTATTATATCAAACGGGTGCAAAAGCCCGTGGTCCTAATGATGCGGGAGCCTCAGAACTGGCATCTGGAAGCGGTCGTCGCCAACGACGGCTCGAAAGACGCGAAGGGCGAATACGAAGTCATCGACGCGGACACGGGCGAAACCGTACTTGCGGGCGAATTTTTCAGCCCAGCAAACGAAAACACAGCGGTGGGAAGGGTGCGCGTTTCTACGGGCGCGCACAAATTATTTCTGTTAAAATTGCACGTCGGCGGCGAAACCGTTGTAAATCACTATCTGCACGGCAAACCGCCCTTCGATCTCGAAAAATACAGATCGTATCTCAGACAGATCGCCGCGCTCGATCGTTCGTTCGACGCGGATTCGGTGGCAAAATGAGTTTCAGGGAGGAAAACATGAGAAGGCAAGATTTTTTAGACACGGTTTCGCACCGCGCGCCGCAAAAGATGACCGTAGATTTCGGCGGATGCCCGCTCTCGACGGCGGACGGCGCGGTGATCGCCAAAATGAAAGACTTTTTGGGCTTTTACGGGAATGACGAGGACGAGCGCCTGCCCTTTGCGGCGACCGCCTCCATCGACGAGCGCATTTTGCGCGAATACGATATCGACACGCGCGGGGTGGGATATATCCTCGCGCCCAAAAAGAGTTTGTACCGCAAGATAGACGATACGGCGTACGTGGACGAATGGGGCGTTACGCGCAAATTTACGGGCTTGTACTGGGATATCGTAGATTCGCCCCTAAAAGACGCGGGCCTCAAAGACGTGGAAAATTATCCCTTTCCTGATCCCGATTCGATCGACGTAAAAGCGCTGGACGCGATCAAACGGCAGGCAAAATATCTGTATGAAAACACCGATTACGTGATCTGCGCCTCGCACCCCGTGTACGGCATATTCGAACTGGGCTGCTGGATGTTCGGATTCGACGATTTTCTCTATCGCATGGCGGCGGAGCCCGAAGTCGTGCACTGCTTTTTCGAGCGCGTTTTAGCCTATCAGAAACAGGTTTCCGACCTCTATTACGGAGCGATCGGCGGTTATATCCACTACACTTCCAGCGGCGACGATTTCGCCACGCAGAGTTCCACGTTCTTTTCCAAAACCATGTTCGACGAAATGATTTTGCCCTATTTCAAGGAGCGCGTGCGCTTTACCAAAGAAAAGACCGCGGCGAAATTTTTACACCATTCGTGCGGCAACGTGTTCTCGCTCATCCCCTCGCTCATCGAGGCGGGCGTGGATATCCTCAATCCCATACAGCCGTGCAGCGGGGATATGGCGCCTTGCAGACTCAAAGAAACGTACGGCGCAAACATCGCCTTTCACGGGGGACTGGACACGCAAAGCGTACTTCCGCGCGGCAACAAAGAGAGCATCGGAGAGGCTGTCAGAAATCTGATGGACACCTTCCGCGAAAGCGGCGGCTACATTTTCGCCGCCGCCCACAACATACAGGGCGACGTGAGCGCGGAAAATATCCACTATTTCCTGCAAGCCGCAAAAAACTACAAATAAAAAAGAGGGGATATCCCCTCTTTTTTTATTCTTCGGGCAATTTCGTAAAATCGCTCACGCGGATATCCTCCGCGCGCAACGTTTCACTCGTTTCCAAAAATACGCGGCGCGTTTCCCCCGCCTCGAGGTCGAAAAAGTTTTCCGAATACCAAACGCGCGCGTTCTCTTTGGCGACGTCAAGGCTTACGGCGCGGGCGAACGCGCGGGCGCGGATATCCACAAAGTATCCCCCATTCGTTTCCGCGACCTCGTACGTATAGTCGCTTTGAAAGGGCAGTTTCCATAAATTCGGGAAATACACGCTCTTGATAATTTCCCCTTCCGCGGCAAATTCCGCCGTCCAGTAGTCGGCGCGCTCCCTGCCCGCAAGCATGGGGAAAAAGGCGATATTCGCGGTACCGACGCGCACAAACTTCTGCTCGCGCCATAAAATTTCGCCGCCGAGCCGCTTGCCGCACAGCGTGAGCGTGCCCGCGGCTTCGCGCATCGTATCGTTGACGACGTTGACGCGGAATCCGCCCGTTTCCTTTGTAAAAAAGGCGTGCAGAGGGCGGAACGCCTCCCGCATGGCGTAGTACGCGGATTTCGGTTCCAGATAGTAGTCCACCACCGACCAGGTGCCCGTGGGCCAGATATCGTTGTACATCCAGTTCATAAAGCCGCCGCAAAAACGCTGCGCGCGGGCGTGCTCGATCTCGCTCTTCAAAATTTCGTAATGCGCCTGCATGCCTTTGTGACAGAACTCCCGCGCGTTATTTACGGCGCCGAACAGTTGGCGCGCCGTCAAAAGTTCCCGCTCGGCAAAGGTGAGCGGGCAGGGCGAATAGGGATTCGACACAAAGCGCTCGGTATACAGATCGTTGAGCGGCCACAGTTTCTCCGCGGGCATGAATTTTTTCAGGGAACGGTAGCGGCAGGGCCCCAGAACCGCGCACTCGGAAAAGAACGCCGCGCGGTTTTTCGCCAGCACGCCGCGGTATTTTGCCATATCTCCGCCGATGATCGCCTCTTCGTAGCAGTTGGTATGCGTGTCTCCGTTTTGAAGGTCGTTGGCGACTTCGGTAAACCCGAAAGGACTTTGATTGACGTAAGGGAGATCGGGAAACCATTTCTGCGCGATGCCGCGCAGAAAATAATCGACGAACGGCAGACCGTACACGGGCTCTTCGGTCGGGTCGAGCGTGCCTTTGAGTTCGTTGCCGCCGCATATGAGCGCGATACACGCGTGAGCGCGAAGGCGGGCGAATACGTTTTCCGATTCCTCGGTGATCTTTTCGATAAATTCAAAGGAATCATAGGGAATATCACAGCAACTGAACATAAAATCCTGCCAGATCATGATGCCCTTTTCGTCGCATTTGTCGTAAAAAACTTCCTTTTCGTAATAGCCGCCGCCCCACACGCGCAGCATATTGAAGTTTGCCCGCCGCGCAAGTTCCAAGAGCGTTTCGTAGCGGTTCTCATCCAGCGTGCCCGCAAAACAGTCGGCAGGCACCCAGTTGGAGCCCTTTGAGAACACGGGCGCGCCGTTTACTTTCAGACGGCAGATATTGGAGTGCGCGTCGTACGCGCTCTGATCGAGTTCGATCTCGCGCACGGCAAACCGCCGCACCGCGGTATCGAGCGCCTTTCCTTCGCGCATCAATTGCACGCGGGCGTAATAAAATTCCTGTTTCCCGTATCCGTTGGGCCACCACAGCCGCACGTTCGGGATATGAAAATTGAGAACGCTCTTCTTGCCGCAAAGTTTATCCTTGCAACCGAGCACGGGAAGGGTGAGCGATTCGTCCCCGAAAATTTCCAAAACCGCCTCGTCGTCTTTGGCGCGTTCGTCGAAATAATCGGAAAAACTCCAAGTAATTTCCGCGCGCACACTGCCGTCGCGGCGGGTGAAAAAGGCGATATCGCGCATGCGGTACTTGTTTTCGCCGTACAGCGATACGCCCTGCCACACGCCGTACCCGGGCAGGTTGGGCGCCCAATCCCAGCCGAAATGGCACTGCGCCTTGCGCACGAAGATTCTCTTTTCGTTGAAAATGGATACGTAGCGGTCGTTTTCAAACTTTTCCATCTCTTTCAGGGTGGAGCGCAGCAAAATTCTGATCTCGTTTTTACCCTCGCGCAGCGCCGCTTTGACGGAAAATTTGTATTGCATGAACATATCGTCGGTCTTACCCACCGACACGCCGTTGACGAAAATTTCCGAAAAGGTGTCTATCCCGTCGCACTGTAAAACGACGTCGTCGCAGTCGAGCAATTCGCGCCCGACGGTCAGTTCGCGGGAATATTCGAAGTCGCTTTGCACGAGGTCGGCGTACAGTTTATAATTGTCCCCTGCGCGGTAGTCGGGCTTTTCGCCGTTTAAAAACGCGTCGTAACTGACGTCGCCTGGTACGTTGCCGCGCATAGTTTTGCCGCCGCCAGCGGGGCGGAGTTGCCATTCGCCGTTTAAAGAACGTTCAAATAATTTCATCTTGTCCCCTCGTCGCCGCGACGACCGCCGCGTAATCGCCTATTTTTTCTCCGAGCATGGCGGGCGCAAGACGGCATACGGCAAGCGACGCGCCCAACGCCTCGGCTTTGAGCGTTTCCATGGCGCTGTCGTACAAAAATTTGTGCGCGCGCACGAACACGCTGCCCGCCACGATCAGTTCGGGATTGAGGATATCCACCAAGACCGCAAGACCTTTCCCGAAATAGGCGCCCGTTTCGCGCAAAATGGCGATCGCGTCCTCGTGCCCCTCTTCCGCACATTCGATGACGCGCTTGGCGTCTATCTTGGGGATAAAGTCCGCGTCGCGGCAGAAACTGACGGGATCGCCGTGATTGAGGCATTTCGCCGCGTATTTCTGCGCGATCTGGCGGATCCCCGCGCCGCTGCAAAAACTTTCGAACGAGCCCGCCTTGTTGTAGCCGACGGGGCCGTCTTTTTCCAGACGCACGTGCCCCACTTCTCCCGCCATGTCGTTGGTGCCGCTGTACAGCGCGCCGTTTAAGATGAGCCCCGCCCCCAGCCCCGTGCCGAAGGTTAAAAATATCATGTTTTTCTTGCCCGCGCCCGCGCCGAATTTCCATTCCGCCACCGCGCACGCGTCCGCGTCGTTCATCAGGCGGACCGGTACCCCCAGCCTTTCGCCCAGATAGGCGCATACGGGCACGCTGTCCCACCCCGGCAGATTGGGCGGCGACAGGATGAGCCCCTTTTCGCTGCTCAGCGGGCCGCCGCAGGACACGCCCGCCGCCGTAATATCTTGTTTGGAAAGTTCCAGAAGCGCGAGTTGGCACTCGTAAATTTCGCAAAGGCGGTCCAGAATGCTCTGCCACGAGCCTTCCGTACAGATCTGGCTGCGCGACAGAAAATCCACCTTTCCCTGCGCGATCTTCGCGATCAAAACGGCGCATTTCGTTCCGCCGATATCAAACCCCACTACGTACATAATTACCTCCGGTATCATTATCAGTATTCAATTTCCACGCCTTCGGGTACGCTGCACGTAAGGCGCATTTCCCCCGAAACCATTTCCCAGCGCACATGAATGTCGCCGTAAGGCGTGGGCACCGCGCCGCGGCACCATTCGAGCCCGCAGGCGTGCGGACGAATGCGCACTTTTTTGTAGCCTGCCTCGACGGGCGTGACGCCGAGCACGTATTCGCTTAGAAAATAGACGGGCGCGGCCGACCAGCCGTGGCAATGGCTGCGCGTCAGCCTTCCGTCGGGCGCGGCATACGTCCACATTTCCCAGAAGGTATCGCAGCCCGTGTCGATCATTTTGCCCCAACTGCGCAAAAGATCGCCGATAAACGCCGCATCGTCGCCCCGTCGCATCATCGCTTCCAGATAAAAGAATTCGAAAAAGGGACTGCCCGCACGCACAAACCCCTCTTCGGGCGCTTCCATCAAAAGACGGCAGCGCTCCTTTCTTTCCCCTTGCGCCGCGCCGCTCATAAAGGCGATCGTCTGCGTCTGCTGGCTGAACACTTCGCTCAAAACGCGTTTCCCGTCCCGATACCGAAGGCAGTCGACATAGGCGCGCCTGTTTTCGTCCCACAACAAACGGTTGATCGCGGCGTTGATCGAATCCGCGAGCGTGCGGCACTGTGCGGCGCACGGCTCGCCGAATTCCTGCAAAAACGCGGCGGTTTCGGAAAGCGCGAGCACGGCGAAACAGTTGAGGTGCGTCACCGCGCCGTCGCAGGGGGTGTCCATCGCCGCCCAGTCGAACATATTCCAGGCGAACATCTGAAACAGCTCGTCGCCGTTGACGTGTTTTCGGATGCCTTCGAAATTTTTACGCAGGAACGGCACGAGTTCTTTTGCGCCCTTTCGATCGCCCGTATAGCGGTAATATTCGCAGATTGAGCGCATCCACAGAAACGTCCAGCAGGGCAATACGTTGAACCAGCCGCTCGGCACCTGCGATAGGGTGATATCCGAATATTCCAGCGATTCGCCCACTTGTTTTAAACAGCGCAGCCAGAGCGCTTTGTCGCCGTTCATCATAAAATGCACGAGCGCCTCGTTGCGCATATCGCCTACCCAATGCACCTGTTCGTAGGTGGGGCAGTCGGTAAACGTATCCTCCGCGCAGTTGACGAGGGTGTTTTTGCCGACTTCGTAAATGCGGTTGAGTTTCCAGTCGCTGCAAAGAAAATCGCCGCGCCCCGTCTGCGGATAGGAACAGCGCTCGACGTACAACTTATGAAAGACGGCGCTCTCGCAGCCGCGCACCGTTACGTAGCAGTAGCGCAGCCCGCGCCGCACGGCAAAGCGGAAGGTCTGCCGCCCCGCTTTCGCGGTATAGCGGCAGGTGTTGTTCATGCCCTCTGCGAAATTTTTCCGCCCGTCGGGCTGAATGAATTCGAAATTGTGGAAATCGAAAACCGCTCCCGCTTCCGCCGTAATATCCAAACACAGAAACCCGACGAGTTCTGTGCCGAAATCGAACAATAAACGTATTTCTTCCCCGCCCGTCTGCAACGCGGCGGAATTGCCCGCCGTGAGCCGTTCGGAGAGATACTGCCGTTCCTGTACGCCGAAACAGGGTTCGGCGGGCTCGCGGTAGCATTGCAAAAACACGTTTTCGGGAATCAGATCGCTCGTCAGATCGACGAGAAATCTTTCGGGAATCTTATCCAAACAGCCGCGGGCAGCGTTTTGGAAAATACTTTCCTTTTCCGCCGTTCCGATCGATTCCCCCGCGACCGTCTTGTAATGTGCGAAATCGCCCGTCATATTTTCATCGGGCGCAAACGGGCCGACGAGATATGCGTTTTCGACGGCGAGTCCCCCTTCGCCCGAAAGGGAAAAACCGACGACGCTCGAATGGCGCGTGCCCTCTTCGCGCAGAAAAATCCAGTTTTCGCCGCGGCGGAAAGAAAACTTTCCGTTGTCCGCGGGCGCGCCGTTGACGAGCATCTCTTCGTGATACCATTCGCGGTAACGTATTTCGGCAACATGCGCCTTTCGGGCGCGCACGCGGAAAAGCAGCCCCGCGCTGATCTTCCAAGGCGTGCAGTCGAATCCGTCGCGCGGCAGAATTTTACGGTAGTCGAGGCAAACCTGAGCGTTTTTCCCGACGATGCGCTCGGTTTCGACGAGGCGCGCGGGGTATACGGGCGTACGCGTGAGAAAAGGGATATCCCGCTCCTGCAATTCCTTATGCAGGCCGTCGTCGTAAGGGCGCAATTCGAGCGCGGACGGCATCTTTTTACGGCAGACAATTTCTTTCCAGCCGCAGTACGCGCGCGCGTCGACCCGCTCTTCGTAGCCTTGCTGGCAGCTGATGCGCGGCACGTTCGCGGCATATTCGCGCGCGGCGTCCGCTTTCCACGACCGATCGCTCACCCACACGGTTTCGCCTTCCGATTCCAGCCACGCCAACAGCCCGCCGTCCCGTTTCAGATACTGAAAGGTATCGCATCCGAAATGTTCGACGAGCACGGAAAGGACGTTTTTTCCCTTTTTCAGCAGCCCGCCGAGTTCGTAGACGTCCTTTTTATAGTGATCGGGATAGGCGCGTAACGGTCCGAATCCGAGATATTCGCCGTTGAGATAGAGTTGATAGCGGGAATCCGCCGTAATGTGCAGCGCCGCGGACCTGCCTTTGATAGTAAATTCTTTGCGGAAAACCGCGTACTGATGCGCGTTGAAGTCTGTGTTTGCGTTCCATATCCATTTTGCGTCTGTTTTTTGCATAATTCCTCCGCAGACGATGGCAGCATCCGCAAGGAATGCTGCCGAACGTTTCATTATTTTTGCACGAGTACGAGAACGCCGTGCGCCTTGCTCGTAACGGGCATGCACTGATTTTCAAAGGCCGCCGTATCCGTCGCCGCAATCATCGCTTCGCCCGCGGGCAGCGCGTCTTCCGCATAGGCGTACACGTCGAACTCGCCGTAAAATTCGTTGCGGAAAGCGAATTTTTTGTCCGCGTCGGAACTGTTGGCAAGAACGTACACCCACTTGCCGTCCCCGCGTAAAAAGGCGGAGGCGGCGATCAGTTCGTCGCCCGTGCGCAGCGGATAGATCTTCGAGCCGCGCGAAACGTGGTTCGCCATCAGTCCGTAGGCGTAGTACTGCGGGCGGATCTGATAATCGGTTTCGGGCGCGGGCAATTCGGGTTCGGAAACGTACGTATCCTTTTTATGGCACCACAGCCCCAACTGCATGAACTCGTTATACGACGCGCCGCGGTTGTAATATTGGTCGAACAGCACCCAATAACTCATGCCCACGGCTCCCGCGTTGAAGTAATTGAGCATGGAGCGCACGAGGAACACGCCGCGCTCGTAGGTGTACACGTCGTACTGGCGGGTGCTCGTGCTGCGGTTCTGGTTGGAGCCGAATTCGCCGATAAAGTGCGGCTTGCCGACCCGCGCGGTCTGCGCCGCGTTGCGATCTTCCCATTCCGTCATGTTTTGGTTGGGCGTATCGTGGTTGAATTTATAATTGTGCGAGTTGAAAAGGTCCGCGATCTCGCCCAGTTCTTCCACGCTTTTGGCGAGAAAGTCGTAATTTTCCGCGTCGTCCGACAGATTGAACAGCACCAGGTCGCGTATTTGATCCGCCTTGAATTTGGCGTCCAACTTTTTGCACATACGCACGTAGCCGTCCCAATCCGCCTCGTCTTTGGGGTTCTGCGCGTTTTGCACGTAATACGCCCAACTCGGCTCATTGACGGGCGTGATCTCTTTTACGCAGGAATAGTTCTTATCTTTTTTGAGGATCTGCACGAGTATGGAAAAACTTTCCGCCCATTCCTCTTCCATCTCTTCGGCGACGCCCATGATCCAGTTTTTGTTGGAATCGTTGCCCTCGCCCAAAAAATGTTTTTTGCCGTTCGCCTCGGCGGCGAAAGGATTTTTAAATTCACCCGACAGCGTGCCGGGAATGAGTTTTACCGTTTTGGAAACGCCCCACAGCGTGATATTCACGTGCGCGCCGATCTCTTCCGCCAAGTCGAGCACCGCGTAGAGCGACTTCATCTCCTCGGTCTCTTTGGTGATATTCTCCCAATTCACGGTATCGGGATCGTCGTTGTCGTTGACCGGTTCGAACCACTCGGGCAAAACCTGCACGCGGAATTTTTGGATTTTGAGTTCCTTCGTGCGGCGTCTGACGATCTCCCAGTCCTCTTTCGCCGCGCCCTTGGAAATATTCTGCGATAAAAAATGCGGGTCGAATTCCACGCCGATGCCGTCGGTCGCGTTCTCCATGGCGCGGCCGACGGCAAGTTCCTTATACCCGTCGGGAAGAAGGTACGTATCGTTTTTGCCCGCGGGACCGCCGCATCCCGCGGCGACGCCCGCAAATAACATCAGTCCCAAAAAGACTGCCAACCGCTTTTTCATGTCCGACCTCCGCTTTCAAGATCGCTGTACACGGCGAACGTCATGCCGCCGAGCCTGTCGGAAACGACGCGGCCGTCCGCAGTGACCGTCTTATCCGACTGTATCTGTTTTCCGTCCGTCGGCACGTTTCCCAACTCGTATACGTAGCGGTTGAGCGACGCGGGAAATTTGGTGTTGTTGACAAAGGCAATATTTTTGGTATCCGCAGAGTCGTTGACGACGAGATACGTCCATTTCCCTTCCTCCGTTCTGAGCGCGACGGCGACGAGGTTCGCGTCGTTGGTTTCCACGGGGTAGATGTGCGCGCCCGTTTGCACAAAGCGCGAAAGCAGGCTGTACGCATAGTAGACGGGACGGGGCGCGTAATCTTCGTCGGCATAGCCCCACAATCCCATGTTCATGATTTCGAAAGGATACGCCGTTACGAAATCGGAGGACGGGCGGTTATAGTACTGGCTGAACAGCGGCCAGTGGCTGAACCCGCACGAGCCCATATACAGCATATTGGCGGCGATGCGCGCGATCTGCAAGCCGCGCATTTCGGTATGGCGGTCGGTCGCGATGCTGGGCGGTTCCACGTGTCCCGTGCCGAATTCCCCGAACATATGCGGCAGAGGGCTGTCTTCGATGGCGTCCATATAACTCTTTAAATTATAAGTTGGCAGTTCGTATTGGATCTGCGCGTTCGTGTGTTCTTCGGTAAAATCGTAGGTATGCGAATTGAGGATATCCGCCACGCCTTCCAAAGTGGCCGCGGATTTGCCTAGCCAGGTGGAGTCGCGCGCGTCGTCGGAAAGGTTGAATTTCACGTCCTGACGGATGCCCGCCTCTTTGAACGCCTCGTCCGTGGCGATGCACATTTCCGTGTACAATTCGTGCCCCGTGATCGCGCCGTAGCGGTTATAGAAGGAGTTCGGCTCGTTGTAGAGCGTGATCTCTTGAATACAGGTATATCCCTTTTCTTCTCTGAGATATTTGATCATGGTGGCGAACAGTTCCGCAAAAATTTCCTCTTTGCCCTCCTGCGGTTCGCAGCACCAGGTGCCGCTGTCGCCCGCGGCGAGCCATGCGGAATGGGAAGTATCCACGCCCCACATGGTCAGATTGACGTACATTTCCAGTTCCTGGGCTGTGTCGAGCACCTGATAGAGCGATTTCATCTCCGTTGTCTGCCAGTCGTAAGCCTTCGAGGTGTAAGCCGCTTCGGACGGGCAGAAATAATGGGGCAAAACCATGGTGCGGATGCGTTTTAAATTCATTTCTTTCATGCGCGGCACGAAAATATCGTCCCAGTCGCTCGCCTTGACTTCCCACTTTTCGCCCGATTCTTTGCTGTCGGGTTGGAATGTGCCGCTCAGACCCGCGTTGCAGGAAAGAAAGTGCGGGTCGAGTTCGGTCCCCACGCCCAATACCTGCTTTCCGTTGGAATCCTGTTCGATCTCCAGCCGCTTATAGCCTTCGGGCACGGTCTTGTTGGCGTTGGGATCGCCGTGCGGCGAAGTTTCGCCGCAGCCCGCCAGCGTGCCGAGCACCAGAAGCGCGGTCAGTAAAAACACGATCGTTTTTTTCATACAATTCTCCTTATCAAAAAAAGGGAGAGCGAGGCGCCGCCTCACTCTCCGTCAAGAAGGGCCGCGAGCAGTCCTTTTCGTTTATGCAAACTTTTCGGCAAGTTTCTGTTTCGCCGTCTGGTAGTTTGCGTCCACCGCGTCGAGGTATTCCTTGCAGGAAACGCTCACTTCCGCAACGTAGTCCTTTAAAATTTCCACGGGCGATTTGCCGTTGTTGGTCAGCCCCGTCCAGGCGTAAGAACGGATGTCTTCCACGTATTTGCCGTCTACGGTCTGCGCCTGCATAGCGAGCGAGCGGGAAACCTTGGGCAGCCAAACCCCTTCCGTCACGCTGGCGAGCGCCTCGTTTTCCGAAGTGCACGCAACGTACCATGCCATTTCCTTATCCATGAGATCCGAACGCACGCGGTTGGATACGTTGAGATTGGGCAGAAGTTCCCACATACCCGAATAGGGCGGATTCTGCGTATATTCGTCGTATTTGGCGGCGGGATATTCCCACGTTTTGTAGGTCACGCCGTTGATGACCTTTTCGGGGCCCTCGATCCAGTGCTGCCCCTTGATGCCGTATTTGCAGAGATCGTAATTTTCCTGCGAGGCGTACATCCAGTCGAGGAACTGCACGGTGATCTCGGGGTGTTTGGATTTCATGGGAAGAATGACGGCGCCGAACGCGCGGTTGTTTTTCAAAAATCCGTGCACGACGGGCTCCCCGTTCTCGATGAGCGTGTCGCCGTTCTCATCCACGTCCGCAAGGGGTGCGATCATCATGTATTCGGTGTCGGCATTCTCCTCCATCGCGCGCGCCTGGCGGTGCAACTGGATGAGGTTGTTGATCTCGGGATAGGCGATGAACACGCCGCTCTTGCCGATCATGAAATCCGAACGCATCTGCACTTCGCTCTTGTTGTTGCTGTCGGGCGCCCACAAGCCGTCCTTCGCCCATTCGAACATGGTGGAGATATAGCGGTCGAAACCGTCTGTGAGTTGCGACGGGACGAGTTTGCCGTCTTTCAAGCCGTAACTCATAGCGTCCACGCCGAAGGTCGGCGCGATGACGCGGGAAATATCCCAGGGATACCCCGTCAGGGAGTACTGCACGTCGGGAATGGATTTCATCGCGCGAAGGAGCGTATCGAACTGCTTGAAATTCATGTTCTGATAGTTTTCGTTGGCAATGTCGAACGTTTCGGGATCCAGCCCCGTCTTATCCTGCACCTGTTTCATATACGTCTTGTTGAGCAGGATACCGTACTGTTTTTCCGCGTACACGCCTGGGATCATGGTCATTTTCAATTCGCCGTTTTCCTGCAGAACGTAGCCTGTCTTTTCGGCGATATGGTTTGTATCGCCCTGGCGGATGGCGGCGAGGATATGCTGGCCGTACTGTTCTAAAAGCCCCTCCACTTCCTTTACCGATTCGCTCTCTTTGGCGTACTTGACGATCGCGGAGCCTACATCCTCGCTAGCGTAATGGAATACGAGATCCATCTGTTTGTCTTTTTTCGAGTAGTCCAGATCGACTTTCTGCGGAATGGACGTATTCGTTTCCAGAGTCATCTGCAAGTCGATGCCGATACCCGTGTCCTCTTTGAACTTTTTCTCGATGGCCTCGGTCACGAGCGCGTCGTCCTTGCCGTCGATCATGCCGCTGCTCCTGCCGCGGTAAACGGACAGAATGTATCGGCCGTCGCTGGTCATGCCGCCGCTCCCGCCGCCGCAGGCGGCAAACGAACCGACGCACAGCGCTGCAATCAGGAAAACCAACAGGATCTTTGTTATTTTCTTCATGAAAACCTCCTTATTCTTTGACGCTTCCCATCATCATACCGTTGATAAAGTACTTCTGAAGGAAAGGATAGACGATGATGATCGGTAAAGACGCCGCGACGACCGCGGCCATCTTTACGCTTTCCGAGGGGATGAGCCCCGTGGAGGAACTGCCGCCGAGCATACTGTCGACGGAACTTAAAAGTTGCTGTATCATGTACTGAATGGGATATTTGTCCTTGCTGCTGATATAGAGCATGGGGCCGAACCAGTTGTTCCACACCGAAACCGCGCAAAAGAGCACGATGGTCGCGATGACGGGAACGGACAGCGGCAGATAAATTTTCAGAAATATGCGCATATTGGACGCGCCGTCCAGCGTCGCCGCCTCTTCCAGCGAATCGGGAATGGACATAAAGTAATTCCGTATCAGAATGAGATAATACGGCGCGAGCGCCCCCGGAATGATGATCGCCCACATGGTATCGGGAAAGATGCTGGATACCAATAAATACGAGGGAATCAGCCCGCCGCCGAACAGCATGGTAAAGATGATGTACACCATAATGCCCCTGCGCCCCACCAGATATTTTTTGGAAACGGGATAGGCGGTCAATAGACAGGTAAATGTCGTGATGAGCGTGCCGAGAACCGTCATTTTGACCGAATTCCAGATGGAGAGCAGCATATAATTGTTGGTCGTGAATAAAAATTCGTAGGCGTAGGTGGAAAACTTTTTGGGAAACAGCGAGATCCCGCCGCTTTTTAAAAGCGTCAGTTCGTCCGTGAACGAGGCGGATATGATCAGCCAGTACGGCATGATGAAGAGCAGCGCCCCGAACGTTAAAATGATGATATTGAATACATTGAACGCCTTTTCGCCCTTGCTTCTTTTAATCATGTCCCCTCCTTAATAAATGCCTTCGTAGCCCATGCGTCGCACGGCGAAGTTGGCGCCCAGCGTCAGAATGAGCGCTAAAAGGCTCTGCATCAGGTTGACCGCGGTGCCGTTGCCGTACGATTCGAAACTTGCGTTGCTGATCTGGCGGTACACCCAGGTGCTGATCACGTCTACCTTTTCATATAGAATGCTGTTCGTGCCGACGAGGGCGTATATCTGCTCGAAATCGTCCTTGACGAGCCCCGAAATACTGAGAACGAACGTGACCATGATGACGGGCATAATGCCGGGAATGGAGATATGCAGCGTCTGTTTCCAGCGGCCCGCGCCGTCTACCGTGGCGGCTTCGTACAGATCGGGAGAAATATTCGTAAAGCCCGCCAGAAAGACGATGGTGCCCCAACCGCAGTTTTTCCAGATATTCGTGATGGTCAGGATCGCGCGCCATTTGCCGGGATCCGCGTACCAGAACACGGGCTCCATGCCGAGGCTTACGAGCACCTTATTGATCAGCCCGTAATCTTTCTGCAAAAACACGTACAGCATGCCCGAAATAATGACCCACGAGATGAAATACGGCAGGTATGAAACCGTCTGCACGACTTTTTTGAACCATTTGAGCCGCAGTTCGTTGAGTAGCAGCGCCAAAACGATGGACGACGGAAACGCGAAGATCATTTTCAAAGCGCCCAGAATCAAGGTGTTGCGCACCAGATTCAGAAATCCGCGCGAGGCGACCGCATAGTAAAAGTTCGCCCACCCGTTCATGTCCGTCCAGGGGCTGTCGAAGATCCCGAGATAAGGTTTGTAGTCCTTGAACGCGATAATGATGCCGTACATGGGGCCGTACGCGAAGATCAGAAGGCACAAGAGTCCGGGGACCATCATCAGATATAAGTCCCAGCGCTTAAAAATGCGCGCCCAGACCGAGTTGTTTTTCATGGGACGGCGCAGTACTTTTGCGCCCGTGAGCGGAACGCTCTGCGCGGTTTCCGCGTTTTGCCCGTCGACGATGTCTTTCTTCATTGTTTTACTCCTTCACGCTCGGAAGAGAAAAGCGGTGAAAGCACCGCTTTTCTTCCGTTTCGGGAAATTTTAAGCAAGTTCCGCACGGATACCCGTAACGGTCATGGTGTTCGTTCCTGCGGGCGAGGGTAAAATGAGAATGCCGTTGGAGGTGATCTGCGCGGTGCTCATCGCGCTCACGTTCAGGTACCCCGCTTCGCCCGTGACCGCCGCTCCGCCAAAAGTTTTTTCCACGGCTGACAGCCCATCCTCGCTCGAGCCGAACCACATGGAAACGTCGATCGCCTTCACGCGGGTCTGCGACGCGTCGGTGTAAACGTATTTCATCTGCACCGCGAAATAATAATCGGTGTCGTCGGCGAGCGCGCCCGTATTGAAAAAGAAGTCGCGCTCGGGTTTCGCGTCGTCGCGGCCGCCGTTGGTCACCATATAAAAACCCTTGTAATCGTTACGGTAATGCAGCGAAAGCCCGCCGCCGTTGTTCCATTCGCCGCTTGCCGCGCCCGTGAGAACGAGGGACATTTCGCCGCCCGTCTTTCTGAGTTTAAAATACACCTTGCTTTCGCCCTGCGGACCCTTTGCGATGGTTTTATCGGAAGGCGCGCCGTTGACTACCTGTTCGCCGTTCAGTTCGGGCGCCGCGGTCACTTTCGCGGGAGCCTCGATCCCTTCGGGCGGCTGCGGGTCGGCGGGATACTGCGTATATTCCTTGCCCACGTACAGTTCTTTGACGTGCGCCACCCAGCCGTTATATCCGACGATGCGGATAGGGCCTGCGGAGAGGTTGCCCCTCGGCGCCGCGCCGCCCTCGGCGAACACGGAAACGGGGACCGCCACAAAACCGCTTTCGGACTGCGTCCATGCGCCGCCGTTCTCGCTGACGAGAATAGGCTCCACGCCGGGCTTGTTCTGGACGCTGTACTGCACTGCTTTGCCGTTTATCCAGACCATAAAGCAGACGTAATCGGCGTCTCCCACCTTTATGTTTTTCACCTGATACTGCAAAAGGACGTCTTCCCCTCTCCAATAAGCGGTATTGAACACGTTGGAGGTGCTTGCAACGATCAGGCTGTCGTGCTTGATGAGGGAGATATCCGCCGTCGCGCCGAAACGCATGACGATGCCCGAGGGCCATTCCTTATTGCCGTCCGCGTAGGAGCCGCGCAGGTTGATCTGCAAAAGTTGATTGCTGCCGTCCGCGTATTCCGTGCTCATCAGAACGGATACTTTCTGATCGTACACGTACTTGTCGCCGTATTCGTACAGCGCGCCGGGCGCCACGATGAGTTCGCCGTTTTCGTAATCTTTGTTGTCCGCCACGAGGTTTTTCGTCGCGTCGAACCCGTCGCCTTTGACCACCACTTTCACTCTCTTTTCCGCCTTGTTTTCGGCGAAATCCGAAACGGTGTAGACGAGCCAATGTTCGCCTTCCGTCAGAATGGAAGTCTTCGTGCCGCTGATATTCGAAGCATAGAAGGGACCTTCCACGCCGACGTTGACCTTTTCGGTCAGATCTTTATCCACGTTGTCGGTGACGGTCGCCACGGGGATGTCGAACGCTTCGCCCACTTTCACGTTGATAACGGTATCGTCCACGTCAATGACGGGTGCCTCGTTGTCCTCCACGGCGCAGATGACGATCTGGTCCGCGTAGCCCATATTGCCGTTTTCGTCCTTGGCGGAAACGACGATATAATAGTAGCCCGCCTCTTCGAACTTGACTTTCCGCTCGTTCACCGCGAGTTTTTCGCCGACCGTGCGGGTGGCGTAATCGAATTTGTACACGTCGTACGCGACCACGCCTTCCGTGCTCGTAAAGACGGGAAGCGTCACAGTCTCGCCCACGGTCACGCGCTGCGGCAGAGATCCTTCGCTCGTCAGAACGGGACGGGCGATGTCCACGGCGAATTCCGTTTCGTCGGCGGCGTACATGGAAACACCCTTGATGCGCATGATATCGTCGTAATACTGTCCCTGCGCGTTCTTGGAGAATGTAGCCGCGCCGAACGTGAGCCAGCCCGCGCCCGTCGCCTCGTCGGCAAGACGGTCGAACAGCCCCGATTCGAGTTGCCCTTTCACGTTGGAAGTGCCGCGCGCCAGTTTGTATTCGGCGTAATTTTTGCCCTTCATCGCGTCGGTGATCTCGGTATCGGGCGTAACGTCCACCCAGATTTGCGAACGGATATACGACTTGCTCGGATCCGCCGCGTCGATGTTGAAAGTATGTTTTATGTACAGCGTATGATCCTTGGCGTCTTTGAGCGTGCCCGTGAACGCGACGATCGCGTCCGATTCCGAGCCGCTGCCCGCGGTGGTGCCGCGAAGTTCGAACGTACCCGATTCGCTGATACGTAAGATCAGATAGGGAGCCCAACTGCCCTCGGAGCCGTCGGGATAGAACAAAGTACCGTTTTTGCTGCCGACAAAGCCGATATCGTAGATCTGCTCGCCGCCCTCTTGAAAGGGATCGATATTGAGCGTGATACCCACATAATTTTCATGCAGTTTGGATACGCCGACCGCCGCAGCGGCGCAGTCGTCCGCCTGGCTGCCGTAGGATGTACGGCCGATCTCCAACTGTTGCAGCGTGGAGTTATAGCGCGAATCGAACCCGCAGCGCACGTTGCCCGCGTCCAGGATCAGGTTTTTGGACAGATCGGGCGCGCTCACCGTCAAGGGGTATTCGATGGGTTCGGCGGCGTTGCCCGCCGCGTCGGAGAGCGTCAGACGCACTTTATAGTTTCCCTCGATGAGACGGAACGTCTGTTTCGCGCCGCCCGTAAAGTTCAGAATGGGCGAGGCATACTCTGCGTCGCTCGCAAGATATACGCGCGTTTCGATGCGCGAGGACACGTCGTAATCGTCCGCGGTCTCCTTGCCGACCGCCCCGGGAAGACGGATATCCTGCGTGGCGCGCACGCCCGTCACGCCCGTCGCGGGGTCGAAATTCGCGAAATCTCCGCTTTTGTCCAAAGACAGCACGGGGGCTTCGGTATCCGCCGCGGCCTTGAAGTCAAATTTGACTTCCTTGGTGTCGCCCGCGTCGTTGGATACGAAATATGTAATTTTATAGTCGAGAAGTTCGTTGCCGGAAGGCGTAAACTTCTGCTCCTTGTTCGCGGCGACGCGGAATAAGACCTGTTTGCTCGTCGTGCCGTCCGCTTTCAGAAGATCGACGTTCAGTTTGACGCGGTCCGTGAGATCGCCCTCTTTCGAGTCGCTCGCAGATGCCGCGGGCAGTTTGACTTCGCGGCCTACCATGCCCGTTTTCGGAACGTTTTCCACAGTCAGCGTGATGTCGCCGCCCGTCACGGGATCGTCGCCCTTGTCCGCGCAGGCGACCATCAGCCCGATGGAAAGCACGAACGCAAACGCGAGCACAACCATCAAAAGTTTCCGTTTCATTCAATTTCCTCCTGGAATTTTTTTCGGAAGAACTCCCCTTCGGGCTCTCCCCTTTTTATGACTTTACATTATTTAGTAAAATCATTTTACTAATTAAGTATATACCACGATCTGCGAGTTGTCAATACCTTTTCCAAAATTTTCCGCAAAAAAATGCGCGCCCCGAAAGAGACGCGCAACGTTCGATTCAGTTTTTTGAAAGCCGAGCCTGCGATTTACCCTTCGCGGGCAACGAGATCGGCAATTTTTTTGAGAAGTTCAACCGAAGTGCCGTGCGGCACGGCGTCGCCCGTGGAGAGGATAAAGCCGCGTCCGCCGCGCATTCTTTCCAAGATTTCCGATACGTGCGACAGAATCGCCTCTTCCGATTTCATGACGAGGGAGGAAGGTTCGATGCCGCCGATGATCACTTTGCCGCCGAAGGCGCTCTTTGCGTCCCAACACTCCATATCGCCCGTGGTGGGCGGACAGACGGAGTCTATGCCGTCGGATAAAATCTTTGCGATATCCTCGGAAAAGCCGCTCAGTTTGCCGCACATATGGGTAATATACAGTTTGCCCGCGCCGTGCAAGATCTTTGCGTATTCGTTGAGGCAGGGCGCGGCGAGCGACTGAAACCAATCGCGCGACATGATGGTGGTCGACGTGTCCTCGTAGGCGAATACGACGGGAGTATCCAGATCGCACATCAGGCGGTAGTAATTTTTGTTGCGCTCGTGGAGGGCGGCGAACATCTCCCGCATCGCGTCCTCTTCGTCCAATAAAAGATAGGTGGTATTTTCCAGCCCGCATAAGACCTGCAACGTTTCCAAAAGGGGCGAACAGGGCGCCGTAGGCGTGGGAATGCCGTCGTCGCCGATCGCTTTTTTGCGTTCTTCGAACAGTTCGAAACGGGGAATATACTGCGTGTTACGGGCGATATGTGTCATTACTTTCACGTCTTCGGGCGTGGAAAGAAGGTGTTTTTCCGTGTACATGGCGCCGTTCTGAAAATAAAAACGGTCGTAGATCTCGCCGTATTTTGTGATAAAATGCGTTTCTCTCTTGCCGCCGCCGACTTCGCGGCTCTCGACGGTAATGCCGCCGCCGTAGCGCACCTCGCAGCAGGGGCTGTGGCGCTCGATGATATCCGCGCCGATGTAGCGCAGCGCGCGCAATAAATCGTACGGATGATTTTGTTTTTCCAGAGAACTTGCGAAATAATCGTCGCAAAGCGGCGAAAAGGGAATGCGGTCGGTCTCTTTTTTATAAAGCGCCGCCAGAACGCGCTCTTTTTTGGTCATGCCCGAGTTCATGATTTTGACTCCCTGTAAATTTTATTTGTGGTCGTGCTGTTTCCGATACTGCACGGGCGTGCAGCCGAAATATTTTTTGAAGGTCACGTAAAAATTTTTCAGATCCCCCACCCCCACCAACAGGCTGATCTCCTCGACGGTCAATTCGGTTTCCAGCAAAAAACGGCAACTCTTTTCCATGCGGTAGCGGATGAGATACTCGATGACGCTGGTGGAGCGGTGTTCCCGAAAAATTTTCTGCAGATACGCGGGATACAGCCCCACCGCGTCGGCGATGTCTTTGAGCAGCAGTTTTTTCATGTAATTTTCCTGGATGAAGGCGGTCGCGTTTAAGATATAGTCGTCGATGGTCCTGGACGAGAGTTTGCCCCGCACAGACTTTCGTTCGTCGGAAAGTCGTTCGATCTTGAAACAGTTGACCAGGTTGCAAACGAGCAGGTATAAAATCTCTTCCGAACCGTATTCCGCCGCAAATTCCTGTTCGATGAGCGCGAATTGCGCCTCGTAACGAAGTTCCGGACGGGAAAACACTTGATTCGGGGCGGGAAATTCGATATCCGCAAACAGTTCGTGGCTGCAAACGACGTTGACGATCTTAAAGTCGCTCTCCTTGCAGACGGGGCGGATGTTGTGTTCTTCGCCCGTGGCGATGACGAACACGTCGCCCTTTTCGATCTCCACGCAACTTTCGCCCACGTTGTGCAATGCGCGGCCGCTCTCCACGAACACGATCTCGATGAAACTGTGACTGTGCCGTAAGATGGATTCGTAGCCTTCGCTGCGCACCACGATGATGCTGCGGTCTGTGTTGTACATTTTTATATCGAATATCATATGTTTGCAACCATGGTCTTCAAGTCTATTTCCGTTTCAAAACGAGCGCCAGCGCCGCAAGCCCCGCGGCCGCGCTTCCCGCCGCGGCAAAGCCCGCGCCGATCGAGGAAGAACAGCCGCCTCCCTCTTTTTTGCGGTAATTGACGGGGCGCTCGACGATGAGAGTATCGTCCGTCTTTTGGGAGAGTTTGCCGAGCGCGTCGTCGGTGTCCGCCTCTTCTACGGGCGGGATATCGGGAAGTTCGGGCGTTTCGGGTTCGGGAAGTTCGGTGATCTTGAAATTGTCGTACGCCGAATCGTTGTTGATGCTGATCAGGGACACGTAGCCCTCCTGATAAAAGGAGGCGTTCAGATTCCATTCGGTGGCGGGGTAAGAATCGACGGACAGCGTTGCCTTATTGCCCTGCACGGTGAGTTTGAGATGATGCCATGCGTTTCGGTCGTAATTCGGATAGGTCGTCTTTTCGAACGGGCCGCCCACGCCGATGGCGCCCCACATGGTGGGTTGGCCGCCCTCCTGCACGAAGATGCCCGCGCCGTCGTCGAAGAAGGATTTGCCCGCCTCCGCCTGACGGAACGCGACGCCCGTCCACCAGAACGTCTGGTTGCCCTGCTTGTAGTCCACTTCCATTTCAAAGTTGGAAAACGTTTGCTTGCTGTACGTCAGGATCGCTGCGCGCCAGGTGCCCGCATCCTTGTCGATGCTGTTTTCGCGTACGAGTTTGCCGTCCTTCAAAAACCAGTGACCGTCTTCCTGACCGACCTGTTCCGCCACGGTGGAATTTCCCACCGCGTTGACGTAGCCCGCGAAAAAGTCCGCGTTGACCGCCTCTTCGGAGGTAAATTCCTGCGTATAAACGGGAAACTGCGCTTCTTCCGCGGCGGCGGGCGCGAACACGCCCGCCGCAAGCGCCGCCGTCAGCGCGAACGCCGCGGCGAGAGTGAAAATTTTACCTTTCGATTTTATCATATTCTGCCTCCTAACCCGCGATCAGCCGATTGTCGGCGGTGATATAGTAGGTCTTGTCGGCGGGCACGGTCACGTAGTAGACGTCCGCGTGGATCTCGACGGAAGGCTTTTGCACCGTTCTGGAGATCTGAATGGAATATTCGCGGTTGCCGTACCAGTATTCGGATATGCCCGCATAATCCATGTCCGAGGGGAGATTCGGGCTGATCTTCAAGCCCTTCACGTCGGGATTGATGCCCAAAAACCCGCTGATGAAAGCATAGGGCACGAGCCCGCTTTCGGGGAACTCGCCGATGACGCCCTCGATATACTCGCCGTGCTGCGAATAACTGTTGCGGCGCAGCGAATCCTTATGGAATTCCTCCATAATGACCGAGAAACGGCCGAACGCGTCGTCCGCGCCCACGCCCGCAATGCGCCCCATCAGATCGTAGTAACTGATATAGAAGATGGTGCCGCCGTTCTGCATCTGATTGCCGAACCCGCCGAACGAGCCGGGCGTGCAGGGAAGCGCGCCCGCATGGTCGTACCAGTAGTAGGCGCCGCTCGCGTCGGTCACGGTGGACACGTCGAGCGTGTTGGAACGCGCGGCGTACTTGAATTTGCCGTAAATATCCGCGCCCGTCGAGGTGTCGCCCTCGATGGTACGCTTGCCGTCCACCCAGTCGTATACCTGTTTCGCCTGCGCCTCGCTCGCGATGCCGTAACTCACCGCCATAAAGTTGACGTACGTAAAGCCGAAATCCAGCCGCTCGCCGTCGGCGTTGATGCCGCCGATATAGCGCCCTTTCGTTTCGTCCCAGAAGAGCGTGTTATACTTTTCGCGGGTGACGGCCGCATAGCCGCGGTATTCCTCCGCCACGTCGCGCGCATTTTCCGCCTCCGCGCTCTGCCCGTTCTTCGCGTAATTGTCAGCCTTGAATTCGTAGATATCGGCGTACGCCAGCAAAGAAGCGTAGAAGTATGCGTTTTCGTACGCGGACATATAGCCGAACGTCTTGTGCACGTCCCAATAGTTGGAGGACATGCCCGAGGTGGTGCCGTCCTTGGCGGGATCGTTGATGGTCATGATGCCCGTCTTGCCGCTGAGCGTGTTCATCATGTAACTCATCGCCTTATCCACTTTATACTGAATGGACTGCCCCTGCGTGTTGGTAAGATTTAAAAGTTCCGTAAATTCAGTCCCGTCGTCGTTGAACTTGCCCTGACGGTTGCACTGCAAGAGATAATTGCGGATGGCGAGGATATAAATGGGATTGAGCGAATAGTGACAGCCGAACGTGGCGTTTAAATGGAGCGGGCTGTCGGGCGTCGCCCAGACGTAGCCGTCGTCGTTCGACCAGGTATCGTTGCCCGTGCGGATACGGACGAGCAGGTCGAGATAAGTGTCGTTGACCTTTTCGTAATCGGTGAAGTTGAATTTCAGCCCCACCCATTCCATCCATTCGGTGGAACCGATCATCGCGGATCCGGTGCGGAAAGGCGAAGCGTTCTGCGTTTCGCCCATGATCGAGCCGAGCACCACGGGTTCGGTCTTGGCGGTGCCGAAGATGGTCCACATATTGTTGAGGTCCGCGTCGAAGGTGTGCCCTTTCGAGGTGTAAAGCAACGTGCGCAGACTGCCGTACACGCGCATTTCCTCGATCATAAGGCACTTTTCCTTGTCGAGTTCGCTCAGATTCATGGAACTCAGTTTCTGCGTCAGGCGTATGCCGTTGGCGACGATGCCGTCGAGATTGAGAACGAGCGTCGCGCCCTTGGGATTCGGAAAACGCATGATGGGATTGAAGCGCCCCACGCTGTAATCGTACAGGTAATAGTATTTGGGCAGGCTCTGCCAACTCTCGCCGAAATCCGACGTATACTCGACGGCGATGTTCGAAGGGAAAATATCCGCCTCGGCGGGAATTTTCACCTCGATCGTATCGAGGGTGTAATTTTCGTCGAACAGATAGCCCGCATATAACTCGTCGTCGATGTCCTTCGACGCTTGGGACTTAAAATAAGTAGGTTTGCCGTCGGCGATCTTTTCCGCGCCGTGCTCTTTATCGTAGGCGGGGGAAGATATGGGCGAAACGTTCTGGATCATGGTATCGGGTTCGTAATCCTTGCCCTCCACCTTGATGGTCTTGGTTTCCGTCCAGCCGAGGTTGGATTCGCTGTTCTGCATGGCGACGGCCGTCGCGCTCACCTTATAATCGCCCGCCTTTTTATAGGTGTGCGGCACGGCGACGCTCGACTGCTTGCTCGCGCTCTGCAAGCCGGGGCCCTGGTATGCCCAGGTACCGTCGCCCCAGTCCACGATATAATACACCGATTCATAGCCCTCTTCGAACTTGGTCTTGGAGGAAATTTTCACGGTCGCCGTGATCTCGTCGCCCGTGGAAACCGTTTTTCCGGGCACGGAAAGCACGACTTGGGAATCCGCCGTGCCCTTATCGTACGAACTGGGCGTATATTCGATGGGCTTCATATTTTTGACTCCTTCCGATTTGCTTCCCCCGCCGCACGCGCCGAGCATCAGCGCGCCGAGAGTAAGACAGGCTGCCAGACAGCAGGATATGACTTTTTTCATAGAACTCCTTTTATTCGGCTCTCTTTTTGGCGATGAATGCCACGGCCGCCGCCAGCGCGCCCGCCGCGAAAATCATCGACGCCGCCGCGACGCTCGAACCGCAGCCGCTTTCTTCCTCTTTCTTTTCGGAAACGGTCACGGTGAACGAATCGCTCTTGGAACTATCCGCCTTGGACTTGACGGTGATGGTCACGCCGCCCGCTTTGAGGAACGTGACGACGCCCGTTTCGGATACGGTCGCGACGGTCTTGTCGCTCGTTTCGAAAACGAGGTTTTTATTCGTCGCGTTGTCGGGGCTGACTTTGACGGTCAGCGTCAGCGTGTCGCCCGCGTTCGCGGCGGTCGGTTTGTTCTGTATGGAAACGGAAGTCACCGCAACGTCCGTGACTTTTTTGCTCACCGTGACGGTGAAACTGTCTTTTTTTGTGGCGTCGTCTTTGGAGGTCGCCGTGATCGTCACCGTGCCCTCGGACAGGAACGTTACCTTGCCCTCGGCGTTGACCGCCGCGACGGTGGGATCGCTCGAAGAGAATGCGACGCTCTTATCGGTCGCGTCGGCGGGCAAAACGTTCGCCGTCAGGTCGAGTTTGTCGCCAACGTAAGCGGTCTGCGCCTTGTTGGTAATGGAAACGCTTTCCACCGCTTTGTAGTCGATCAGATTGCCCTCGTCGTCGAGCATTCCGAAATAGACGTCCTTGAATTGCGCGTTGCAGCCGCCGTCCGCAAACAGGGCGATGGCGCCCGTCAGATCGCCCTCTACCGTTTTGCTGATGCGGGGCGTGACCATGTCGTCTACGAAGAAATCGATCTGCCCTTCGAATACGCGCAGTTTAAAGATGCTGAATTCGTTCTGCACGTAGGAGGGAGAGCCGCCCTCGTACGGGCCGTTGATGGGCGCACCGCCCCAGATGGTGGCGTTGTGCGCCGCGGAGGCATTCTGCATAAAGGCAGAACCGCCCGTCTGGTTGCCCGTCTCCATCTTGTTTGTCTTGGCGAAAAACGCGCCGAACCAGCCGTTGTCGGAATTACCCTTGGCAGTGTAAACGAGTTCGAAATTCTTGCGGTCGCGGTTGTTGAAATACAGTACGCCGTAATCGTTGTCGATCTTGCCCGCCTCGGTGACTTTGCGCGTAAGCACGCCGTCCTGCAAGGTGAACAGATCGTCCCATTTCGCGACGGCACCACCCTTGTTGCCCGCGATACCGATCGCCTCGAACGCACTCATACCCTCTTCGGTGAGCGGATACGCGATATAACCCGTTCTGTCGGCGTCTTCCGCGGTGATCTTAAAAGTCTTTTTGATTTCGGGGTTGCTCTTGGCTGTAAAGGTCACGTTGTACTCGCCCGCGTTTTTGAAGAGCAGTTTTCCGTCCGTGAGGTAGACGCCGTCCTTGTCGCTCGTAAAGGTGTATTCGCCGTCCGACCCCTTGGGGAGCACGTTGACGGTAACGGGGACGGGTGTGCCGACCGTGGCTTTTCCGTTGTTTTCGATGCCCGAAACTTCTATATCCGTGGCGGGGATCGTTTCGTCGGTGCCGACGGTGCCGTCCGCTTTGAGATAGGTCACCTTGAAAGATTTGACGGAAACCGTCTTGTTGGTCACGGCGACGCCCACTTTGCCCGAGGTCAAGGCCTCGTCGCCCGGCTGCAGATCGACAACGATGGGGTCTTCGTCGTTCAGCCAGTACTGAATGTGGTTTTTGTACACTTTCAGTTTATGTACGGTATCGGAAAGGCCGTTGAAATCCTTAGCCGCGATATGCGTATCGTTCCATTCGGTGTTGTTGATTTGCTGATCGTGCCAGGTATAAACGCCGTCACCCTGTACAAATGTCAGACCGCCTTTGGGATTCGCACTATCTTTGGCGGGTTTGGCGGTATTTTCCACGCCGAAGCAAAGGCCGCTCCAACCCGCCCTATCCCCCACGTGCTGTAAGGTGACTTCCATATAAAAATTCTTGTAGTCCGCTTTGTCGTAATACAGATAGTAGAAATTCGACCATACCTCGTCTTTCGTCGAAAGGTCGCCTTTGGACGTGATCGTCTTGTTCTGCGTATCGAAATCCCAGATCTCATCGGCCTCGCCCGCCACGGGATCGGCGCCCGATCCCGCGAACACGCCTTTGAAATTGCTCTTGTCCGTCAGATCTACGTTCGTCGTATAGGTATCGTCGTCGGGCACGGCGGCCGCCGAAGCGAGAAGCGCCGTTGCCGAAACAGACAGGCAAACTACCATCATCACGGACAAAAATGCCGTTAAAAACCTCTTTTTCATCTGATTCCTCCTCATATTTTACATTTATCCGATGAGTCCAAGTTCCGTAAACTGCGTTTTTGCGGCGGCGAGAAATTCCTGGCCGTGCAGGGTGGAGTTCCATTTTTTCACATAAGAATCGTACTCCTTCTGCGCGTTTTCGGCGCTCCATTTGCTGTTTACGTATCTGTACTCGAACGAAACCATATCGCTCGTCATGTCGCTCAAAAGACTCGCGTCAAGACTGACGTAATCGCCGATCTGCGGCAGCGAAGGCATATTCGCGGTCAGATTGTCGTGCTCCGCGATCTTCAAGACCAACGCGTTCACGTGCGGTTCGTCCGCGCTGATGACGCCGTCGTTGGTGGAAGAGAACCACGCGCCCCAGTCCCACGCGCCGTTTTGCTTTTCCTTGTAATATTTTTCGGTAAATCCCGCGCGTTCGGAACTGGTGCAGATATACACCTGCGGGCTGCCCTCGATTTTCTGGAATTGCAGATTTTTTTCGATGCCGACGCCCCAGCGCAGCGCGTCGTACGCCTCGCCCCGCTTGTATTCGCCCGTTTCTTCATCGAAATAGCAATAGAGATCGTCGATGAGTTTACATATTTTTTCCATTTTGCTCTTCGACTGCGCCGTGGCCTTGGATACGGTGATGACCTTACCCGCGAGCCCCGTGCCGGGCATATAGCCCGCGCGCTCGTTCTCCGTGCCCTGCTTTTTGGGAAGAGCGTACGTCTTCCACAAATCGGTCGCGTCGATGACGTCGTTTTCGCTCTTGCCCTCGGGCGGCGTCATGCCGCGCTGGGCGTAGGTGATCTTTTTGTCGTTGAATTCCGCCTGCGTGTTTTTGGTGATCTCGCCGGGCATCCACTCTATACCGATCTTGCCCGCGTACGTACGCTTGCGCTCCGCGTACTGCTGCGTGAACCAGGCCGGCTCGATGAGCTGTTCTTCGACGATGATCTTGAAATAATCCAGAAATTCCTTATAAGAGCCGTCGGTGGTACCGAACTGCACTTCGCCGTTCTTATCCACGTAAAAGCCGTAGGGCGCGACGGTCACGGAGCCGAACATGAGAGGCATCCAGGTGCCGAGAACGCCCAGAGAATTTCCGCCGCCTGCGGTGGAAAATGCGTACGCGTCTTCGAACTCTTTCACGCCCGCCTTTTTCTGCGCGTCTATCCACCGCGCGAAATCGAGCAGATCGTCGGGCGTGGTCGGCGCCCAGGTCTCTTCCTTGGCCTTGTCTTTGCGGTACATATCCAGCCAGTCCTCTCTGAGTTTCAACGACCATGTGGGCGGATCGGCGGGCGTCCACAGCGCGGTCAGTTTCTCTCCGTCGGTAAACACCGCTTTGGAAGCCGCCTGCGACTGCGCGTTCAGCGATTTGGAAAAATTGGGCATATACTGCAGATACGGCGTCCAATCGTCCAGAAGCACTCCCTGTTTGAAAAATTTACGATAACTCGTATAACTGGGAAAACTGATGATGTCGGGACGGTTCTCGGTAGAGTTGAACGCCATGATCGCCGCGTTTTCAAAATCGCTGTTGGCATTGAGTTGCACGTTCAGCCCGTAATTTTCGGCGATGTACGCGCGGTAGGGATCGTCCGCCGTGGTGGGCGTATTGACCCAGCCCGAAAACAGGATGTTGATCTTCTGCGCGTTGTTCCCGCCCCCTGTTCCGCTCCCGCCGCAGCCAGCAAAACCGCATACGAGAACGAGCCCTAAAAGCAATGTGATGATCTTTTTCATAAAACCTCCTTTTTATCCTTTTACCGCACCAAGGTAAACGCCCTTGGTGAAATACTTTTGAAAGAACGGATAGATACACAGAATGGGCAGCGTAGTGACGATGGTGAGCGCCATTTTGATGGACATATTGTCCACGTCCTTGATACCCAAAATATTTTCCAGACTTCCGATATCGGCATTGTTGACCTGGTTGAGATTGTTCATTGAAATGGTCGCGTAATATTGCAGCGGCCACAGATGCGATGCCGCGGGAGAAACGTAGAGCATCGCGTCGTACCAACTGTTCCACTGGAAAACAAGGGTGAAAATACTGATCGCCGCGATGACGGGCATGGACATCGGGAGAACGACGGCGGAAAAATTCTGCCAGTCGTTCACGCCGTCGAGCATGGCGGATTCTTCCACCTCCGCGGGGATCCCCTCCATCGACTGCTTGATGATGATGACGTTCCAGGCGTTGATGAGGTTCGGGAAAATATATACCCAGATGTTATCCAGAAGCCCCACGCTCTTAACTACGAGATAGGTGGGAATCAGACCGCCGTTGAAAATGATGATGAAGATCATCAGATACATGAAGTACCGCCGCCCGGGCAGATTTTTGCGCGCCATCGCGTAGGCGAGAATGGCGGTCAAAAGCACGCTCAGAACCGTTCCCACCGCCGTTCGGAATACGGATACCGCGATCGCTCGCCCCAGAAACGAACTGACGGTGAATACCTGTATGTAAGAATACAGCGTCACTTTCGTGGGGATGGGAATGAGGAACGAATAGTTGATGTCCTCGGGCTTGGCGAAAGAAACCGCCAGCGTGTATAAGAGCGGATAGATGCACAGCGCCGCGACCAGAAAGCAGACGGCAGTGCAGATGACCTGGTAGAGGTTTTCGTGAAACTTTGCCGAAAACAACGGCTTTTTCTTTTTTTCCTGCATACTTCCCCTCCTTACCACATACCGATGCCCGTGGTCTTTTTCGAGAGTTTATTGCAGCCGTACACGAGCACCATGCCGACCGCAGCCTGGAAGAAGGACATCGCCGCGCCAAGCGAATATTTCAGTTCGCCCAGACTCGACCAGTACAGCCAGGTGTCGATGACCATGGCTTTGGGCTTGGTGACGGCGTTGGCAAACAACAGCAACTGTTCGCCGCCCGCGTTTTTGAGGATCTGCCCCAGATTGATGATGAGAAGGTACATGACGATGGGCAGAATGCTCGGAAGAGTGATGCGCCACACGCGCTGCCACGGGCCCGCGCCGTCGAGTTTGGCGGCTTCGTACAATTCGGGCGGCACGGAAGAGAGCGCCGCGAGATATAATATCGTGCCCCAGCCCAACTCCTTCCAGATATTCGTGAGGACGACGATGAAAATAAACCAGTCGGGATCGGTCAGGATACTCGAACTCGTACCCAGCCAGGTGCTTAAAAGCCCCTCTTCGTTCAAAAACGCGTAGGTGATGGCGTAAATGATGACCCAACTGAAAAAGTGCGGGATATAGACGATTGTCTGTACGACCTTTTTGGCGCGCATCATGCGCATGTCGTACAGAAAGATAGACAAAAGCAAGGGCGGCACCGTCGCGCCGATGAGTTTTAAAAGCGATATGTACAACGTGTTTCCGATGACGCGCAGCATTTCGGGGCTGAGAAATATTTCCTTGAAATTCGCCATGCCCACCCACGGACTGTTGAAAATGCCCGTTCCCAACGAGTAGTCCTTAAAGGAGAGCACCGTTTGCAGCACGATGGGATAGAGATTGAATACCGCGATGAGAAGTAGCGGAAAAACCATAAACAGATACGAGGGAATGTACCTTTTCAGAAGAACTACCTGCGCGGAATCGATCTTGCGCTGGATCATGCCCGCGACGATGCAGACGGGGCATAGCACCAACCAGATGACCGAGGGAGAAAACACCTTGTAAAAGGCGGCCTGCACGGCAACGTCTTCCAATCCCGCCGTCATGAGATAGGTAGTCGGTATATTGAGGGTTATCAGCATCACGTAGACGACAAGGCACAAAAATCCCAGTCCGATCCCCGCCCAGCCGCCGATGGCGTTGAGACGCGCCGCGTTATCTTCGCCGCGCTTTCTGAAAAGTACGACGAGCGCTGCCTGATACAGAAACAGCGCCAGAAACAGCGCGATGCATAAGACCAGCAACACGCCGATCGCCGTCGGCAAATATGCCGTGACAAAGATCTTTTCACCGTCTACGAGATAAGAATAACTCAGTTTCCCGCCCTGAAAGAGCGCGCCGATCACGGCAGCGCCCGAGAAGGCGCCGTTTACGCCGATATCGGCAAGTTCCCGCCCCACGACGCCCGCCGCCAACAGGCAGACAAGGCAAACGAGGCTGACGCCCGCCGCAATGGCGGCTTTGATCGTCTGCGCGGTGAGTTTCCGGGGCGCAGGCGCGCTTTGCGCGGCCGCGCCGCGCTCGATCGCTCGCTCCATAGATCAGTCCTCCCCTTTTATTTTTTTGCGGGCGGCAACGGTATACAGCACTCCGCCCCTCAGTTTGAAAATTTTATATCCCCCGCGCGCCTCGTCCCAGCCTTCCGTATCGAAAAGCGCATCGCTGAGCCACAGTTCGCCGTCGGTCTTTTCCGCATAAACGGTCAGCGTATCTTTTGCGCTCTCGATGCGGATATCTCCGTCGCGGAGCGGAAGCGTCGCGCTGTACGAGGATAAGCGCACGAGTTTCGGGCACAATCTGTATTCTTCATAGGCGGGTTTCGTCGGTTCCAGTCCGATGAGATAGCGCCCGAGAAGATACAACGGGCTGGCGCCCCAGGCATGACATAAACTCTTTCCGTACTTGCGGTTATACATGGCGTATTTATCGTCGCCGCGCTCGTTTTTGTCGTATAATTCCCAAAAACTCGTGGCGCCCTCGTCGATCATGCCGCCCCAGTATTGCAAGATCTCGTGATATACGAAGTCGGTCTCGCCCGCAAGGCACAGCGCGCTCAACTCGAAAAAGCGCATGAACGGCGTGACGATCTTTTCCGCTTCGTCGTTCAAAAGCACGTTTTGAATGACTTTCTTTTTCTTTTCGTCGTCCAGAATACCGAAATACAACGCGAAAATATGCGGGTGCTTTTTGATCGCGGGGTTCAGTTTCCCTTGGTACCGCGAATAATAGAACACCCCTCGCTCTTCGTCCCACAGGGTATCGAACAGCACTTTTTTCAAGGCCTCGTATTCCTCGCGGTATTCTTCGGGATCGTCGCCAGAGATCCCGCACAGTTTCTGCATGGTTTCGAGCGCTTTGAGATAGATGATCTGTTCTGCGGCGACTTCGCCGCGGTTGTCGATATTCGCCCAGTCGACGAACACCCAGTCGCCCTCTTTGCCCTCGATCATACCGCTTTCCGTCTTACGCGTACGCGCAAATTCGATGATGCGCCGCGCGGTGGGGATCATGCGGCGCAAATAATTTTCGTCGCCCGCGTACATATAAAAATCGTACAGCCCGATGATCCAGTAAAAAGAGTATTCCATGATATGGTTCATGAAATGTACCACGGGCGGCTTACCCGCGAGCGCCGTGATCGTGCGGCGTTCGGTTTTCAGATCGAAAAAGGAATAATAGTTCATCAGAAACGCCTGATAGGCGTCGCCCGCCCACAGCCAGCGGTCGCGCTTGATGCCGTCGAGGAAAAATTCGCGGGTATTGAGCGCCAGCGTATCCAGCGCCACCGCGTAAATTTTTTCCAGTTTTCCATCCGAGCAGGAAAATTTTGCACTCCGCGCCTGCGGCACGAATTCGCGCAGTACTTTCAGATTGGTCAGATCGACTCCCTCGCCGTGCAGTTGGATATAGCGGAACGCCTTGCCGACTTCGGGGCGCGTCTGTACGGGAAAATCCAGTTCGTCCGTCAGTTCGCAATTCTCTTTGTCCGTCGCCTCCGCAAGGCTTTCGCCGTACCAGATACGTACAAGCCCTTTGCCCTCGCACGCTTCCAAATTCACCACGCCCATCATCTCGCGGCGGCAGTCGAGAAGGAGCGAATCTTTATCCTTCCGCAAAATATCGAAATCTACGTCTTCGTAACGGAAACGAAACGGCCCCGGCGGCGATTCGGGGTCGGTCAGCCCGTCGCACCCCGCCGCCGAATACCGAAAATCGTTGGAAGTGGTGAGAAATTGCTCGTCCGAGCGCACCGTTTCGCCGTTGACGTACAGCGCGGGAATTTCTTTTTCGTTATATACGGAAACGATCAGTTCGTATTCGCCCGCCCGAAGATCCACAAAACCTTGAAATTCGCGTATGTAAGCGTTTTCGGGCGCCTGTATCCGATTCACGATCACGTTGAACTTTCCGTTTGCGCGAATTTCCAACCGCTCGGGCTTCGAAAGCGTAAAGCGCCGTATAAATTTCACGTTTTTACAAAAATCGTCCGTATGCCAGAAGGGCGGCACGAACACCTCCCTTTCGTAGCGGGAAGTCAGGCACGCATTGAGTTGCCGTATCTCGTAATCGCCGTTATGCCATATCCATTCTGCCTTTCTATCCATCAGTCGTTTTCAGTCCTCCGTACGGCAGCAATACGGTCGGTCTTTCGAGAGCATGACCGCTCTGCCGTTGATTTCCACTTCCATCGGCTCGCCTTCCGAAAGTAAAATTTGCGTTTTCTCTTTTTCCACGGTCACGCGCAAGCGGCGGCCGCGGTAAGCGATTTTAAAAGAATACTTTTGCCAGCCTTCGGGAATCGCGGGTTTGAAATGCAGTTTGCCACCGTAGTCGCGCATACCCGCAAACCCGTTCACGATCATCATGTACGCGCTTCCCTGACAGGCGGAATGCACGCCGTTGAAAGTGTTCCTGTTCACGTCGTCCAGATCCATGCGCGCCGCCTGTTTCAGATACCCGTATGCCTCCGCCGCATAGCCGATATCCTGCGCCACGATACAGTGGATCCCCGCGGACAGCGAACTGTCGTGAATGGTTTTCGGCTCGTAAAAGTCAAAGATCCTGCGTTTCATCTCGCGCGTGAATTCATGGCTGTATAAATAGATGAGCAATACGATATCCGCCTGTTTGATGACCTGATAGCGCCACAGGTTGAGCGGGTGCAAATGGGTGAGAAGGGGCAGTTTTTCGGGCGGGATCGCGTCCACGTCGATGGGATCTTTGTCGAGGAAATCGTCGTCCTGCAAATACAGGTCGAGCGTTTCGTCGTAGGCGATATACATATTGTCCGCGGCTCTTTTCCAGCGGGCGAGTTCATTTTCGTCGCAGTCGCATATATTCAGCATGCGAAGATAGGCGCTTTCGTCCTCCGCGCGCAGTTTTTCGAGCATTTCCAACGTAAAGTAAAATTGATCGCGCGTGAGCCAGTTGGTATAGAGATTGTTGTTGACGACGGGATTGTATTCGTCGGGCCCGCAGATGCCGTTGATACAGAATTTGCCGCCCTTGTGTTCGATAAAGTTTCCGCGGTGGGACAGGCACTTGGAAGTTTTCGCGAGCATTTCGATGCCGTAATCCTTCATAAACTGCCAGTCGTCCGTGGCGAGATAGTAACGCTTGATCGCGTAAAAAATATCGCAGTTGAGGTGATATTGCGCGGTCGCCGCCTCGAACACGTGGCCGCACTCTTCGCCGTTTATGCTATTCCAGGAATACAGGGCGCCGACATCGTCCATTTCCGCGGCGCGCTTTTCCGCGTTTGGCAGAATATTATAGCGGTACAGAAGCAGTTGTTTTGCGACTTCGGGCGAGGAGTACAAAAACGCGGGCGTCATAAATATTTCCGTATCCCAGAAAGTATGCCCCATATAGCCCGTGCCCGTGAGACCGTTGGCGCCGATGTTGGTTTTTCCGTCCTTGCCCGCAGAAATCTGCAGCATGAAAAGACTGAACCGAACGCCCTGCTGAACCATGAGGTCGCCCTCGATCTGCAGATCGGCATTGTCCCAAAATTTTTGCCATAACGTTTCGCTTTCCGCAAGGCAGCCGCCGAATCCTTTGCCGATCGCCGCGGCGGCGCTTTTTTTCGCCGCGGAAAGCGGCTCGTCGCAGTCGCTGTCGGTATAGAACGACGCGGCGCGTTCCAAAGTCAAAACGCCCTTTCCCGTTTCGCCCGAAAAGACGTTGACGAATAAATCTGCCATGTCCTCTTTTTGCAGCGAAAGTCCCTGCGCGCGTTCTTCGAGGGCGCAGGCGACGCGGAAGGCGGAAACTTCCGCACGATAGTCGATAGACCGCGCGTTGTCCTTTCTCGAAAGGGATAAAAGATGCAGGCGGACGGCGTTATCGCCGCCGATTTCTTCCTTGCGTATACCGTCCGCGCGGGCGGGAAGGCACAGAGGCGTTTCGATACGCACGGAAATTTTTTCGTCGGAAGAGATCTCGACGCGGTGCATGAGAACATGCACGTCGTTTTGACAGGCGAAACGCTGTAAAGAAATATGTAAGCGCTTGTTTGCGGAAGTGATTAAATCGTATTCGCGTTTCATCACGCCGTTTTTCAGATCCAGCCGCCGCATATAATTTTCCGCGCTTTCAAAAGGCGTGCACAGTTCGCCGTCGGCGTAAACTTTGAGGGCGAGAGCATTGACCTGCGAAAAGATGGAATGATAGCGGCCGGGGAAACCGGGGCGCTGCCAGATATGACGATAGGGATGATATTCATACACACCGTTAATGAGGAGCGACTGTTCGCACGGCACGCCCGACGGCACGCCCTCTTCAAAATAGCCGCGCACGCCGAGGTAACCGTTGCCGACGGAAAACACTGTTTCATTGGGAAGCGAGCGACCCTTGTTAAAGCCGTATTCGGTGACCGTCCATTCTTCGGGCACAAACAAAACGGGCACGTTGCTGTGAATCTTTCTCATAGGACCTCCGATTTCGATCGGTTTTATTCTTTTGCAAATTTAATTATCTACATTTGGTACAAAATTTCAATGGTAAATTCATCTACAAAAAAAGGAGCCAAATGCGAGCATTTCGCCCCGATTTGGCTCCTTTTTTATAAAATTTTCGTCATTTTTGCGCGTTTTGTCAGTGTCCTTGCCTATAACGCCTTAAAATTTGCTCTACTTTCCTATGTTTTTTTCTTTCGATAAGTAGACCGATTTACCAAATTTTTCTTCATTATAGTTGAAATTCACCAAAAAAATAAAAAACCCCGCCGCGCAAATGCGCGGCGGGAACTTCCATATTTACGGTAAAAGTTCTTCTACAATATCCAATATTGCGGTTTCGGTCATGGGTTGGGATAATTCTAAATAATAACGATATTCTTCATATTCGAAAAAGGCAAAAGCACTTGTAAGACTATTAGCATAGTTTATTTCTACATTCTTTACCGTTTGCTTACTCAAACATGTGATTATGAAATTTTCTAGCATATCAATATTAGTAAAATTATCCGTGATGAATATCTTTACACGATCACCAGTTTCTCCACTTATGATCTCTTCACTAAAACAAATTTCTTCGCCCGTACTGTTTAAATAATATGTAACATTAATAATGCTTTCAGCAAACTCATACCAATCTAAATACAACCAGTTTTTCTGATTAATTTCCGCATGTTTTTTTATCGTTTCCTCTATTGGTTGCGAAGAATACTCCTCTTGGGTACAGTAACGACTTTTCAGTTTCTCCTGCGGCATAAAATAAAATACGGAAAACAAACTAATCCCCAATACCAAAACAAACGACGCAGCAATGGTAGCGATTTTTTTCCAAGAAAATTTTTTACAGGTAGGCGTGCCTTCGCCCAAAATATCTTCTTGGGCTATTCTTTGACGGACTTCGTCCCACATTCTCTGTTTGGCTTCGGGCTCCTGCTCTTCGATAAGTTCATGTATAGAGCGTTTTTTCGCCATCTTATCTCCTTAAGCGGTTATCGTTACGGCATATCCATTATCTAACCAGGCGGTAGTATTTACCTGAACAAAGGCTGTACTTTGAGAATATAGCCCTGTAGATACCATCAAATATGTATCTGTTCTAAAATTTTCATCTAAGCCGTTATAATATTTTACAGTACAATAGCCATAAGCTACCATTACATGTCTATTCTGAACAATTGACGTTACAATTCTATCGTAGTGATCTCCTTGCGCAACAATGATCAAACCAGCTTCATCACAAAATAATAAAATAGGCTTATTATTATCTATGGCGCTTTTCGCAGAACTTAATTGAAATGTTCCCCATGTATTTTTTACGGAAGAATAACTTAAATTATATCCTTTTTGTTCTACATATGTCTTTAAACCATTTTTGCAATCTGCTTCGCTTACGCCGACATCGTCTACGTTAGTACGCATTAACGTATACAGTTCTTGCATTAAGGCAGGTATATAAACTTTATCTTTTACTTTATAACGACCATTTGTATAATTAGGAGTAAAACCAGGAATTAAATTTTCGTAGTAACGATCATAAAAACCAACAATAATTCCGCCTGCAGTAGGCCCACAAGAATTGCTTAAATCTGAATTTGCATAATAATCAGGCGCCTCATTAGTCGTTGTAACCATATCATAGGTTCTTCTAGAATAATTTACTGTTTCAGAGTCAACCGCATACGTACTGATCGGATACTCGTCATAATAGCGGTCGGACGAGGTTTCTTCTGCGCTTGCGGATACGGTCAGCGCGGGGATCAAGGAACCGCATAAAAGCATAAAGGCGCAGGCAAGTAAAACGAATCCCTTTTTGATGACTTTGGACATATTTTTCATTTCTCCGTGTGTAAAATTTTTTATAATTAATATACCGACGATTTTTTAAAAAGTTTCCTCAATCGTCGAATTTTTTTAGTTCTTCCAAAACAAGCGCTTCTAATCGGGCGCAACGCTTGCTGATCGTCGATTTACTGACATTCTTTAAACGCGCAATATCCGAGCGCGATAAATTGCAGACATATTCCAAATAATACAAATCCTGCATTTCCGGCGTTAATTGCTTGACAGCCTCTTTTACCGCATTGCGCTCTTCCGAATCTTCTAAATAGGCCTGTACGTTAAAACGCGAACTTTCATCGTAGAAATTATCGGGGATCCCCACATCTTCGCGATAATAAAGTTTGTTGATATCATGCGCCGCGTTTTCCGTGATCTTGCACATCCAGTTATATCCGTCGCTCGCTTCGTTGAAACGATCGATATACCTGATGACGCGCACAAACGTTTCTTCAACGGTATCTTCGATATGACTCTTGTCCGTTAAATACAGTATCGCAATCCCTTTTAAGTGGTTTGCAGTGCGTTGATAGAGTTTGTCCAACAAATCAAGCCGTTCCGCCCCACTGCTCTTTTTGATCTGTGTCAAAAGTTTCGAGACGGCGACTCCAAAATACGACATCCGTGATAATAACCCTCAATTTCCAAATATTTACAATTTTCTTCCCAATTATAATATATATTTATGAAATAGTCAAATTCTGACAGACTGTATTTTTTAATAAATTTGGAAATTTATATTAAAAATTTTTATTTTTTTGTATTTATAGGAAACTTTTGGAAATTTTGCAAGTATATACTATATCGGAAAAATATCAATCCCTAATAAATCGAATATACGGTACACACTTATGAAGAATCGCTTAAAAGCAATGGAAAGTTATTTGCGATTAGCCGCACTTGAATTTAATAATCCCGTTCAAGACACGGCGCATTATGCGTTGGCTCTAACGCTGGACTATTTCGAAACTTATGACAATCTGCATAATTCCGACAGGCATTACATATTTTGTCAACTTTATTTCAAATCGGCATATCGGAACGCTTCGGAAGTCAAAAAGAGCATGCACCTTTCCGTAAGCGTTGCCACGCTATGCCGTTATCGTAAGAAATTCGTTGAAGCCTTTATCTACTACTGCAATCTTCTGGAACCCTCGTATTTTGACGATCTGAATAAAACGACGGGTTTTTCGGCTTGATTCTTAATTTTGCTCACCCCCCTATCATTCATCCTTCTTTTACGAAGGGGCGCCCCCCGCAGCAAACGGCTGCAGGGGGCGTTCTTGTTATTCCGTATGAAAATTCAACTCAAAAGACGCTTTCTCTCCCTCGCTTGCCTGCGACTCGACAATAAACGCGTAATCTCCCGCGGTTTCGAAAACGATACTTATTTTTATACGGATCGTATCCTGTTCATAACTGAATAACACCGTCAGAAAATATTTGCCGTTTTCAGAAAAAGTGTTCCCGCTTTCGGTTACCGTATATTCGCCGTACTCGGAAGAGATTTTATGCGTTACGCCCGAATAGGAACTTTCTAACACCAACTCGATCTCGTAAACTTCGCCGCATTCCGCAGCGATCTCAGAACCGTTTTCCCGTCCGTTGACGAGAACTTGCGTGAAATCAAGTACGGGCGCGGCAGTGACCGTGTAAGAAAAACGCACGTAGATCTCTCCGAATTCGCCGTACAGCGCGACGTTCACCTCATAATAGCCGATCTTTGCGGGAACGTCTGATCCGACCTGCACGCACCAACGCCCCAGTGCGGACTGCGTCACGGTGCAGAAAAATTCTTCGGAAGGTTTTCCGTTGACTGTCCAGTCGCAGTAAATAACGCCGTAAAAGTCACTGATCTCCGCTTCTCCCGCGGGCAACGATTCACCTTCCGACGATAACAACGCGCTGTCCGAAATATAATTTATCTTCGGACAAGGCATCCATTTAGCCGACAAAGCCAGATCTTTCGTCACAGCCGTAAGGGCGGTCAGTTTTGCCGCGTTCGCACCTTCGCCGCAATACCAACCCGCAAATACGTAACCTTCACGCAAAGGAACGGGCAAACTCGCGTAATCTCCCGTCGGAATTTCTTCAAAATACGTCGTATCGCCGTTTTCGAACGCGCCCGCACCCGCGTCGTAAGAAACCGACACGGTGCCGCGCATAGCGTCCTCCCCGCGGATATTGCCGAGTTTTTCCCATACCGCCGCGCGACGGTACAGATCGTAACTTTCGGTATCGAGATAGAAATCGCCTTCCTTTCCCGAAAGCGGATCGGGCACGCCTGCGCCGCAGTACCACGCGGCTCCGTCTTTCCCGTCCTGCCCGTCCGAACCGTCAACGCCGTTCTGTCCGTCGTTGCCGTTTTGGCCGTCGTTGCCGTCTGCGCCCTTTACGTTGCCGACCTTCTGCCAGCCTTGACCGACTTTTAAATAAACGTCGTAGGTTTCGCCGTCCAAGTAAAAATCGTCTGTTTTTCCGAGCGATTCCCGAGGCGCGCCCGCCCCGAAGAGCCAACTTGCACCGTCTTTCCCGTCGGCGCCGTCTTGACCGTTTTCACCGTCGGAGCCGTCCGCGCCGTCTTTTCCGTCCTGACCGTCCGCGCCGTTCTGTCCGTCCTTTCCGTCGGTACCGTCTTTTCCGTCTTCGCCTTTATCCCCCTTTTCCCCGCGGACGACGCCCGCATTGACGATGGTACCGTCGGTGAGCGTGACGATCAATTCGCCCTTTTCATTGACGGTCGCGGCGGAAACGCTCGCCCCGTCCTTGCCGTTTGCGCCGTCCTTGCCCGCGACCAGCCGTAAAAATTCTTCGAGAGTTCCGTCGTAACCGAGTTCGCGCGCCTGCACATACACCTTCTCCTGTGCGGACAGAGGCTTTTCACCCTCCGCGCAGCCTGCCGAAGCACCCAGCGCCAGCCCTATCACCAACAGCGCGACGGCGATCTTTTGTACAAATCTCAATCATTCATCCTCCTTGATATAATATTACAGCATATAAAATGCAGTAACTTCCTATCAAAAACGGCACGCAAATCTGCGTGCCGCTCAAAAACTTATTTTAATTCTTCGTCTGCACAGGCAAGCGCGGCGTCGATCACTTTGTCCATATCGTAATACTTGTATTGTCCCAATCTTCCGCCGAAGATGACTTTACCCTCCCGATCCGCGAGCGCCTTGTATTTCCGATAGAGCGCGTCGTTCTTTTCGTCGTTGACGGGATAATACGGTTCGTCGCCCCGTTTCCAGTCGGCGGGATATTCGTAGGTGATATACGTGACCGGACTTTGGGAGCGTTCGAAATGCTTGTGCTCGATGATGCGCGTGTAGGGAATTTCCCGCTCCGTATAATTCACGACCGCGTTGCCCTGGTAATTTTCCTCTTCGAGGCGTTTGGTTTCAAAGCGCAGAGAACGGTATTCCAACTCCCCGAACCGATACCCGTAAAACTCGTCTATCATGCCCGTATATACGGTTTTTTCCGCGATATCGGGGTTTTCCTTGATAAAATCGAAATAATCGCAGGAAAGCAGTACTTTCGTACCTTCCAAAAGTTTTTCCGCGAGGCGGGTGTAGCCGCCCTCCGCGATGCCCTGGTAGCGGTCGTTGAAATAATTGTTGTCGTACGTGAAACGCAGGGGCAGCCGCTTGATGATGAACGCGGGCAGATCTTTGCAGGATTTGCCCCATTGTTTTTCGGTGTAGCCCTTGATGAGTTTTTCGAACACGTCGCGCCCGACGAGTTTCAGCCCCTGTTCCTCGAGATTTTTCGGCTCTCCGATGTGCAGTTCTTCGATCTGCGAGTCGATCTTTTCCCGCGCCTCGCGCGGCGTGACCACGCCCCACATTTTCGAAAACGTGTTCATGTTGAACGGTAGGTTATACAGTTCGTCGCGATAGCGCGCGATGGGAGAATTCACGAAATTATTGAAGGAAACAAACTGATTTACATAGTTCCAAACGCGTTCGTTGCTCGTATGAAAGATATGCGCCCCGTAAACGTGAATGTTGACGTTATCTTTGTTTTTCGTAAAAATATTGCCCGCTATGTGGGGGCGTTTGTCGATGACGAGGCATTTTTTGCCCGCTTTTTTCGCTTCGTAAGCAAAAACGCAGCCGAACAGCCCCGCGCCGACGATGAGATAATCATATCTTTCCATATTTAGCACTCCGATGAAGTATTCTAAGCATATTATATCCCATTTGCAGGGCTCCGTCAAGACAATTCGGAAAAAAACGGGATTTTCACGTCACGCGTAGCGATACTTTTTCCGTTTTCCCCACATGAAGGCGAACGTAACGAGCAGCGCCAGCCCTTCCGAAACATTGATCGCCATCCAAACGCCGTCCAGCGCGAAGAACACGGGCAGCGCGAGAATGGCGGCAGCGGGCAAAACGAGGGTTCGTATAAAGGAGATAACTGCGGATACCCACCCGTTGTTGAGCGCCGTAAAGAGAGCGGAGCCGAATACGTTGAAACCGCAGATCAAAAATGAAAACGCGTAAATGCGGTATCCGCGCAGCGTCATGACGAACAGCGCGTCGTCGTATCCGACGAACATTTTCGAAAGCGGTACGGCGAGCCCTTCGGCGAGCGCAGTCATGCCCACACCGAGAACGCCCATGATCACAAGACTTTTGCGGAACAGGTTTTTCAGTTCGTCGTGATTTTTCGCACCGTAATGGTAACTGATCACGGGCGAACACCCGACCGCGTATCCCATGAAAAAAGCCAGAAAGATCATGCTGACGTACATGATCGCGCCATAAGCCGCCACGCCGTCCTCTCCCGCGATTTTCATCAATTGAAAATTGTATAGCAGCGTAACCACCGAAGCGGATATATTGGACAAAAACTCCGAAGATCCGTTGGCGCATGATTTCAATAATATTTTCATGTCCCATATCGGCTTAGCGAATCGTAAAAGGCTGTCGTTGCGCCGCATGAAATACAAGACGGGAAACACGCCGCCGAAAATCTGGCTGACGGCGGTCGCGATCGCCGCACCCGCCAGCCCCCAGCGGAATCCCGCGACGAACAGCGCGTCCAGCACGATATTCATCGCGCCCGCCGCCACCGTTACGATCAGTCCCAGACGCGGTTTTTCCGCCACGACGAAAAAACTTTGAAATACGTTTTGCAGCATGAAAAAGATCATGGAACTCAAAACGATCCTGCCGTATAACACGCAATAGTTGTAAGTTGCTCCCGCGGCGCCCAAAAGAGAGGCTATTTTCGGCAATAACAACTGGCCGAGCACCGTTAAAAGCAAACCCGCCGCCACCATGCAGATCACGAGCATGGAAAAATATGCGTGCGCTTTTTCGGGTTCCTTTTCGCCCAGCGTTTTGGCGACGAGCGCGCTCCCTCCCGTACCGATCATAAATCCGATCGCGCCCATGATGATCAGAAGCGGCATGATCAGATTGATCGCCGTCAAGGCGCTTTTCCCGACGAAATTGGAAATGAATAATCCGTCCACGACGCCGTATATCAGGGTGAATACGATCATGACCACCGACGGCAGTACGAAACGCAAAAGTTTTTTATAATCGAAATGCTCCGATAACTGAATCCTCATCCCTTTCCCCTTTCTTGTTTGAACAACTCTTTCACAGCGTCCACATAGCGGCGGTTCAAAGCCACGAACGCAGCCCGCTCGCCCTTTTCGAACCGTTCAAACGCAGCCCGCTCGTTGCGCAGGATCAAGTCCGCCGTGACCGATGCGAGCCGTTCGCCCTTTTCGGTCAGCAAAATACATTTATTTTTTCTGTTGTCTTCCTTCGTCCGCAGGACGATATACCCTTCCTCTTCCATCTTGCGAAGCGCGGAATTCACGCTCTGACGGTTGATGAACATGGCGTCCGCGATCTCCGATTGCGTTAAGGGTGCGCTCGTTTCGCGGACGCAATATAATATCCACAGGGCGCAGTCGGATATTTTATGCGCTACGGCAACGGCATGATACATTTCGTCCAGTTCGTTGTACATCTGATTCAGGCTTGCGTACTGCAAATCTTTTTCGTCTTTCATCGGCTCTCCTTTTTGTATGATTTCATATTATTTTTATGCATTATAATATGATTTCGGATAATTGTCAAGCAATTGCGCCGAAACGCAAAAAAAACGGTTGACATCGCCGCGAAAAAAAAGTATAATCGAAACGCTATGAGCGGACTTTGAAACGAAAGCGTTCTCATGCAAATACCTTAGACCACCCTTCGGGGTCGAGGCCATACGGACAGCCGGGTCGAATGCCGATTTTGCGGCGCGCGCGCCGCGTTATTGATTGAGTTAAAAGCTCAAATTTTATAAGTTGGTTACTTTATAACCGGTGCGTTCCGCACACAACTTGTGAAACGGTCAATAATATTGGTTGTCAGTGAGTATTTGCTTTTTGTAACTTACGCTCATTTTGGATCCTTTGCGTCCATCAAATGAAACGGGAAACGGGCAAGCGGAAACGCTTGCCCGTTATTTTTATTCCCAGAAAGAGAGAGGTACGTTATGGAAAAAATGAAATTATACGGATTCAACAATCTTACCAAATCGCTCAGTTTCAATATTTACGACGTATGTTACGCCAAGACCGCGCGTGAACAAAAAGATTATATCGCCTATATCGACGAACAGTATAATTCCAAACGGCTGACGGAGGTGCTCATCACGCTCACCTCCATGATCGGCGCGAAAGTTTTGCATATTTCCAGCCAGGATTACGACCCGCAGGGCGCTTCGGTCACCCTTCTCATATCCGACCATTCCATGATCCCCGCGCCCGAAACGCAGGTGGCGCACCTCGACAAGAGCCACGTGACCGTACATACGTATCCCGAATATCACCCCGAAACTTCGCTCGCGACCTTCCGCGTGGATATCGACGTGGCGACGTGCGGCGAGATCACGCCCCTTTCCACACTCGATTATCTCATCGGCAGTTTCGATTCGGATATCATCACCATGGATTACCGCGTGCGCGGCTTTACACGCAGCATCGACGGCAAAAAGGTGTTCAACGACGGGAACGTGACTTCCATTCAGGAATTCATCTCCCCCGCCACATTAAAAAAATACGACGCCGTGGATATCAACGTGTACGCGGCGAATTTATTCCATACAAAGATGCTTTTAAAAGAAATCGATCTGCAAAATTATCTGTTCAACCGCGACGCGTACGAGATCGCGCCCTCCAAACGGTTGGAGATCATCGACAACCTGCGCCGCGAGATGATCGAAATTTTCAACGGACAGAATATTTACTGAGGAGGCGAGCATGGATCAGACGAGTGCGCCTATCTTCGAGGCGCTGGAAAAATTCCGTAAAATGCGCGTGGTCCCCTTTGACGTGCCCGGGCACAAGCGCGGGCGGGGCAATCCCGAACTCGTTGATTTTCTGGGGGAAAAGTGCGTTTCCACAGACGTAAATTCCATGAAACCTCTGGACAATCTGTGCCACCCCGTTTCCGTCATCCGCGATGCGGAAAAACTCGCCGCCGACGCGTTCGGCGCGGAAAACGCCTTTCTGATGGTGGGCGGCACGACTTCCGCCGTGCAGAGCATGGTCATGTCCGCGCTCAAAAGCGGAGAAAAGATCATACTTCCCCGCAACGTACATAAAAGCGTGATGGGCGCGCTCGTCTTGTGCGGCGCGGTGCCCGTGTACGTCGATCCCGAATGCGACGCAAGGCTGGGCATTCCACTCGGCATGAGCCTTGCCGCGCTGGAAAAGACCATCGAAAAAACGCCCGACGCCAAAGCCGTGTTGGTAAACAATCCCACTTATTACGGCATCTGTTCGGATATAAAATCCATCGCGGCGCTGGCGCATAAACACGGGATGCTGTGCCTTGCGGACGAGGCGCACGGCACGCACCTGTATTTCGGGGAAGATCTGCCCGCGGCGGCGATCCGAGCGGGTGCGGATATGGCGGCCGTTTCCATGCATAAATCGGGCGGGAGCCTGACGCAGAGTTCCATACTCTTAACGGGACCGCGCGTCAACGGCGACTACGTGCGGCAGATCATCAATCTGACGCAGACGACGAGCGCCTCTTATCTTTTATTGTCCAGTCTGGATATTTCAAGGCGGAATCTGGCGCTGCGCGGAAAAAGCGCGTTTGCGGAAGTGGTGAAACTCGCCGACTACGCGCGCGGCGAAATCAACGATATCGGCGGTTATTACGCGTTTTCTTCCGAACTGAAAAACGGCGGCAGCGTGTATGATTTCGACCGTACCAAACTCGCCGTGCACACGCTGGACGTGGGGCTGGCGGGCATCGAGGTCTACGATATCCTGCGCGACGAATACGACATTCAGATAGAATTCGGAGATCTGGGAAACGCGCTCGCCTATCTTTCCATCGGCGACCGCATCCGCGATATCGAACGGCTCGTGAGCGCCCTTTCGGAGATCAAGCGCCGCTACGCGCGCGACAAAAACGGCTTGATGGAAAACGAATATATCGCGCCCGCGGTAGCCGTGACGCCGCAGTACGCCTTTTACGCGCCCAAAGAATCTCTCCCGCTGCGGGAAACGGCGGGGCGCATATGCAGCGAATTCGTCATGTGCTATCCGCCCGGCATCCCGATCCTTGCGCCGGGGGAACGCGTCACGGAAAAAATTATCGAATATATCCGATACGCCAAGGAAAAAGGCTGTTCGATGACGGGCCCCGAGGACGCCGCCATCGAGCGGCTGAACGTTCTGCAACAGGAAGTTTGAGGTGAAAAAAATGGACTTATGGTTCAGTGAAAAACATACGCCGAACGTAAAATTCAGTATCCGCGTGGACAGGCAGTTGTACAGCGGACAGAGCGATTTTCAACGCATCGACGTGTTCGAATCGCCCGAATTCGGCCGCATACTCGTTTTGGACGGATATCTCATGCTGACGGAAAAGGACGAGTTCATCTATCACGAAATGATCGTGCATACGCCCTTGGCGGTGCACCCGCACGTGAAAAACGTGCTCGTGATCGGCGCGGGCGACGGCGGCGCCGTGCGCGAACTGACGCGCTATCCCGAGATCGGGCGCATCGATCTTGCCGAGATCGACGGGCAGGTCATCGAAGTGTGCAAAAAGTTTTTGCCGCAGACTTCCTGTAAAATGGACGATCCGCGCGTACATATCTACGTGGAGGACGGGCTCAAATTCGTGCGGCGGCACGCCGACGAATACGACTTGATCATCGTCGATTCGACCGACCCGTTCGGCCCGGGCGAGGGGCTTTTCACCAAGGAATTTTACGGAAACTGCTATAAGGCGCTCAAAGAGGACGGCATCATGGTCAACCAGCACGAGAGCCCCTTTTACGAACAGGACGCGCTCGCCATGCAGCGCGCGCACAAGCGCATCATCGAATCTTTCCCCTTTTCGCGCATCTATCAGGCGCATATTCCCACTTATCCGTCGGGGCATTGGCTGTTCGGATTTTCCACGAAAAAATATCATCCGCTCAAAGATCTCGACGAGACGCGCTGGAACGAGCGCGGCTTAAAATGCAGATACTACACCACCACTTTGCACCGCGGCGCATTTTATCTGCCCGCGTACGTTGAGGAGATGCTTGAAGATGTTGAAGAAAAACGTTGAAACTTTTTTAGGCTGCGACAGTGACTGGCGCGACGCGCGCGTCGTGCTGTTCGGCGCGCCCTTCGATTCTACGACTTCTTTCCGCCCCGGCGCGCGATTTGCGAGCGCCGCCATGCGCAAAGAGTCTTACGGGCTGGAAACGTACAGCCCCTATCAGGACAAAGACCTCGCCGACTGCAAAATTTTCGACAGCGGCGATCTCGAACTTTCGTTCGGCAGCCCCGCCGCCGCGCTTTCGGACGTCGATCGGCGGGCGAAACATATTTTAAAAGACGGTAAGATCCCCTTTCTCATCGGCGGAGAACACCTCGTCACACTCGGCGCGGTGCGCGCCGCGTCGGGCGCGTATCCCGATCTGCATATCGTGCACTTCGACGCGCACGCCGACCTTCGCGGCGAATATCTGGGCGCGAAACTTTCGCACGCGTGCGTCATGCGCCGCTGTCACGAACTTCTGGGCGACGGCAGAATTTTTCAGTTCGGTATCCGTTCGGGCGACAAGTCGGAATTTACCTGGGGCAAAGAACGCGTGCAGACGCGCCTGTTCGATTTCGAAGGGTTGGAACGGACATTGGACGCCCTCGCGGGTAAGCCCGTCTATTTCACCGTCGATCTGGACGTTCTCGATCCTTCCGTATTTCCCGGAACGGGCACGCCCGAACCGGGCGGCGTAAGTTTCGAAGAACTCAGAAAGGCCGTCACGCTCGTGTGTTCGAGCGCAAACGTAGTTGCGCTCGACGTGAACGAACTTTCTCCCCATTACGACGCGAGCGGCGCATCGACCGCCGTCGCTTGCAAGATCGTGCGGGAAATGCTGCTCGCAATTCAAAAACAGGAGGTATAGATCATGGGAAAAGCACTGATCATCGGCTGCGGCGGCGTCGCGTCCGTCGCCATTCACAAATGCTGCCAGAACAGCGAGGCGTTCGAAGAGATCTGCATCGCCAGCCGCACCCTTTCCAAATGCGACAAACTCAAAGCGGCGCTGGAAAACAAGACGAAAACGAAAATTTCCACCGCGCAGGTGGACGCGAACGACGTGGAAGCGCTCGTCGCGCTCATCGACGCGCAAAAACCCGACGTGGTTTTGAATCTCGCCCTGCCCTATCAGGATATCTCGATCATGGAAGCCTGTCTGCGGACGAAGACCCACTACGTGGATACCGCCAACTACGAGCCCGAGGATACCGCGAAATTCGAATACAAATGGCAGTGGGCGTACCGCGAGGCGTTTGAAAAGGCGGGCATTTGCGCCCTTTTAGGCAGCGGGTTCGACCCCGGGGTCACGGGCGTGTTTTCGGCGTACGCGCTCAAACACCACTTCGACGAGATCGAGTATATCGACATTCTCGACTGCAACGGCGGCGACCACGGCTATCCGTTCGCGACCAACTTCAATCCCGAGATCAATATCCGCGAGGTTTCCGCCAACGGCTCCTACTGGGAGAACGGACATTGGGTGGAAACAAAGCCCATGGAGATCAAGCGCGAATACGACTTTCAGGGCGTGGGCAAAAAGGATATGTACCTATTGCACCACGAAGAGTTGGAATCTCTGGCGCTCAATATCCCGGGCATCAAACGCATCCGCTTTTTCATGACCTTCGGGCAGAGTTATCTCAACCATCTCAAATGTCTGGAAGACGTGGGCATGACCTCGATCGAACCCATTGAATTCGAGGGACAAAAAATCGTGCCCCTGCAATTTTTGAAGGCGGTGCTGCCCGATCCCGCCTCTTTGGGCCCGCGCACGGTCGGAAAGACGAATATCGGCTGCATTTTCCGCGGCAAAAAGGACGGAAAGGACAAGACCTATTATCTGTATAATATCTGCGACCACCAGGAATGCTACCGCGAGGTAGGCTCGCAGGCGATCTCTTATACGACGGGCGTGCCCGCGATGATCGGCGCCATGCTGGTGATGCAGGGCGTATGGAACAAGGCGGGCGTGCACAATATCGAGGAATTCGACCCCGATCCCTTTATGGACGCGCTCAACCGCTGGGGACTCCCCTGGCAAGAAGATTTCGATCCCGTATTGGTAGACTGATGGAATTGAAAACGCCATATTTTCTGATCGACGAAGCGGCGCTCGAAAAAAATCTGCGCATTTTGAAATCCGTATCCGACGCGTCGGGCGCGAAAATTCTATTGGCGCAAAAGGCGTATTCGTGCTTTGCGACGTATCCGCTCATAGCAAAGTATCTCGACGGCACGGCGGCGAGCGGGCTGTATGAAGCGCGGCTCGGCAAAGAACATTTCGGTAAACAGACGCACGTGTTTTCTCCCGCGTTCCGCGAAGAGGAAACGGAAGAACTCGCAAAGTATTGCGACCACGTTATCTTCAATTCGCCCGCGCAGGCAAAAAAATTCGCGCCTTTTTTCAGGGCGCGGAATATCAGTTGCGGGCTGCGCGTCAATCCCGAACGTTCCACGCAGCAAGGACACGCGCAGTACGACCCGTGCGCGCCCTGTTCAAGGCTGGGCACGACGATTTTAGAATTCGACGAGAGCGTTCAGCCCCTTCTGGACGGGCTGCATATGCACACGCTGTGCGAACAGAACAGCGACGCGCTCGAAGAAACGGTCGAGGCTCTCGAAGAAAAGTTCGGGAAATACCTTTCGCGCCTTCGCTGGCTCAACCTCGGCGGGGGGCACCATATCACGCGCGGCGATTACGATATCCCGCGGCTCGTATCCCTGCTCGTGCGCCTGCGCGAGCGATACGGTCTGCAAATCTATCTCGAACCGGGCGAGGCTGTGGTCTTAAACGCGGGCACGCTCGTATCGCGCGTTCTCGATATCGTACAAAACGGCATGGATATCGCGATTTTAGACGCTTCCGCCGCCTGCCATATGCCCGACGTTCTGGAAATGCCCTACCGCCCGCCCGTACAAAACGGCGGCGAGCCGAACGAAAAGAAATACACCTACCGCCTCGCAGGCCCCACCTGCCTTGCGGGAGATATAATCGGCGACTACTCTTTCGATAAGCCGCTTTGTTGTGGCGACGAGATCGTCTTCGAGGACATGGCGCTGTACACCATGGTCAAGACGAACACGTTCAACGGCATGCCCCTGCCCGCCATCGCGCTGAAAAAAGAGGACGGTTCTATCCGCGTATTAAAAACTTTTTCCTATGAAAATTTCAAAACCCGCCTTTCATAAGGAGGGTTTTTTATTATTAAAACATTTTGCTTTCGCCCGCTTTTACAGTGCAGGGTACGCCGTTTTTATACACGGTGATATCCACGTCGGGCGTGTATTCCGCGAAATCTTCGCCGAACCGCACTTCTACCGTGCCGCCGCCCGCGACGGGCAGTTTGCCCGTGCCCTCTACCCCGCGCGCGGGGAGTTTGCAGTATTCGAAGGCGCGCGGCGCGAGATCTTCACGCGGCATCAGCCCCAGACAGTAGCGCGACAACTGCCAGGTGGGACAGCCCGACCACTGATGGCAGTGCGACCAGCGTCCGTCGAACACTTCCAGCCAGGTGTTGTCCTGCGCGGCGAGCCAACCCCAGCACGTCTTATACTGCGATATGACAAAATCGCCCTCGCCCGCCTGCCACAATATGGGGAAAGCGAAATGCGAAAAGTACGGTGTGATGAGCCGCGGGTTGTTCTTGTCGGGCGCGCCGAGACGGGGCGCGCTCATATCGTTGGGGAAACAGGACAGATAATGGCGCTTGACGTACGCGACGCAGTCCTTTGCCTCCTGCCCCTCGAAAAACCCTTCGCCCAATGCCAGAACGGCGCGGTGCATACCGATTTTTTCCCATTCGCCCGCATTTTTCACAAGATACGCGGCAATGACGGCGCGCACACGGCCGAGAAACTCTTCCGCAAAGGCTTTTTCTTTCGTATCGCCCATCCATTCGCACCAATCGACATACGCCCTGAGCGCGTTATGAAGGTGCAGATTGACGCCCATGTCGCTCTCGCCCTCGTTCGTGACGTACCCCCAGTCGACGAACGCCCAGTGTACGTCTCGCGAACAGCCCGCGTTCGTGAAGTTCTCCGCAAAGTAGCGCATATTGCGCTTTGCCGCGTCAAACGCCCAGGTAAAATACTCTCTGTCGCCCGTCATGCGGAAAAATTTCAAGGACGCGCGCACCCATTGCAGGGCGTAGGTGGAAAGATAGCCGACGCCGCCCGGACACAGCCCCGCGACGCAGCCGTCTTCCGCGGCGCACTGCGCCGCCTGCACCAGACCGCGGCGGATCATGCGCATATCGCCGAACGCGGCGTTGCAGATCTCGATGCCCGCGCCGATGACGTCGCCCGTCCATTCGCCGCGTTCGCGGGTGGGATTGTCCACGAGCGCGTCCTCCGAGCACGAACGGAAAGTTTCGGCGCCGATGCGCCAGATCTTATCGAGAAGTTCGTCGCCGCTCTCGAACGCGCCGCACGGCGCGCCGAAATAGGTGCGCTCCAAAAAATTCACAGAGCGCACGCGTATCTTGTCCGCATCGCCCAAAATATGGATCTCCGCATACCGACCGCCGCGCGGCGTCAGGTTTCCGAAAGAGTTTTTCCCCTCCGCAAGGCGGTAGCGGTCGAGATTGCACGAATCCCCCGCCGAAAGGGTGATGAGCGGCGATACGCGGCCGTTTTGCAAAGTTTCGGCATACGCGATCTCGAAGAGCGTGCCCGCGGGCGCGTCGATCTCGGCCGTAAAGCGGAACAGGCGCACTTTGCCCAGGTCGTAGCGCAGCCAGATCCCCTCTTTGGGATACGTTTCGTCGTTTAAGTAACGAAGGTAAAATCGCGCGGGCACATCGTCGTTTTCATACCCGAAATTTTCCGCAAGAACGCCCTCCCCTATTTTCAGCGCGTCTACCGCGCGCGGACGGATATGTCCGAGCCGCGCTTTTGAAAGCGCGCCGATTTCGGGCGTGACGGGCACCGCCTCTTCCCACGCGGAATCGTCGAAACCGGGACTTTCGAAAAAAGGGACCGCGCTAAGGTCGCAGTCCTCCGACCAGCCCAGCTGGGGATTGATCCTGCGAAAATGCGGCGCGTAAGCAAGTTCCCGCGTGCGGAAAGAAAGCGGGATCTCCTTTCCCGCCCCGTCAAGGAGCTGCGCGCCGAAAAAGGGCGGCATTTCGGCGAGAAGGCGCGTGGAAACGTGTTCGTCGTGCACGCGCGCGGCAAGCACGTGTTCGCCCGCGCCGAGAGAAATTTTCAATTCCTCGTATTCGGGATACGCCGCGGGAAAACGGCAAGGGCCTTCGGTGATGAATTCGCCGTCGATCCGCACGGAAAACCAGGAAGCCCCGAACACGCGGAGCGTGTATCCGCCCGCAGACTCGGCGCAAAATTTCGCGCGGAAGCCCGCATAACAACCGATGTTCGCGCGCGCAGCGCGCGTCCAATAAAATTTCATCGCTTCCTCCAGAATGGATTGTTTTTTCTATTATATCATAATCTGCCGAAATTGCACCTGTTTCGCCGTACGTTTTGCAAAACTCGTCTTGACTTTGTTAAGTATTTGTTTTATAATGAACCTATTGAAAAAATGGAGGGAATCATGCGAATCAAAAAAAAATTGGCTTTGCCCCTGTTGGCGGCGCTGGCGTTTCTGGCGTTGTTTCTGTTGACAGGATGCGTAAGCCGAATGTTCGTCGTCACGCTCGCGGGCGGCGAAAACGCGGGTTTTCAGGCGCGGACGGAATACGTCGCGGAAAATTCGGAATTCACGCTGCCGTCTATGGACGAGCCGTGGGAAGGACACGTATTTACAGGGTGGAAAAATGATGCGGCCGTGTACGCTGCGGGAGATAAGGTAAAAGTAACTTCCGACATGACCTTTACCGCCGTATGGGAAGATGAAGCGGCTATGTACACCATTACGTTTATATACGGCCTGAACGGCGAAAAATCGGAGGTGTTCACCTTAAAAGAGGGAACCATGCCGACCGCGCCCGATATCCCCGATGAAATCTCCCCGGACAATTCTGTTAACAGAATTGCGGGCTGGAAGCCCGCAATCGTAACGGTTTCAGCCGACGCGACCTATACGGCTCTCTATGAAAAAGCCGAGATCACGGCTACATTTATGGACGGAGATGCCGTTTTAAAGGAACAAACGCTGAAATCGGGCGAAACGCCCACGCCGCCCGAGGTAAAAGACAAAGATTTCGCGCCTTCGCACACGATGGTCTTTAAGGGTTGGGATAAAGAAGTCGGCGCCATCGTCGGCGACACGGTCTATCGCGCCGTGTTTGAAAAGCGCATAACGACCTACGAAATATCCTTCGTTTACGGGTCCGAAGGCGAACATACGCAGAGAGCGACGCTCGATTACGGCGCAACGCCGACCGCGCCGACTGTGGAGGACGAAGACTTCGCCCCCTCGCACACCATGGTCTTTACGGGCTGGGATCGAGAAATTACCGCCGTTTCGTCTGACGCGCTTTATACCGCGCAATACGAAAAACGTATGATGACGTACGAAATCACGTTCGTATACGGTCTTGCGGGCGAACAGCAGACAAAAGTGACGACGGAATACGGCAAAAAGCCCGTGCCGCCCGAGATCGGCAACATTACCGCGGAGGACGGCACCGAACACAGGTTCGCGGGCTGGACGCCCGTAATATCCGCCGTAACGGGCGAAACGACCTATACCGCGCAATATACGCGCGAAGGCGCGATCGCGACGTTCAAGGACGGCGACGAAGTTTTAAAGACGCAGATCGTGAAATCGGGCGAAACGCCCGCACCGCCCGCCGTCGCGGACAAGGATTTTGCCCCGTCGCACACCATGGTATTTAAGGGTTGGGATAAAGAAATCGGCGGCATCACCGAAGACACCGTCTATACGGCGGTTTTCGAAAAGCGCATGATGCGGTACGAGATCACGTTCGTGTACGGCTCGGAAGGCGAAAAATCCGAAAAAGCGACGCTCGATTACGGCGCGGCACCCGTCGCCCCGACTGTGAACGACGAAGTTTTCGCCCCCTCGCACACCATGGTATTTAAGGGTTGGGATCGAGAAATTTCCGCCGTTTCGGCTGACGCGACGTATACCGCCCTATACGAAAAGCAGATCACGCAGTACCGAATTACATTTGTGTACGGCTCGAAGGGAGAACATACGCAAAACTTCACGCTCGATTACGGCGCAACGCCGACCGCTCCGCGCGTGGAAGACGAAGACTTCGCCCCCTCGCACACCATGGTCTTTACGGGCTGGGATCGAGAAATTACCGCCGTTTCGTCTGACGCGCTTTATACCGCGCAGTACGAAAAGCGCATGACGAGTTATCTGATCACCTTCGTGTACGGAATCGACGGCGAATACAGCGAAGAATTCACCCTCGAATACGGGCAGACGCCCGAGCTGCCCGCAGTTCCCGACGTGATCATGAGCAAAACGCTCGTCAACGTCTTCGACGGCTGGGATACGGCTGTCGTGCCCGTCGGCGGAACGGCGGTCTATACGGCTAAGTACCTGGAAACCGCGCGGGAATATACCCTGCGCTTTGCAGACAGCGCGTACGTTGATTTCTACGACGAGGCGGGCGCGAACCGCATCTCTTCCCTGACGGGAACGTACGGACAGGAAATGCGATTTACCGTACAAAAGAAAGCGGGCGCGTATATCCTGGATATGAATATTTTGCTCGGCGAACATGCGCTGACCGCCGAAAGCGGCGTGTATTCGGCGGCTTTGACCGCGGACGGTCTGATCGTGCGCGAACAGGGCGCGCGCTGGGTACGCTTCGACGTGGACGTTTCCTCCAAAAACGCTACGTATCTGCCCTTCGAAACACAGAACTTAAATTACGGAACGGTGTTGAAAGTTTACGCCAAGGGCAACGCGTGGTATGAGGACGACGCGCCCCTTCTCACCTACGGCGGCGAGGCGATCGCTTCCGACGGCAAAGAAACAAAAGACGGCGCGCAATATTTTACATACGGCGTCTTTATCGATAAGAACGCCCCCATAAAAATCGAAGGCGTGCTCGACGTCGTGCCCGTCACCTACGTCGATATTTTCGGGGAAGAACATATCGTTGACTGGACCATCGAAAATTACACCGTGGGAAGCAACGAACAGTTCGATCCTATGGGAAATTACGACTACGAAGGCAAATATCTTTACTGCGGCTATAAATATGATTCGAGTTGGTCTTACAGTATCTTCGCCTATACGGCGAGCGCCGACTTGTCGGCACGCATCTTGGACGAAGACGCTTATTCCGCTTATATCGGTGAACAGGTAAATACAATATTACTGCCGCAAAAGGGAGCGGAAAACCTCTATTATATCGTATATTACGAAGACGTGAAAACTTTTCAAGCGGGCTTTACCCTTCCCTACGATGCAACGGAAGTGCAATATCTGAAAGACGACGAAACGGCATGGAATACTTTAACTTATGTGAAAGAAGGGGATCAAAACATTGCGCCTTATTATGAAATTTCCTCCTCGTTCGCATCGGGTACGGTATTGTATTTGCGCTTTACGATGCCCGCGGGCAAAGAACTGCCCGCTCTGTATCACACGGCGACGGACGAACAGATTATAGCGCAAGAGTACGCTCTCGCAGGCGGGACGGTGCTCTGTTATCGCATCGAGATCAGGGACGCGGACGCTTTTTATGCGGCGAAGTTCGAAAACACGCACACCGTTTCCTTCAACGTGGACGAACGGTTCGGCGAACAGTTCAGCGTATATAACCTCAAAGGCAACCGCCCGAACTATGACGGCGTGACCGTGCAGCACAACGGCGTTTATTCTTTTAAAATATCCTATAATAAGGATAAATCTACGATTTTACAAAATATTACCGTCAACGGTGAAGTTTTTACCTTCAAGGACGGCTTTGTTCCCATCAAAATCACGGGAAATGCTGAATACAAAGTGGATTCTTACATAAAATGGGGCTCTTATTACGCTGATTTTTACCTTACCAATATTACAAGCGATCTTGTGATCGAAATCAACTGCGAAAAGCAGCCCGCTTCGGAGATGGCTTTTACCATTTCCGACGATTATCAGATCTATGTAGACGGGAGCCTGTTAAAGGGAGAGGTAGGCAGCATTGCGACCGCCCCCGTATCGTACGACAGTACCGTTGAATTCCGCATCGTCAAAGAAGGTTACCAGTTCGCCGTGAACGGCCGTTTCATTTATTATTATTTACTGGACGGAAAGTCGACCGAAAAAGCGGTGTACGGCGGCTCGTTGACCGAACAAAACACGGTATTTACTTATGTATTCAGCAGTTTTGGCTTTATAACTCCGTTCGATACGAGCAAGCCTACCTACGTTGAATCCGAAATCGTACCCTTCCGCGTGAATGCCGAACACGACCTGTCCCGCAGCGAAGCGACCGAGGCGAACGGCGTATATTTCAGCGGTAGCGCTCCGACCTGGGCGAATAAAGACGGCGCGTTCACGTTCACCGTCACCGTTCCCTACGGCAAGGTGCCGAAACTTTACATTCAATATTCCGATGCCCTATCCGACGGATTCCTGCCCTACGAATACGAACTCGTCAGGGAAGAAGGCGCGAACAACGTCTACACCTTTACCGTTTCGCCGATCCCCTGCGATATTTTATGGTATATCGGGCTGGGAGCGGATATATTCGACATCACTTTTGTGTACGGCGAAACGCAGACGACGCTGCAGTTGCCTTACGGCGCCGACCTTGCCAAGATCGACGAGATCCCCAAAGAATTCGAGGGCATCAAGGACGGAGTGCCCGGATTCTTCCGCATTTTGGGTTGGAGTTCGACGGAAGGAGGCCTGGAAGATACGCTCTTGGCGGAGAAAAACGGAACGCTGTGGGCGGTCACCGAATTTACTGCCGCGGCGGCGGTCTTCGAGGGCGTATATTATCTCGACCTGAACGACGCGTTCGCCGCGCTGAACGAAAACAGCAAAGGGACGCTGGATCTCGTGTACTCGAAAACCAACGCGCCCGCATTGCAGGCAGGTACTTACAACTTGCCTGCGGGCGTGACGATGCGCCTGCCATACGCGGCGGGCGCGTACGGCCGCACGCTTGCCGAAACGACGGACGATCCCTCGCTGTTCTACGCCGACGCTTCGCGCGGTACGGTGGCGTTGATCCTCGGAGAGGGCGTGACGCTCAACGTATACGGCACTCTCTCCGTGGGCGGCATCGTGGGCTATAAACAATCGGCGCGGCCCTATCAGGGGCAGACTTCGGCGGACTACGCGATCTTACGGTTGGACGGCGCGCTCAACGTGCAGTCGGGCGGCGTGCTCGACGTGAACGGGTATATCGTCGGCGGCGGCAAAACGGACGTTTTGGCGGGCGGCGCGAGCAAACTCCCCTTTATCGTCAAGGATTACAAGGGCGGCAGCAATTCGCAAAACGTATATAACGCGGGGTTCGTCCCCTTGAACATCTACGAAATGCCGAATATTCAGACGAATTATACCATCCGCTACGGCGCCAACGAATACGCTTACGCGATGCTGGTCGCTATGGGCGGATATAATGTGGCGGAAGTATGCGCCATCGGCGCGGAAGGCATGATCCGCCCCGCGATCGGCGGCTACGTCGAGAAAAAGACGACGCGCATTGAAAATCCCCGCTATGCCGAGGCGACGAAAAAGTACGAGCCGCCTTTCGAATTCCGCACGACGCTAGACTTATACGGTGGCGCGACGGACGGAACGCTCACGCTCATGTCCATCATCTCTACCGAAGGCATGCTGATGGCGATCCCCTATACCTACTCCGCCATCACCTTGCACGACGGCGATTACGCCATATACAATATGTTTAAAATCATGCCCGGCGCGAAACTCATCGTGGACCAGGGCGCGCAGTTGACCGTGAAAAACGAGAAAGCGGGCGAAAAAGAATATCTTGCAGGCTTGATCGTCTACGAAGATACGTTCGTTGAAGATCACGGCAGTTGTACGACGTTCGTAAACAGCAAACAACTCTGGTACCCCTCGCAGCCCAACGGCAAAAAAGAGGGCGGCGCGCTCATCGTGAACGGAACGCTTATTCTGGAAGGACGGTTCGGCGGCGAGATCACCGCGTCGGCGGCAGACGCGCAAATCAAAGTGAAATCTTTGCAGGCGCACCTCACGTTTTCCTCGCAGGAAGCCATTTACCCCAACGACGAACTCGTGATCACCTATGAGCAGAATTCGTGTGCGTCGGTCAACGGCGGTTCGATCTTGTTGGAGTACGGAAAAATTTATCGTTCGTATCAAAAAGAAGACGGCTCTTTCGGCTGGAAATAAAAAAACCGCCCCGCGGCACACGCCGCGGGGCGGTTTTCTATTATGATTAAGATTGAGAAGTCTTTTCTTCGCGCTTTTTCGCGGCGGCAAAGGCGGTTTCCACCATTTCGGGCGAAGGGCTTTTCGTAAAGCGGCTCACGAGCGGCGTCACCAAAATGCTGTACGCGATGGTGATCACGCCGATGGCGGGCGGGAACAGGATCGCGGCGGTCGCAGGCACGGTTTTGGAAACGATATACAGTACAAGCGTGATTACGATCGTGCCGAGCATGGATGCGTATACGGCGGTTTTGCTCGCCTTTTTATCGTACAGCCCGTAAATGTACGGCCCGATGAAACAGCCCGCCAGAACGCCCCAGGAAAGGGACATCAGATTGACGATCGTCGTCGCCTTGCCCGTAACTTCCTGCACGTGGTCGTTGTAGATCGCGATAAACGCGGAAATGGCGATGACCACGACGCCGATGATCTTCAAACAGTAATTGATGAATTTATCGGACGCGTCCTTTTTGATATACCCCTTCACGATATCGATGGACGCGGCGGAAGAAATGGAGAGCGTCAGCCCGCTGAGCGTGGACATGCTCGCCGAGAGCACTAAAATGGTGATCAGCCCCAAAAGCCCCGCGGGAAGCGTTTCCGCCAAAAGCATGGGAATGCGCTGATCTGCGGGAATGGTTGCGGCAGTATCGCCGAATACGAGAACGACGGTACAGCCGACAAGGTACGCGCCCACGCCGATGATCAGCGCGAACACGGTGGATACCCAGGTCGCCTTTCTGATCGCCGCCTCGTTTTTCACCGTATGGAACTTATGTACGATCTGCGGCAGCCCCCAACTTCCGAGCGAGGTCAGAAGGACGAGCATGACGAGTTGCCAGATACCCGTTCCCGTCATGGCGAGCCCCATTTCTTCGCGCTTGTCGCCGATGGCGGCGATGCCTTCGAGGAATCCGCCCACTTTTTCGTAATTGAACACATAAAAGATCATGACCACGACGCCCACGAACATGATGATGCCCTGGATAAAATCCGAAACGGCGGTGGCGAAATATCCCCCGAAAAAGAGGTAGACCGCCGTCAGAAACGCCATGACCAACACCACCCAGATAAAGTCGATGCCGAACACGCTTTTAAAGAGGTAGCCGAGCCCCGTGTACACGCTGGCGGAATAGGGCAGCAGAAACACCACCACGATCAGCCCCGCCAACAATTTCAAATGGCGGCTCTGATAACGCGCCTCGAAAAATTCGGGCATGGTCTTCGTGCAGAGATGCACGGTCATGTTTTTCGTTCTTCTCGCCAGCACGATCCATGCGATCGCCGCGCCGATCACGGCGTTGCCGACGCCGATCCACAGCGAAGAAAAACCGAACGTATATCCCTGTTCGCCCGCATAGCCGATAAAGATGACCGCGGAAAAATACGTCGTGCCGTAGGCGAACGCGGTCAGCCAGCCGCCCATATTGCGGTTGCCGAGCAGCGTATCCCCCACCGTTTTGCTCCGCTTGCGCGTGAAAAACGCCACGAGCAGCATTCCCACGATGTACAAGACGAGTATCGACGCCTTGATAAACATATCCCAATCCATAAAGCACCTCTCAAAATCGTGTCATTATCTTATCACACTATCGCGCTTTATGCAATCGTTTTTTGCATAATATTCAAATAAATGTCAATTATTCAATAATTATGCGGATATTCAATTATTTTTGTATAATTATCAATCGCATTTTTTTCGGTGATTCCTTTGCCCTTTGCGGCGGCGGCGTGGTATAATATAACAAAAGGAGGAAAACCATGAATTCTTTACAGGAATCGTTTATACTGCATAACGGCATAAAAATACCGTGCGTGGGATTCGGAACGTATCTGAGCGCGGCGGGCGGCGAAACGGAGCGCGCCGTCGCGGAAGCGCTGAAAGTCGGATATCGGCATATCGACACGGCGGCGTTCTACAAAAACGAGAGCGACGTCGGAAGCGCGGTGAAAAAGAGCGGCATCGCGCGCGAGGAAATTTTCGTGACTACGAAATGCTGGAACGCCGACCGAGGCTATGAAAACGCGAAAGCGGCTTGCGAAAAAAGCCTTCTCACGCTGGGGCTTTCGTATATAGACCTGTATCTCATTCATTGGCCCGCGAACGAAAAACAGTTCGGGGAACGCGCCGAAGAGATCAACGCGGAAACATGGCGCGCGTTCGAGGAATTATGCGCCGAAGGAAAAATCCGCGCAGCGGGCGTGAGCAACTTTTTGCCGCATCACCTCGAAACGCTGAAAAAGACGGCGAAATTCATGCCCGTCGTCGATCAGATCGAAGCGCGGCCGGGGTTCTGGCAGGAAGAAACGCTCGATTACTGCCGCGCTCATTCCATTCTCGTCGAGGCGTGGAGCCCTTTGGGACGGGGCGCGTCGCTCGCCCTTCCCGCGATCGGAACGCTCGCCGAGAAGTACGGCAAAAGTCCCGCGCAGATCATTCTGCGCCGTATGTTGCAAAGGGGCATCCTTCCCCTCCCCAAATCGGTGACGCCTGCGCGCATCGCCGAAAACGCCGACCTCTTCGATTTTACCCTTTCCGACGCGGACTGCGCCGCGATCGACGCTCTCCGCACACCCGCGGGCAAAAACCCCGACGAAATCGATTTTTAAAAAAATCCCGCTTTTCTTTGGAAAGGCGGGATTTTTTTAATCATAATTATGATTTGATAAGTTTTTTAACACATTATGTGATAAAATACAACAGATATATTTTTCTCAACGCGATTCGCGTACTTTCGAACTTTTGCTTTTTTTAGTGTTATAATGTAAATAATATTCGTATGAAAGGAGCTATCATGGAAGGAAATGCAATCTGCAAAAACTGCAAACATTTTATTCAATATTATACGCTTTTGGGCGTGCGGCTGCATGAGAGCGGCAGAGGGCATTGCGGGCAAAAAAGATCGAAAGCGGTGTGGAGCGATACAAAAAACGCCTGCGAGAAATTTGATTTGCGCGACGAACAAGCGTGGTGCGGGGAAAAGTTGGAACGGGTGCTCGGTTTTGCAAAAGATACGTGCGCGCGCATGAATTGTATGATAACCATGCTCGAATTTTTATTAAAAGAAAAGCAAGGCAAATAGTTTTATTCGGCTGTCAGATCCGCGAATACTGCGCCGACGGCGGTAAGAAGGTCGGCGGGAGAAAGGCGCATTTGCCTGCCCACCTTGCCCGCGCTCACGTATATTTGCGGCAACGTCCGCGCGCTTTCGTGCACAAAGGTGCGGAAGCGCTTTTTCATGCCCACGGGCGAACAGCCGCCGTGCACGTAGCCCGTGAGCGGTTCGAGTTCCTTTTGTCGGATCATGGAAACCGACTTGACGCCCGCCGCCCGCGCCGCCTTTTTTAAATCGAGCACGGCGCATACGGGCACTGCGAACACGAGGTGTTCGCCCTTGTCGGAAACGGTGACGAGCGTTTTGAAAACTTCTTCGGGCGGCTCGTTCAAAATCGCCGCGACCGCCTCGCCGTCGGTGATCGACGCGTCGTACTCGCGCGCGGCATAGGGTATTTTGTTTTTGTCGAGAATACGCATCGCGTTGGTTTTTTCCATGATGATCGCCCCTTTTTCTTTTGCACTATTTTACCGCAGAATTTCTCTGTTGTCAACCGCGTTTTCGGTTGACTTTTCCACGTACGGGAATTACAATAGGCGTTGGCAGAGAGGGTATATGAAAGCATTGGATCTGGGTAACAAAAACGTATTTTCCACCGTCGTAAAACTGGCGGTGCCCGCCATGGCGGCACAGTTTATCAACGTTTTATATTCCGTTGTGGACAGAATGTTCGTGGGCAATATCGAAACGATCGGAGATACCGCGCTGGCGGGAGTGGGCGTCTGCGCGCCCGTCGCAACGCTTATATCCTCCTTCGCATTCTGGGTCGGATTGGGCGGCGCGCCCATGTTCGCCATGGCTCTGGGAAGAAAGCGCGAGGACGAATCCCGAAAGATCCTCTCCAACGCCCTTCTGGCGCTCGTCGCGCTCGCGGTTTTCGTTTCCGCGGCGACGACGGTCTTTATCCGCCCCCTCCTCATGACGTTCGGCGCGAGCGAAAATACCTACGTATACGCGCGCGAATATCTTCTCATCTACGCGGCCGGCGCGATCTTTTCCATCACCGCGGTAGGGCTGAATCAGTTTATCATCGCGCAGGGCTATGCGGGCGTAGGCATGATGACGACGATCATCGGCGCGGTGGCAAACGTGGCGCTCGATCCCCTGTTTATTTTCGCATTCCGCATGAACGTGGCGGGCGCGGCGCTCGCGACCGTTTTGTCGCAGTTTCTTTCATTCCTGTTCGTCATCGTATTCCTTCGCAAAAAGAATACCAAAGTGCGCCTGACGGCGGGCGGATATTCGATCAAAACCATCGTAAAGACGCTGAAAATGGGCATTTCGCCCTTTCTCATCATGGCGACGGACAGCGCGATCATCATCGTATTCAACGCGGTCTTACAGCGCTACGGCGGCGCGTCGGGCGATATGTGGATCACCGCGTCTACCGTCGTGGTGGCGTTTTCCTCGCTCGTTTTAAATCCCCTGATGGGAATTTCCACGGGTACGCAGCCCGTTCTCAGTTATAACTACGGCGCGAAAAACATACCGCTTATCAAGCGGGCGGAAAAGTGCATACTGGGAATGTGTCTTGCGTTCACCGCGCTCATGTTCGCGCTCTCCTTTGCGGGCGCGGCGCCTTTCGCGAAGTTGTTCACATCCAATCCTCAAATCGTGGAAAACAGCGTGTGGGGCATCCGCATATACATGATCGGCGTTATCCCCCTTTCCTTTCAGTACGCGTTCGTGGACGGCTTTACGGGGCTCGGGCAGCCGCAGTATGCCATCGTGCTCTCCATGCTGCGGAAAATGGTCTTTTATCTCGTATCTCTTCTCGTGCTGCCCGCCTTTTTGGGCGTGGAGGCGGCTTTCTACGCGCAGCCCATCGCAGACGTGGCGGGCTCGCTCGCGAGCACTGTCGCTTTCGCCGTGTTTTTCCCGAAAGTTTTGCGCAAAAGACAAAACGCAACCATTGGTTGACAGATTGCAAAGCGGAGAATATTGCATGCTTTCCCGATTCCGTGTTATAATGAGCGCAGAAAAATTCGAAAAGAGGTAAGACATGACGCTCGGACAGAGATTGTATCAGTTGCGCAAGGACAAAAATCTATCGCAGGAAGAACTGGCGGACCGCCTCGGCGTTTCGCGGCAGTCGGTTTCCAAATGGGAGACGGACGCGAGTTATCCCGAACCCGAAAAACTGGTGGCGATCGCCGCCTTCTATCACGTGAGCGTCGATTTTTTGCTGCGCGGAGAGGATGCGGAACCCGATAGAGAGCCGCGGCACGGATATCCGTTTTTCCGCCGCTTTCATTACGAATATAAGAGCAAGCGTACCTTTCTGGGATTGCCGCTCGTGCACGTAAACGTCGGCCCCGGACTGTGCCGCGCCAAGGGCGTCATTGCCGTCGGCAACGTGGCGACGGGACTCATATCGGTGGGATTCGTCGCCGCAGGACTTTTGTCGTTCGGCGTTCTCGCCGTCGGGATCTTGGCGCTCGCGTGCCTGTCCTTCGGCATCTTCGCGCTGGGCGCGATCGCCGCGGGCGGGGTGGCGGTCGGAGCCGTTGCCGTGGGGCTGTTCGCCGTGGGCGGCGTGGCGGTCGGGCTTTTTTCCATCGGCGGGTGCGCGATCGCGCAATACATCGCCTACGGCGGATACGCGCAGGGAATGTTCGCCATCGGCGACGTCACTGCGGGGCAATACTTCTGGCACGTGGACGAATGGCCTGATTTTATCGCCCTGCGCGGGGAAATTTACGAGACGATCGTGCGGGTGATGCCCGATATCCCGCGCTTCATCCTGCATATTTTTTCTCTGACGTAGCCCGAAAGGTTTGAAAATCATGCGGAATGTGCTATAATTATGGAAAAAACTGACATTCGGAATGATTATGAAATTTAAAAAACTGACGCGCAAGAGGATCAAAGATCTTCTGCCCTTTTTCAAAGCGCAGAATCTGCATCTTGCCAACTTTTCGGCGGGATTCCTGTTCATGTGGAATAAATATATTTCCCCCGAATACGCGATCTACGGAGATACGCTCATCCTCAAAGAGCGGTACGTGAACAACGTATACTTCCACTACCCCTTATGCCTGAGCGGCGACGAATACTGCGAATGGCAGGCGATCTCCGAACTGGAAAAATACTGCCGCGAAAATAAGATCCGCATCCACTACACGAACGTGCCCAAGTCGCGGCTCGCCTCCCTCGTGATCCGCTACGGCAGCGACGTACACGTCGCCAACCAGCGGCGCTGGCGCGACTATCTGTATTACGCCAGCGATTTCAAGACCTACGCGGGCGGCAATTACAGCGGACAGCGCAACCACGTCAATAAATTCAAAAAGAGTTTTCCCGACTACGAGTTTCACGTATGCGAACAGAGCGACGCGTGCGGGGTTCTGGCGTTTTTCGAGGAATACGAGAGTTATCAACTCGCCAAAGGCGAGTTTTCCGCGACCGAGGAAATGAAGGCGGCGAAAGAAATTTTGCCTTATCTCAAAGACTTGGGGCTGTTGTGCGGATATCTCACCGTGGGCGGCAAGATCGTGGCGGCTTCCATCGGCGAGCGTTGCGGCGACATGCTCATCATCCATATCGAAAAGGCGCTGCGCGACTATCCGGGGGCGTACCCGACCGTGGCGCAACTGTTCGCCCAGACGTTCGCGGACGAAAACGTGCACTATATCAACCGCGAGGACGATTCGGGAGATCTGGGGCTTCGGAAATCCAAACTCAATTATCTGCCCGTGGAGATCGTGGACAAATATAATCTCGCCATCAGGCGGAGCATCGACGCCCTTTCCAAACTGCCCGAGATCGAAAGCGAACGCGTGATTTTGGCGCCCGTTCCGAACGGCGACGCCGCACAGTACACGCGGCTCGCGCGGGATACCGAACTCAATCGGTTTTGGGGTTACGACTGGCGCGACGACGCGAAGGGAAAGGACGTTTCCGACGCATGGTTTTTAAATTCCGCGCGCAAGGATTTTAAGAAAAAGGAAGAAATGCCGCTCGGCATTTACCTGGACGGCAAACTCGCGGGCGAAGTGATCCTCTTCAATTTCGGATTTTTAAGCGAGGCGGAGATCGGGATCCGGCTCTTGCCCGAATATCGCGGCCGGGGACTTGCAAAAGAGAGTCTTTCAGCCTATATGCGCTACGGGTTTTCTAAACTGGGGCTGGAAAAGATCGAGGCGAAATGCTATAAAGAAAACGTCGCCTCCGAAAAGGCGCTTTTATCCGCAGGCATGCGGCGCATCGGCGAGGACGATACCTTTTATTATTTTTATAAAACGGCGGCTATGTAAAAAAGAGCGGAAAATATCTTCCGCTCTTTTTTTATTGCGCGGGAATGACCGCGGGCACGTAGACGCGCGCCGCGAGTTCCTGATTCAAAAGATACAGGCCCTTCGCGTCGCCGCCGAAAAGGCTCATCTTGCGGATCAAATCTTCGGCGGTTTTCTCCTCTTCGCCCTGTTCTTTCACAAACCAGTCGAGAAACTGCACGGTCTTGTAATCTTTGAGCGCGAGCGCCTGTTCGTAAACGGCGCATATGTGCGCGGTTACGAACCGTTCGTGCGCAAGCCCCTCGTTTAACGGCTGCGCGAAATCTTTATATTCGCCTTTCGGCCGCTCCACCGCTTCAAACACGACGCGCACGCCGCTGTCGATGAGGTATCTGCGCATCAAAAGCGCGTGGTCGCGCTCTTCCTGCGCCTGCACTTCGTACCAATGGGCGAATCCTGCCAACGCCTCGTCCTCGTAATAATTGGCAAAATCCAGATACAGATAAGCGGAAAACAATTCCCTCGTGATCTGTTCGTTGAGCATCTTCGCAATTTTTTCGTTTAACATTTTTGTCTCCTTTTAATCGATCGAATGAAATAACAGGTTTATAAAATCGCCGTATTGCCGTTCGTGCTCGGCGTATAATTCTTTTTCCGAAATCGCTCCGAGCGTATGTTCCAGCCGCCTTGCCATAAAGCGGTAACTGCAATCGGCGTAGTGCACGGGACTGACGCCGTATTTATGCGCCCCGTCCGACAGACAAGTCTCTAACGGCGGCAAAACGGGCGCGCCGCCGAGATATTTCAACGCTTGGTTCTCGAACTCGCGAACGCGCGCCTGCGCCTCGGGCAAAAGCCGAAAATGATCGGTAAAGGGATAGATTTTCATACGGCCGTATTCCTCTTTCAGATAATATTTGCTGTAGGTCGCCCGATTCAAAATAATTTTATCCGAAGAAATCACCGAAGAAAGTTCCTCAAACAGTTTCTTCACTATGCTTTCTACGCTGCAATTTGTATATTTCTGCCGTTCGTACGGTTGATGCAATTCATTTAAAAGCGCTTTATAATGTTCCGTGGCGGGCAACCTGACGCCATTTTCTATCCGGTAAAAATCCGTAACGGTTTCTGCAAAATCCAAGATCAGATAATCCGCCTGCCCCTCTTTCAGATAACCGAATATTTTTTTGCGGCATTCCAGATCGAGCATATTCGCAAAAAAGCGATTGGGGGCGACGCGGTCTATCGCTTCGCGATCCACGGGAAAAGGCGGCTCGTTCAGCGTGATAAACGGTGTATAGACGCATTTAGTCACTTCTAACCGATCGGTATAGTTGAACATTTCGCGGGAAACGCAGCAGCCGAGTACCTTTATTTTAATCATTTTCCCTCCTTGCCAGATATTCTTGGGCGCGCTTTTTGCCGCGGAAGACGCGCACCATCGTATATTTGAAGCCTTTCGTATGCCAGCAACGGAAAAATGCCGCGGTTTTACGGGGGATCCAGGTCAAAAATCTTCCCAGTTTATAGGAAAAGGAAGATTCCAGCGCCCACAGCCGACGCAGCGCCTCGTCCGCGGTTTTCAAGCGGTCGTTGTGGTTTTGCAGCGCCTCGTACACGGTGGTATGGATCCGCTTGCTCATTCCGATCTGACGGATAATGCCGTTGTAACGGGAGGATTCCGCATAGTTCCAAAAATCGATGGAAAATTCATTTTCGGGATACGACCACGCCTTTTTCCCCGAGGTAAAGTGTGTGATGTATTTTTTCGCCTGCGCGTTATCCAGCGACGCCTGCGATTCTTTGACCACTTTTTCGGCATACGGCAGTACGTTGTGCCATTGGAAATTCCAGCCGCTGTCCAGCATTTTCGCGCTGTCGCGGCAGGAAAGATTTAAAAGATCCTGATCGGGGCAGACGAGATTGTTCTTTATTTTCAAAAGATCGAAACATTTGATTTTAATTTTATTTTCCACGAACGAGTTTACGTTGATGAGCAGCACGCCCGAATTAAAATAGCGTTCCGCGGGCAGTTTCAGCATTCTCGTGACGTATCGGTACATACTGTAATTCATGGCGTTATGCACCGCTCCTAAGGGCGCGTCGCCGAGATCGATTTCGTACAACTGCGCAATATCGCGGTTGACGATCACGTCGCAATCGAGATACACGACCTTATCGCAATGGTAAAAAAGTTCGGGAATGAAGATGCGGTAATACATCTCTTTGGAATAATGTGCGCGGGAATACAGCGTGGAATCGTTGAATTTGGACTTTAGATCGATACAGTTGACGCGGTAATTTTCGCCCTTGTGTTCTTCCAGTTTTTGAATATTGAGATCGCTCAATTCCGTTTCGAAAACGTAAATATCGTAATAGTAACGCGGCGTGGCGTGCGCGATCAGGGAAAGGATCGCAACGTCTAAAAAGGGCGCGTAGCCGTTATTGGTGGCAAAGACGACGGGTACGACGATTTTATTGGTATCCAGTTTCCGATGCAAAAGCGCGATCTTTCCGTTCGCATACCAGGATTTTCCCCGAAACGATTCGAGGTCGAACGGGTACATTTCCCGCACCAGCATATCGCAGATCCCGCGAAAGTTTTCTTTTTTGCTTTCTTTGCTCGATTTCCAGAAAAAAGAAAACAGATCCTCCATATTGGCGTTGAATACGCGCTGAAAAATTTCGTCGGGAAAAGATTTTGCGATCTGAAAGATGCGGTCGTTCGCCGTGAGATGACAGTCGAAATGTTTGGAACGCCCCTGCCCTACCAGGGACAGTTCGTTGTTTTCCCTATAAAAAATAAACGATTCGGCATACAGCACGATGGATTTTGCCGCCGTGATCGTCTGGAAATAGAAAGCGCGGTCGTTCGCGCAGACGATCTCGTCAAACCGCGCGCCGACGGAGCGAAGGAATTCCGCATTGTAGATCTTGTTCCAGGGAACCACCGAAGTGTTGCAGAAATGCCAGTATTTACGGGAAAAGGTCGTGATCTCCGTTTTTCCTTCTTCCAGTTCGAACAATCTGACCTTGCGTTCTGCGCCCGTGCGGTTGTCGTAGCGCGTATACATGAACACGCCGACGTCGGCGCGGGAATCGGTCATAACTTTGTAAAGTTTTTCGTACGCGGCAGTATCCACCCAGTCGTCGGCGTCCAGAAAGTGGATAAATTTTCCCTTCGCGCGGCGCAGACCGTTATTGCGGGCTGCGCCCGCTCCCCGGTTTTTCTGCTGCAAAACAATGAGCCGCTCGTCTTTATTTTGAAATTTGCGCAAAATTTCGACGGACGCATCCGACGAGCCGTCGTCCACACAGATAACTTCCAGCGCGTCAAAGGTCTGCCCGAGCACGCTTTCGATGCACTTTTCCAAATAAAGTTCCGCGTTATAAACCGGTATGATAACCGATATCTGAACGTTTTTCTCTTTCATTTGTTTTTTCCTTTGTATTAGTATGTTTCATTTTTTCATTTATTTGCGAATAGATTTGTTTTTGTT